>SKEW01000095.1_pt1 | contig 108031 bp, 92 predicted proteins | sample 4841441 | NCBI WGS metagenome assembly SKEW01 (sample SAMN11008799, study PRJNA524170) | human gut metagenome | isolation source: fecal sample from pouch patient p41 | place: Israel: Tel-Aviv | reverse complement strand
CTTTAGTATTGGCTTGAGACACCTTTACTATCGTATCATAGGAGGCTTTACTTTTCACCATACAACGTCACTACTACACGATTCGCCCCAGCATAGCTGGGGGATTAGCATTTTCATTTAGCACTGCTTCAGAACAAAAACCAGATTCTTTGTCATCTACCAATTGGGTAATCTTCTTATCAAATAATTTTGAAACATAAAAACAACAGCAAGATCGAGATAGACCTCTCAAGCACCGAAACAATTCAGATGCACTGCTACGCATAACTGCGGTAAAATCAACAACTATATGCATCTTATCCGTTGAATTAACATAGTTATTCAGCTGTCCAAAATCAATCTTGAATTGATCTAATTCCACAGTGATACCCTCCTTACTTCCCGTATATGCAAACCTTTACTTTCCGCAATTCAAATTGGCAATATGAATCCCGAAAAGCAAAGGCTTATACATATATACATAAGCCTTTGCTCATATTAAATACTTAACTCACGGTTTTTGCCTTCCGCATGTTATGCTTATCAATAGATTTATCCAAGCATTAGCTGCCGAATTTTGCGCGAATGTTGTTGGCATACTCACTGTCAGTTGTAAATGTTCCGTTAGTAACCTTAGTAAGCGTGTCGCTATATTCAGCAAGAAGAGCGGTATATGTATTAAGCTTGCTCTTCATCTGAGTGAAGCACTCCTCGTACGCCTTTTGTGCATCTGCCTGCCATCCGCTTCTCAGCGTCTGATTTGCTCTTTCAAGGGCTTTGATTGCGTTGTCGTTATCAACGCTGATCTTCTTTATCTGCTGAGCGATGCTCAGTGCTTGACTTTTGTCCATTGTCAATTTGTCTGCCATTTGTTTATCCTCCTAAAGGTATTAAAATTTAGTTGCCAAACCAGCAACGAATTCAAGGGTGTTCTTCTTCAGTAATGCTATTCTCATCATATCTTATTCGTTTTTCAGAAAATCGAAATCATACATCAATCATGGTACGAACCACCATGCAATCGCCGCCATCTAGTGAGACAAAGGCATCAGCACTGTCAAGGTAGATGTTACTGGAGTCGAGACGATCACTAGGCTCATTAAGCGAATTGTTATCTATTTGCCTTTGTTTTATTATCTCTCGAATAAAGGTCAACGTGCGTCCGATTTTTTCTTCTGTTTCGGATATATCTGCCACTAAATTAGTGATATATTCCGCCACAATATGGCTATTATCAAAAGACCTAAGCGATTTAGAACCATACTGTATAATGTAAAATTGGATATCAGAAGCATTGCAAGTAGCTTCCAACTGACTCACTAACTGACCAACAGCATTACTGCGTCCACTGTTCGGTGCACCTGCAATCAGTAAATGATTATTACCATTACCAAGGCTAATTGACACCTTTTCCTGCTTATGTTCAGTGATAAAGTCACCTACGCCTATATACATATCTGTAATATGCCTACCAGATATAAAACCTTCACCATCCAACTGTAATTTAATTTCAGTCGGTAAAGATGGAGTAAGTACATTATGTGGCAAAGCAATACCAGATGCAGTTTTGACAATTTTACAGGTATCACAAACTTGTGACAATTGCGTAGAAGCGGTATATATATTACCCAATTCTTTACTCAGTATCAGACGTTCATTCACACCGTTTATTACTTCAATTTTTGTTGCCAAGAATTTTGCTGAGGTCGGTGCTCCACTCCAAGCAGTTTGAAACTCAATAAGCCCCGGCTTGCCTCCAGTGAGACAATACGCTCGTCCTCTTGTTTGAATATACGCCGCATCTTTTACCTTCAATACAGCATTACTCTCGTCATCATTCAAAACTTTGAGACAAATCTTGCAATTAGAATTTGACCAAATTTGAGAATCCACCGACTGACTCGGACTCTGTGTAGCAAGAATCAAATGAATACCAAGACTTCTTCCAACTCTAGAAAGACTAATGATCATTTCTTTAAACTCTGAACATTGTGCAATTACCTCTGCGAATTCGTCGATAACAATGAACAGATGTGGTAATGCTACTAGATGCTCTCCTGATTCATGGTATGCTTCATGATACCTATTAATCTTTTGCCCATAAGGTTCAAGCAGTTTTGCTCTACGCTTTCTCTCGTTATTGAGCATCGTGATTGCTCTTCCTGCAAAGTAATCAATTTCATCATCAATATTAGTTAAAGATCCTGCATTGTGCGGCAGTTCTTTAAAGGATTCGGACATACCTCCCTCTTTAAAGTCAATAAACACAAATGAAACTTCGTCTGGACTATAACGAGAAGCAAGTGCAACCACAAATGTTTGAAGAAATTCACTTTTGCCGGACCCCGTGGTGCCAGCAACAAGCATATGCGCCCCGTCATGCTCGTCACTCATGTCCAAATCCATAACTTCGGTTGGAGACTTTTTACCCAACACAGCATGAATACCATCTGTATAACAATAATTTTTCGCCCAGTTAAGAGCAATGCTATTTGGTGATAGACTTCTTTCTCCGTAAAGGTCAAACAAAGTAATAAGCGATGGAAGCTCATTAGTACGACTATCATCTGTCAATTGTACTGACGATAGAAATCTCGATAATTCTTCCACATCATATATCTCAGCTTTTCTAGGAGTAATCTCAATTTCGGCAAGTCCAAACATCGAGGCATTGGTGAATGTAGAATTCATTTTATTAATATTCACGATACTTTCTGCCTGAGACGGAAGTCCTTTTGTATCAGAAATATAAATCAAACTCACACCAACAGTGTTTTTTCTTTGTGTAAAAAAACGCTGAATTCCATTCTTTTCAAAGAATTCAACATCCTCAACTAAAACCAAATAATGAGGAAGATGTAGACCCTCATGAGCCACTCGTTCCTGACATATGTTAGTCAAATACAACAAAACATTTGTTTTTTCAGAATCCGTAGCTGCAAAAAAGCGATACTTCTTATCCTCATCCCAACAATGTGGCAGCCATCTTGTCCATTGATATTTTCCTTCAGCCAACGAATTGCTCGGTTCATTTTTCGCAAGCACCACGATTTTAACTTCATCATAACCATACGAATAAATTGCAGAAAGAAGAATGCCAGCTAAATACTCCTGCGTGATACCCAAGCTACTGTTATCACAAACACCTAAACATGGATGATTACGTAAATTAACAATAAGAGGTGTATTCTCGATGACATCGTATTTATCAAGTAGTTTCTTGATTTTATCCTTCAGCTTATCGTCTCTGTGAAGTACCATTTGTTCATAGTCAACTTCTAACTGAACCGGAAACTTTGCTGAATACGTTCCCACGCATACGTTCATGAAATCATTGTATTCAGCACGTTTACACCACAATGTCGCATCCAAATTTTTACACCTATCAAGTTCTTCTGCTGTCCCTGGGAAATCAAATGCATTCCACAACTGATAAGACTGTTTGATTTGTTCGAATTCCAAATCTAAAGCATCTAAGTACTCATTATAAGCAATGATTTCAGCATTATAAACATCCATTGCCTCTTTCCAGTTCTGTCTATCCTCTATAGCAGGTACTACCAATGCGGGAATTAGCATTATCACTGGGAATAAAAGCATTGTCAGAGATGTCTGATTGAAATAGTACATCAAACCATACGCAGCAACCATAATAAGTGGATACAAAGCCCTGCTAATAACTGATCTTTTTTGCTTAACCGGTGTAACAGGCAAAGGACGTAACGGCCTTACTTCATTAATTTGATCATTATATAAACGAGGATTTCTTCTAAATTCCATCATGAATCACCCTTTCTTTTTTATCAACAACTGTTATACTAATAAGATCTTGAGATTTTCACTATTTCTGTGAACAAGCATTTATCTGTTCAACAAAATCCTTTGGATATAATCCCAGCAAGAAAAGCAACTTTGATGTTTCCTCTATAGAATCGAAAAAGAAAATTAATGAAAGATAAATATTCCACGGCATCACTTTATTTTCATTTTCAATTTGACCATATGTTTGTCGCTAAATACGGAGTATCTCAGCCAAATTATCTTGAGAAATATTCGTCTTTTCTCTTAACAACTTCAACTCCAAAACCAATGCGTCAATATATTCTTTCTTTAATATCATTCGATACAGACCACTGTTCTCTCGTTTCTGCCATAACTTTCCTTTCTTTTTTTATACTAGACAACTATTTTTAATTGGCTATACCATTGAAATTTATAAATTTCCAATATATAAACGGTTTCCACGTTTGAATATAGTTGAGTTATTTTGAAACCGTTATACTAGTTTATGGTATACATATTCTATGATATCATTATACAAAACGTCGTCATATTTATCAATATGTCAACGTGCATTTGTATATCAATATCTCAAACTTCCCACACCGATAAGGTGTGATGTGCCTTGAAAATTCAATATTTCAGCCAATAAAAAAGGCATAAATGACGCTCTTTTGGTATAATGGAATTGTCCAGAAACCACTTTACAAAGGAGGATTTATGCCATGTCCATTATATCACAGAACAACGAAAATGAGGTAGCTATTTTAGATTGTGTTCAGAGATTTTTTCTTCTCACAAGGTAGGCCGCCTTTTAAAGAAATGCAACGGCACCAAAGAAAAAGGCGTTCCCGCTATCTCGCTCCTCAGATATAAACTCAGTAACGTCTTCACAGGAAGAAGCATGTATATCGTTTGCACCCGCCAGGAAAACATTTTCCTGATGTCTGTCAAACATAACTTTCATCAATTTCTCTTCTGTAATGCTCCATTTTTGAATCGTATCGTGATTAATTGACATCTGCATTCCAAGACCGTCTCTTTCATATAACAGATGACATTCCAGTGCAATATCTCCAATACGTCGATATGGATGATTCTCAAGAAGCGTTGCCCTGATCTCTGCATCGAATACGTATGGGACGAGGTATTCCTTTGCTATTGAAAAATCTTCCTTTACATGATCAAAGAATGTATAGGCTTCCTTTACTATTTCATATTCCTTCAGGAACCCTCCCAATTTCTCTTCCAAAACTGTTTTCCTGCATGAGTAATAGTCTGGCCTCTTTGATACTGGTAACCGCAGGAACCAGATCCATTTCTGCCTGAACATTTTTATAATTTTTCCACTCTTCCCGCTGCATACGAAAGAATGTTCCTTCATCCGCATCGGAAATATCACTTCGTCTTACTGGAACCATCATTCCCCTTTCCGGTGAATCAAATACATATTCTCCCTGATCAAATGCTTCCAGTGCTTCACTCTTTTCAACATATACATGACGGATCTCCATAAGTTCCATTTCAATACTATCGATCATTTCAGCTGCCGTATCCTTAATTACCTGCAGTAATGCATGCAGTTCCGGAATCTTAAACAGTATAGTGTTATGGATGAACTACGCAATCAGCTTAAAACCATGAACCGTCAGTTCGGCTTTTACATGAAGCACAAGACAGCTATGAAGAATAATCTTATCGGCATCCTTGACCAAACCTATCCTGGTGTGAATACTTACTTTGACAGTCCTGCTCGCAGTGACGGCAGCCAGAAATGGGTTGATTTTGCATCTACATACTGGCATGTGGACTGTGTCCGTAAAATGTCCCTGAAGGGTTGTCACATCTTCTCCGAAACGGTCAACCATTGTTTTCATCAGGCTGTTATCACACCGTAAATCCACAAGGACTTTTTCGCCTGAGAACATAAAGAAAACTTCCTTTGTGTAATTCTCAATATCAAAATCATCAGGCATCCACAGGAGTTGAACAAGAGATGAAAAAAGTAAACCAATCTGATCTGACCTCTACAATTTTGACGGAAGACAATTTAACTCTTCTTACCACAGATGAGGTCGCTGAAATGTTAATGGTGGGAAAGAACCGTGTATATGAGCTTTTGAACAAAGAAGAATTGAAAGGAATGAGAATTGGTAAATCTACATGGCGAATCCCTAAAGAAGCCGTTTTACAGTTTATCCGGGAACAGTCTCGCCTTTAAATTTGCCCCTTGGGAATATCCCAAGGGGTATTTCTTACTATATACATACTCAGACAAAAAAAATAAAGGAAACCAGAGCTATTGCACTCTAATCTCCTTTATTTCACATATCCTCACATAATTCTACAGAAATTCCCAAAAGATTGGTACAAAATTGGTACAAAACCTCGAAAATTGGTACAAACTACATGATTATTTATTATTATTTTTTGCTCTTAGTATAACTTTGCACCTGCTGGAATATGGTTATCAACCATCAGAAGATGAAGCTTTTCTTCTCCCTCTTCCTCATGGATTGCACTGAGAAGCATTCCACAGGATTCGATTCCCATCATGGCTCTCGATGGCAGGTTGGTGATCGCAATTAAAGTCTTTCCAACCAGTTCTTCCGGCTCGTAATAAGCGTGAATACCGCTTAAAATCGTACGATCTGTGCCTGTTCCGTCATCCAGCGTGAACTGTAACAGCTTCTTGGATTTCTTAACAGCTTCACAAGCTTTTACCTTTACAGCTCTGAAATCTGACTTGCTGAAAGTATCGAAATCAACAAATTCCTCAAATAAAGGCTCTACCTTTACCTTGGAGAAGTCGATAGCTTCTTCTTTCTCCGGTGCTGCTGTGGAAGTGCTGTTTTCTGACTTCGCAGATTTCTTGTCAGCGTCCAGGGACTTCATTGTCGGGAACAGAAGCACATCTCTGATGGCCTGGCTGTCTGTCAGCAGCATAACCAGGCGGTCGATACCGTATCCGATACCACCTGTCGGAGGCATACCGATCTCCAGGGCGTTCAGGAAGTCTTCATCTGTATGGTTGGCTTCATCATCACCTGCTGCAAATGCTTCTTCCTGTGCTGCAAAACGTTCGCGCTGATCGATCGGATCGTTCAACTCGGAGTATGCATTACACATTTCCCATGTGTTGATAAACAGCTCGAAACGTTCTACCTTGGTAGGATCGGAAGGTTTCTTCTTGGTCAGCGGTGAGATCTCGATCGGATGATCCATGATAAAGGTCGGCTGGATCAGTTCTTTCTCGCAGAACTCTTCGAAGAACAGGTTGATGATATCGCCTTTTTTGTGGCGCTCTTCGTATGCGATATGATGTTCTTCTGCCAGTTTTTTTGCAGCTTCATCATCTGCAACCTGGTCGAAATCGATACCTGCATATTTTTTGATGGCATCGTTCATGGTCAGACGTTCAAACGGTTTTCCGAGATCGATCTCGATACCGTTGTATGAAATCTTTGTAGAACCGCAGACTTTTTCTGCCAGATAACGGAACATGGATTCGGTCAGTTCCATCATACCTTCATAATCAGTATAAGCCTGATACAACTCCATCAGGGTGAATTCCGGGTTATGACGGGTGTCCACACCTTCATTACGGAATACTCGTCCAATCTCGAAGACTCTCTCCAGACCACCAACGATCAGTCTCTTCAGGTACAGTTCCAGAGAAATACGCAGTTTTACATCTTCGTTCAGTGCATTGTAATGTGTCTCGAACGGTCTTGCCGCAGCACCACCTGCATTTGCAACCAGCATCGGAGTCTCTACTTCCATGAAGTCACGTCCGGAAAGGAAGTTACGGATCTCTTTGAGGATCTGAGAACGTTTGATAAAGACTTTCTTGCTTTCCTGGTTCATGATCAGATCTACATATCTCTGACGATAACGGGTATCCGTATCGGTCAGACCATGGAATTTTTCCGGAAGAATCTGTAAACTCTTGGATAACAGCGTCATTTTCTCTGCATGGATAGAAATCTCACCGGTTCTTGTTCTGAAAGCAAATCCTTCCAGACCGAAAATATCGCCAATATCAGATTTTTTAAAGTCTGCGTAGGAATCGGTGCCGATGGCATCTCTTGCCACGTATACCTGAATATTTCCCTGCAGATCCTGGATATTACAGAAAGAAGCTTTTCCCATCACTCTCTTGAACATCATACGGCCTGCTACGGCTACATGAATCGGGTTTGCATCCATGATGCTTCTTCTTTCTTCATAGTCTTTCTTCAGAACTTCTTTTTTCTGTTCTTCATCCAGACCTTCTACTTCCGGTTCCTTATGGTCTTTGAGAAGTTCCGCTTCATGCGCTTCATAAATCTCTTTTACCTCAAGGGAATGATGTGTCTGGTTAAATTTGGTAATCTGGAACGGGTCTTTGCCGGTTGCCTGCAGTTCTGCCAGTTTCTCACGGCGCACCTTTAATAACTGATTCGTATCCTGCTCCTGCTTCTTCTGCTCTGCCACCTTTTTCACTCCTTCTTTTTCGCTGCGATGCGTCTGTCTCCCATTCTGAAAACGGCGCTTCTGGTCTTTTGCTGATAGTTACTTATATTGCCTGTTACTTAGATATTTCTCTCGATTTTCAATACTTTATACTGCATAACTTCGCCGTCAGCCAGTTCTACATCTACCACATCACCCTGTTTTGCTCCGATCAGAGCTTTTCCAACAGGAGATTCATTGGAGATTTTTCCCTGCAGGCTGTTTGCTTCTGTGGAACCGACCAGCTGAAAATCCATCTCTTCATCATATTCCATATCCAGAACTTTTACTTTGCAGCCAACGTTGATCTTGCCTTCGTCAACTTCATCTTCCACAACAACTTCTGCATTTTTCAGGATCTTCTCAATCTCTTCAATACGAAGTTCGATATCTCTCTGTTCATCTTTTGCTGCATCGTACTCTGCATTCTCGGAAAGGTCTCCCTGTTCTCTGGCTTCCTTGATCTTTTCTGCTACTTCTTTTCTTTTTACAACCTTCAGGTCATGTAATTCATCTTCCAGTTTTTTCAGTCCGGCATATGTGAGTAAGTTTTTCTTTGCTTCCATGTTTCTACGTTTCCTTTCTTTCCGTGATCATCTGACACGGTATGATCACTCTTTATTTCTATTTTATTTTCTGCGTTAGATTATGTCCCTTATTTATAGATATTACACGTTTTTACATTGCATACCAGAAACTTCCATTCACCTTCACTTCACTATGGATTCTGTGCTTTCCGGTACTTGAAGAACTTGTTTTTCTCCCTTGTGCAATCACAGTATTATAAAGGAAACGCGTGAAAATGTCAACCATTCCGGAAGTTTTGTCTGCTGATTCTCCCCTTGTGTTACTGATCACTCCGTTCTCACTGACATGTTTCACAATACACAAACTTATGATCCTGATCAGTTCCACCCTTCCAGCAACTGTTCCAGTTCTTCCATGCTCTGTACTTCATTCACTGCTGCCCGAAGCTGTGCCGAATGTGGATACCCTGCCGTATACCACGCCACATGTTTTCGCATCTCACGCATCGCGGTAAGCTCGCTCTTATACTTCATCTGCAGACCGGCATGGCGTCGAATCATCTCCTTCACTTCAGAAAGCTCCGGTTTCTTCGGTACTGTGCCGTGTTCCAGATATTCTGCCGTCTGTGCAAAGATCCATGGATTCCCCTGCGCGGCACGACCGATCATCACACCATCACATCCGGTTTCTTCCAGAAGTGCTTTTGCTTTCTGTGGTGAATCCACATCTCCATTTCCGATCACCGGAATGGACACAGCTTCTTTTACTTTTCGGATGATTTCCCAGTCTGCTTTTCCGGAATAAAACTGCTGTCGTGTCCGTCCGTGAACCGCAATCGCGGCTGCACCACTGTCCTCGATGATCTTTGCGATCTCCACCGCATTCACATGATCATCGTCAAATCCTTTTCGTATCTTTACCGTCAACGGCTTCTTAATCGCTTTTGCCATCGCCGTTACTATCTCACGGACCAGTTTCGGATTTTTCATCAGTGCGGATCCCTCACCATTATTAACCACTTTCGGCACCGGGCATCCCATGTTGACATCCAAAATATCAAACGGCTTTTCTTCGATCTGTTTTGCCATCTCACTCATGATCTCCGGGTCTGAGCCGAAAAGCTGCAAGGATACCGGCCGCTCTTCCGGCAGGATCCGCATCAGTTCCTGTGTATTCTTATTCTTATAATAAATGGCCTTGGCACTGACCATCTCCATACACAAAAGTCCTGCACCCTGTTCTTTGCACAGGAGACGAAATGGCAGGTCTGTCACACCTGCCATCGGAGCCAGAACCACTGGGTTCGGTAATGTTACATTTCCAATCTGAAGTTTCATCCTTCCTCCCCGTCTTCCATCTCTTCCCCAAGAAAGAATACCCGGTAATACATCTCCAGAGATGCCAGCAGCTCCTGTTTTTCTTTCCGGATCTGTTTGATGCGCAGTACGCTGCCAATCTCATCATACATCGCATCCGCATCCAGCGCTTCTGTCTTGAATTCCAGGTTTCCGTCCTCATCGAATTCCAGTGTCAGGATACCGCCGATCTCCTCGGTATACATCACACAGAGGATCTGCAGTTCTTCTTTTACCTGCTGTGGCAGGGCGTCAAAATCCGGATTAAAATAATATTTCTGTTCGTAGGCACTGGCACCACATAAAACGATTCGATCTGCGTACATCTTTCCTCCTATACATATCCGTAAAGACCACGGACAGATACCTCTCCCGCATAAACCTCGGTGATGGTTCCGTCTTCTTTTTCTACCAGAAGCTCACCCATGGCGTTGATTCCTCTCGCCACACCGGTGTATTCATGTCCCGGTTCCAGTACACGCACCTGCTGATCCTGATTGACCAGCGCTTCCTGATAGGCAGCCATCAGTCCGCTCAGATCCTGTGTCTTTACAAATATCTCATAATTTTCTTCTATTTTTTCCATACATTCTGCGATCAGTGCAGAACGGTTGACTTTATGCCCGATCTCTTTTTGCAGAGACGTAGCTTTATCTTCCAGCTCCTCCGGAAATTCCCGCAGATTGGCATTGATTCCGATTCCTGTCACCAGATATTCAATATAGTTCATCTGCGCGCTCATTTCCGTCAGAATTCCTACTAATTTTTTCCCGTTCAGCACCACATCGTTCGGCCATTTGATCTGTGCCTGCAGACCCAGATTACTCCGGATCGCCTGGGTCACGGAAAGTCCGATCACCAGGGTCAGCATCGAAGCCCGATCCGGCCGGATCTCCGGGCGAAACAGGATTGACATATAAATAGCACTTCCGTGAGGAGAATCCCAGGCTCGTCCACGCCGCCCTTTTCCTCTACTCTGATAATCCGCCACCGCGAGGGTTCCATGGGGCGCATCTTCCTCTGCCAGCCGCTTGATCTGGGTATTGGTAGAATCAATCTCATCATAATAATACAGCGTCTGGCCCGCCCAACGGGTATGCAGACGGCTCTTGATCTCACTCTCGCCCAGCACATCCGGCACATCTTTCAGACAATATCCCTTATTCTGTACCGCCTCGATCTCATAGCCTTCTTCTTTCAGCTGTTTCATGTATTTCCACACCGCAGTTCTGGAAACTCCCAGCTGTTCACACAACTCCTGACCTGACAGATAGCCATCCGTCTCCAGCAGTTTTTTTAAGATTCTGGTCTTTGTTGACTCCATGGATTATGCCCCCAGAGTTGCCGCCATCACCGCTTTGATGGTATGCATACGGTTTTCCGCCTCCTGGAAAACTTTGGACTGTTCCGACTGGAAGACCTCATCGGTAACTTCCATATCCTTCAGGCCAAAACGCTCTCCCATCTCTTTGCCGATACCAGTATTCAGATCGTGGAAAGATGGCAGACAGTGCAGGAAGATTGCTTCTTTCTTACCGTTTGCCATAACCTCCTTCGTTACTTTATATGAAGAAAGATCTTTGATTCTCTCCGCCCATACTTCGTCCGGCTCACCCATGGATACCCATACATCAGTGCAGATGACATCTGCATCTTTTGTTCCCTCCATCACATCTTCTGTCAGAGTGATGGTGGCACCGGATGCTTTTGCATACTCCTGACACTGAGCTACCAGTTCTTCATTCGGGAAATACTTTTTCGGTGCACATGCCACAAAATCCATGCCCATCTTCGCGCAGGCAATCATGTAAGAATTTCCCATATTATATCTTGCATCACCCGTATAGACCAGTTTGATGCCTTTGAGTCTTCCGAAGTTTTCCTGAATGGTCAGCATATCCGCCAGCATCTGGGTCGGATGATATTCGTTGGTCAGACCGTTCCATACCGGAACTCCTGCATATTTCGCCAGTTCTTCCACAATTTCCTGCCCAAAGCCACGATATTCAATTCCTTCGTACATGCTGCCCAGGACCTTTGCTGTATCCGCGATGCTTTCTTTTTTACCGATCTGGGATCCCTTCGGATCCAGATAGGTGGTTCCCATGCCCAGGTCATGTGCCGCCACTTCAAAAGAACAGCGGGTTCTGGTACTGGTCTTTTCGAAAATCAGTGCTACATTTTTCCCGCGCAGCGTGTCTGTCAGAACTCCTTCTTTCTTTTTCTTCTTCAGATCTGCAGACAGTTCCAACAGATATGCTATTTCTTCCGGTGTATAATCTTTTAATGTCAGAAAATGACGTCCTTTTAAATTCATGATAATTCCTCCTCTTTCTGTAAATTCATTTCCCGGTATCCACCCTATTTTCTTCCAAAACATTCGCATACTTCACACGTTTCGAAAAATGCGGTAAATGCCGGAAGTTTTTCCCGTTCTTCCTGTGGCATACGGTCCAGTTTTTCCTGTATCTTTTCCACAAGTCCTTCTACGGTGTAAATCTGGTACTTCGATACCCGGCACAGTTTCGCCGTGGCTTCCAGTGCCGCCAGATACAGTTCCTTATAATTCCACTCTCTGGAAAGCTTTAATTCCAGAGCCGTTCCCGGCAGGATCAGTTCCGTCAGGCTTCTGTAACGGGTTTCTGCACTCCCTTTGAAGTGATGCCACCGGCACAGTCTCTCCAGACTGCTCTCCGGAATCTGCACCAACTGCTTTAAATAATAACATTCTTCCTGATTTTCTTCAATATAGTAAATCTTTCCTTTCAGTCCGTAGACCATTCTTTTCGCATCGTAATATCCGATTTTCATGTTCCGGACACTCTTTTTATGGTTAAAGTCGATAATATTTCCCAGATCCACTCTCGGTTCAATGGTCAGGATATTGGTTTCTTCCGGAATCTTTACCCTTTTTTCCCTGCCGATTCCGAAGATCCGGAGCACGATAATATTCTCATACCCTCGATCCACAAGAGAGTCCAGCGGCACATTATTGATCGCCCCTCCGTCAATATACGTTTTTCCATGAAGTTTTTCATTCTTAAATAACGGGAAAATATAAGCACTCGCCAGCAGAAAATCTTTCATCAGTCCCGGTTCTACCTGTTTCAGATCAATATCCAGTTCTTTCATGGCATCCACGCTGAATGTTTTGATAAAAATATCAATGGATGAATTTCTGATTTTTTCTTCGTCCACCACTTTATCCAGCATGTCTTTTAACGGTGTCACATCCATACCACCCTCACTCATATGGCGGAACGCATCTTTTACAGCCTCCCAGAAAGGTGCCTCCCCTTCCATGAGTTGCTCCATCCTTGTGTCATCCACATCCATCACCTGAGAATAGGTCAGATTACTCCACATCTGTTGCGCCATCTCCAGTTCATCCATACAGATCAGCGCGCCATTCAATGCTCCGACACTCGTTCCTGCCACAGCATTGATCTTTACCCCTGCTTCTTTCAGTGCCTTCCAGGCTCCAATCTGATATGCGCCCTTGGCACCTCCTCCTTCCAGAACCAGCCCGTATTCTTTGCTGGTATCAATTACCGGTGTCAACATATTTACACCTCCTGTTCTCCTCTTACCATCTACTGCTATCTTTGTTTTATATACAGCATCCTCTCATAATATTTCATTTCCTGTGCTTTTCTGTTTATTCCTCCATAATAGAAATCAGGGGCAACGCCCTCAGGTCTCCCCGAAGAACATTACCCCCTCATTTTATAAATCATTTATTTTTTCTCAATATTTTTATCTGTCATAATCTCTTTCAGTGAAGTTGCCAGTCCGGCCAGCCCCTGCAGATCAGACGGTACAATAATCTTGGTTGCTTTACCTTCTGCCATATCTTTCAGTGCTTCCAGACTCTTCAGTGTCAGAACGGATTCGTCTGCACCGGCCTCTTTAAGGAAACGGATACCATCTGCATTCGCCTGCTGCACTTTCAGGATCGCTTCCGCCTCACCTTCTGCCTCACGGATCATCTTTTCTTTCTCTGCTTCTGCCCGAAGAATGGCTGCCTGTTTTTCCGCCTCTGCTTCAAGAATCGCAGATTCCTTCTTACCTTCTGCTACCAGAACAGTGGATTTTTTCTCACCTTCTGCGATCAGGATCGCTTCTCTTCGTTCACGCTCTGCTTTCATCTGTTTCTCCATGGCTTCCTGAATAGCTGCCGGAGGCATGATATTTTTCAGCTCCACACGGTTGACTTTGATTCCCCACGGATCTGTGGCAATGTCCAGTGCCGCACGCATCTTGGTATTGATCACTTCACGGGAAGTCAGCGTCTCATCCAGTTCCATATCACCGATGATATTTCTCAATGTGGTCGCTGTCAGATTTTCAATCGCCATGATTGGATTTTCTACATTATAAGTATAGGATTTGGAATCCGTGATCTGGTAAAATACGACCGTATCGATCCTCATCGTTACATTATCTTTTGTGATTACCGGCTGCGGTGGGAAATCTACTACCTGTTCTTTTAAATTTACCCTCTTTGCCACACGGTCAATCACCGGAACCTTAAAATGTAATCCCGGCTCCCAGGTTCCCTGATACAGTCCCAGACGCTCAATGACATAAGCTCTTGCCTGTGGAACTACTTTGATACAGGATGTTACAATGACAACCACTAACACTAAAATCAAAATCAGAAATATAAGTCCACCCATTTTTCTTACCTGTTATCCTTTCTTTTTCACAATCAATTTTACACCTTCGATACGTTCGATCTCCACGACCGTATCTTTTTCAATCATTTTTTCATTATCATCGGTCCGTGCTGTCCATTCGATACCACCGACGATAACCTGCCCCTGGTTCTTCAGATTTTCTATCGTCTGTGTTACCACCGCCTCCTTGCCAATCAGGCTTTCCGCATTGGTACGGGTTCGATTGGTATTCAGGTATCGCATGGCAATCGGTCTTGTAAAAATCAGCAGGATCAGTGAGACAATCAGAAACAAAACAAACTGTACTACTCTTCCGGCACCGGCTACCGCTGCTATCCCGGCAATCAGTGCACCCCCGGCAAACCAGATCGTTGTAAGGCCCAGCGTGGCAATTTCAATCACCAGCAATACAACAACCGCTGCCAGCCATAGAATCGCATCCATGTTCCTCCCCCTTTCCTCCGGTATGTTACGCATGTTCCTTCTTTGTCCTCTGTTCAGAAACATGTTCCATATCCTTGCATATTCCCTGCAGTCGAAAAATATAACTTTGATTATCCGCTGCGTGCTTTTCTCTATGGTTCTTCCATCATACACTATTTTGTCTGAAAACGCAATGAAATACCCCGTGCCTTCTGAAATTGTAAGATTTTTTTAAATTAGTTCTTACATTTCAGGTGCACGGGGTGCTTTCCCTTCTTATCTTAAATTAATCAGTAACTGTTCAGTACCTTCACAGTTATGAACCAAAGTGCCTTCAAAACCACCTTCGGTGATGGCATTTTCTTCTGCTGGTTTTTAATAAAAATGCTGATTTCCAATCTGCTGTCCACGACCGCTTCCACTGTTAAAATACAGTGCGCTTCCGATCGGATTGGATCCTGCAAGTGCTTCCTGCGCTGCCTGATAACAATCACTTCTTGCTCCCTGGCTCAATACAGAAGAAAGGATTCCGCTGGCTACCGGAGAAAACTGCCCACTCTGATAGACAACTTCTGTAATGCTGTTCGGAAACTGACTGCTTCTTACCCGGTTCATAATAACCGCTCCTACGGCAACTTTTCCTGTGTGGCTTTCTCCCCCTGCCTCACACTGAATAATTGCTGCCAAAAGCGCCAGTTCACTGTCAGATGCAGACATGGATGCTCCTGTCTGGCTGACCTGCTGCACAGCCTGTTCTTTTTCTTTCTGCTGTGTCTCATATTCCGCAACACTGAGTGCTGTAGTTTCTTCTATCTGAATATACTCCGCAAACATATAAGCCGAATCTTCCCCACATGACACCTGATACCAGTCTCCCTCCTGGCCCAGAATCTCTACCCGGCTTCCCTGTTTCATACTTCCTATCTGACCGGCATCCATAGACGGCTCTTTGCGTACCCGGAGAGAACTTGCTGTCACAGTTCCCTGACTGCCGTAGGATTCCTCATAAAGATGTTTTGCTTCTTCGCCAAATACAAGAAGGTCTGATTTCACATATCCTTCTACAGATCCTGACGTGATCTTCGTCCAGTCTCCCTGCTGTTCTATCACCTGTGCCGCTGCCCCCTTCGGCAGTACCCCTACACGTTCACTCTCCTTCGAACCTTCCTGACGGATATTGGCATAGTCGGTTACATTCGCAGCTGCTTTCTGCGCCCATTCATCCGTATCGAGAACCGAACTCCCGGAATTATCATCTGTAACTTCTGTGGATGTCTCATCGGCAAGTACCAGTGTTCCTGATCCCGCTGTAACGACCAGCATACCTCCCAGGATCCCTGCTGCTTTCCATAATTTATTCACTTGAATTACCTCCTGTTGATTTCGTTCTTTTTACGATTTGTTACAAATTTGTTACGATTTGTTACGGTGTGATTGTAACAAATTTAACTTTTCTTGTCAACAGGAACATTTCGGTGAATTTCGTGGAATTTTCTGAAAATTTTTAGGGATTGTGAGCTTTGGAGTCGATATTTGAGATGAAATGTAGAATTGTGCATTATGATGAAATGTGATTAAAGACGGACGCAGAAGGAGGCGGGCACCAGGGGTGGGCAACGTGGGCAGGACAACTTTAAGCTAGCCGCTAACTTCGGCTATAATTCACGAGGGTCAGCTGACCCTCGCGAAAGCCTACGTAAGCGTCGGATCTTAAAGCTTGCCCTAACCGCCCACACAGTGTTGCCCACCCCTGGTGCCCGCCTCCTTCTGCTGAGTACTGATATCTCCACTACACCTGCCTTACTTTTATACCCTATTGTCACCTTATCATTGCCGATATGTTCCCCACACAACTACCTCCCCGCCGCCAACACTCAGAAAGTCCGCACTTACCCGACAAGGACAGACAGCCTTTTGCTGGCGCCCTTAGCCGAGATGAGATCCAGTCCTTAGAAGAACTTGACAGTGAGCGGCTCTCCGCGAACTGGCATCTTAGTTCTTCTTAGGACTTAGCTCAGATCGGCGTTGCCAGCGGTTGTCTGGCCTTATCGGGTAAGTGCGGACTTTCGTCCGGTTTTCCAATAGGTATATCCACCAAAATCAAAATCGGGTCACCAAACCAATGATTGATATCCAACGCAATAAAAAACGCCCCGCCGGAAAGCTTCCCCTCTCCCGACAGGGCATTAAACACATTCTATAGTTTACAGTGCCGGTACATCCGTCCTCCGCGGATCCAGTATCTGGCTCGCATCGAACAGATCACTCGTCCGGTTCACATCTCCGTGAACATCATTCCACAGCCGGTATCCATCCAGATTCCGTCTGCCCTGACGCACATAATTATCCCGGATCTGTAAGAAATACTGACTCGAATCCACATTACAATAAAAATGGAAGCCCTGACTGCTCAAATAATTAAACTTCTCATTATCTGTTGTATAATCATGCCAGTCCGCCAGATCCTGTCCATGTGCAAAAATAATAGTATCCGTTCCGCCAACCAACGGAGCTACATACTCCAGCCACTTCTGCGTATCCGTCTGGATCCGCTCCATGCTTGCATCCCCGATCCGGATATGACCCCAGGTATGACTTGCGAATTCCCAGCCATCATCCTTGATCGCGTCTGCCACCTTCTTTGCCTCAGCACACTCTTCATCCCAGTTAAAGTCCGGATGTGCATCCAGCCATGCCTGCTGATCAGCGGTCAGATTCTCATGAGTCTTATAAGCGATATCCGTACGATAACCCAGGATTCCATCATAACCGGTCAGTGCGATCATACCCTTCGCACCGTGATAAGATGCATCCGGATGCTCTGCAATAAACTGATCCAGAAGCGGAACACAGTCATAAGCGCCCGTTACAGTTGTTCCATCTGCCTGCACATACTCACAGGTAGGTTTTCCATTTTCATCCAGCACGATCTTCGAAGCAATACCTCTTCCATCGTAACTGTGATAATAACTCAGATCATCCAGCGACATCACGAATGCTTTTTTACCAGCCGGAAGCTTCAGTTCCGTATTTGGCGTAAAATGCACTGTACCATCCGCATCCGTTGTCTCGACCACCAGGTCTCTCAGGCGAACCAGCACATATCCGTTATCATACATTGCCTGCGTGATCTTATTAAACTCATCCACCGTAGTCATCCACTGCTTGAAACCGGCTGCAATACTGTCATCTCCCGCAAAACCACGATCCGGATCCACGATCAGAGAATGATAGAAAATATGAGTCACCTCATCCATGTTAACCGGAACACAGCTGTCCTTCGTTGCCTGATACTCAGCGATCTTTGCCGTGATCTCCGGGTCATCAGCTGCACCCTCCACGCCATTTAACGTCTCGATCGCACCATCATAATCATACGTAGCTGCCAGATACTCGGCCTGCTCCATCGCCGTCGTTTTTGCATCTGTTGCAGGTGCTGCCGTATCCTGTGCGTCAGAAGAAGCATCGTCTCCTGTTTCCGTATCATCCGTAGCATCTGTGCCATCCTGACTCTGCTCCGTATCCGGTTTCTGGGTACTTCCCTGCGCCTGATCCTTTTTCAGAGTCTTCGCCAGAAAGAAAATACATACTGCCAGAACAACCAGTAAAAGGATCAGAACCACCGATTTCATCACTATGGATTTTTTCTTCTTCTTTTTCTTCAAAGCTTTCTTATCCATCTTCTCACTCATTTTTATTTATACTCCTTTCTTCTTTGTCTGGATGCCTCATACATCAGAATAGCTGCTGCCACCCCGGCATTCAGAGACTCCAACTGCCCCTTCATCGGAATCCTGATCAGACAGTCTGCCTGACCGGCTGTTGCATCTGTCAGACCATTTCCCTCATTTCCAATCAAAAATGCGGTTCCTCCGACATACGATTGCTCATCATACCAGCCTTTTCCTTTCAGATGTGCCGCATAAGAACGAATCCCCTGCTTTTTGAACCATGCAAATACATCCTGAAGATCCGGTGCGATCACAAAAGGTACCCGGTAAACAGAACCCATAGTAGAACGGATTGTTTTGGGATTATAAATATCCACACAATTGGTGCTCATAAAGATACCGTCCACCCCGGCTCCCTCCGCTGTCCGGAAAATCGTCCCCATATTTCCCGGATCCTGAAGATCCTCAAGGACAAGAAACAACGGATGTTCCTTCTCACCCATCAGTTCCTCCATAGTATAATGATACTGTCGCACAACCGTGAGTACTCCCTGTGGTGTCAGTGTATCACTCATTTGTGCAAACACCGAATCTTTCACCACTTCGTAAGGAATCCCCTGTAAAAGAGCCTCATGCTCCGGATCCTCCAGAAAGTTTTCAGACACATATGTCTTCACCAGCCGATCCCTTGGAACCTCCCTGAACATCCGCAGACCTTCCACAATAAAAACATCCTGTTTTCTGCGCTCCCGGGCTTTCTTATTCAGCTGGATCATCTGTTTTACCTGCGCATTACTGCTGCTTGTTATCATAGTATACCCATTCCTTTGTTTTCTATATAAGTTCCATGCAAGCACGGACTCTGACTCGTTGCCCGCGAGTCAAAATCGGTCCACCGGACCAATTATTGACATGCAATGCAAAAAGGCGGCATACCGACTCAGAAGGTATGCCGCCGTTATTCTTGCCTTATTATTTGGAATAGTTTGCAGACAGAGATTTTGCAACTTCGTACTGATATTCGGAAATACCTTTTTCCATAGCCAGTGCTTCATTGATATCAAAGTCCACATATTCGCCGTTTTTGTATCCAACGACACGTTTTGTTTTTCCTTCAGCCAGCAGATCTACTGCATAAGATCCCATCATAGAAGCATGTACACGGTCGATACATGTCGGATTACCACCACGCTGCATATGACCCAGAATCGTTGCACGGGTTTCAATACCGGTAGCTGCCTCAATACGTTTTGCCATGCTGCTGGAATGTCCGATACCCTCTGCATTGATGATAATGTGATGCTTTTTACCACGTTTTCTTCCTTCGATGATATTGTTGATCAGCTTCTGCTCGTCGTAATCATATTTTTCCGGAAGAAGAATATCTTCTGCACCGTTGGCAATACCACACCACAAAGCCAGATAACCTGCATTTCTTCCCATAACTTCGATGACACTGCAACGCTCATGAGAAGTAGAAGTATCACGTACTTTATCGATTGCTTCCATAGCAGTGTTCACAGCGGTATCAAAACCGATGGTATACTCTGTACATGCGATATCCAGGTCGATGGTTCCCGGAATACCAACTGCGTTGATTCCCAGGTTTGCCAGCTTCTGCGCACCTGCAAAAGAACCGTCACCACCGATAACTACCAGACCGTCAATACCGTGTTTTCTGCAGATATCAGCCGCTTTTTTCTGTCCTTCTTCTGTTCTCATCTCTGCGCAACGTGCAGTATACAGGATAGTACCACCACGACCGATGATATCAGATACATCTTTTGCAGTCATATCAATGATTTCTTCATTCAGCAATCCGTCATATCCTTTCAGGATACCTTTCATCTTCAGTCCTTTGCTCAGTCCACGACGAACAACCGCACGGATTGCAGCATTCATTCCCGGAGCATCTCCTCCACTTGTCAATACGCCAATGGTCTTGAGTTCTTTTGCCATAATGTTCCCTCCACTAATATATCTAATCTAATACCGGATAACGCATCATCCGGCTCTATCGCCTTATCGTTTTATATTTTAATGCATATGAAGCTGTTTTTCAATACTCTTTTCCACAACTTTGACATTTTCCGCGCCGTATTTTTCCCGTAAAATACCAAGCAGATTATCCTCGATTTCCACGCTTCGCGAGGCTGGGAGATGTTTCATCTGTTTTTCTGCCCGCAGATACACCACCACATGATCGCTGCCGTCGGACTGGCGCAGGGTATCATAGAGTTCTGCTACCTCCTGCTCGTACTGTTTCCGGTCGGCAAACTGGATCCACAGTTCCCGCGGCACCTGATCGAAGGAGACGATTTTTTCGCAGATCAGCTTACTCGCCTTGTCATCCTCCGCCGACACATTTCCCATGATAAACACTTTGGAATCCGTCTCGATCAGTGCGGCATTTCTTTCATAATCTCTTGGAAATACGACTACTTCCACCGTTCCCACCAGATCTTCCAGTGTGATAAATGCCATAACTTTATTGTTTTTCGTATATTTGATCGTTTTTTCTGTGATCATGCCGCCGACGATCACTTTCGCTCCGTCTCTCACCTTTGGCAAACCACTCTCTTCCATCGGATAAAAGTCCGAGGTAGCTGCCGTGATATTCTTTTTCCAGACATCTGCATACTCTTCCAACGGATGGCCGCTGATATACACACCAAGCACCTCTTTTTCAAATGCCAGCTTGCTTTCTTTCGCGTACTCTCCCACATCCGGCAGGCGGATCTCAAAGCTCTTTTTATCCTCTTCGCCCATGATATCAAACAGACTCATCTGACCGGTCATCGAAGATTTTTTCTCCTGATTGACCGTATCCATCACCTGCACATAGATCATCATAAATTGCTTTCTCGTTCCTCCAAAGCTGTCAAAGGCTCCCGCTTTGATAAAGTTTTCAATGGTTCGCTTATTCACTTCTTTTCCGCTTAACCTCTGACAAAAGTCTTTGAGTGAGGAAAATAAACCGCCCCGCGCTCTCTCTTCCACGATTGCTTCCATCACCGGCTTTCCGATTCCTTTCACAGCCGCCATTCCATACCGGATGCTGCCGTCTTCTACAGAAAAGCTGCCGGTACTGCGGTTGATGTCCGGCGGCAGGATCCTGATCCCCATCTGACGGCAGTTTAAGATATACTCGGATACCTTAGACGGATTATCGATACACGAGGTCATCAGCGCCGCCATGAACTCCACCGGATAATAATATTTTAACCAGGCAGTCTGATACGATACCACCGCATAGGCTGCAGCGTGTGATTTGTTAAATGCATACTTAGCAAAATCCGTCATTTCATCATAGATTTTATTTGCCACCTGCTCGCTGATTCCGTTTGCGATACAGCCGGGAACGCCTTCCTCCTCATTGCCGTACACAAAGTTTTCCCTCTCTTTTGCCATGACCGCTGCTTTCTTCTTTGCCATGGCACGCCGTACCAGATCGCTTCGTCCCAGCGTATACCCGGCCAGATCACGCACAATCTGCATAACCTGCTCCTGATAAACGATACAACCATAGGTCGGTTCCAGAATCGGCTCTAACTGCGGACAGTCATAGGTAATCTGATCCGGTGCATTTTTCCCTTTGATATACTGAGGGATAAAATCCATCGGACCCGGACGGTACAGAGAGATTCCGGCAATGATATCTTCCAGGCTCTTCGGTTTCAGCTCCTTCATGAAGTTTTTCATACCGGTACTTTCCAGCTGGAACACACCCTCACACTTTCCGCTTCCGATCATTCCGAGTACCGCCTGGTCGTTATAATCAATCTTCGACAGATCCAGTTCGATTCCTTCGCTTTTCTGCGCCAGTTTTACCGCATTCTGGATCACGGTCAGCGTGCGCAATCCAAGAAAATCCATTTTCAGAAGTCCCAGTTCTTCCAGCGTCGTCATCGTAAACTGCGTTGTGATCGAACCGTCTGAGGCACGAGAAAGCGGCACATATTCATCCACTGCTTTCTGACTGATCACCACGCCGGCGGCATGCATCGACGTATGCCGCGGCAGACCCTCCAGGCGTTTGGACATATCGATCAGATAATGGATCTGCTCATCACCCTCGTACTGATTGCGAAGTTCCGGATTCATTTTCAATGCTTTGTCAATCGTGATATTTAACTCATTCGGGATCATCTTTGCGATAGTATCCACCTGCGCATACGGAAAGTCCAGCACTCTTCCCACATCGCGGATCACGCCGCGAGCCGCCATCGTACCAAAAGTAACAATCTGCACCACACGGTCCTTCCCGTATTTTCTCACCACATAATCAATAACTTCCTGTCTCCGTTCGAAACAGAAGTCAATATCGATATCAGGCATGGATACTCGTTCCGGGTTCAGGAAACGTTCAAACAGCAGCTGATACCGGATCGGATCCAGCTGTGTGATCCCCAGGGAATAAGAAACGATACTTCCTGCCGCGGAACCACGTCCCGGTCCTACCATGATATCATTATCTCTCGCATATTTGATAAAATCCCATACGATCAGGAAGTAATCCACATATCCCATGGTTTTAATTGTATTTAATTCATAGGTCAGACGTTCTTTCAGTTCTTCCGTCACCGGGTGATATTTCTCCTCCAGCCCCTCCCAGCAAAGTTTATTCAGATATTCCCAGGAAGTATAGCCGTCCGGGACATCATATTTCGGCAGCTTGGTCACGCCAAATTCGATCTCCACATGACACCGGTCACCGATCTTTTTTGTATTTTCCAGAGCCTGCGGCGCATATGGAAACAGTGCCGCCATCTCTTTTTCTGATTTGACGTAGTACTGACCACCTTCATAGCGCATACGGTCCTCGTCCTGCACTTTTTTCCCGGTCTGGATACAAAGAAGGATATCGTGGGAGCCTGCATCTTCCGCATAGGTATAATGTACATCATTCGTACATACCAGTTCGATCCCTGTCTCACTGCTCATACGCACCAGCTGCTGGTTGACTATCTCCTGCTCCCGGATTCCATGATTCTGTAATTCCAGAAAGAAATTATTCTTTCCGAAAATCTCCCGATAACGCAGTGCCGCTCTTTTTCCTTCCTCATACAGACCTCGGGTCAGGAATCTGGGAATCTCACCGGCGAGGCAGGCACTTAACGCGATAATCCCCTCATGATATTTTTCCAGAACTTCCAGATCCACTCGCGGCTTATAGTAATACCCTTCCACAAAACCTGCAGAAACAATCTTCATCAGATTACTGTATCCCTGATTATTCTCCGCCAGCAGCACCAGATGATAATACCGGTCTTCTCCGTGCTGCATCTCTTTATCAAAACGGGAACCGGGCGCCACGTAGACCTCACATCCAAGGATCGGGTTGATTCCGGCTTCCTTTGCCGCCCGATAAAAATCAATACAGCCATACATCACACCGTGATCTGTAATCGCCGCACTGTCCATCCCCAGTTCTTTCACCCGGGCTACATATTCTTTGATCTTATTGGAACCGTCCAGCAAACTGTATTCCGTATGCACATGCAAATGTGTAAATCCCATCGGTTTTCCTCCTATATCCTGTACCAAATAAAACGCAAAAGTCTGGCCGGTACTACGCCGTCCAGACTTTCCTGCATTTACTCTTTTCCTGTTTTTCGTGCCAGTACATTCAGCCAGAGCTTATCCGACTTTTCTGACCGCACATCCTGTGTGGTCCATATATCAACCACTTCCAGTTCCGGATATTCTTCCATCAGACTCTGCAGTTCCCTTCTGTTGTAGTCATGGAAATAACGTCCATGATAGATTCCATCCCGGTCGCCTTTATGTACGGAAAAATAAAGTACACCGTTTTCCTTCAGCGCCTGTACAAGTTTCTTCATAACCTTGCGCATCTCATCTTCCGTCAGATGAATCAGTGAGGCACACGCCCAGATCCCATCAAAGACATCATCGAATTCCATCTCGTCATAGGTCATCTGCAATACTTCTTTGTCTGTGTTTACCTCTGCAAGTTTACACATCTCTTCTGAGCCATCCATCGGTGTTACATAAAATCCATATTCTTCCAATAACAGGGTGTCCCTTCCGGAACCGCATCCCAGATCCAATACTTCTGCATTCTCCGACTCCTCGGACAGGAGTTCCACAAACGGCTTCATAACCTCTTCCATGCTCGCATCTACTGTTTCTTCATAATAGGGCACCGCATACCGGTTATAATAGTCTATCGAGTCCAACGATAATCCTCCTTTTATTACTCAGACAGTTGTTTTCTTTTCCAACTGCATACTATCTTTTTACTGTCAACAGTCATACCTTACATCTTCCCGCTTCTTCCACAGGATCCTGACTGCAAAGTGTTACCAAAATATACTGTATAGTATAGCAACTGCCGCCTAAAAAATCAAGTAAATACGTTTATCCTGGATCTTGATTTTCTTCTCTTTTAACAAATGACCGACCGCACGTTTAAATGCCGCTTTGCTCAGTCCGAATTCCCGCTTGATCACCTCCGGTGACACTTTGTCATCAAACGGCAGCACACCTGCATACTCACCAATTACCTTTAACACCAGTTCGGAATCTTCATCCATCTGCTGGTATGCTTTTTTTCTCGGAGAAAGATTCAGTTTGCCGTCTTCTCTTACATTTGTCACACGACAGCTTACCTTCTCACCCGGACGGTACTGTCCCTGCGCCTCTGTCTTCGGGATCAGACCGGAATACTGATCATCAACTGCCACAAAAACTCCAAAATTGTCGCTGATCTCATAGATTCTTCCCTCTACCTGGTCTTCTACCACATACGGAGACTGCGTTTTCAGGTACGGATATACTTTCATGGTCGCGCAGAGCCGGTCACTCTTGTCGATATACAAGGCAACCAGCACTTCCTGATCCTTTTTCACCTTTACGGTCTGCTCTTTATATGGAAGCAACAGATCTTTTTCCAGACCCCAGTCCAGAAATGCTCCGATTTTCCCAACTTCCGCAACTTTTACCACTGCTGTCTGATGAAGCTCCAGAGCCGGTACTCTTGTCGTCGCGATCAGGCGGTCTGCGGAATCCCGATAGATAAATACTTCAAGTTCATCGCCTACTTTTGTCTCCGCCGGTACCTGTTTTGCCGGCAGAAGAACCCTCTCCTGTTCCTTCGCATCTGCCTTTTCTCCAAGATAGACACCGAATTCCACTTTTTTTACTACCTGTAATTTCTGTCTTCTTCCTAATTCAATCATGCTCGTTCCTCCGTAACTGTGTTCACGCAGACTCCTGCGTGTGTATTTGTGTGATCTCAGACTGTCTTGCATTCGTCAGCCATTCATCTGATATCTGTTGTTTCCTGCATATTTCACGAAATGGCAGTCTTTTCATTCTGTCATTGCTTATTTCTGCTTCATTATAATATATTTTGCAGACTTCTCCCAGTAATTTCTTCATTTCCTGGTAATTTCTTTATATATCTCTCTACTTTTCACTTCTTATGTTCAGGAAAATTCCACCACCGCATATGGCTCTTTCTCTTCATTACATAAAGCAACCACATAGCTGTCCTCTGTTTTCGAAACCATTGGGAAAATCTGATCTCCAAGCACTGCCTGTCTCTTATATTCCGCCCGCAGTCTCTGCACTTGAAAATCAGCCGGGATGTATTCCTGCGACAATCGGATATACTGTGCATTGTTTACATGATGATTGGAGTCCAGATGATACTGGCGGACGATAAAGCCTCCCATCTCCTGCCGCTCCTCCGGAATCCGGATTCTTCTTCCCAGCGGTTTCATATCCAGTTTCTCCTCCACCGGATATGCTGCCCATTCTTCCTCTGATGCCTTTACCGGATGTCCGGTTTTCACATCGATATATGCCCAGCTTGAGTCCGCACAAGCCAGGACTTCCCCATCCAGTGTTTCCATCAGGAAATTACGCTCTCCGACAAATCCCCGGAATCCATGCGGCCAGGTGGAGATCCGTATGCTTTCCCCAAGGTCAGCTACTCTCCTGAATTCGATCTGCCAGCCGGTCAGCACCCAGGCTCTTCCCAATTCTTCCTGCACGGCCGTACCTCTTCCTACCGACTCCGAATGAAATACACTACAGTCCTGAAAATAATTCAGCACACTGTAAAGTGTCATCCTGGTATCCTCGCCAACTTCACTGTAACGGACTTTACTTTCAAATGCATACATCGTGACCCTTCCTCCTGTAATCTTTCGTTTCTCTTCCTGCCGATCCGGGATTCTTCCCGGCGCATCCTCGCGGAGCGTTTTTTTGCCGAAGAGCACTTTTCTGTAAAGCAAGAAAAAAGCCTTGGATCACTATCCAAGGCTTAGAGCTGGGCTACAAGGATTCGAACCTTGAAATGACGGAGTCAGAGTCCGTTGCCTTACCATTTGGCGATAGCCCATTGTCTTTTGTGCTTTGCTTTTTATCTGTATCGCTCAGCGACAAGATATATTATATAGCACCTTTCAGAAAAATGCAAGTGTTTTTTTTAATTTTTTTTAAAAATTTTTTTAACCTGTTTTCAGAGCGTTTTTTTCGTATTTTCATCTCCACATTTTTCAGACGTATTCCCATTCCATTTCCCTCCCACAGGTTTACTTTATTTTTTCAAAATGGTATACTATACAAAATTGATAACTGTTCTGTATCTTCTATTATAAGTACAAAGAGCGCCTGTAACATCTGCCCCGTACACCGGATGTATATACTGACACCGAACAGTTACAGAAGTTGCCGAGTCTGATCGGACACCAATAACGATATGGAGGTACGCCATGAGAGCGCTGGATTTAACCTTATTAACTGATTTATATGAATTAACCATGATGCAGGGATACTTTAAAAACCCTACCGATCAGGTTGTTGTATTTGATGCTTTCTACAGACAGAACCCGTGTGACGGCGGTTATGCCATCGCAGCCGGCCTGGAACAGGTCATCGAATATATCCGTGACCTGCACTTTTCTCCGGACGATGTGGAATATCTGCGGGGACTGAATCTGTTCGATGATGATTTTCTGGAATATCTGAGAGGATTTCACTTTACCGGTGATATTTATGCCATCCCGGAAGGAACCGTTGTATTCCCGAGAGAACCGCTCTTAAAAGTAGTTGCTCCTGTCATGGAGGCACAGCTGGTGGAAACTGCAATCTTAAATATCATCAACCATCAGAGTCTGATCGCCACCAAAGCCTCTCGCGTGGTTTACGCTGCAAAGGGTGACGGTATCATGGAATTCGGTCTTCGCCGTGCCCAGGGCCCGGATGCCGGTATCTACGGTGCAAGAGCTGCTGTGATCGGCGGCTGCGTGGGAACTTCCAACGTGCTGACCGGAAAGATGTTCGGTGTCCCGGTCAAAGGTACACACGCACACAGCTGGATCATGAGCTTTCCGGATGAATATACCGCGTTCAAAACCTATGCAAATCTGTATCCGAATGCCTGCCTGCTTCTGGTAGATACCTATGACGTTCTGGACTCCGGTGTGCCAAACGCCATCCGTGTCTTCAAAGAAATGAAAGAAAAAGACCCGAACTTCCATGGATACGGTATCCGTATCGACAGCGGTGACCTGGCTTATCTTTCAAAGAGAGCTTACGAGATGCTGGAAGCTGCAGGATTCGGCGATGCGATCATCTCCGCTTCCAGTGACCTGGATGAATACCTGATCGACAGCCTGAAAGCCCAGGGCGCCACAATCAATTCCTGGGGTGTCGGCACGAACCTGATCACCTCCAAAGACTGTCCGGCATTCGGCGGTGTCTATAAACTGGCAGCCATCAAAGATAAGGACGATGAAGATTTCGTACCGAAGATCAAACTTTCTGAAAACACAGAAAAAATCACAAACCCGGGAAATAAAACCATTTACCGTATCTATGACAAAGCAACCGGCAAGATCCGTGCCGATCTGATCTGTATGGTTAACGAAACCTTTGATGAAAGTAAAGATATGATCATCTTTGATCCGATTGAAACCTGGAAAAAGACCAAGATCAAAGGCGGCACTTACACCCTGCGTGAACTTCTCGTTCCGGTATTCCAGAAAGGTCTGTGTGTCTACACTTCTCCTTCTGTTATGGAGATGCAGGCAATCTGCAAAAAAGAGCAGGAAACCCTGTGGCCGGAGACACGCCGTCTTGTAAATCCACAGAAAGTATATGTGGATCTGTCCGACAAGCTGTATAAAGTAAAATCCCAGCTGCTGGAAGAGATGAGTATGAAAGCACTGGATCTGCAGTAAACAACTCCTGTATAGCCAACGCCCCCACCTGTACAGTGGGGGCGTTAATTACTGCGTGAAAACCACATCAAAGACCGTTCCGCCGGACGAGCCGGACTGAACGGTGATACTACCGTCATGTACACGCACGATCTCACGAACCAGAGCCAGTCCCAGGCCTACCCCTCCAAGCTCCCGACTTCTGGATTTGTCTACACGAAAGAATGGTTCAAACACCCGTTCCTTCAGTTCATCCGGAATTCCGCTTCCGGTATCTTCTACGGACAGACAGATATTTTTTCCCTTCCGATATGCGGTTACAGTAACCTGCCCACCGAAACGATTGTATTTGATCGCATTCTCAACAAGATTGTATACCATCCGATAAATCAAAATATCACTTCCGATCATAGTGATATCTTTACAGTTTCCAGCCAGTTTTATTTCCTTTTCCTGGGCGAGCGGTTCCAGATCCACCAATACCTCATCGACAAGATCAGCAACAGCAATGGTTTCATCCCGTCCTACCGTTTGAAGTTCACTCATATCGAGCAGTGTCTTGACCATTTTGCTGAGCCGGCCGTTTTGTTCCGTAACCATCTTTATCGTCTGTAAGGTATCACCATCACTGCCGGGATGTGGAGTAGAATTATATACATCGAGCTGTACCTGCATAACAGATAAAGGAGTTCGAAGCTCATGTGCTGCATTTGCCGTAAATTGTCTCTGTATCTCAAAAGCACCCGCAAGACGTTCCAGCATCTTGTTATACGAAATACGAAGCTGGTTCAGTTCTTTCACTTTATTTTCTTCAATTCGCGAATCTGCCAGATTTTGTGCCTGTACTTCCTCGATTTTTTCAGAAAATTCACGAATGGGTCTGAGTGCATGACCACTGATAAAATAAGTAGCTACACCGCCAAGAAGCGCCAGTAAAGCTGAAAGGATCAAACTGTTTTTTTTGTAGTCCGCTTTATTGTTGTACACCTGAACAGAGAAATCCTTTGCAAACTCATCCCACTTATCCTCCGGAATGCTGATATATATCTGATCCGAATCATCTGTGTCGCCATCCCCGACACGCTCTCCAACATCATCTCCCCGGGCATCCACAGTCTCCTGCAGGGAATCTATATAATAAATCCCGTTTTTATAGACAAGCAGCGTCAGACAACCACAGACCAACGCAATATACAGGGTAATGATACAAGTAAGTCTCCACTGCAGCGATATTTTTTTCATCGATCGGACTCCTCTCTTATTTGATAGCCTTCACCCACTTTGTTCAGAATCGGATCATATCCAAGTACAGCCCTGAGCTTACGTCTGAGCGAAGACATATGTACGCGGATGGATCCGCTGAAGCTGTCCACAGATGCATCCCAGACATGCTCGATCAACTCTTCCTGACTTACCGGTCTTCCAAGGTGAAGAAGCAGATATTCCAAGATTCCGTTCTCTTTTCTTGTGAGGGAAACCAGGGTTCCTTTTGCATAGGCCTCTCGTTTGATGGTATCGAATCTTATCCCGCCGCTTTCCAGGCAGACATCCTTCTGCACAAATTTTCTTCTTGTAAGACTGCGGATCCGTGCTTCCAGCTCCTGCAGATGGAACGGCTTTTCCATATAATCATTTGCCCCGGCATCAAGTCCTTCCACTTTATCTGCGATCTGCCCTCTTGCAGACAGGATCAGAACCTTCGTCTCCTCATTTTCCTTCCGGAGTTCTTTCAGAAGATCCATCCCATCCATGCCAGGCAGATTGAGATCCAGAACGATCAGATCATAATTCTCTGCCAGGATGCATTCCAGAGCCTCCGCCCCATCGTAACAGGTATCCACCTCATACCCGGCAGCGTACAGACTTCTGGCAACCGTGTCACACATTTGTTTCTCATCTTCAACGATTAATAATCTCAAAATTTCTTCACCCGCCCATTTCTTAACAATTATTTTACAACAGCTATTGTATAATATCGAAGTCAGCTGGTCAATCAATACAACAAATAAAAGGAGCAACCATATTTTGAAGTGCAAACAAATATCTCAAATTGTTCTGGTCATCACAGGCATAGCGATGATGAGCTACGGTGCGGTCAGAGGGGAAGCGGCTGCAGTGCTTGGAAAAGCAATTAAATTATGTCTGGAGTGTGTCGGAATTGGATAAGAAAAAGAACTTACGATCAAAGAAAATAGCCGGAATACGTGGATGGATACAGGCAGCGGCCACACTGCTTACCAATATTCATATTCCCAATTTCTTTCAGGGTAAAATATATCAGGGCAAGGCGAAAACGGTATGCGTCCCCGGGTTAAACTGTTATTCCTGTCCTGCTGCCACGGGAGCGTGCCCCATCGGAGCCTTTCAGGCGGTTGTCGGATCATCCAGATTCAAGTTTTCCTACTACATAACCGGGTTTCTGATTCTACTCGGAGTGACACTGGGAAGATTTATCTGTGGCTTTTTGTGTCCCTTTGGATGGTTTCAGGATCTGCTTCACAAAATTCCCGGAAAGAAATTTTCCACAGCCAGACTGAAGCCGCTGCGGTATCTGAAATACATCATCCTTGTAGTTTTCGTGATCCTTCTGCCGATGCTTGCAACGAACTCGATCGGAATGGGAGACCCCTTCTTCTGCAAGTATATTTGTCCGCAGGGTGTTCTTGAGGGGGCGATACCACTTTCCATCGGAAATGCCGCAATACGGTCTGCACTGGGAAAACTGTTTTCATTCAAATTCTGTATTCTGATTACGGTCATCGTACTCAGCATTATGTTTTACAGGCCCTTCTGCAAATGGATCTGTCCTCTTGGCGCGATCTATTCCTTATTTAACAGAGTCAGTCTTTTGAATATAAAGATCGAAGACAGCAAATGTGTCGGATGTAACCAGTGCACCCGGGCATGTAAAATGGATATTGATGTGTGCCGGACACCGAATCATCCGGAATGTATTCGGTGCGGAGCCTGTATCAGAGCCTGCCCGAAAGATGCGATCCACTACCGGTTCATGGGAAAACCGTGTCAGGAAAAGGATATCAGCAACCAGTGATTAGCAATTTTATACGTAACTGTTCAGTACCTTCACAGTTACGAGCCAAAATACATTTAAAATCACCTTCGGTGATGGCATTTTGGCTTGTATGTCTCGGGATTTTGGCATATTCATGCCAAAACACCTCGCGGTACAGTGACTACTGAATAATTACCTTTATACTATTTATTAAGGAGACATGATTTATGAAAACCAAAAAAATATTTATTCCTGTTTTTACACTCAGCGCAGCATTATTACTTACCGCATGCAGCGGAAAAGAAGCTGCAGACACAACAAAAACACAGACAACACAGACGGAAGCCGGAACAGAAGCCGGTACAGAATCCGGTACAAAATCCGGTACAGAAACTACAGGAACTTCCGGCACGAAGCTGGATGATTTATATCAGCAGGAAAACCAGATTTTTGCAGACCATGAGGATGTATGGAACAAAGTATTTGGCATGATGAATAAAAGCACGGCTGACCCAAGCGGAAATTACGCAGATTTTCTGGCAAACACCGTTGACTCCAACAAGGACTCTTTTTCAGAGGATGAGCTTAAAACACTGACAGATGATATTGAAACGATACGAAAAATCGAGGAACAGATCGCAGAGCTGGAAAACGACACAACAACATCTGAGGATACCGATGCCGAAAATAATTCCGAAGACGCATCTCCGTTCCGGGATTTCTCCGGTCAGGATTATGACGGCAACACAGTTGACGAAAGTCTGTTTTCCAACAATGCAGTGACCGTCGTTAACTTCTGGTTTACCGGCTGCAAACCCTGTGTCGCAGAGCTGTCTAAGCTGAACGAATTAAACGATGCAATCAAATCCATGGGAGGCGAGGTTGTAGGCATCAACACAGAAACCTTTGATGCAAATAAAGATGCGATAAAAGAAGCGGCATCGATTCTCGAAAGTCAGGGTGCGAAGTACCGCAATCTGTCCATCGACTCTGATTCCGCAGCAGGAAAATATGCCTCCGATATCATGGCATTTCCTACCACAATCTTGGTTGATCGAAATGGAAATATTGTGGGAGAACCGATGCTCGGCGGAATCGACAATCAGGACAACTACGATACACTGATGAAGCAGATCCAGTCTGTGATCGATGCTGACAGCGCAAAATAATACGGGATCCTCCCACAGCAGATACTGCGCCTTTTAGAGACTAAAATAAAAGCTGAAGCCCCATGGCGATTATCCACATGTATGCACACGTTTTCGGAATCATCAGTAATCCTACCTTTGGTTTTGTTTTACTGAATAAAGTTACCGGAAGATAGCAGCCAAAGGAAATGATGATGGCTGCAACCATTCTTGTCATATGGTAGCCATAGGTGTTTCCGGACATAGCATACAGGATGATGATCCCGATACCGGTCACTGCAAAGACAGCGTTTCGGATGACAGATAATTTCAGATTCCCCTCATCGGAACACCAGTTGTTCTGAGGAAACAGGCAGATCACGATCCGGACAATGGCAGATATCCAAACGACAGCTTCAATGCTTACCGGGGCGGCAAGTTCCGGGAAGGTAAGTTTCCAGATGTACATTAAGATAATATAAAAGACAGTCATGGTAATCGATGAGACCTGCAGTCCGATTCCCAGCTGTCTTTTTATTTTGTCATTGCTTCCGCGTACAGCTCTCAGGATTCGCGGCACCAGATGAAACGCATCGCCTCCGCAAAGGGTCAGGGTCAGGATTCCGTAAAGGATAAATAAGGGATTCCCCTGTGAGAAGAAGAAAAACAAGAGGGCTGCAATCAGATCAAAAATCAGATATGCTACGTCAAAAATTGCTTCCATCACATCCGGAATCTGTGGTTTGTAGTTGTTCTGTTTCATGATTCGTTCTCCTTATCATTTTTTAACTGTTCTTCTGCGTTATTACAGATTTTGTCAAATACCCGGATGCACAGACGGGTTTCTTCTTCGGTCAGACCTCTTAACACATTATGCGCAAATTCTTTTTGTGTGTTCAGGCCTGCTTCTATAATTATCTCAGCCTGATCCAACAGCGCGATTTCAATACGTTTTTTATTGTCTTTACTTTGGATACGTTCCACCAGCCCTTTACTTTCCAGGTTTTTCAGCGAAGTGGACACGTGGGATTTGGTTGATTTGCGGATCTTTACGATTTCTGCCGCGGTATTGTACTGCGGATTATTATGCAGGAACATGAGGATGTCATATTCCATCTGCGTCAATCCATAACGGTCACATACCTCGCCGGAAAGCAATTCATAATAAGTAGTAATTGTTTTATGCTTATCCCAGAAATACATAGTTCTCTCCTTTATCGTTCTTTTTAGAACGATTATAGGGCAAAACTATTGACTTGTCAATGACTATAATGTTTTTATGGGATTTTTATTGTGCCTGACAGCTTTTTATATTTCCCCCAGCTTATCAAATGCCGTCTGTATATGGTTATACTCTTCCCACTGTACATTTTTCAAAATATTCTGTCTTTCTGTGTATTGTTGGACTGGCGTACGAATTGAAAAATATGTATCAAATTTTGCTTTTGTTATATAACGACGTGAAGTTAAATACCTCTTTTGAGGATCAACCCTTTCAACGAACTGATTGCATTCTTCTATAATTGCTTTATCGTAAGAATCATTGGCTCCTATGGCATTTAGCAAAAATGTCTCCATAGCTCCGTTTTCTTCAAAAGGAATGACCAGCAATAGAAGCGAAAAATCTAAAGTTGTCCCTGCCCGATTCTTCATCGAACATTCCGTCCAGGAATTGTTGGCTATTGGTTGTGTATATACGACATCATTATCATTTAAAACCGTCTGCACTATTTGTATGAAATTCTGTTCAGTTTCCATTTCATCTCTGTCTGTTACAATGACAATTTTCTTATATATACCTTCTAAAGTTGGTGGCGAAAATTCGTTCTTTTGTAAGACCTGCTTCAATCCATTTCCAATCTGGCTGCAGCCGCCAACTGCCATTACCGTCAGTATATCTTCACCTCTCTTTAAATTTCTCGATTTCTGCCCAGGCATTTTTAATATGTTTCTTTGAATATCTTTGTCATCACACCACCGATAAGCCTTTCTCATATAATACTGTAGTAAAACATAGTCCGTCGACCCCTCGCACAATATAACATTATTCATCATCTCAACTCCAATCCCAGGTTATCTTTCGCGTCAATCGCTTCCTCACAGCTTAATCTCCGTACATAATTCTTTTCTTCAAAATTATATAAGGTATATAAATTTATATAAGGTTTTAGTTCATCATCACACTGCAAAACCTTTTCAATCGCTTCCTTGCTATGAGAAGTCAGAAATACCTGTACATTTAATTTTATCACGCTTTTCAGCAGCCACGAAAAAACAGAATCCATTGCAGAAGTGTGTATCGCTGTCTCAAATTCATCCAACAGTAAAATACCATCCTTGGCTCTGACAACCGCACTCAGCAATAACATGGCTTTTTTCATACCATCACCATATGATTACTTCCTATTAGGAACACTGTAAATACAAGGCTTTTCGGAGCCTACAAACCAGAAAAAATAATATTTGATCTATCACATTACACAAAAAGCCGTCCGGTATGAAAAACGGGCGGCTTTTTTGCGTGGATAGACGGAAAGGAGGCACAAAAATAACTACAAAATTTTAGCGTTCAAATTTGTGCAACTTTAACGAAAAGGAGGATCGTAAATGGCCGATGAAAAACTGAATACTGGCCCTGCGGAGAATATTTCCCCGGAGGCCGCCGAGCCTATCGCCACACCCGAACAGGCCGCAGCATCTGAACCCCGGCAGGAACATACCGGGCCTACCATACCTGAGCCCGGCGATGTGGTTGTGTCCTTTGACAAAATCAATGAGCTTATGGCGGAAAAGAGGCAGAACGCCCGCACCGAAGTCGAAAAGGCGGAAACTCCAGAAACGCCGGAGGCAGCAGCCCCCGGAGAAACACCGCAGCCCGCCAATACGGAGGAACCGAAAAAGCCGCGCCGTGGCCGTCCGCCGAAAGCAGAAAAGGCCGCGACTGAAAATCAAAAATCGGAGAAATCGGCTGGGGCCCGCAAGGGCCGCCCACCCAAGGCGGATAAGACGGCCCCTGACAAGCCCAAGCCGTCCAAACGAGACAAAGTGTCCCGAAGCGATGGAAAGGCCCCGGATGCCAAGGAGCCCATTAAGTCCGCACAGGATACGGCACTGAAGGAAACTGCTGCTGTGGAACAGACGGCTCCCGAGCCGACTACACCGCCCCGCCCGGTTGAGGAAGGCAAGCTGGTTTATCTGAAACTTTCCGAGGTTCATCCGTTTCACACATTCCGTCCGCACCCCTTTAAGGTACGGGACGATGCGAAGATGCAGGAAATCGTTGCTTCTATCCGCGTAAACGGTGTAATGGTTCCCGGTCTTGCCCGCCCGGAGAAAGACGGAAACGGCTATGAAATTGTAGCGGGCCATCGCCGTACCCACGGCAGTGAACTGGCGGGGCTGGAGGAAATGCCCTTTATTGTCCGTGAAATGACCGACCACGAAGCGGTACAGGCCATGAAGGACAGCAACAAGCAGCGTGACGGGATGCTCCCCAGTGAATTGGCCGCGCTGCTGGAACTCGAAGTTGAGGACATCAAGCATCAGGGCGGGCGGCTGAAAGGTGTTGCGGAAGGTGATGTCGGAAAACGCTCGGTTGAGATTGTAGGCGAAGCGCATGAGATGAACTATAAAAAGGTAATGCGCTACTTGCGGCTCAACTCCCTTGTGCCGGAGCTTCTGGATAAGGTAGACGATAAAAAGATGGGCTTCATGCCTGCCGTGGAGCTGTCCTATATCAAACCGAAAAATCAGAGGCTTATCGCTGTTTCTATTGACGGGGAGCAGGCTTCGCCCTCGCTGGCCCAGGCCAAACGACTCCGGGAGCTGGATAAGGAAGGCAAGCTCAACGGCGATGTCATTGACGGTATCTTATCAGAACAGAAAAAGGAGGATCGAGGCGTGATTATTTCTACTGCGGAACTGGAAAAGTATTTTGGCAAGGAGGTCACTCCCGCCAAAATGAAAGAACAGATTATGTCCCTGCTGGATGACTGGAAAGAAAAACAGCCGCCGGAGCTGGCAAAAGCCCCGAAAAAGCAGGAACTTGACAAGTAACAACTTCGAGACACTTTGTCCCGAGGGCCCCGCCCTCGCGCAGAGGCTCTGGTGGTATATATCCCCCGTCGCCGCCTGTTTTTTAGTACAGCCGGGAGTGGGCCGTCAAGGGTGCAGCGCACCGCCGTTTTCGGCGGCTCGCCCTTGACGGTCTGCCCCGGCTGTGCTATTTCCCCGGCAAGCGGCGGGGGTATATCCTCCAGAGCCGCCCCCTTTCCCAAGACTGGGAAAGGGCGTGGGGTTTGGGTTGAACTTTCTTATTAAAATATCGGAGGTATGAACGATGAAACGACCCCTTGCTTATATCACCGCTGCATGGCTCGGCGGCGATAGCGAAAACGCAGAACTGGCGGCGCAGTATTGCCGCACCGTGTATGAGGCAGGCTTTTCTCCTATTTGTCCGCCTTTGTACTTGCCCCTGTTTCTCAATGATGCTGTTCCCGAGGAGCATAAAAGCGGCATCGACATGAGCCGTGACCTGCTCCGCCGTTCTCATGTGCTGGTTGTCTGCGGGCACAGTATGACCGAATCCATGAAAAATGATATTGCCGTGGCCCAGCGGCTGGGAATTACGGCAACAACCCTTGAGGGTATCCTGACCGTCAAGGGGCAGGGCCGTCGCTGATGGCGACCCTGTTTGAAGCCTACGTTACCAACGCCGGAAAGTACAGCGAGGGCCAGCTTGTGGGTGAAACACTGAAATTTCCCACAACCGCCCAGGAGGTGGAGGCTCTCTTGAAACGGATCGGCGTGGATGGCGTCCGCTATCAGGAAATTTTTATTACCTCTTTCGATGGGGATGTGCTGGGGCTCTATGACCATTTGAGCGAGTATGAAAATCTGGACGAGCTTAATCATCTGGCCTGCCTGCTTTCCGAGCTTACCTCATCGGAGCTGGAAACACTGGAGGCCGTCCTCGACAGCGGCGATCACTGTTCTTCGGTGCGGGACATCATCAATCTGACACAAAATCTGGACTGTTACGGCTTTTACCCCGGCGTATCCGATGAGGAAACGCTGGGGCGTATTTATGTGGACGATCTGGAAATGTTGGATGTGCCGGATCAGGTAAAACCGTATTTTGATTATGAGGCGTATGGCCGGGATGCCTGCATCCACGAGAACGGCCATTTTGCCCCGGGCGGCTATGTTGTCAAAGAAAGCGATCATTTCGTGGAAGTGTATCACGGCTTGCAGGATATTCCAAAGGAGCATAAGGTATTCTCTTTCCCGAAGCTCTCTATCCGGGAGCAAATGGCCGCTTATCAGGAAATCATAGACGGTTCTTCTTTGGAGGGCTACCGTCAAATGCAGAAAAAAGACCGTGGGGATCGGTGACGGTACTTCGAGACAAATTGTCCCAAGGAAGGAGGCGGTGTAACTGATTGATGAAGATATTTCCCGGCGCACGATAGCCATATCCGTAAAAACAACCAAGCTGACGGCGCGGGGGCTGGCGTATGTGCTGGGCATGGTGGGTCGGAAGATCCGCAAGGCATACCGTGGGCGGCAAGTACCGCATGGCAAACAAAGTGTGCGAAAGCTCATGGCCCACGGCACAGCCACAAACAGCATCGAGCTATCCGGGGATGCCAAGTCCTTTGACCGCGTGGCCCGGAAATGGAATGTGGACTATGCGTTCTATAAAACCGGATCGGACAAATACCTGCTGTTTTTCAAGGCTGGACAGGCAGACGCAATGACCGCCTGCTTTTCTGAGTATTCCCGGAAGGTGTTAAGCAAAGCAAAATCGAACCGTGTTCCCATCCGGGAACAACTGAAACAGGCGGCAGATCAGCTTTCCAAAGAAAAGCCGAAACAAAAAGAACGTGCAAAGGAGGTGGCCCATGAGGACAGATAAGATCAGAAAATATCTCATTCCGAACATTCCCTATCTGTTCATCCTGTGGGCGTTCCTCAAGCTGGGGACAGCCTACCGGCTGGCGGCGGGTAACGATTTTGCACATAAGCTCATCGGGCTGGGCCAGACGATTGGCCCGGCCTTTGCTGACTTTGCACCCGGTCTTGCTCCGCTGGATTGGCTTGTCGGTATTGTAGGCGCAGTTGGTTTCCGGCTGCTGATCTATTTCAAAAGCAAGAACGCTAAGAAGTTTCGGCGGGATGCAGAATACGGCAGCGCCCGGTGGGGAACGGAAAAAGACATCAAACCGTTTGTTGATCCGAAGTTTGAAAACAACGTGATTTTGACCGGGACAGAGTTTCTCACGATGAACACCCGTCCGAAAATCCCCGCAAATGCCCGAAACCTGAATTGCTGCATTATCGGCTCGTCCGGCTCCGGCAAAACCCGCTTCTGGCTTACGCCCCAGCTTTTACAGGCTCATTCCTCTTATGTGGTGGTCGATCCGAAAGGTGGTGTGCTGGGACAGGTCGGGGGTTTCCTGCAAAAACGCGGGTACAAAATCAAGGTATTCAACAGCATAGATTTTTCAAAATCCATGCACTATAACCCGCTGGCGTATATCCGCAACGAGGCCGATATTCTGAAATTCGTGGATGCCCTGATTTCCAACACCAAGGGCGAAGGCAAGGAAGGCGATCCATTCTGGACAAAATCGGAAACGCTTTTATACTGCGCCCTGATTGCCTACATCATTTTCGAGGGGCCTGCCGAGGATCGGAACATGAATACCCTTGTGGATATGATTTCCGGCATGGAGGTCAAGGAGGATGACGAGGATTTTATGAACGCGGTGGACTATATGTTTGCCGGGCTCGAAAAGCGCAAGCCGGATTGCTTCGCAGTCAAACAGTATAAAAAGTACAAATTGGCCAGCGGTGTTGTATGCTCTAAAAGACTTCTTAATCAAGCGGTTGGGAAGTCTCTTAGAACACACAACCTAAAACCGAAGAAAGGAGCGCAAGTTATGAGAAAAAACGAGAAAATCACTGCTCTGTACGAACGACTGAGCCGTGATGACTTTGGCAAAGATGATGACCAACAGCGTGAGAGCAATTCCATTTCCAATCAAAAGGCTATGTTGGAGGAGTTCGCCGCCCGGCAGGGCTTTACAAACATTGTCCATTTCACGGACGATGGCATTAGTGGTACTTGCTTTGACCGTCCCGGATTTTTAGCAATGATGAAAGAAGTGGAAGCCGGGAATGTGGAGTACCTGTGTATCAAGGACATGAGCCGCATGGGGCGTGACTATCTGAAAGTCGGTCAGATTATGGAAATCCTGCGTCAGCGTGGCGTTCGCCTTATCGCCATCAATGACGGCGTGGACAGTGCCAAAGGGGACGATGATTTTACCCCTTTCCGCAACATTATGAACGAGTATTACGCCAGAGACACCAGCCGTAAAATCCGTTCCACTTTCCAGTCAAAAGGCAAGTCCGGCAAGCACCTCACAGGCACGGTCATTTACGGCTATCTCTGGAACGAAGCCAGAGACCAATGGTTGGTTGACCCCGAAGCCGCTGATGTGGTCAAGCGCATCTTTGCCATGACGATTGACGGCTACGGTCCGTATCAGATCGCCAGCAAACTGAAATCGGAAAAGGTGCTTATTCCGTCTGCTTACCTTGCCCAACACGGCGAGGGCGTGAACAAAAACAAGACTTTCAAAGATGTGTACGGCTGGGGTTCTTCCACCATCTGCAACATTCTTGAAAAGCGTGAATATCTGGGACACACCATCAATTTCAAGACCCGAAAGCACTTCAAGGACAAGAAAAGCCATTATGTCCCGGAGGACGAATGGACAATTTTCGAGAATACCCATGAGCCTATCATTGACCAGCAGACCTTTGACCTTGTGCAGAAAATCCGTGGGAATGTCAGACGCTACCCGGACGGCTGGGGCGAAGCAGCTCCCCTCACAGGCTTGCTTTATTGTGCCGATTGCGGCGGCAAGATGTATGTCCACCGTACCAACAACGGCAAGCGTATTTCTCAATATACCTGTTCCCAATACAGCAAAGTCCCAGTTGGAAAGCTCTGCAAGACCCAGCACCGTATCAATGAAGATGTGGTACTGTCCCTTGTCTCTGAAATGCTCAAAGCCATTGCCGAGTATGCGAAGCATGACCGAGCCGAGTTTGTCCGTGTGGTGCAGGAAGCGCAGTCCAGCCAGCAGACAGCAGAGGTTAAGAAACAGCGGATACGCCTTGCCACCGCAAAGCAGAGAGTGTCGGAGCTGGAAGTCCTGCTCTGTAAAATCTATGAGGACAACATTTTAGGAAAGCTGTCCGACAGCAGATACGCCACTCTGGACGCTCAATACGAAAAGGAGCAGACCGAGCTTACCGCTGAAATCTCTGCTCTGGAAAAGGCAGTCAAGAGCTACGAGAAGCACGAAAAGGACGCTGACCGTTTTATCGCTCTGATTGACAAGTATGAGAACTTCGACAAGCTGACGATTGCCATGCTCAATGAGTTTATTGAGAAAATCCTTGTGCATGAGCGTGACCGCAAAGGCAGTATACAGACCACACAGGAGGTCGAGATTTACTTCAATTTTGTCGGGCGATTTGTTCCCCCGGCGTTTGGAGAAGTGGAGCTGACCCCGGAAGAATTAGAGGAAATCCGCAAACGTGAGGAACGCAAGGACAGGCTTCATCAGAACTACTTGAAGCGTAAAGCCAGCGGAGCGCAGAAGCGATACGAGGACAAAATCAAGGGGAGAAAAAAGGCAGAAATCGAAGCCAAGAAAGCCGCTATTCGTGCGGAGGATATTGCAAAGGGAGTGTTCGTCCCTGTCAGCAGTTTACCGCAGAGAGAGCCGATGAAAGGAGTACAAACAGCATGAATATCACTTATACACAGAACGGCGATTATCTTATCCCGAACATCGTTATCCGCAAGACCAAGCCCCTCGGACACTACGGCAGACTTCGCAAGGCGTATCTGGAAATGCACCGTCCGATACTGTTCAATGAGCTGGTGCTATCCGACAAGCTCTTTGAGCATTGCGCCGAGATTGACGAAGCGGCACGAAACCGCATGGAGCTGATCGTGCGGTCACTGGCAGAGCAAAACGGCGTGACCGAGCAACTAAAAGCCAAAAACCAAATGGAATGGGTGCGGCAGATGAACGCTTGCAAGGCACAGGCAGAGGAGATTGTGAAAGCGGAATTGATTTATGATTGAGCGAGGAAGTCCGGGCAGAAAACTGTTCGGACTTTTCTCATGTAGTCCAAAGTTGCGGTAGAATTGTTCACGAGTTTTATGGTACAATTTATGCGAATAAAGAAAACGGAAAATTAGAATCTAACAAGAGAATGTGGTTGTATGAAAAAATCCATATTAGTATTTTGGACAATCGTGTGTCTGTTACCTATTCAAAGGAGGTTTAAGAATTTCAAATGAAACATATAAGAAATATATTGCTGTTGATTACGATTATTTTTGCTTTTGTTATGCAAGCTGAAGTATATCAAAATATGCTCTGGAACTTTAATGGTGCTTATTATTTATCGTCCAGATACACAACTACTAATGACGATATGGATTCATTTTTAGCCAATGCAGAAGATACAGCTGAGAAGCATGGTGTTCATATTTTTTCGACTTTTAATCAGAGAGTTTCTAATTATCAGACAAGACTTTATATTTATGGTGATGATACCGTTGTTCGGGATAGTCTTAAAAGCACAATGGATATTGAGGAAAAAACATATACGGCTTTGATAGGTGGAATCACCGTAATAGAATTTGAAGATTTTAGAGAAGCAAAAAACACAGGCAATGGACAGGAAATAATGGTCAGCTATATCGGTGATGATGATGACATTATTGCCACATATCAAGATTTGGCAAAAGAATATTCTATATCGCAGCCAGAGTTTTGGCAATCAACCGAAACTGATATGATGTTCATTGTTTGGGGCCTGGTTGCCATATTGATGATTGTACTTAATATGATTGAGGTGATACGCAGGCAAAAGGAAGTAGTTGTACGAGCTTCTCTGGGCGAAAATGCTGCTGTGATTGCTCTAAAAGCTGTAGTGGCTGATATGATTTCATATGCTGCATTATTCGTCTTAGCAAAGTTGCTTGTTTCTCAATTTATATCGGGAGCGTATGAAGATCATCTCATTTTGGCAGTGTATTGTGCCGGAGCAGTTCTTTCCGTAATTCCTTATGCTGCTTTTGTCCGCTTTGATGTAAAAAAAGCCTTTGCCAATGCTTCAGATAAAAAAGGTATGTTTTATCTTCTGAACGGTCTTAAAGTATTTGCTACTGCCATGACAATTTTTACAATAACTACAAATCTCAGTAGCATTCAAGGTAATTTACTTACAAACACTACTCTTTTAGAAAATCATTATAATGATTATTATTTTGGAGTTATGCAGATTGAACCTCCTTTTGAAGAAAATGAGGAGGAATCCAAAGAGAGCAAATTTTGGAATGACCTTTACGAAAATGAATACAACACGATAAATCCGGTGGTCTGCATAGGCAGCCGGATAAGCGATACGGATAATTATATTTTTGTAAATCATAATGCCAGAGATATGCTACAAGGGTTTTCTGATATGCTTACTGAAGATGATGAAAAAGAGGATATCGTGGTCTTCGTGCCAAAGGGAAGAAATGCGGAATCATACAAAGATATCGCAAAAGAGGAAATTGGCTCTCTTACCCAAAATGCAGAAGAACTGCGTGTTGTTTATAAAGAATATTCTGGCAGAGAACAATTTTATTATCTCAATTCGAACAGAGAAGAGGCTATTGACGGATTGTCAAGAGTAACAAATCCGATTGTGATTTATCAGGCAAATGAGGCTGTTGCTTTAAATGGAAGTTATATCGAAACAGGAACATATAATGGTGAGGTAATCTACGGATGCGATGAAAGCACAATTCGCAGTGTTGCGAAAAAATATTCAGAACAGCTTGGTTCACACTATTTTATGCTGACGAATGTCGGAGAGGATTACATTTATAGTCATAGTTTCCTCGTGAAACTGATTGGCTTTATAAGCTCTCTTTGCGTATTAGTATTGCTGTTAGATATCGCTATCATCATATCTGAAGTGAAAATGGAATTTAGACTTAATGCGATGGAAATCTCCCTCAAAAAGGTTTTGGGCTATCGCTTTTATGAAAGGCACAAAAGATTTATTTCCGTTAATCTCTTAGAAAATATAGCCGTTGTGATATTGATTTGCATTGTTTCGATTTTTATATCTAACGCAAGTGTCGGGATTGCTTTACTGATTGGAGCGTTGCTCACCATTATTGAAATGGCAATCATTTTCACAAATATTATGTGGGTTGAAAAAACAAATATCTCAAAGTCATTGAAGGGAGGATGTTTATGATTATAATTCGTGGCTTAAATAAAGCATTTGGAGAGAAAATAATTTTCTCTAACTTTAATTTAGAAATTCCGGATGGAAGTTTTGTAGTAATCAGCGGCGATAGCGGCAGTGGAAAAAGCACTTTACTCAATATGATTGGTGGTATCGAAAAACCGGATAGCGGCAGTATCATAATCGAAGGGCTGAATATTACCCGGCTTAAAAATAAAAACAGTTTTTTTGCGGATACAGTGGGGTTTCTTTTTCAGAATTTTGCACTGCTTGAAAATAAGACAGTTAAAGAAAATTTAAGTTTGATTAAAAAATCAAGCCGAACTAAAGTATCACTTAAAGAAGCTCTTAATCGTGTGGGGTTATCAAAGGAAGTTAACAAAAAAGTTTATCAGCTTTCCGGTGGTGAACAACAGAGAGTTGCTTTAGCTCGTCTTATGATGAAAAAATGTTCTGTTGTTTTGGCAGATGAACCTACTGGCTCACTTGACAAGAAAAATAGAGATATTGTTATGAGGTTATTGCACGAACTCAATGAAGAAGGTAAAACGGTTATCATTGTTACCCACGATCAGGGTATTATTGAAGATGAACCTTATGTTGTGAAAATCTGAGAGTACCTCTTAGAAATGTCTTGATCTACATTTTATATAATTTGGGTCAGAAGAAAATCCCTTTAGGAACTAAAGGGCGCACTTCTATACTCTCCTATCGGGAGTATGTGCGTCCTGCGGAGCTTCATTCTCTGTCAGCAGAAGAAAACTGCCCGACCGAGAAAGTTGCGTCACTTCGTTCCGTCAAGGTGGCTACACCCCCTTGCGCCGCTAATGCGGCTATCCCCTGTGGACTTGCCGTCCGCAAACAGCATAAAATGCTGTTCGCCGCCAGCAAGTTTGGAAAAATAAATACCGAAAATCAGACCGTTGACTGGTCGCACTATGCGAAAAGTTGACGGTCTTTTTTTATCCCCAAAATCAAAAAAGGAGGTCAATCACAATGACAAAACCGAAAACCCTTGACCAGCTCCGAGCCGAAAAGGAACGAGCCGAGACGCAGCTTGCACAGGAACAACACAAGCTGGAGCGTCTGGAGAATAGAAAGAAGTATCTGGAGAAAGGCGAACGCACCAAGCGCACCCACCGCCTTTGCAATCTGGGCGGCACGATTGAGAGCCTTGCCCCGGAGGTCAAAGATCTCACACGCACCGAAATGACAGAGCTGATGGAACACATCTTTTCCCTGTCCGAAGTCCAGCGAGCCGTCCGTCACATGGCGATTACTCATATCAGCCAAGCAAACAGAGAAAAGGAGTTGAAAGCCGATGGCACTATTTCATCTGAGCGTCACGCAGACTAAGCGAAGCGCAGGACAGTCCGCTATTGCTTCTGCCGCCTACCGAGCCGGGGAGCGATTGTATAGCGAGTATTACGGCGAATACAGCGACTACACCCGCAAGGGCGGCGTGATCTGCTCTGACATTCTCCTGCCGTCCCATGCACCGCCCGAATACGCAGACCGCCAGACCCTATGGAACGCCGTGGAAAAAGCCGAGCGTGGAAAGAACGCCCAGCTTGCATACAGCTTTGACATTGCCTTGCAGAATGAATTTTCCCTTGAGGAAAACATCGCTCTTGCAAGGCAATTTTTGTTGGAGAACTTTGTGAGCCGGGGCATGGTGGTTGACTTCGCCGTACACCAGCCCGACCGGGAGGACGGAGGCATACCAAACCCGCATTTTCATGTGCTTTGCCCCATCCGTCCCATTGAGCAGAACGGCAAATGGGGACTAAAGCAACGCCGGGTGTATGAGGTGGACGAGGACGGCAACCGTATCCGAGACCAGAACGGCGAGTTTATTTTCAACGCCGTTCCCACTACCGACTGGGGCAGTCCCGAAACGCTGGAATACTGGCGGCAGACATGGGCGGAGCTATGCAATGGCAAGTTTGCGGAAAAGGGGCTTGATGTTCGTATCGACCACCGAAGCTATGAGCGTCAGGGCGTGGAGCTTCTTCCCACCGTTCATGAGGGCGCAACCGTCCGGGCAATGGAGAAGAAAGGTATCCGCACCGAGAAAGGCGAGTTCAACCGCTGGATCAGAGCAACCAATGCCGTTATCCGGGACATCAAGAAGAAAATCGCTCTCCTGTTTGATTGGATTGCCGAAGCAAAAGCGGAGCTTGCCAAGCCGCAGGCACCCGACCTTGTTTCTCTGCTGAACGCCTATTACACCCAGCACAGAGCCGGGGCATATTCGCAGAAAGGCAAGGTCAGCAACCTAAAGGAGATGAACGAGACTTTCAATTATCTCCGGGCAAACGGCATTTACTCCCTTGAAGATTTGGAACACCGTGTCAGCGAACACAGTGCTGCCACAGAGAGCTTGAAGAAAACGCTGGACGAACAGACCGCCCGAATGAAAGCAATTAAGCAGCTCTATGACAGCTCCGCTGCTTTCCAGAGCTTGAAGCCTGTCTATGACGGCTTGCAGAAAATCAAGTTTGAGAAGCCCAGAGCCAAGTACAAGGCAGAGCATGAAGCGAAACTGAAACAGTTCTACGCCGCCAGACGCAAGCTGACCGGAGAGTTCCCGGACGGCAAGGTGGATATGAAAAAGCTGACCGAAGAGTATGACGAGCTGGAACAGGCGCACGAAACCACCTATGGCGAGTTTAAGACCGTCAGAGACGATTTACACCGTCTTTGGAAGGTCAAGTCATGTGTAGATACTGCCGCCCGATTTAACGAGCGTACAGAGGAACAAATGCACCAAAATCGACCCCAAACACGACACAAAAAGGAGGAACTATCCCGATGAATTACACCCAAGCACAGATTGACCGGGCGAACGCCGTCAGTCTGGAAGATTTTCTCCGCACACAGGGAGAGACACTTATCAAAAGCGGACGGGAATACCGCTGGAAAGAACATGACAGCCTGACCGTCCGGGGAAACAAATGGTTTCGCCACAGCCAGAGCAAGGGCGGCTATCCCATTGATTTTGTCATGGAGTTTTACGGCAAGTCCTTTCCCGAAGCAGTCCAGCTCTTAACCGGCGAAAGCGCCGAGGGACAGAGCGAAGCCAGCACAGCACCGCCCACAGCGTTTCACTTGCCCTTGCACAACAGAACAGCCGACAGAGCAATTCAATATCTTTGCGAAAGCCGAGGTCTCAACAAAACGCTTGTTGAGGCTTTTCTTCTTTCCGGGGATATTTACGAGGACGCAAAGCGGCACAATGTTGTGTTTGTCGGCAGAGACCGAAGCGGTACGCCGAGATACGCCCATGTGCGAGGAACGGCAGACCCATTCAGACAGGACATTGCCGGGTCTGACAAATCCTATCCGTTCCACTATGAGGGAAACGGCAACCAGCTCTTTGTCTTTGAAGCACCGATTGACCTTTTGTCCTTTATCTGCCTTTATCCGCAGGACTGGCAGACAAGGAGCTACCTTGCCCTGGGCGGCGTTTCAGGCAAAGCCCTTGACCGTTTTCTTTCTGAACGCAAGGACACCCGAAAAGTGTTCCTCTGCCTTGACAGCGACACCGCAGGAAGTGAAGCCTGCACCCGGCTGGCACAGGACATTCCCGGCGAGATCGCCGTCATTCGCCTTGTCCCGGCAAGGAAAGACTGGAACGATGTTCTCCGTCAGCAAGGGGACATTCCCAGCCGCAAATTCATAGCCGAGACAATCACGCTGCGAGAGCTGCCCACCGCCCAGCCTGTTCCCATGCTCCGCATGGCAGATGTGGAGCTGACGAGCGTGGATTGGCTATGGTTTCCCTATATCCCCTTTGGAAAGCTGACGATTATACAGGGCAACCCCGGCGAGGGCAAGACCTACTTTGCCATGCGTCTTGCGGCGGCTTGCACCAACCGAAAGCCTTTACCCGGTATGGAGACCCTTGAGCCTTTCAACATCATCTACCAGACCGCAGAGGACGGTCTGGGCGATACCGTCAAGCCCCGACTGATGGAAGCGGAAGCAGACCTTGAAAGAGTGCTTGTCATTGACGATAGGGACACACCGCTGACCCTTGCCGATGAGCGCATAGCAAGGGCAATCCGGGAAAACAACGCAAGGCTGGTTATCATTGACCCGGTACAGGCGTTTCTGGGCGCAGATGTGGACATGAACAGAGCAAACGAGGTGCGCCCGATATTCCGCAGTCTGGGAGACATTGCACAGGCTACCGGGTGCGCTATCGTGCTGATTGGACACCTGAACAAAGCCGCAGGAACGCAAAGCACCTACCGGGGATTGGGGTCTATCGACATTACGGCGGCAGTCCGCAGTCTGCTTTTTATCGGCAAGCTGAAGGACAGCCCTACAACGAGGGTGCTTATCCATGAGAAAAGCTCCCTTGCGCCGCCAGGACAGTCCCTTGCATTTTCTCTGGGAGACGAGAAAGGCTTTGAGTGGATAGGGGCTTATGACATTACCGCTGACGAGCTTCTTACCGGGACAGACACCGCCAAGACGGAAAGTAAGACCGCACAGGCAGAAATGCTGATACTGGAACTGCTGGCAGACGGAAAGAAAATGCCGAGTGCAGAGCTGGAAAAAGCGGTCAATGACAGGGGCATATCCTCACGCACGATGAGGACAGCTAAAAGCCGTATTGGAGACAGGCTTGTGACCGAGAAAGACGGCACAGCATGGGTCTGCTATCTCCGAAGCTGACGCAGGAACACGGCAAGCATGGCAAAGACGGCAAGGTTTTTATAGATACCTTAATGTTGCCGCCTTGCCTTGTTCCCTCATACCGACACCGCCCGATGATGAACAGTCACCGGGCATTTTTCATTTACAGGAGGATTTTGAATGAACAATACCGCAACCAACAGCACCCCTTGACAATGCGCTTTCCCGAAAGGAGCGCATCACTCGATTTTTGCAGACTGTCAAAAATCCATACTGCTTTTGCATCGGTGGTGTTGGTGTGAAAATTGAATTTGCTGAAAGCGGGCCATCTCTCCAAGATAAGCTGACGGATTTCCTGCTGCGGCAAAGAAGCGGGCTGTAACTTCGGTTACAGCTCGTTTTGCTTCTTCGAGACAAAGTGTCCCGAAGCGGAGGCATCCTTGTTGTCCTCCCCGGACAGAGTTATAATATAAGTGTAATGTGATAGGGAAGGAGGAACAATGGCACGAGCAAAAAACAGAGGGTATCAGCAGAGTTTCTCTCCCTCTTACACAATCCGCCGCTGGCGGCTGGGCATCTATATCCGGCTTTCAAAGGAAGATTTGAAAAAAGGAAAAGACGATAGCAACAGCGTAAAAAACCAGCGTGACCTACTGAACGATTTTTACAGACGCAACATTGACAAGTTTGAAAGTATCACGGAATATGTAGATGACGGACATACTGGAACGGACGCTAACCGTGAAGATTTTCAACGGCTCTTGGCGGATGTCATGAGTGGTAAAATCAACTGCGTTATAGTAAAAGACCTGTCCCGCTTCGCACGAAATTATAGCGATGCCGGAAGTTTGATCGACAACCTGTTTGTTCAAATGGGTGTTCGCTTTATCAGCCTTGCTGAGAATGTGGACAGCTACAAGAACCCCGACAGTGTTTCAAATATCATCGTTCCCATTACAAACGTGATGAACGATAATTACTGCTATCAGACTTCCAAAAAGATCCGGCAGGTATTTGATTACAAACGGCGCAACGGCCAGTATATCGGAGCATTTGCTCCTTACGGCTATGTAAAGCACCCAAAGGACAAGCACAGGCTGATTGTTGATCCCGATGCTGCTGAAAATGTTAAACTCATTTTCACAATGCTTATTCAAGGATCATCAAAACGTGCTATCGCGCTGTACCTGAACGAACACGGCGTACCGAGCCCCTCGGCTTACAAGGTACAAAAGGGCTTGCCTGTTTCGACAAGAGGGTATGACGATCCTATGTGGGGAGCCCGCATGATCCACTCCATTCTTACCAATCCGACCTACACCGGGGACTTAGCTCAAGGCCGGAGCCGGGTGAAAAGCTACAAGGTACACCAGATTGAAGCTGTTCCCCGTGAGGAATGGGTGGAAGTGGCTGGAACGCATGAGGCCATTATCGACTATGAAACTTTCGATAAGGTGCAGGCTCTCCTACAGCGTGATACCCGTACTTCCCCGAAAGGCCGTGAGGTGCATTTATTCAGCGGCTTTCTGAAATGTGCCGATTGCGGGCGGGCCATTACTCGATGCGTTAGCAAGAACAACAATGTATATTATTCTTGCTCAACCTACAAGAACCGTTCCCGGACAGCCTGCACCATGCACTCAATCAAGCATGAACGGCTGGAGGCTGCTGTTCTGTTCGCCGTACAGCATCAGGTACATTTGGCTGTTTCCTACTCGGAAATCGTCACGCAGATCAATTCCGCTCCAATCAAAAAAAGCCAGTCTTACAGACTGGACGATCTGATAGCGGCAAAAGAGCGGGAACTGACAAAGATAACACGCTACAAGCAATCTCTTTATCAGGACTGGAAAGACGGTGAAATCACCCAGCAGGAATACCGGGATATGAAAGCCGACTATGAACGGCAGACTTCTGATGTTTCCGCAGTGCTTACCCGGCTGAACGCTGAACGCGCAGAACTGGCAAACGGCGTAGATAACGAGCATCCTGCACTGGTAGCCTTTATGAAGTATCAAAACATTGAAGCCCTCAATCGGGAAATCTTGGTTCAGCTTGTGGACTATATCAAGGTCTATGAAAACGGCAATATCAGCGTGAAATTCAAATTTGCTGACGAGCTCCGCAAGATTGCAGAGTACATTGAAATTAACACTACGGAAGATACCGCAGTAGCGGGCTAACCCCCGCTACAAACCCCTTTGACAGTGTGTTTTCCTAATAGGCGCTAATCATAGGCAGTTAGCGGCAGGGCCTTTGCATGATTTCTGGTCAGAACCATGTATTCTGTCTGGAACGGATTACTTTCATTTTTCAACGCATTAATACTAATAATATTTGCATCAAATGTCTGGAGAATGCTCAGCATTTCCCCATAAAGTTCCGGATCGGATAAAATACCATTCAGATTCAGACTGCTTTTCGCATGATCTACTGGCGAAACATAAACTGTTTTGACATAAGGTTTTCTCTTATTCAAATTTCGTGGAAGTATATTTTGGAAATCATAAATAACATCTTCATGAGCTTTGTTCTGGTTAAGATACGTATACAAATGCATGCAAACGGTATCCACAACCTCGTCCTCCTGTTTCACAGAACGCATTCGGCTCAAGCCATTCAACCGATACATCTCTTTTTCCGATACCTGTGTTTCTTCCAGTTCTGCAACGAGCATCACCTCGTCACTCTTGCCATCCCCGTCTATCAAACTATATGCTATCTCTTTTCTCTCATCATCAATCGGAAACATATTATAAAAGCCGTTAAAATACAATCTGTCTCTGATCCGCAAACCATCTATTCTGGCACACCGGATCCATGCATCGGTATCCTGTGGATTACCAATTGTCGAAAGTAATTCCAGCACACTGGTCTTTCCACTATTATTATCGCCCGTAAGAATATTAATCGCATTCAGGCTCTCCAATGTCAAATTATGAATTCCTTTGTAGGCATGTACTGTAAATTCCTGCAGATAGCTTTTCACGCAAACTCACCTCTTTATTTACATCATTGTCGAATATACGATTTTTAATCAGTTCTACTACTATTTATTTTGCTATAAATATAGCGTCGCTCACTCATCCTCTATTTTTTTGATTTCTTTTTAATTTTAGAGACTCATCCGTTTTATTATACCTGACACACTCCAATACTTCTTTTTTCAATATTAATTTCAATTATGTAATTCTTTTAATTACCGGATTGGGCGGTATTTCTCTTTCAATCCGCAAAATTCTTTTTTGAAATTTAAACAATTTATTTGAAAGTGTCCAGTCATTTGTTAATGTATCCTTTTGATTTATTTTTCTTAACAATTCGATATAACTTTGATAATTTTTTTGTCCTAAAGCCTTCCCGTATGCGCTTGTCACTAAATATAATTTTATTTCTTTATATTTATATTTATCATTTAAAAAAATCTCCTTAAAGTCCTCCTTTATAAAACGGTCAATTGCCGTTTCAAATTTTTCAATTATATCTTTTGTTGTATACCCTTTGGGACTTTTCACATTTTTCAATTCTAATATATACAAACAATAAGCATCGCATTGACAGTCAACAGTGACAATAAAATCTACAGCCTTAGGTGTTTCTCCTCTTAAATGTAAGCCCATATAATAATCATCAACTTTTATTCCTATATATTCATCCAAATTTAATTTTGAATCTACTGCAACTGCCAATCCTGCATCTTCAATTTCATGTGTTATATACTTTTTCAAGCCATCTGTCTGATTTATCTGTTGTATCATCTAATTATTTTCATTCTCCATTTTTTCCATCAATTCAACTATTAATTCTTCACGTTCCTCACAAAGCTGTTCCGATACATCTGCAAAATTGTTATCATTAACTCCAAATTCATCCATATCCATATAATATGTATTGCTCTTCTCATTTTCCCATTTCATCAATATAGGGCTATACGTATTTTTATCCAGTTCTCCCGCCAACACTCTATTATTCAATTCATTAAATATGTAGTTACTGTGTGACGCAATCACTAATTTTATATTAGTTTTCGCTAACTTCGTAAAAATTTTCATTAATTTTATCTGATTTATCGGATGCAAATGCGCTTCTGGTTCTTCAATAAAAATAATTGATGATGCATTCATCGTAAATTTTGCTCTGTTTCCCGTTCTAACTATATATTTAAGATATGCAACAATTGGTGAAATTTCTGATATCATAGAAGATACGTCATTCATTTCAAACGAATGTCCCTTGACCTTTCCTTGATAAAGAAGTGTCTTTTTTCTAGAATCAAACTTCACCTCCCCTTTCAAAATTTCTTCTTCTATTTCACGAGCAATTTCTTCCAATTTTATGTTTTTATCATTTCTAATGTTGGACAGCGCCATGTAATAGTCTGATATCGGCTCTGGAATACTCGGAATTTGGAACGAACGATTAATATACGCTCTGTTTTGTGACAGTTGAGCCATAATCGGACCAAACGAACTCATTCCTGTATATATTCCAGATCTTGAAGCCGGAAGAAAATATACTCCTTTCATCTGTCCCAAAAGATTGTGAGCAAAATTTCTGCTTAATTCATTAATTTTTTCCATCAGCAAATTTGTCGGTGTATTTATATGATTTTCATACACATAAATATCATAATGTCCTTTGTTGTTTCTTGATTTATGAAAATCAGATATTGTTTTCTTCAAAAAAACTTTCTTCGCTTCAATATTTATTTCCATTTTATTTTCATTCAACAGAAACGTATATTCATTTGCACCATCCAGTTGTAATTTAATTACAGGATTTTGTTTTAATATTTCCTCATATGCTCCAAATGTATTCTCTAAAGAAACCTGAACTTCATTCAGTAACAGTTTTTCTAAATTTTTCTTATAATTAAAAATTATGTCATTTGTTACATCTAAAGTCTGTATTTCGCTATTCAATACAAAGTTTTTTAAAATATCCGCAATTTCTTCTCTCTGTTCTTTTATATCCGGATAAAACTTTTCCATATAATAATAGTAATCCGCACACATCATAATTTTTTTTAGCAACAGATAAATTACTTGCATCGCATAAGACTTTCCAATATTATTTTCTCCATACGTTACAATTAATGATTTACTTAAATCGTATTCACATCTGTTTATTGGTCCAAAGTTTACTATCTCAATTTTCATATTATTCCTTCTTTCTATAAATCAAAAAATGCAATTACCGGATCCTCAATATAACTTTTTCCAGTGCTTTCAGAGTCTGTCATTTCTTTTACCTTTTCATACTCTAATTCTCCTACGGGATATTCCGAAACATATAATGTGGCACCAATAGTGTTTCCACATCCAGGACAAGTATATTCCATTTTACTTTCATACTCTATTCTATCCCCCATACTATGCTCGGAAACACTTGCAACTTCCAAATCCCACTCTACTAAAAATTCCGTTTGACATTTTCCGCAATGACATTTTGATGATTTTACTTCTACCATGTTTTCCCTTTACTCCTATAAACTACTTATTTTTTAACTTAACACATATTTACAACTTTTCCAATATATTTCTAGGTTACGATTTGACTTTCAAATATTTTCTATGGAATTTTTATTGCACCTGACACTTTCTATCTCTTCAATTAGTCGTCATGCCAATACAAAACCGCCGAAAATGAAATTCAACGCATCCCAGACAATCACTCTACACAGGCCGTTGCCGCTCGGCACGATCCACAGACACATTTGCAGGAGTACAGACAACAATTCATAGAACATCCAGAGCCATGCTTTATTGAACTCACCGTTCTTCACCTAGTGTTATATTTAAAAATTCAACACAGAATCATTCTTTATTGCACCTGATGCTCTATGCCCTATGCCCTATGAATTCAGATAGCTAGCTTTTTGTAGAATGCGTTAGCACATACTTTTGTATTTCTTTCATCTAAATTTGTCGAAAATTGAATAAATTCCAATGTTTTAGAACTACTATATTCAAACGAAATGAGATCAAACTCTTTTACGATTTCACACCAATGTTTTGTTTGAATGCTACCAGCAACTATTTTTCGAAGTACATCTTCATCATAAATTAAGCATTGCTCTATATAATAAACCCAGTCACTTTGAGAAAGCTTTTTCAATATAGTCATTGCTGGTACAATGGCATCATAGGACCTTCCATAAGCATTTCCCAAAAGAACCATCAATGTTGCGCTGACACATTCTTTAATAGCTGGTTTTGGGATTTTTGTTCCCATTTTATTTAATTTGCTAACAGCATTCGGTTCATTATAAAAGTTATTCCTAGCATAGTGTATATTTTTAAGTTCTTTAGCTGTTTCAATAAAACTTAATGAGCGTAAGTTTTCTGGAACATAGTCAAAACCTCCAACAGACATTAATGCCCTTGTAAATGATAAAATAAGTTTTTCATTACCATTATTTTTATATTTGCTAAATGTCAATCCTAAAAAATACTTATCATCAGATGCCAGATCATTCCAAATCGTTTTTATAATCAAAATGAAGTTTGCTTCTACAGTTTCAAATTCTGCGCCTTCTGTAGCCGAAAGCAAATTAACTAAAGTACGTATTGTTGTTTTTTTATAAAAATACGGACTGGTATTGATCGACTCCAACTTCGAAATATTCTCAGAAAAATTTTCCAATGTCAAACTTGTTCTAAAATCATTATATTCAATTTGAATGTTTGAATCCTCATATCCCAAAATATATTGCACACAAGCTCTGATAACTGAATCTCCTTCATTTTGAGGCATTTCCTCATCAACATCACGTCCTAAATAATGCTGAACTATTTCATTAGCATGTGTTAACCGCATTTTTCCAGTTCCGTTTATAAAACCCAACTCCATAGCTAAATTAATAACTTCAAAAGCAGGAAGATTCTGAATATAATTAAGATTATCAATTCCAACCATTTCACCCACAAACTGAATTCCTAACGCTAAAACTCTGTCTCTTAAAATAGTAATAGAACGATTCCAAATTGATTCTGAAGCCATCTCAAAGAAACCATGCTTATAGTTGGCTGCTATTACGGATAGCTCCCGTTGCTTTAGTTGACAGTTATACCTCAATATAGTCTCTAAAGTAGCAACCTTTGGCAATCCCACTCCTGAGTTGCTTTGCCACAGTGCAGAAGTAACTATATCTGTATTATTTGCTGGAATAATTTCTAAAGATGTATCTTTCTTTTCCATGACCTTAGGCTCCTTTTTTTCAAGAGAATCAATAGTGCATCCATAAACTTTTGAATTTCTAGTTGCAATAGAGGTATTTCCGACTATTGTTCCAACTAGAGTTGGTGTTTGCTGTTTACAATTTTTCAGACACCACGATTGCAAATTTTCGCATATTTTAATTTTTAACTTATCCAAAATTAATGGTTGATTTAAAGAACTGTTCTTTATTGCCTCAGAAAGATAATACGTAAATATTCCTTGTTCCAAATGTTCATCTGGATAGCTTCTTTCATTTTCAGAACAAGATGCTAATGTAACACAACTTTTATCAGATATAGTTTCAATAAATAAATTTCCAACTTCTCCCCGAGGCAGCAAACCGGAATGACACGCATCTAAAATAATAAAGCAATTACATCTTGGAGTAGACATAATTTCATTTATTTTTTTTAGTTCAAGAGACGTATTTGCAATATCACTTTGCTTAGTATCTGGTAATATCAAAAAACCATCCGTTCCAATTTTCATTCCATGACCTGCAAAATATAACATGACCGTATCGTCAGATGATGATTCGCTTATCATATGTGTAAGTTTTTCATAAATTTTTTGAGGAGTATTATCATCACCAATATATAACATATTCAATTCTAAATTTTCGAAATCATAATCACAGTAATTTGTGAGTGTTTCTTGCATAAGATATGCATCATTATGGCAATAATAGATATTATCATATTCTGCATAATCTTCACAGCTAAGAAGAATTCCATATCTTTTCATAAATATCATCCTTAGTATTATTTTTATAAGATATTTTAAATGGATAATTACAAACTTAAACGATACCGAAATACCATAAACACAGTTTAATATATTTTAAAAATTTTCACTGTATCTAGCTTTATAACGACACTAGCATCACTTCACCGTAATCACCCCAACCGTCCCCTTAAACGAAGCATCAAACACATACTGTGGTATCTTCTCCGTCAATTGGTCATCATACGCAAAATGCAGATGCGCCCCTATCACAGCGACCACCGGGCTGTCTTCTACAAATACCATGTCCAGAAATTGTTGTGTCACTTCGTCCGGGCTATAGAAGCAATCTGTTCCCCACAAAAGTGCCCGGTCCTGCCATACAGCCTTTGAAGCATCGCTAAGACCATCATTCACTTGCGATTTCAGCGGGACATGCATTGTTAAAATAATTGGTTTATCTTCCGCCCATAATTCTTTTAATTTTTCCAATCCCGCTTCTGATAATTGGCTGGTATTATTATTAATTCCCACAACCAGGAACTCATCAAAATCCTGAACCATTACCTCTTCCATATCCCAGGATTCTTTCTCTTTCTGCTGCACATCCTCGTCTGTGTATGTATCACTATACCAGATTCCCAAATCATGATCTGCACGATTGTACATAACCGGAGCTTTAATCCGTTTTAAATCTGTCATCAGGCAGTTCAAATTAGCTTCTGAAAAGAAATCGATCATATCACCATTCAAGATTACACCGTCTGGATTTTCCGCATTGATTGCATCTACTATTTCCGGCCACGTTTCCTGCGAAGTTTTTCCGTCAGAATTTGAAAACATAGCAACACGTTGTTCGATTTCTTCACTCTTTTCTGATATATAGTCGCCATCAGGAACTATAATATGTTGATCGTTTACTACGATTAATTTGTATTGACTTTTCAGACCTGGAATTCCTATTACCTTTTCGGATTTATCCAGCAAAACATCTCTTTCCGTCTCTTCCGTTTCTACCGGCGATTTTTCATTATTTACCTCATTCGGTATAACTTTTTCCGTCTGCGAGCCACATGCACACAACATTTCTAACATCAAACCCACAGACACCAGACCTACCAATACTTTTCTCATTTTCCCTCCATTTTCGCACTTGTCAAAATATCCTTTATCAAAATTTTCTATTTCACCACATATATTTCTCAATAAACCACTATACAGCCCATTCCTATTCTGTACTATCTGAGAAATTTTGAATTACTCTTCATGATTCAAAAACTTCTCCACATTATGCCGTGGACGTTCCTTACTTTCTATATATGTTTTCCCTACATATTGTCCGACAACTCCGATAAATAACAACTGCACTCCACCCAAAAACCAAATGGAAATCATCAGTGAAGACCATCCCGGGCTGACATGTCCCATAAAGTATGATACCAGCGTGTAAATAAATGCAATCATTGAGCAGGCAACAATTACACCTCCAAAAGCCATAATCATACTAATCGGTTTAATACTAAAAGATGTAATCCCATCCCAGGCAAACGACAGCATCTTCTTTAACGGATACTTACTTTCTCCTGCCAGTCTTTCCTTTCGTGCATACGTCACCGTAGCTGTTTTATACCCAATAAGCGGCACCATTCCCCGCAGGAACAAATTTCTTTCCTTATACTGTCCCAGCTGCTTCATATCCATTTCCACACTTCCTTTTCTAATCATTCCATTTTTGATTCATAAAATAATACTCATATTTCTTATATTGCTCCCATACCTGTTGGTCTTCATCTGACAATTTATCCACGACTTCCCCATTTTCCATAAAGATATCTCCACTATGTGCGGTTATCGTTTTTCTGACCAAATCAGTAATTTTCATAAATGCGGGTCCATCATATCCCAATTTTTCAAATAACTCATTCATCAGATAATTCGGCGCAAGATCCGCCCCCTCTCCTACAAACTGATTTCCCGTTATCTGTTTTGCAGCATCATTTGCATACATTATATAAGGAGTCGCATAATAATTATAAAATCCTTCTAATGTACTTACATCCAAATCTATTCCCAACATCTCATATACACTATTTCCTTCACCAAGCCAAGGTTTATGATCTCCAAAAGCAACCAATACACATGGCTCGTCCAGGCTCTCAATTTCTTCAATAAGTTTTTCCAGTTCTTCGCCTGTATTCTTTATTCCAGACAAGTAATTATTTAAAATATTATATTCATCGTCTGTATAGTCCTCTTGTTTAATCACATATGATGTATCATATAATTGTTCCGTGCTATACGGTCCATGATTTTGATACGTTACACTAAGATTAAAATAAGGAATTCCATCATCAATTGAGTTTTTCAAATCTTTATACAATTCAGGAAACAGAACATTATCTCCTGCTATTTCCCCATTTGCCAATTCACTGTAACGAGACTCATAAAAATCATATTTACTGAATCCCAAGTGATCGTTGACATTTATTCTATTATAAAACCAACTATAGCACGGATGGCTTCCCTCCACGCAATACCCTTGGTCTGTAAAATATCTCGCATAAGAATATGTATTTTTACGAAGACTTGGATATGCATCTGCTCCTGTTATAAATCTTCGCTCTGTTCTGACAGTACCAGCCGCAAAAATATCGGTCAATAAATTTCCATGATATGATATTTCTTTAATACGGTTAAATGCAGCATACGGATTATTCTCCGAATCAAATTCTATTTGTGGATAAACAGAAAAATCTCCATAGGCCTCCATCATTATCGCAATAATATTAACCTTTTTATCCCCTGGTATATCATCTTCCTTAATATCTTTTAAAGAGTTTTCTATTTCCTTTTTATTATATCCATCTGGTTTTTTCATTCCAACATCTTTACTGCTATATAAAAACGGGTAAATAAATCCTCTACTAATAAACTGCTGCGTACTTCCCCATCTATTGATCAGTGCAATATTTTCTGTTTTTTGGTAATACGCATCGTTTAAAATAAAATATTTCACCCCCCCCAACGGCACTTAACATTAATATGATGCCAAGAATTATTCTTGTTTTAATTTTTGTATTTATTTTTATGTTTTTTCTGATTTTCCATAAAATAAAAGTAATAACTACCATACCGGCAATCCACATAAGCATAGAACTGCTTATGTGGATTTTATAACGTTCCGTCATATTTCTCATCTCAAAAAATAATGAAAGATCCTCTACTAATAATGGGTCATCACGAAATGATAATTTAAAATAATTAATCAATGACAGGACGATCACAAGAATCGATGCAATTCCTACACTAATCCATAATCGATTAACAATAACAAGAAGAATTAATATAACGAAAAGAATAGGTGCCGTATTTAGTATTATAGTATACACATTTGCAAAATACGATTTAAACATCTCGATTCCAAATTGACCTGTTGAAAAATATAGACTTCTAGCTGACAATATAAAACTAACACCCACGGCAATAATTAGATTGATTATTCCCCTTCCATATTTTTTTATAATCTCTTTTATATTTGTATGTATGTTCATAAATTTCCTTTCTATATCTAATATTCTCACCTTCTAACACATTGTAAAATAAATGCTTGTATCCTCTCTAGACACAAGCGATTTATTATATTTATTCAGCTAGCTATTGCAAACAATATATATATTAAATTATACATCTTGAGATTCAGTAAATGAAAAACTATTTTTCTTCTCTTATCCATTTTTGAAATATAGGGATTTTTTTTGTAATTAGGAAACTCCCTTTTGAATTTATCTACTAATTTTCCAATCAATTCTTTGTAATTCTTTCCATGAGCCCGAATCAATCTCACAGTTGTTGATATATACATATGATCAATTGCTATAAATTCAATTTCATTCCAAAATTGATTTGTTCCAAGTTCCTTCTGATAAAATTCCTGAATTTCTTGAATTGCTCCAATTATTTCAAGGTTTCTCTCTGATGCCATGCTATTCATGATTGATCCAGATCGGATCAAATAATTATATAAAACTTTATCACAATAAATGCATCTCTCACAAAACGCCATATATTTTTTTACAAATCGTAAGTCTTCATACCATACATTAGACGTAAACAATAATCCGTTTTTTGAAATAATGCTTCTCTTATACATTTTATTCCATGCTGCATTCTGTATTAAGAGCAATTCCGGCTTCCCGTATATTGAATACGTTTCTCCTTCCATAAATCCCTGTTCATGTATTTCTTTTATAAAATTACCCTGCTCATCTACACTGGCAAATGCACAAAAGACCATATCCGCATCATTCTTTTTAGCCTGATCATACATTTCTTTTAAATACAGCGGTTCCAAATAATCATCACTATCAGCAAAACAAATATACTCACCTGTAGCATATAATAACCCTTTATTTCGCGCTCCGCTTAATCCTTGATTTTCCTGATGAATTAGTTTAAATTTTGAAGGATCCTTCCGTATAAACAACTCTGCAATTTTCCTGCTATTATCTATGGATCCATCATCGACCAAAATCACTTCATAATCATCAAATATTTGTTTTTCAATTGATTGCAAACATTTTTCCAAGTACTTTTCAACATTATAAATAGGTACAATAAGACTAACTGCTGCCATTTTCATATCTCCTGCGTTTATTGTTCTTTTTGCATTATTTTTTTATGACTAGTTAATGTTTATTACACAGCTTTCTAAACCATTTCATAACCATCTGCCAAACTTCCATTACCATCTCTTCTTTTGTCACTAATAAAACTAGTCCATATACCCCAAAATACAATATTGCTGATACAATTAACGTTATAAACTCTCCTGTGCCCAGTACTTTAACCCAACAGGATACCAAACATGCTAACAATACTGCAATATTAATTTTTATATAATACGGTTTCTTAAGTGTACCACCTACTTCATTTCTCAAGACACTATATTGCACAATCAATACTGCCAATTCTGCGATTACTGTTCCAATTGCAGCCCCTGTAGAAGCTAATTTAGGAATTAACATCATATTTATTATCACATCAACAATAGCACCTATGACTTCTGAATAAAGTACTATTTTTTCTTTTCCAAGCGGAATTAGTACTTGTATTCCTAGCACATTGGTAATTCCTATGAGCAATATTGTTGGCATGATAACCTGCATCGGTATAATAGCACCGGCATACTCTTTACCTGATAAAAAGAAGACGGTCTCTTTTGCAAACAAAATAAAATAAATCATTAATGGAGTTGACACTAATCCAACAAATGCTAATGCTTTATTCGTTATTCGTGTAAATTCATCCATTATACCATTTTCAACATAATACGATGCTCTTGGTAATAATACCGTACCTAGAGAGGTAACAACCGCAACTAAAATTCCTTTTATTTTCACTGCTGCATTGTAATATCCAACATCCATATCTGTAGCCATAAAGCCAAGCATAACATTATCCAGATTGGTATAAATCGTAGTTGCACACGCCATCGCAAAGAATATACATATTGGTTTAAGATGCTGTTTGAAATTGTAATTTTCAATTGGTTTTAAGTCAATATATTTATGGGCATTAATAAGATTCAAAACACTAGATGCCGATGATGCAAAAATAGTGATTCCACCATAAATTATATAATCTGATTTTTCATGAACCAATAAAAACATCGCAATTAGAGCTATAAATTTGAATATAACTGAACGACATGTTATATATGTATATTGTTCGAGTGCCTTATATAGCCATTCCATGCCAATTGAAGTTAAAACAATTGTAAAGCTCATAATCACATACAATGATTTATCTTCTGCTAATCTAGGCACGTACCTTAATGCCATAAATAATGCCACATACGAAATAACGCACATACCTAAATTAACTATAAGTAATTCATGTACTGTTTTTGATAATTCGTTTCTATTATCTCTGACCTTGGCACAGGCTCGAATTCCATATGTTGGTATTCCTAATTGAGCAAACATTGAGAAATAAGAAATCAGCGACGTTGCAAACGCCACCTTCCCTGTTCCTTCTGGCAATAATATCCTTGAAACATATGGAAAAGTTATCACCGGAAATATAAATGATGACATTGTCAATATAATATTCATTATGAAATTTAATTTTATAGACTTTTCTTTCATTGTGATTCCTTTTCATCCATTTCATTTCTTAGTATCTCATACCAACAAAATCTTCACTGCATATGTTCTTTACCAATCTTTTCTTCTTATTTTTTGCATTAACATAACCAAAGAAAATCCTTTAAAGTTTGAACAAATAACCAGGTATCGGATAGTATAAAAAATCTTTGATTTTATTGAAGCATTATTATAATTCCAAAATGAAATATATTTTTTATTCAGATCGACATACGAATAATTTTTTTGTATATTAGCAAAAAGCTGTACCAATTCATATTTCACCTGACTACACCTTTGCAAGTCAAAAAACGAATAACTTTCAATAATATAATCGATAAATTGCAACGTATCTTTTTGTAGGTATTGTTTATGTGATTTTATCGGGCACTTTTCTTCCCATTCCAACAGCCTTATAAGTAATTTTTTTTGATCGTTAATTCTCTTCACTCTGCTTTGTGGAGAAACACTCTGATTTATATCTCCCACACGATACTGATAAACATTATAATCATACTCACATACTGTTTCAGATAATCCTACGCAATACTGCATATATTCTCTGTCCACATAAAAACAATTTTCTAATATTCTGCAGTTAGAATCTTTCAGCAAATCCGTTCTAATTGAGATTTCATGCATCTGAAATGCTCGTTTATTTAATATGTCATCTATATTAATCGTTTTCCCTGCATAATCGATTCCATTATGACGTAATACTTTTTCCCCAGAATTTTCTAAACATAATGAAAAATCACTTGTTACCAAATCTGCTTCACATGTTCTGAGAGAGACAATTAATTTATCCAATTCAGTCGAATCAACCCAGTCATCTCCATCAACAGTTTTAAAATACTTACCCGTCGCAACATCAAGTGCTGCATTTATGGTCGATCCATGACCACCATTCTTTTTATCTACTACAACAATAGACCCTGGATGTTCCTTTTTATAATTCTCCGCAATCTTTAACGTTTTATCCTTAGATCCATCGTTTACAATAATAATCTCTAATTCCTTAACATTTTCGCATTTAAGCATAGAATCCACAGTTTCTTTTAAGGTATTTTCGACATTGTATGATGCAACCGAAATTGAAAGAATTTTTCTCATCTTTTATACTCCTATATTCCAGATAAATTACATTTACTCTGCTTTGTTAAAATGTGCGATAATTGCATCTGCAATACGTTCACTTGCATGCCCATCCCCATATGGATTCGATGCTTTACTCATTCTCTGATACTCTTTTTCATCAGACAGCAGCTCATCTACTAACTGGAATATAGTCTCTTCCTCTGTTCCAGCAAGTTTTAACGTTCCTGCCTCAATTCCTTCTGGGCGTTCTGTTGTATCACGCAAAACAATAACCGGTTTTCCCAAAGAAGGAGCTTCTTCCTGAATTCCTCCACTATCTGTCAAAATCAAATAAGAATTGCTAAGAAGATTATGGAATTCCACAACTTCCAATGGCTTGATCAATTTAATCCTATCACAGTCTCCAAATACTTTATTTGCCGCATCTACTACTAACGGATTCAAATGAACAGGGTATACCATTTTAACGTCATCATATTTTTCAATAATACGTCGAATGGCATGGAACATCCGTAACATCGGTTCTCCAAGATTTTCTCTTCTGTGTGCAGTCAGAACAATCAGACGATCTTCTCCCACCCAATTGATAATTTCATCCTTGTATTCTTTGTCTACGGTAAGGTTCAAAGCATCAATTGCTGTATTTCCGGTAACATAGATAGATTCAGGATCTTTTCCTTCGTTCAACAGATTTTGTTTACTCTGTTCCGTCGGAGCAAAGTTTAAATCTGCCATAGCGCCTACAAATTGCCGGTTCATCTCTTCAGGAAAGGGTGAATATTTATTATGTGTCCGAAGTCCAGCTTCTACATGTCCTATTGCAACCTGCTGATAAAATGCTGCCAGCGCCCCCGCAAATGTAGTGGTTGTATCTCCATGTACTAACACAATATCTGGTCGAACTTCCTTGATAACACCTTCCATACCCTGTAAAACCCTGGTTGTAATGTCCGATAATGACTGACCTTGTTTCATAATATCAAGATCATAATCCGGCTCAATATGAAAAGCCTCCAAAACCTGATCTAGCATCTGACGATGCTGCGCAGTTACACATACAATACTTTCAATTTCTTCTCTTTTTTCCAGTTCATGAACAACCGGTGCCATTTTAATCGTCTCCGGTCTGGTTCCGAATACAGACATAACTTTTATTTTAGACATTTTTTCTCCTTACTTACGTTAAATAAAAATTTAATATTGTTATCATAGAAACGTTTTAATCTGGACGGTTCTTTAGTTATTCTATATAACCATTCCAAATTATGTTTTATAAAGAATTCTGGCGCACGCTTTTTAATACCACTAAGTACATCAAAAGAACCACCAACCCCTACAAAAATTCCCTTTTCAAATTCTTCCAAATGAGAATATATTAATTTTTCCTGTGCAGGCATTCCAAGTGCTACCAATACTATATCTGCACCAGATTCTTTTATAGTTTCAAATACTTTATCCTTATCTTTTACATAACCGTTAGTGTATCCTGCAACTATCAGATTCGGATATTCTTTATTTATTCTGTCAACCATAGCCTCTATTACTTCTTGTTTAGCGCCAAATAAATAAACACTTTTTTCCATCTCATTTCCATATTCCAATAATTGCTGAGCAATATCAATACCCGGTATTCTTTCTGGTATCTGTATATCCAACATTTTAGCAGCTTTCACTAAACCAATGCCATCGGCCACTACTGTAGTTTTTTCATCTAATAACAGTTTTTTTACTTCAATATCATTACCACCATACATGAATGCCTCAGGATTCGCTGTCACAATAAACATTTTATTGTTCCGTGATAAATTACTTTTCATCTCCGAAAAGAACTCTTTTTCTGTTACCTTGTATAATTTATTAAAAAAATCTATCATTTCAACATCTCCAAATTGTTATCTGAATTATCAACAAGCTTTATAATCAATATTGCAATATATATACTCACTGCCGGTGCTATTAACACATGTCCCGATACTGCTGCACACGCAAGACCAATAAGTATTCCATATGTATATACAATAGCACTTTCATTCTCAAAAATCTTCTTTATCGCCTTCCACAAAGCTCTAATACAGTATACCGCAAAAAAACAAATCGGTAATATATAAATCATCAAACCTACTATTCCGTGGTAAAACAGCAATGCCAGGAAATCCATTTCTATCAGGTTACTGTTTAGTCCCTTACCTACCGTATAACTATACCCGAGTCCTAACAATTTTTCTGATACTGTACCGGTACAATATCGGTTTATAGTTCCCTCTACATATACCAACCTATTACTTAATAACCAGTTAATGACAAGATATGCTTTATTTTTCTGAATGTTTTCCTCATTTTCTAAAGCTTCTTCTTTCTCAACCACACTCTCTTCATAATGTTCCGTCACCATGATTCCATTATTCTGTCGTACGGGTGAATTTGCCATATATAAAGTACAATAAGCTAAAAGTATAATTACACATCTAATAATATTTCTACTACTTGTTTTATATAATATCTTTTGAATCAAACATACAAAGCCCAGCACAATTACAGCCATAGCACTTGCCAATAACGGAACTTTTGTTCCCACATATGTACCACTAAAAGCACACAAAAAACCTATACTAATCCAAACAAACTTTTTCTTACTTTTTACAGCCCAAAATAAGGCCACTATCGCTAATATTGATATGATCGCACCAACTTCATTTCCCGCATAAAACCATCCGCAATACCCTTTTCCGTAGTCATACGTTCCAAAACTTGTATTCGTTATTGCTGATAAAAATATACTCACCGTATATTCGCAGTAAACACCAACTAACAACCAATCCGATACAACATATTGATATTGCTGATACATACAAAAAAGCCCCAATAAAACATATAAAAAGTAATACATTTTTATAAACATTTTTATATTCGTTATTATTGTATAAGTTCCACTACAAACCGCTGCATTTGCCAGAAAAGCAAGACCATACACTGAAATTATAGCCACATATATTTTAACAGCTTTTTCATATTTCCCGCGATAAATAAACATTACATAGAACGCCATTATTCCTACAAATACTGCTCTTATTGCTACTCCCAGCGTAATAGAGTCACTGCCATACCGTACACCTAACGATGTAAGAATATCAATGATTGGCTGAAGTATGATATACCAATTTAGCAATATAATTTTTTTTTCTTTTTTCATACGTACTTCCTTTATCAAATATTGTCTATAAAATCAAACCACTGTTTTTCTACGCATTCACACGAATATTTATTGACGCTCTTTCTTCCATTTTCGCCAATTTTTTTCCTATACTCATATTCCCGCATCATTTTTTTGCACTCATTCACCATTCGCTCTCTTGAATAGTCCCGTATCAAAATTCCATTTACACCATCTTCAATAATTTCCTTAGCTCCCTGCGCACAATCATACGCAATGCAAGGAAGACCATACGATTGTGCTTCAATTAGAACCAATCCAAAAGATTCCGTTAAAGAAGTCATAACATAAATTGAACTCTGATACATTAATTTTTCAATATACTTTTTATCTCGAAATCCGTGTAAAACTACACGATCTTTCAAATGATATTCTTCTATTAGTAAATTTAATTTTTCTTTTTCAACGCCATCTCCAATAATATTCAGCGTCCATTCTGTATCTTCCACACACAATTGTTTGAAAACTTTTATTAACTCTTCATAATTTTTTTCAGGAGATAATCTTCCAACTGAAATAATGCTTTTCCCTCTTAAGTCAGAAACCTTTTCAGGAATATAGTCAAGACTGTGCGGAATATATTTACATTTTACAGTAGTTTCTGAAAGTCTGTCCGCATAAAAATCTGTCAATTCCTGTGAAACCGGCATGAAATAATCCATCTGTTTTACCGACTCAATTTGTTTTTTTATATACTCTTCATTATTATTATGATGATTATGTTCCTGCGCGATACAAACAACTCCATCTTTCGCATTCTCTGTCACCAACTTATGATACAAATATCTTGTCGAGATAAGCACATCACCATTTGATTTCTTTATTGCCTTTTTCATACTTGTCGTACGCAAATATAAAATTTTGATACTTTTACTACATTCTTTAAGTAATTGTAAAGGTCTTTTCGATTTTATCGCATTTTTTATTTCATCTCGATTGGGTTTTAATCCTTCTGTTAAGTATGTTATTTTTACCCTTGGATCCACTTCAAATGCCGGTTTATCACACAAATGATAGAAACTGATTATCTCAACCTCATATCTTTTAACCAACATATTAGCTTCCGATATAATTGCCCGTTCAGTACCTCCATATGATAAATGTAGTGCTAAAAAGACGATTTTCTTTGTCATCGATCTACATACTCCTTCTTTTGTTCTTCAGAAAATCCCTCTGTACTTTCTTTCATAAACATAATTTTAATAGTCATTAAAATCAACTTAATATCCAAGAAGATGGAATAATTCTGAATATAAATCAAATCCAATTGAAGTTTATCATATGGACTAGTATTATATTTACCATAAATCTGTGCATATCCCGTCAACCCACCACGTACTTTTAACCTATATTCAAATTCCGCAAGATCTTCTGTGTATTTTTCTACATGTTCTACACGCTCTGGTCGTGGCCCAACCAGGCTCATATTTCCAATTAGTATATCTATTAACTGAGGTAACTCGTCTAAACGTGTTGCTCGCAAAACTCTTCCTACAGGTGTTATTCTTGGATCATGATCTGCAGCAGGCTGAGATTTTCCATCTTTTTCGGCATCTACTATCATACTTCTGAATTTAAAAATATGAAACACTTTACCATTCATAGTACATCTTGCCTGACGATAAAAAACCGGTCCTCCATCATAGAGTTTAATTGCAATAGATGCAATCAAAAAAATAGGAGAAGTAATCAACAACATCAAGGCAGACACTACAATATCCATAGTTCTCTTTACAAATCTCTGTTCAAAACTCAATCCATGATTTCTATATAACAATAACGGTGTATCAAAAATATGTAAACTCTCTGCTCCACGTATTAAAATATCTGAAACCTTAGTTGTTGAATAAGCTCTGATATCATTTCCATAACAAAATTTCAAAATTTTATTACGCATTTCGGAATGAACATCATAAATAACAACACCTTCGTATTTCTTTATTTCTTCTTCAAGCACTTTCAATCCAACCGACACATTAATTTTTTGTTCTACCTTATATTTATCTTTTCGAGTATTCAATTTTCTGATGAAATCTGTTGGATCATATTCCTCATAAACAACTAGCATCTTTCGTGGTGGAAAAAGTTTTCTGAAAATCCATTCACTAACCCATGCAACAATTACCACAATTACTATATCGCAAACGGTAACTTTTAACAAAGGCACTATATTTACAAAACGAACAGATAATAACACAATCTGCAAGTACATAACAATGTTCGCACATATTAACGCCAAAATCTGTGAATAAATAATATTTGCTTTCTTTAAATAACCGACTTTCAGTCCACCAAATATGTACAGGAAGATCATCTGATACAGGACATACATCCCCCCCATCATCCAATGACCCTTTTGAAAGAACGGAAATACCGTGTATAAATTATAGTTTTTAATCCAACTATACATAAATAAACTTGTTTCACATGCTACCAAAATCACAACCAGAAAAATACGTATCATTCGCTTATATTGTTCGTTATCTTTTTTCATCTTTTGTCTCCATTTATTAATCAATTTCCGTATCTAATACTGTATATCCGTCTACTTCGCCTAATATGCTACAACCATAGTTCTGATAAAATTGTAAAGTTCTTTCATCATCCGATGGTACGATTATATAATCCAACTGCTCTACCGCTACAATTTGTCTAAAATATTCCAGACTAATCAACTCTTTATTCGATGCCAACTGAACCCACGCAAGAACTGCCCGAGGACTCCAATCGCGTAACAACAGCCACTGATCTTTTTCCTCATCTAGGGAATTATATGCCTCTATATCATTTCTTCCCAGTACAGAAATAATACTTGGATCATATTGTCTCAAATCATATATTAGCCATCCTGAATATAAAACTTTAGGATCCTTCTTCCCATCAGAATGGAGTAATTTATCGATATCTATAACTTCGTTCCACGTATAATAAGCATTTGTTTTTTTTACATAAGGTGGTGCAGCACTCGAATATACCGGTTTGCCCAATACAACTACACTACCTAAAATCATTCCCCATATGAGTACACATATCCAACATCTATTTACTTTTTGGGCTATAGTCGCATAGCAAAAACCAACCATCGGTGCTATTGGAATAAGCCAAAAAAAACGGTAATATCTGTCTGATAATCCAAATATTTTTCCTGCAACTTTTATAACCAATGGATTACAGACTGTCAATGCAAACAAAATATATGGATATATTCCCAAATTCATCCATCGCTTATTTTTTGTAAACAATATGAGTTCAAAAAACAATAATATATACACCCACAGCCAGTTTCCATTCAAATAAGCCTGTATATTTTGCCAAATAAAATCCCATCCGTATCCTTCAGCTGTAATTCCCTGCATCATATCCTCTTTTCTTACAGAATTTTTATTTGTATGATTCCTTTTGAAATGCACAAATGAGTTCCAATAAACAGTGCACATATCAACATACTAATTGCATATTTCCACACAACCCGTTTTCTGTTTTTACTTAAAATCACAGGAATATAGTACATAGAAATAAGTGTTGGCATTAATAACATTGCTGACATGGAAAAAGCCATTCCACCTATCAACGTACAAACCATTGCATACCAGTCCCATATACTACTTCTTTTTTTAAGCGTACATATCAAGATTAATAACATCGTCGGTATCACAATAACTGCCAGAATAGTTTTCCCTTCAAATGTTCTATACGCAAAAAATCCTGTAGGTGAATACATGGAATAACCACACATATACACAGCAATCATCAAAAGCCACGTTACCAACAATCTATTTTTGTTCTTATTCAAGAATTCTGCTGCTATATTATACAGATTCACCCCCGTAATTACGATAACAACTGTTGACATAATAAATCTATACACAATCAATGGATGTATCTTTGTGATCATACTTATCACTGAATTATGCACTGAGTATGTAAGCATTAAATATAACGAATCCAGAGTCTCCATTTTTACACCTGTATACGGATCATACTGTTCGATCGTATCTGTATAAACTGAAGAACCAGATATTCCAATGTAATACGCCGAATCTATGCTACTACCATACTGGATATTATTTGTTATTAAATATACTAAAGCAATCAAAGCGATAATAACTACTACACCATTTCGAATAGTACTTTTAAAGTTTACACTCTCAAAATAGTTCGACCAGTGCTTTGTATTTAATATAACAGAAATGATACTAACTATTACACAAATTACCACCCATACGATAGACAATTTTGATAATGGCTGTAACAACAATTTCATCGGTAGAGCAACAATCTCGAAAAGTGCGAAATAAACCATGAATCCAATATTTATCGTAAAAAACAAGGTATTGCTATTTTTTCCAGACCTATATGTTATCAAGGAGCCAAACAAGAAAAATAACATCAATAACACTAAAATTGTCACTACACTAAGATATATATTTGCCTGCATATCTTGCCTCTATTAAATACCCTTTCTTTATTCTCCATTTTCAATAATAGATTCAAATTACCTAATTAATAATACTCTATCCGATAAATTATACCATATCCCTTACTTTATTACCACCAAAGAATTATACCTAACTTCGTATAACTCTCACTATGCATCAGACTTATCCCACCTTATTAGATGTTTCCCACCTCCTCCCGGTTTCAAAAAAGGACAAATTTTGAATTTATTGATGGCCTTTGGTAAAACTGATTCGCAAGAATCCCAATCCTTCCAATTTCACTCATATTTTCCAAAAATCCGCCAATACTAACACCAGAACTTTAATTTCATCTAAAACCAGGTTTAGCACATCATATTTATACGGATAAGGAGAAAGTCTATGAAAGCAACAGGTATTGTACGAAGAATCGATGATCTCGGGCGGGTGGTGATTCCGAAGGAGATACGGCGGACGTTGAAGATACGGGAATCAGAGCCTCTGGAGATTTTTACGGATCGGAATGGGGAGATTATTCTGAAGAAATATTCGCCGATCGGGGAGTTTTCGAGCGGGGCGCAGCAGCTGGCGGATGCGGCGGCGAAGACGTGCGGGAAGTTGTTTTGTATCTGTGATCAGGAGCAGGTGGTGGCCGCGGCCGGGCCGGAGAATAAGAAGTATCAGGGAAAATCTCTCAGTAAAGCGATGGAGCAGCGACTCTTTGACCGGGATTTTATCCCGGAAAATAACGCTTATTATCCGGTGACAGACGATGATGCGCACACGGAACAGGCGCTGGTTCCTGTGACACAGGACGGGGATCCGGTCGGGGCCGTGTGTTTTCTTGGCATGAAGCGCACGGATCCGATCTCCGAAGCGGATGCGAAGGTAGCAGAAATGATCGCCCGATATCTGACCTTCACTATGAACAATTGATGATATACAATGTAACAACAAGGCGGAACACCAGCATCTTTTGCCGGCGTTCCGCCTCATTTTATTTCTGCTCGTAACTGTTCAGTACCCTCACAGTTACGAGTCAAAATGCATTTCTAATCACCTTCGGTGATGGCATTTTGACTTGTATGTCTCGGGATTTTGGCAAAAACCATGCCAAAACACCTCGCGGAATGCTACCTACTGAATAGTTACTTCTGCTCATAATATTCTTCCAGTGTCAGCCCTGTAAGTGTCAGATACAACGCCAGCGACCGGGTTACATACCGGATATGCCAGGGCTCCCATCCATACCCGGTTATATGCTCTTTCCCTTTCGGATAGCGCAGGATGAAGCCATATAAGGGTGCACACCGTTTCAGCCACCGGCCTTCCCGGGTTTCTCCGAAACGCTCATCCAGTTGATAGTCAACCGCCTGGCAGGAAACATCCAGCGCCAGGCCCGTCTGATGCTCACTGGCTCCCGGCGGTGCTATCCAATGTACAGGATCTCCATTTTCTTTCGGCTGTTCCCGCCGTTTCTTCTGATAGAGTTCTTCCTGTCTTTCGTAGCTTCGGTAGCCGGATACTCCGCACAGATAGATTCCTTCCTCTTTTCCTCTCGCAAAAAGCGCCTCCACTCCCTTCGCCGCACTAACTGCAAGTAATCTTTTCCTGTCCCCGACAGGTGCATCAAAGATGATTTCCGGCTCAACTAAGGTCTGTGGTATCGCTTTTCGCGGTAAGCGGTGTGTACGGTTTACCAGAATCGTGGCATCCATCTTTTCCCCTCCTTTGTTTCGTTGCTATGAAACTATCTGCATTCTATGCAGCCGGAAGCCGGATTATGAACAGGAAAGCAGTCTCCTGTAAGCGAAAAAAGAGAGCGCAGACACGTTTCCCGTATCCTGCACTCTCTGTTCTTATTTTTCTCTAGTTCACCTGATACACATCTGCATATTTCATACCAAAGCTCAATGCCTGGCTGTGGCTTCCCATGAAGATATCCACATGTCCGTATGCGGTTCCTCTGTCTTCTACGGTATAGATCTGACCGTTGATGGAAAGTTTGGTTCCGAATGGAACTCCCGCCATCGCGATGGTACGTCCCGGTGTCGGAGTGGTTCCGCTGGCTGTACCGCCGCCGGACCATTTTCCGCAACAGATGGAACAGCTGCAATATGCTGTCAGTTTGAATCTTCCCAGGTATTTGCCCTGTGAAGTATCGATGGTATCGTCGGAGCTGTCTGTTGTAGTTGTTGAAGTTGTTGTATTCGCAGCAGTATTACTTGTCGTTGTAGTCGTTGTTGTACTGCTGTTTGATTTTTTCTGTGTCGCTGACGCTGCCTGCTGCGCTGCTTTCTGCTGTGCTGCCTTTTGTGCTGCTGCATCTTCTGCCGCTTTTTTCTCTGCTGCTTCTTTTGCTGCCGCTTCCTGTGCTGCTTTCTCAGCTGCTGCCTGTGCCGCCTGCTGTGCTGCTAATCTGGCTGCTGCTTCTTCCTCTTTTGCCTGACGAAGAAGATCGTTGATCGCATCTTCCTGACTGCTGATCTTGGTCAACAGATCATTCTCTGCTGTCTGCTGACTCTGAATATCCTCCTGATATTCACGGATCTGCTGGTAAGTTGCCTCCACCAGTTCTTCTACTGCTGCCTGCTTGTCCGCGCTCTCCTGCTGAAGAGCCACAATCTCTTCTTTTTCCTGTGCCACCTGTTCCTCTTTGGTCTGGATGGCTTCTTTTGTTTCTCTGTATGTATCCAGCATGTCTCTGTCATACTTTGACATCTGGGAAATGTTCTCAGCCTGGTTTAAGAAATCAGAAATACTTCCTGATTCGAACAGCAAGTTCATATAATTGCTGGCTGAGTTTTCGTACATATAGCGGATACGGAGTTTCATCGCTTCATACTGCTGCGCTTCATCCGCTTTCGCATCTTCAAGGTCACTTTGCAGCTGTGTCAGTTCTTCCTGCTTCGCATCGTAATCGTTCTGCAGTTTTTCCAGACTGCTGCGAAGATCGTCCAACTGAGTGTTCAGATCTGCAAGATATGTTTCGGATTCACCTTTTTTTGATTCCAGTTCCTGAATCTTTTCCTGGGTCTGCTGCAGGGAAGACTGATTCTCCTGCTGCTGTGCCTTCGCATCGGAGATCTTCTCCTGCGTGGTAGCAGCTCCACCCTGTACCGCACTTCCCACGATAAGACATGCGGAAAGTACCAGGCTTATGATTCTTTTTCTTCTCATATTAATTCCTCTCACTTTCTCAGGCAAGAGTCATTATAGCATGATTTTGTAGCATTGTGAAGTAGTTTTTTAACATCTCGTAATATTTGCGTAATAATTAGTAGAGTTTTGGCGAATTTCCGCATTAAAGTGCGGATTATGTCAACTTTTTAGTCGCCAGCCGCTCCAGTATTTATTCTTCAGAACTCCGTTCACAAGTTTTCCCCAGCCGAGTGCATACTGATCCACACAGACCAGGATCCAGCCTTTCTCTCTGGTCGCTTCCCCCGGTTCCAAAAGCAGGGTTTCTCCACGCAGATATCGTCCGATCCGTTCATCCTCCGGTGAAAGGGATACGCTTCCCTCATAGTCGGAAGCCTTCAGCGTCATCGCCAGCTGCTGGGATGGTTCAAAACGGTTTTTCTTCAGATCTCCCAGATACAGTCCGTTTCTTAAGAAATGGATACCGTTCAACTTTGCCGGAAGTTCCGGTACCAGGTAGACTTTCTCGCCCTTGATCTGTACCCGCTCCCAGTCCGGCTTCCACTGACAGTCCCTGAAGAATTCTTCCAGAACTGCTTTATTTTTCTTATCCATCCGCGTCGGCGGTTCCAGTCTGATCCTTGTCTCGGGCGCATCCTCAGACTTTTTCAGCAGGGCCAGAAAATGCCCCTCTCCTTTCATCTTATGCGGCCAGATCCGCACACAGCGGCGCAGTTCCTCTCTTCCATCACCCCACGCAGGGTTACCCTCGGAGAATCCTTCATATCCTTCGATGGGAATCAGTTCCATCTCCGGACACTGCTCCAGGATCCAGGAGATACTTCCCTCGTTTTCTACCGGAGCAAAGGTACAGGTGGAATACAGCAGTTTTCCACCCGGGCGCAGCATCCGCACACCATTCTTCAGAATATCTTTCTGCAGTTTCGCAAAGTACTCCGGGCGTTCTTCCTCCCAGGTTTTGATCACCGCCGGATCTTTGCGGAACATCCCCTCCCCGGAGCACGGTGCATCAATCAGCACTTTATCAAAAAATCCTTCAAACCGCTCTGCCAGGTTCTGTGGTACTTCGTTGGTCACAAAGGCGTTGGATATGCCAAATACTTCCAGATTCTTTAACAGTGCTTTAGCCCTGGAATTACTGATATCATTTGCCACCAGCACACCTTTTCCCTGAAGCGCAGCGCCGAGAGCCGTTGCCTTTCCTCCCGGTGCCGCACACAGATCCAGAACTCTCTCCCCCGGTTCCACCGTAAACCTCGCCGCCGGAGTCATGGCGCTTGGCTCCTGCAGATAATAAAGACCGGCACTGTAATATGGATGTCTGGCCGGCTGATCTTCTTCTTTATAAAAATACCCGGTCTTTGTCCACGGAATCGGATCCAGAGAAAAACCGGAGCCTTCCGCCAGTTCCTCTTCCGTGATCTTCATCGGATTGATCCGGAGTCCGTACTGTCTGGGGTTATCATAACTTTCGATATACGATTCGTATTCATCCCCCAGCATCTCTTGCATTCTCTTTTCAAAGCTTTCCGGCAGTTCCACTCTCATCACACACCCGTCTCCTCTTTTTCTTTCTCTTCCGCCCATTCTCCCACGGACATTTTTCTACGCTCCACTATAGCAAGACTCTGGCATTTTGTAAAGAAAAAGCGATGGCCCCCCAGCCACCGCTTTTATCTCGTTTTTGCGTCACCCCATATATATGACAATCCGGTTACGCATTATCTGCAACGGCATCTTCTGCCATTACTTCCTCGTATTTCTCCAAAATCAGACTTTGGATCTTTTCTCTTGTGTTGGAATTGATCGGATGTGCAATATCGCGATACTCTCCATCGGAAGCCTTACGGCTTGGCATAGCGATAAACAGTCCTTTCTCTCCCTCGATTACTTTAATATCATGTACAACAAATTCATCATCAATTGTTATGGAAACAACTGCTTTCATCTTACCTTCTTTTGTCACTTTGCGCACTCTTACGTCTGTAATCTCCATAGCACATGCCCCTTTCATATGTCGTTCTCCTTCCGAACAGTTATAACCGCTGATTAGTTATTTCTCCGCGAACCACCAGACAGCTGCTCTGTTATTACAGCGCATAGCGCTCGTTCTTTTCCACGACAACTTTTATTTCGCCTTCTCCGCAATAGTAAGAATTGGCCCGGATGGTATCCCGGCTTTCTACGATGCAGTTTTCGATATGGGTATTATCACCCAGATATACGTCGTTCAGAATAATAGAATTCTTGATAACGCAGTTATTTCCCACATATACTTTCTTAAACAGAACAGAATTCTCCACCTGCCCGTTGATGATACAGCCGCTGGATACCAGGCTGTTCTTTACCAGACATCCCGGATTATATTTTGCCGGCGGAAGATCGTCGATCTTGGAATTGATTTCCGGATACTGACGGAAGAAATAATCTCTCACTTCCGGTTTTAAGAAATCCATATTGGTCTTGTAGTAAGCCTCAACGGTAGAGATGTTGTTCCAGTAATCCTGGATCTTATATCCATAGATCCTCTTCAGATTCTTATAGCGGATCAGGATATCTTTTACAAAATCATGTCTTCCTTCCTGTGCGCAGCGCTCGATCATCTCGATCAGCTGGCGGCGCCGGATCACATAGATTCCTGTGGAGATCGTATGATAATCGGACAACATCGGTTTCTCTTCGAATTCTTCGATCCGGTAGTCTTCATTCATGCGAAGCACACCAAATCTGGTCACATCCTCATTGGCATCCACATCCTTGCACACAATAGTCACGTCGGCACGTTTTGCGATATGGTATTCCAGAACTTTGTTATAATCCAGTTTATATACACAATCACCGGATGCGATGACCACATAGGGTTCATGGCTTCTCTTCAGAAAATCCAGGTTCTGATAAATCGCATCTGCGGTTCCCTGATACCAGAAGCTGTTATCCGGAGTGATCGTCGGTGTAAACACAAACAAACCTCCCTGCTTTCTTCCGAAATTCCACCATTTGGAAGAGCTCAGATGCTCATTCAACGATCTTGCGTTGTACTGTGTCAGGACTGCAACTTTCGCAATATGAGAATTGGTCATATTACTCAGTGCAAAGTCGATGCTCCGATAGCTTCCCGCTACCGGCATCGCTGCGATGGCACGTCTGTTGGACAGTTCTCTCATCCTGTTGTTATTACCGCCTGCCAGAATAATTCCTAATGCTCTCATATTACTCACCGTCCTTCTTTACAATTGCTCCGCCGCTTACAAGCTCTCCGTCCGGATAATCCTCCACTGTGGTCTCACCGCTGATAGCTGTGTTCTTTCCAATCTTCACGCCTGACGGAATAACAGAATTTTCTGCGATTGTAACAAGGCCGAATCCATAGACAGCCGGTTTCAGAACATTCGGAGCTTCCTCGCCCACACCTGTGACAACATTTTCTCCGATATCCACACTCTCTGCGATAATGGACTTGTCAATCTGGCTTCCGGCGCCGATGCGTGTATGTTTCATAATAATGGAATCCCGCACGACAGCTCCCTTTTCAATCGTTACATCCGCACCGATGACGCAATTATGCACTTCACCATAAATCTCCGCACCTTCACCGATGATGCTTCTTTCAACAACGGATTCCCCGGATATGTACTGTGGACGGATGATATCACCTTTGGTATAGATTTTCCAGAATTCTTCATACAGGTTAAATTCTGGAATGATATCGATCAGTTCCATATTTGCTTCCCAATAAGACCCCAGTGTTCCTACGTCTTTCCAGTATCCGTTGAATTCATAGGCAAACAGTCTCTTTCCATTATCTCTGCAGTATGGCAGGATATGTTTACCGAAGTCACAGTTTGGCTGATCTTTCAGTGCCATCAGAGACTCTTTGAGTGTCTTCCAGGAGAAAATATAAATTCCCATGGATGCCAGATTACTTCTTGGATGTTCCGGTTTTTCTTCAAACTCGGTAATACGTCCCGCGCCGTCAGTGATCATAACACCGAAACGGCTTGCCTCTTCGATCGGCACCGGCATACAGGCAATGGTCACATCTGCCTTATTTGCCTTATGATAATCAAGCATCACTTCGTAATCCATCTTGTAAATATGGTCACCGGAGAGAATCAGAACGTAGTCCGGATTATAGGTCTCCATGTATGCCATATTCTGAAAAATTGCGTTTGCTGTTCCGGTATACCAGTCGCTGTTACCATTTTTTTCGTAGGGGGGAAGCACGGTAACACCGCCCACATTCCGGTCCAGATCCCACGGAATACCGATTCCGATATGGGTATTCAGACGCAGCGGCTGATACTGGGTCAGAACACCCACGGTATCAATGCCTGAATTAATACAGTTACTCAACGGAAAATCGATAATCCGATATTTTCCTCCAAATGCCACCGCCGGTTTGGCAACTTTCTCGGTAAGTACGCCGAGTCGGCTTCCCTGGCCTCCGGCCAACAGCATTGCAATCATTTCTTTCTTGATCATGCAATCACCTCTTGTCATATATAGTAAAAAGATTATATCACACTTATCAGATTTAGTGAACATTTTTTACATATTTTTATCAAATCTTTTCGTGTTTTTATGACATTTATACAACGTTTCTTCTCCCTTTCGTCATTTTCTTCTATATCTATTGGTTTTTTTTCTCATCCTTAAAAAAATCTTTCCATTTTCCCCTTTTCCGTCTATAATAAATGTTGTTACAAAATGTCTTTTGTACCCGACTGATGCCTGTGGATCGCCCGCTGAAAGCAGCTTTCGCAATCTTTCCGACCCAGGGAAGCCGGCATCATAAATATGATACAAACGTCTGTAAGAAAGGGAGAACTCCTATGTATACCATTGATTTTACAAAACCTGTTCACATACATTTTATCGGCATCGGCGGTATCAGCATGAGCGGCCTTGCCGAGATTCTTTTAAAAGAGGGATTCACCGTATCCGGCTCTGATTCCAAAGAAAGTGCTCTGACGGATCATCTGACTGCGAGCGGTGCACAGATTTTCTACGGACAGCGCGCATCCAATATTATTGACGGTATCGATCTGGTGGTTTACACTGCTGCGATCCACCCGGATAACCCGGAATATGCCTGCGCAAAAGAAAAAAATATTCCGATGATGACCCGTGCCGATCTGCTGGGACAGATCATGAAAAATTACCAGATCCCCATCGCAGTATCCGGAACCCACGGAAAAACCACAACAACTTCCATGGCTTCTCATATTCTCCTGGAAGGTGGTTTTGATCCGACAATCTCTGTCGGCGGTATCCTGCCGGCCATCGGCGGTAATCTGCGTCTGGGACATTCCGGTACTTTCATTACCGAGGCCTGTGAATATACCAACAGCTTTTTAAGCTTTTTCCCGAAAATCAGTATCATCCTGAATATGGATGCCGATCATCTGGATTTCTTTAAGGATATTGACGATATCCGCCATTCCTTCCGGCTGTTTGCAGAAAAACTTCCGGCTGACGGTACCCTGATCATCAACAGTGATACTCCTCATTATGAGGATATCATCAGGGATCTGCCATGCGAAGTCATCACTTACGGACTGGAACATGAAGCTGATTATACAGCAACCGATATTACATACGATACCTTCGGTCACCCGACCTTTACCTGTCTGCATCACGGTGAAACCACAGGAACCTTCTCCCTGAAGGTACCCGGTATCCACAACGTGTCCAACGCCCTTTCCGTGATCGCTCTGGGCGAAAAACTGGGTATGGACGATGCAACGATCCAGAAAGGTCTGATCAACTTCACCGGAACCGACCGCCGTTTTCAGTTCAAAGGAAACATCGGCGATATCACTGTGATCGATGACTATGCCCATCATCCGACAGAGATCAAAGCAACACTGACCTCTGCCAAAAACTATCCGCACAAAAAGACCTGGTGTATCTTCCAGCCCCATACCTACACCCGTACCAAAGCTCTGCTCCCGGAATTCGCCGAAGCACTGACTCTGGCAGACCATGTAGTACTGGCAAACATCTACGCCGCAAGAGAAACCGACACCCTCGGCATCTCTTCCGCCGACCTTCAAAAAAGAATCCAGGAACTGGGAACTCCCTGTGAATACTTCCCAACCTTCGATGAAATCGAAAACTACCTTCTGGAAAACTGCCAGCCCGGTGACCTCCTGATCACCATGGGCGCCGGCGATGTCTACCAGATCGGCGAAAAACTCCTGGGCAAATAAACACCAAGAAAACCTTCTTTTACCCCATACAAAAATGGCAACCGAACCTAACATGTCCGGTTGCCATTTTTATATGTAAAAACTCCCCCTGATCCTTTCTCCTGCTCCGTACCCTGTACTTTTTCTTAGACTTCCTCCTTCCATCCACAATCTGCTTCACCCCTCCCCCACGTGAAAAACAGGATCCGAAAGCGGTCTGCAACATCAGGGGGCGGCAACACTTTGCGGGCGCTTAGGGCAAGCTTTGAGATCCGACGCTTACGTAGGCTTTCGCGAGGGTCCGCTGACCCTCGTGAACTATAGCCGAAGTTAGCGGCTAGCTCAAAGTTGCCCTGCCCGCGTTGCCGCCTCCTGATGTTGCAGACCGCTTTCGGATCCGTCCCTTTTCACCCCCACACCATTTTTTTCTCAACTTATCCACATTATCCACACATTTATCCCCACCCTCAGTTCCCACCTCTGTGGATTCCCCTGTGCATAACTCTGTTTACATAATCTTACACTCTTCCCTCCGAATTTTCTCTGTTTTTCAAACAATTCCTCCATTTTCCGGTTGCAAATAATCCCCGCACCTCATAATCTTCCACCACTTATCCACATCATCCACATGCTTATCCACCTTACTTACACACCAGCTAATCCCCCATCGCACCTTATTTTCCACCTCCTTCCCATAAAAAACCATGTTTGATTTCTTAAAGAATCATGCTATAATAAGCACGTAACCAGGACATATACCATCACTTTTCTATTACAGGAGAACTATGCAGTTATCTTTACATAATGGAAGCTCCAGCGGAGTTACCATTATTTCCAATATTTTCATAGATTATTATATGCCCCGCGCCAACGGGGAATTCGTTAAAATTTACCTTTATCTGCTCCGCAGTCTGCAAAGCGGCGACACCGCACTGGACCTGGCTGCTGTAGCGGATGTTTTTGACTGCACAGAATCAGATGTGCTTCGCACCCTTCGTTACTGGGAGAATCAGAAACTGGTCGTACTGGCAGGTACCGACACCCAGACTTCCATTGATTTTCTGCAGCCCATGGTGCCAGATACGGTGCAAAACACACTGGCAGAACAGGCAATTACTCAGATTTCGCCTGCCACATCGACAAACACCGTCACATCCGGCTCACCGTCGACAGCCGGAGCATCTGTCACACCTGCCAGGAATGCCCCGCAGACAGGCACTCAGCCCTCTCAGACAACAGGGAATAAAAAAACAATGAGTGCTGACCGTCTAAAAGAGCTCCGCGAACAGGAAGACGTTCGCCAGATTCTCTTTCTGGCCGAAAGTTACCTTGGTACTACACTGTCAAGAACAGTTACCGATGAACTTCTTTATATTTACGAGGAGCTTCATTTTTCTGTGGATCTGTTTGACTATCTGATCGAATACTGTGTTTCCAAGGGAAGTAAAGACATTCATTATATAAAGAAAGTAGCCTTCAGCTGGCACGAGGCAGGTATCGACACAGTTACCCGCGCCAAGCAGGAGACTACGACCTATCACAGAAACTATTTTTCAATTTTAAAAGCATTCGGCATCAGCAATCGTAATCCGATCCAGTCGGAGATCCACATGATCGACCACTGGATGAAAGATTACGGATTTACTATGGACATCCTCACGGAAGCCTGTTCCCGTACAGTAGCATCCACCGGGAAAGCCAATTTCCGCTATGCGGACAGGATTCTTTCCGGTTGGAAGGATAAAGGTGTCCGACACCTGACCGATATTCAGGCTCTGGATACTTTGCACAGACAGCTGCAAAGTGACCGTCAGGAACAAAAGCAGCGGCAGGAACAGAAGGGAATCCGTCCATCGGGTTCCGGTAACAGATTCAATAATTTCCAGCAGCGAAATTATGATTACGATCAACTTGAAAATCAGCTTTTAAAATAATAAAGGAGAATTACCGTGGCACTACAAAACAGTCAGTACGATGCACTGATGCGCTATTATCAGCGATTGCAGTTTCGCAATAAACATGAACAAGATGCCCGTATCGCCGAAGCACAGGCCAGGATACCCCGGCTGGCACTGATCGATCAGGAGATTGCAGCGATCAGTATGAAAAAAGCACGAATCTTACTCGGTGATAAAGACGCCACTGATTTTGACCTGAACGAACAGATTCAGGCTTTATCCAGAGAGCGAACCGATCTGTTAAAAGCCAATGGTTATCCGGAGGATTATCTGAAGATGCATTATACCTGTCCCCTGTGTCAGGACACCGGCTATGTGGACAACCGGAAGTGTATCTGCTTCAGGCGTGCAATCAGTGAACATCTGTATACCCAGTCCAATATCCGAGAATTATTAAAAACAGCCAGCTTCGATGCATTTTCTCTGGATTATTATCCGGAAGATATGGTAAACGAAGCCACAGGACAGACCGCCCGGCAGAGTGCCGCAACCGCATTGCAGCGCTCAAAAGATTTCGTTCAGAACTTTGATCATTCTTTTGAAAATCTTTTCATTTACGGTGATACCGGTGTTGGGAAAACTTTTCTTACGTACTGCATCGCAAAAGAACTTTTGGATTCGATGCACAGCGTGATCTATTATTCTGCTTTCGATCTGTTCGATGCGTTCGCAAGAAACACCTTCTCGAACTCTGATACCACGGAAGGAGAAAATGACTATATTCTCAACTGTGATCTGCTTATCATCGATGATCTTGGAACAGAACTTACCAACAGCTTTGTTGCTTCTCAGTTCTTTTTATGTATCAATGAACGGATCCTCAGAAAGAAATCCACGGTAATTTCCACCAATCTGACACTGGGCAGTTTTATGGATACCTACTCCGAACGGGTATTTTCCAGAGTTTCCAGTAACTACACGATGATCAAACTCATCGGTAAAGATATAAGAATCCAGAAAAAAATATTAGGAGGAAACTAACAATGTCACACAACAAAAATCACGATTCACAACAGCTTCCTGTAGGACGACTGGGGATCATTTCTCCCTACAGCTGCGCCGAACTCGGTACAAAGGTAGATAACTACCTGGTCAGCTGGAGAAAAAAACGCCACAATGAAGGTGTTTTATATGAAGGCTACGACAGAGATACTTACCTGATCGGGTCTGATCTTCCCCGTTTCGGTTCCGGAGAAGCAAAAGGTATCCTGAAGGAATCCGTACGTGGCGATGATATCTATATTCTGGTAGATGTCTGCAACTACAGTCTGACATATTCTCTGGCGGGACAGACCAACCATATGTCCCCGGATGATCATTATCAGAACCTGAAACGAATCATTGCTGCCATCGCCGGAAAAGCCAGACGAATCAACGTAATCATGCCATTTTTGTATGAGAGCCGCCAGCACAGACGTACCGGCAGAGAGTCCCTCGACTGTGCACTGGCACTGCAGGAACTGATCCAGATGGGTGTGGAAAACATCATCACTTTCGATGCTCACGATCCGAGAATCCAGAATGCGATCCCACTGTATGGATTTGAAACTGTACAGTCCGCATACCAGTTTATCAAAAATCTCTTAAAGAAAGAAAAAGATCTGAAACTGGATAAAGAACATCTGATGGTCATCAGCCCGGATGAAGGCGGCATGAGCCGTGCCATCTATCTGGCAAACAACCTTGGCGTAGACATGGGTATGTTCTACAAACGCCGTGACTACTCTACTATTGTAGACGGAAGAAACCCTATCGTTGCTCATGAATTTCTGGGAGCTGATGTTCGTGGCAAAGATATGATCATCGTAGACGATATGATCTCCTCCGGTGACAGCATGCTCGAGGTAGCTCAGCTCCTCAAAGACCGGGGAGCCAACAAAATCTTCATGTGTTCCACCTTTGGTCTGTTCACCAACGGCATGGCAAAGTTCGATGAAGCCTACGAAAAAGGGACCTTCGACCGCATCCTGACCACCAACCTGATCTACCAGACCCCGGAACTGCTGAGTAAACCTTACTATATCAACTGCGATATGAGCAAATACATCGCCCTGATCATCGACACCCTGAATCACGACGATTCCATCAGCAAACTCCTGAATCCGGTAGAACGCATCCAGAAAGTCCTGACCAAATACAGAAATAACGAGACGATCTGATAAATCAGATCGTCAGGCACGCTGACATACCCTGATTCATGAAATATCTAACACAAAAGAGACATACTAACGAACCCCTCACTCTACAGATTTCTTCGTTAATATGTCTCTTTTTTTCTTTTCATACCCCACCTGAAAAGGCGCGGGAAGGATCACTTCCCACAACCGTAATCCTTCCCGCGCCCTTTTCCCAAACCCTCCCGCGCAGCCACTCATCCCTCCCCCAGTTGACCACCCAGAAACGTGCTTCGGCTTTCTGCTCAGGCAACACTTTGTGGGCGGTTAGGGCAAGCTTTGAGATCCAGCACCTACGCAGACTTTCGCGAGGGTCAGCCGACCCTCGTGAACATAGTCGGAGTTGGTGATTAGCTCAAAGTTACCCTGCCCACGTTGCCAGAGCAGAAAGCCGAAGCACGTTTCGTCCGCGTCGTCAACTTCAACTACCTCTCCATCTCTCTCAGCACCCGGATCTCTCGCGCATACCCCTCCAGTTCATTCGGTGTCTCCAGATAGATCGGAATCCCCTGCAGTTTCGGATGATTCACCATCCTCTCAAACGCTTCCAGCCCGATCGACCCTTCCCCGATCTTCTCATGCCGGTCCTTATGACTCGCAAACGGATTCTTACTGTCATTCATGTGAATCGCCTTCAGCTTCTCAAGCCCGATCACCCGGTCAAACTCCTCCAGCACCTGATCCAGCTGTCCCACCAGATCATACCCCGCGTCATACACATGACACGTATCCAGGCAAACACCCATATGACTCTTCAGCTCCACCCGGTCCAGAATCTGCGCCAGTTCCTCAAAACTCCGACCAACTTCTGTTCCCTTTCCTGCCATCGTCTCCAAAAGCACCGTCGTGTGCTGCTCCTCCTTCAGAATCTGATTCAGCATCTCACTGATCATCCGGATTCCTTCCTGTGCGCCCTGTCCTACGTGACTTCCCGGATGAAAGTTATAACAGTTCCCCGGAACATACTCCATCCGTTTCAGATCATCCTCCATCGTCATCCAGGCAAATTCCCTGGTCTTTGCATCATTAGAACATGGATTCAGTGTATATGGCGCATGAGCCAGGATCTGACAGATATCATGTTCCTGCGCATATTCCAGAAACTTTCTCACATCCTCCGGATCTATTTCTTTCGCTCTGCTTCCTCTTGGGTTTCGGGTGAAAAACTGAAAGGTATTCGCTCCAATCTTTACCGCCTCTTTTCCCATATGAAAAAATCCCTTCGACGAGGACAAATGACAACCTATTCTAAGCATTCTCTCTCCTTTTCCTTCCGTTCACTCCGATCTCCGACATGTCGTATGCTTTCTTCCTCCGTCAGCACCGTAAGTGCCAGTTTAAGACCGGAAATCTCCATATCACAGGATTCTTCCTCCCAGGTCGGACAAGACAACTCTCGGATCTCTTCCTGCAGATTTTCTGTCTGTATTTTCTTTTCTTCCGCCTCTGTCGCAAGATGAACTCCCCGCTCCTGCAGCCGCAGAATCTGATGACTGATCTGACGCAGTTCCTTCTTTCTTTCTTTTAATCGTTCTTCCCAGTCCTTCTGTAACTCTTCCTGTTCCGTGCCTTCCTCCTGCTCCGGCTCATCCCGCACAGCCGTCCGTTGCACGACCATACTGTCCCTGGTTCGAAGCCAGTTTATCAGATACATCCTTCCCATCAGAGTACCCGTCAGAATCACAAGGCCAAGCACCGTACACACTGCCCGATTCCAGGAAAACGGATCGATCAGGATCAATATGGCAAGTGCGATTCCTGTCCATGTAAATATTTCGGAAATTTGGGAAATTTTAGGAATATCCAATAGCTTTCTTTCTTTTCCCCCGACTGCTTTTCGTGTCTGGACAGGTTGCTCTGCTACCGATCTTTCCGGATTCAGGGGCTGTTCACTATTTGGCTGTCTGCTTTCTTCTGCCTGTCGTTTTCCTTCTTCCCGCCGTTCCTGCTCCAGGTGCTTTTCTGTTGCATTCCGGTTCAGTTCCAGACGGCGGATCTCGGAACCATTGACCAGCAGCTGTTGTTCCAGACCGGAGCGTTCCCGCATGATACGGTGCATCGTTTGTTCTACCACCGCACTCCGACTTTCTCTCTCCTTTTGCAGTTCCTGTTTCTTTTCCTTCCAGGCCGTTATCTTTTTTGAAAGAACCTCTCTTTCATCCCTGTCTTCGGCAAGCAGTGCCTGCAGTCCATAATCCAGTGCTTTCTGTTCTACTTTTCCCTGTTTTTTCTCGAACCAGTGGATATATGCACCGGTTTTCGTTCCCAGTTTTTCCCGTTTCAGTCGGTTCAGATCATAGCACGGGCGGGTTTCATCCGTTATTTTTACAATATTTCCATAGGCGCGCAGTGCCTCCAGTTCAAACTCCAGTTCCGGATTCCGATATCCCTGGATCCTGAGCCAGTAGATATCTTCGCTTCCTTTCTGTGCGATCGCATCCTGTACTTTCTGCTCCAGAGCTGCCTGTGTGGTGCCTGAATGAATCCGCAGCGAAAGAGGAATATACGAACGGCACGCACAGGGAACCAGTGTGATCTGCGTATGATACTGCCCCTGTTCGTCCTCTGTGATCTCTCCGTAGACAACCCCGTGGGTTCCTGTCTCTTCCAGGCGGATGGGTTCCGGAGAACCGGCATATGCCATCTGATTTTCCACCAGTACTCCCGGTATATGGCGATACCCCAATGCCACATAGTCAAAACCGGCTCCATCCTCTTTTTTCATAGGAATATGCGTTTCATCTCCACCATATGCCAGCAGGATATGAATCCCCGGCTGATCCTCCGGCCGGATGCTGCTGTATATCGCTTCCGTAACCTCCGGATGCTCATAACTGCATCCATACACTTTCGTATGCAGCTTTTCCAGACTGATCACTTCCGGTTTCTCACTCGGAAATCCATGAACATTCTTCGTCCATTTCACCTTACGATACGCTGAGTCTTCCCGCAGATAATCGTGGCTTCCTGCCATCCACACCACCTCGGTATCCGGTATGGATGCAAACAGCTGACTGACTCTCTCTGTCTGAGAAGGCAACGGCTGTCTGTGAAACAGATCTCCTGCGATCAGCAACAACTCTATTTTCTCTTCTCTGATCTGGTCGATCACCCGTACAAAGGTTTCCCAGATTTCATTTTCCCTGAATGCACTCCAGGGGCAGCCCGAATCCGGAACCGCCCCCAAATGTACATCAGCCATATGAATAAATCGCATAGCCTCTCCTGTTACTGTATAATTACGTAACTATTCAGTAGTCACTGTCCCGCGAGGTGTTTTGGCATGAATATGTCAAAATCCCGAGACATACAAGCCAAAATGCCATCACCGAAGGTGATTTACGCGAGCAACGAGTCAAAGTCCGTGCTTGCACGGAACCTTGAGGAGTGCCGCGATAACGATAAAAACTCGCAAAGCGTGTTTTTATCGTTTAAATGCATTTTGGCTCGTAACTGTGAAGGTACTGAACAGTTACATAATTACTTATAAATCACAATTGTTTACTGTTCTCGGGAACGGGATGACATCACGGATGTTACCCATTCCTGTCAGATACATCACGCAACGTTCGAATCCAAGACCGAATCCGGCATGTCTTGTGCTTCCGTATTTTCTCAGATCCATGTAGAATCCGTAGTCTTCTTTGTTCAGACCCATCTCGTCCATACGGGCTGCCAGCTTGTCGTAATCATCCTCTCTCTGGCTTCCGCCGATGATCTCACCGATACCTGGTACCAGACAGTCAACCGCTGCCACGGTCTTTCCGTCATCGTTCAGTTTCATATAGAACGCTTTGATATCTTTCGGATAGTCAGTGACAAATACCGGACGTTTATATACCTGTTCGGTAAGATAACGCTCATGCTCTGTCTGCAGATCGCATCCCCAGGATACTTTGTATTCAAATTTATCGTTGTTCTTTGTCAGAATATCGATAGCTTCTGTATAAGTCACACGGGCAAATTCAGAATTTGCCACATTGTTCAGACGGTCTAACAGTCCTTTGTCGATGAAGGAGTTGAAGAAGTTCATCTCTTCCGGTGCATTTTCCAGAACGTAACGAATAATGTATTTGAGCATGGATTCCGCCAGAATCATATCATCGTCCAGATCTGCAAAAGCGATCTCCGGCTCAATCATCCAGAATTCTGCTGCATGGCGGGTAGTATTGGAGTTTTCTGCACGGAAAGTCGGTCCGAACGTATAGATGTTGCGGAACGCCTGTGCATAAGTCTCACCGTTCAGCTGTCCACTTACAGTCAGGTTGGTCGGTTTATTGAAGAAGTCTTTGGAAAAATCTACTTTTCCGTCTTCCGTCTTCGGAATGTTGTTCAGATCCATAGTTGTTACCTGGAACATCTCTCCGGCACCTTCGCAGTCACTTCCTGTGATCAGTGGTGTATGCACATAGACAAATCCTCTCTCCTGGAAGAACTTGTGAATGGCATAGGCAATCAGAGAACGCACACGGAATACTGCCTGAAACGTATTGGTTCTCGGACGCAGGTGTGAAACCGTACGCAGATATTCCATGCTGTGGCGTTTTTTCTGCAGCGGATAATCCGGTGCTGAAGCTCCCTCTACGCTGATCTCAGTTGCCTGGATCTCAAACGGCTGTTTTGCCTGTGGTGTTGCTACCAGTGTTCCTTTTACAATGATGGCCGCACCGACATTCAGTCTGGAAATCTCTGCAAAGTTCTCCATAGAATCGTGGTATACCACCTGTAAGGTCTCAAAAAATGTTCCGTCATGCAGAACGATAAATCCAAATGTTTTGGAGTCACGTACGCTTCGTACCCATCCCCCTACAGTAATCTCTTTGTCCAGGAATGTTTCCCGGTTTTTGTATATTTCTCTTACAGTTGTAAGCTGCATAACAAAAGTCCTCCCTCTCTGATGTTTTCTCAGGCAGCCTGCCCGTACCTGCAAACTGCCCATATTGCATTTATTGTATCATTGTAACCATTCAACAGTCAACCATCCTGCGGAGTGTTTTTCATATCTTTTATTCGCTTTTGCTCGCCGCACCAAGATTGTCCATATAGCCGACAAATACGTTACCGGCGCTTTCAAACAGGCTGGTGCTGTCCTGCATACCGAAATAACCCTGTTCCTGGGTTGCCGGATAGTACAGGATCGTATTTTTGCTGTTATATCCTATGATTACCACATTTACCGTATCAGATACCTTTGCAATTACCGGATTTCCTTTGCTGACCTGATACAGCACACTGTCCAGAGAACATCCGGTAAGGTTCATCACCGTATAATCCGCGCCCAGAGACTGCTGCAGGGTATTTTCATCAATAGTTCCGCTCAGAACCACATCCGGCACTTCATCCAGATTTGCCTGATAACTTTCCTGGCGGTTGCCTCGCTCCCAGACATACTGCTGCTGCCGGTTCAGTACCACACCCATCTGTCCGTCTGCCCGGTTAATAGCATCACAGACTCTGCTCCAGGTACTGTCCAACACACCTTTGGCATATACATAGTAAATATTGGAATCCGTTCTCGTCAGTTCCATGGAAAGTATATTATACGTCTCCTGATCTTCCAGATTCGATGCCAGATACAGTACATTCTTACTGGTCACGCTCTTTTCGAAATCAAGACCGATCTGTGTGGCTTTCCGTTCTGTAGTGATCAGACGCAGGGTTATCTGCTCTTCCCTGATCTGAAGATTATTCATGATATGATCGCTGCTGATCGCCACATACGCACCGTTCTCCCACTGTACCCGTTCCAGTTCCAGCAGACCTTCCTGCAGTTTCACATTGCTGACCCAGACATTATCCTCATGATGTTCCTTGACCACTTCGCCGCCAAACTGTTCGATTCGGACGGTGTTCATGGCAAATACCGTATTGCCCGCATTATCTGTCACAATATCACTGTCATTGGCAATTCCGTACACCAGATCCTCATTCATAAATCCCAGTGCCTTGATCTTCTGTCCGGACTGTGCCTGGATCGTATAAGTATCTCCCTGCTCCAGGCTCATCACCGTGATCTGTGTGCATGCATTTTCCTCTTCCTGATCCATCCAGGCAAGGCTCGCCTGAGACTTTGAGACCACATATCGGTCTTTGATCAGTTTTTCTTTTACAATCTGAAAACTCTTCTGCTTGATATCGATCTGGTACAGATCATCTTCCAGAATGACATACAGCATATCATCCCGGGTCACATAAGACAGAAGTTCCATGTCTTCTTTCAGATATTCATAAGAACTCTTCATCGGAATAAAGAGCTCTTCTTCCACCTGATTCAGCTCTGCCCCGTAATGGTAAACCGCGATCCCCACTTCTCCTTCATGTACATCCCGGTTCATATAGCCGTATACAACAAAATCAATATCTCCGGATTCTTCCACCCGGACGATCTTAACTCCATGTTCCTGCAGGTTCTCCCGCTCATCCAGATCACCATCCCGGAAACTGAAAATCTGTGTTGTCTTATTGGCACTGCGGTTATAACTCCACAGCTCTCCTTCCTGAACAAATGCCACAATATCCGAACTTTTATTAGACTGATACTGAACATCTTTGGCCACAACTCCCAGATCGATCCCTTTGCTGGTCAGTTCCGTATGTTTTCCGTCATACAACTCCTGTGTATTTCGGTCAAAATCCAGAAGCATCACGCGGGACTGTGCATAGCGCATTCGGTAAAAATCGGTCACATTATAATAATCTGTCGTCTCATCCTCAGGAGTATCTGACAACACATACGTCAGATAGATACTGCAGGTGGTCTCATTCATATCTTTGATCACCGGCACTGCCTTTTTTTCCAGCTTCATATCCAGGGTTCCCCAGGTGATCCGTTCAAAGCTGGAATGTATATTCAGATTCTCATAGGTGCTGTTGGTCTGTGTCTCATCCGGTTCCAGATAAGCCGCCAGCGTGGATGCATTCTCGGGATCCAGACAGGTCTGATAAAAGCTGTCTGCAAATTCCAGATATTCTGAAATATTGGTTCCTGCCCGCTGCAACAGACGGGTGTAATAATAATACGTTTCCCCGTTATCCAGTGTCACATCAAACCGAAGCGTGTATTCCTGGTTCATCAGGATCGGTGTTTCCAGCTGAAATTCTGCCCTGATCTCCCCGTCCTTCTTCTTCAGCTTGCTGATCTTGCTTGTCTCCACAACTTCCGTTCCGTCTGCCGTCGATACACGGTAGCTCACCGTCTTTACCGATGCATTCTTCGGATCTATCGCCATCGTCAGACTTCTGTCCGTCGGAAGTGGTGTCAGACTGTCGCGCATATACTGTTCTTCCATTTCACCGGCATATCCATACATCGGATTCACCTTTGTATCCGCAACTTCCATATACAGAATCGGAAGACTTGCATCCTCCATCTGTCTCGTTCCCACGATCTTTTCCCGATTGATGAGTGCTGCTGTTCCTCCCAGCGCTGCCGCAAACAGCAGCAACAGTACTCCCGCTTTTAATAACCCCTTTTTCATGCTTCCCGACCTCCTTCTTTCAGAAGCCGTTCCAGTGTCGGATGCAGTCCGAACGCATCCAGACAGGCACGAAGCTGTTCTTTATTTTCCTTCTTTTTCCCGGTATAGACTGCCCGGATCAGCAGATTCTTCGGCGTATGTTCCATATCAATAAATTCCAGAATCTGCGTGTCATATCCCGCCTGTTCTAACATCTGAGCCCGCAGACCGTCTGTCATCAGCGCGGCGATTCTCTCTTTCAGCACCCCGTAGGAAAAAACCGGAGCCAGCACTTCATTGTGAATCTGCCGGTTCAGTTCATGCTGACAGCAAGGCACCGACAGGATCACAGAAGCTCCCCAGGCAACCGCTTTTGCCAGCGCATAATCCGTAGCCGTGTCGCATGCATGAAGCGTCACCACCATATCGACCCGATCAACGCCTTCATAAGAAGCAATATCCCCCTGACAAAAAGTCAGCTTCTCATAGCCGTATTTTTTTGCCAGCACGCTGCATTTTTCAATGACGTCCTCTTTCAGATCCAGTCCGACGATCCGTACATCGTACTGCTGCAGTTCATGCAGATAATAATACATCGCAAACGTAAGATACGACTTTCCACATCCAAAATCCAGGATTGTCACTTCCCGGTCTCTGGTAAGTTTGGGAAGGATATCCTCAATAAACTCCAGAAAACGATTGATCTGTCGGAATTTATCATAACGACTGTGTACAATCTTCCCCTCAGAAGTCATAACTCCCAGGTCGATCAGAAATTCTACCGTTTTTCCCTCTTCCAGAATGTACCGCTTCTTCCGATTATGAGACAACGCTTCCATGCGGATCGGTTTGTCGCAAAGATTACCTTCCTTTTTTTCCTTAATTGTGAGTTTTCCCTTCTTACTTGAGAGTACGTTTACACTTCCCAGTTCACTTTCCAGCTGCAATTGCCGGAAATCTTCGGTGATCCAGCCTTCTATATGTTCCAGCAAAGGCTCTTTTTCATAATTTTCATGAATTTCCTTGGTACCCACAGTGCTTGTACACTGAAAATACAGTTTGTCCTTCATAATTACGGGGCGAATCCGTATCTTGGACGCCCCTTCTTTTGTTCTCGCTCCGCTTATAATAATCTGGTGCAGATAAAGATCCAGATAAATGCTCAATAATTTCTTCAGTTCTGTCATCTATATTCTCCTGCGGCTTTGCCGCTGATTCCTACTTGTTTTTCCTGAAAACAGTTTCAGGTTTTCCCTTCCTGTTTACCTTCTTATTTTAATGGTTTTCCCTGTAAACCACAACACCCAAATTTTATATTTGTATTAAAGTTCTGTTAATATAATTTTTTCTGTCTTCTGTGACGGCTCCGTCTGCGAAACATCTCGTTGAATAAGATCACTCCGATCAGATCCCGGAGTCCCTCTTCCTCTCTTCTATTTCCGCAGCTTCCCTGTCCCCCCTGACAGGTCTCTTCTATTATAAGTACAGACGTATTCCCCTCCTCTTCTTTCAGCACCTCCTGTTCGATCTTCCTGCAAAGGTGTTCCATCATAAATTTGTCCGGATACTCATCAAACATCATACTGCCATCGTATTCCATCCGGTCACACTCCCGGTCTGCCTTCTCCTGTATTCTTGCTGCCCGGCGCGAGTAAAAAGACTTCATCACCTGCAGATCCTTTTCCTGTGCCTGTTCCTGATCCAGAGGAAGCAGGAATGGATACGCCATGTAAAAGGGAATCGGCTGCTCATACCGCATGCTATCCACCTCTTTCCTTTTTCTCAATATATGCAACACCGTATTTTTATGTTATAGTACCCTAGAGCGTGTTTGAAAAAGGCTTTTCGTGAGCTGCGAGTCCCAGTTTGTGGGAGATTTTATCCGAATGAGGGCGGCGTATCGGGCTACGGCAACCGAATGAGGGTAAAATATACCGCAAAGTGGGGCTTGCAGATTGCGGAAATGATTTTTCAGACACGCTCTAGAAAGCATGATCCCTACTCTGTAAACTTTTGGAGGACATATTTTATGAAAATCAAGCTGCCACATGCCATTGCCCTTGCCATCGACGAACAGGAACGTCTTCTTCCCGCCATACAGAACGGCGAAGAGACTCTGCGTCATACAGAAACGCTGTTGAAAGGACTCCGTCTCCTGGACATTCCCATTCTGATCACCCAGCAGTACACGAAAGGACTGGGAATGTCTGCCCCCTCTCTTTTTGAAGCAGCCGGGATAGATTCCTGGATGGAGAAACGGACATTCAGCTGTCTCGGAGATGAGATTATCCGAAAGACGCTTCAGGATTCCCACAAAAAACAGGTAATCGTCTGCGGAGTAGAAGCGCATATTTGCGTAGAACAGACCGTACTCGATCTTTTACATCTGGGTTACGAGGTTTTTCTGATTGCAGACTGCGTCTCTTCCCGAAAATCCTCTGATCTTCAGACTGCTATCCGCCGGATGGCGCAGGCCGGCGCCGTTGTTACCAGCTACGAAGCAATTCTTTTTGAACTGATGGAAACATCTATGCATCCGAGATTCAGAGAGATTTCCGCACTGATCAAATAATAAAAGAAAAACGGAGACAGCATCATTTTCAGCTGCTGTCCCCGTTTTCTTTTGCTTTTTCGTTGTAACTGTTCAGTACCTTCACAGTTAATGGCTACTGAATAGTTACTTTTCGTTTTTCAATGTCAGTTACACTTCTACTGTTCCTTTGTCATCTGCATATACGGCAACGGATGATATCCTGCTTTCTTATAGACAGCAACCGCCCGCTCATTCTCTTCCTCCACTTCGAGACGGAATCGTACCGCCTGATCCTTGTATTTTTCATCAAGGAAACTGAAAAATGCAGTTCCGATCCCCAGACCTCTCGCTTCTTCTTTCATGTAAAGATCTTCCACCCAGACACATATACCACCATATTCCGTAGAATAGCTTTTCGCCACCATGCTGTATCCAAGGATTCTGTCATTTTCTTCAAAAATATATCCCTCAATATACGGGCAATCTCCCACGCAGTCTTTTACATCCTGTCTCAGAATCTCGTCCGGTGCTGCATGGATCACCGCAGGAGAATCATAAAATACCCGCATCATCCCAACCACTTCTTCCATATCTTTCAGCTGCATCGCCCGAATCTTCATATTACTCTCCTTATCTCTTCCGGTATATCTTTTCTTTATTTATTATCCCGCATAAATCTTCATTTCTTCCAGGCCCGCTGCCCTGGACAGATATCTTACTGCATCCGCTGCAATACACACCACATTCTCTTCATGGACAAAATCCGTGATATTAGAATCAAACAGCATATTTCCCTGTGCCTCAAACTCATCGTCTCTGTCCCAGAACAACACCGCCATATCAAAATACGGATATACCGGGATCCGATAACCCGCATCTCCCTGTGGCAGTTTTGTACCACCCAGTTTTTCACACGCTTCCCGCAGTTCTTTCACATGACCGGAAAATAATCTAGCGAATGGTTCCAGAATCTGTTTCTGATAGGCACGTTCAAAAGGATACACCCGTTTCACCAGGCGAAAAGGAACCAGTTCCCCGGATGCTGCCGGATGCTCTTTTGCATAGTAAAACATATTATATACCGTAATAACCGTATCAAATTCCGGTATTTCTTCTCTATCTGCAAACAGAACCTTTCCTGATGTACGCGATAGCTTCAGCTGCTGCCCCAGATAGCGAAGGTACAGCCACTGTCCGTCATGGTTTAATTGGAAACGTTCGATCAGCCGTTCCTGATTCATATCCAGAAAACGTTTTTTCCAGTCTTCTGTCACTTTCTCATAGTTTGATTTGTATTCCATCGTCATTTTTTCGTACCCTTTATACAGAAAATGCGGGCAAACTCCATACCCGCATCTTAAGAACTTTCACGATATACAGCAGTGCCATCTATTAATACAAATATCTTGCGTACTCTTCCAGACCAATTGTATTCTTATCGATCCACTGAAAACCGGAATCGATTTTTTTGTCACTCTCCAGACCCAGTGAAGCTCTTGCACCTGCCACAATGGTTGCATATCCCATACCGTACGGATTCTGGCATACACTTCCGACTTCTTTTCCATCCTCGATCGCTTTTTTCTGGGTATCCCCCATATCAACACCGATCATCTGAACAGAACGGTCTGTGTGTTTGTCCAGAACAGAAAGTACTGCCTCACTGGTCGCCTGATTTGTCGCATAATATCCTTTCAGATCCGGATATTTTTCCAGCACTGCCTCAATCGATTCTTCCTCGGTCGGATCATCGTCCTTGGACGGCTGATAATCTACGCTGACGACACTGACATTCGGGTGATTCTTTGTGATTTCTTCCTGAAAACCTTCCACGCGGTCTTTGCTGCTCTGGGAAAGCTGAGTATGAGACATCACTGCCACCTCACCCGCATCTTTGATCGCTTCACACAACTGTTTTGCCGCCTCTTCGCCTGCTTCCTTATTATCTGTTCCACAGTATGCATAAACCAGATCGTCATCGCTCTTCACACCGGAATCCAGCATGACAACCGGAATTCCGTCTTCCTGTGCCGCCTCCAGCTGTGCCTCACAGGAACTCATATCAACTGCTGACAGACATACCACCACCGGATTCTCCGTCAGTACCATATCCAGAATATTCACCTGTTCATCGACACCGTTTTCATCTTTCGGACCCTCGATGGTACAGGTGATCGCATCATCACCTTTGTATCCCAGATATTCATTCAGATCAGAAACCGCCTGCTCCATTCCTTTTTTTACTGCTTTCCAGTAATCGGATTCTGTATTTTTAATCACCACAGAGATCCTGCTGCCTTTTTCCATGCGCAGACCATCCACCGATGTATAATCAATATCCAGGGTGCTCTCTTCCGGAATCTCTGCCTTTTCCTCCTCTTCCTCAACATCTGTTTCCTGATCTTGTGTATTCTGTTCTTCCTGATTTTCTTCTTTCAGTTCATCTTCATCTTCTGCCGGTTCTTTTTCCACCGGCTCGTTACTTTCATTCTCTGTTTTATGGGTCTGATTTTCTGTCACCCGGTCTGCTGTCTTATTTCCACACCCGCCAAATACCAGCATAGCTGCCATGACAGGGGCTAATATTCTTCCTATCTTTCTTCTCATCTTATATTCCCCTTATGTAATATGCTTCCGGCACATAACTGTTTTGTACCTGCACAGATACTTTTTTCACCGGATACGCGAAAGTTTTCACATCGTCTCTATTATACATGACCATTCAAAATAGTCCATAGGCGTTCTTTAAGTTTTTCTTGATTTTTTTGTGACTAATTTTTTAAATTCATCATCAAATAATTTTTACGGTTTTATTGCTTCTGAAAATTCCTGGAAACATGCACCTTCCGGCTGTACTTCAAATTTCATTTTTTTCCCGGTCTTTGGATGTGCAAATTCCAGGCGCCAGGCACACAGACCAATGGCCGTTCCCTGTTCTGCTTCCAGCATCTCTTCTTTTTTCTTATATTTTCCGTCTGCCCACAGCGGCATCCCATGATGCGCCATCTGCACACGAATCTGATGATGCCGGCCGGTTCCCAGCCGGATCTCTGCCAGTCCTCTGTCATCTCTCCAGTCCATAATTCTGTACGACAGTACAGCTTTTTTTGCCATCCGATCCTTTTTACCCGTCACCCGTGAAGTATTGGTTTTTCCGTCTTTTATAAGATAATCCTCCCAGATACCCTGCTTTTCTTTTACTGGTGTGCCTGTAAAAACAGCCAGATACTCTTTTTTCATCATACCATTCTGATGCTGTTTATTTAACCATGCCGTAGCCTGCGGCGTCTTTCCGAAAACCAGAACGCCCTCTACCGGCTGATCCAGCCGTTGTACAATCCCAATATAATTTCCATTCCTGTAATTTCTCAATTCACTCTCCAGATCCATCTGACCGACCCGCGCACTCTGCACCGCCATCCCACTGTGTTTCCTGCACACAAGAATCTGTTCATCTTCGTATATGATATCATCTGCCGACCATCTTACCATCGCTCTGCTCCATTCCTTATTTCTCTGTTCTCGGATATGTCTTTTCCGATATCCGATCCATATCCGGACATTTTTCTCTTTCACAAATATCCACAGACTTTTATTATAAACGCAATTTTCTTTTTCTACAATGTGAAAAACCCTGTTCCACGGCTTTTCTCTTTTCTCCATTGTTTCGCTATTTCATTGCACAAATACGAACAGCCGCTACATCTCATCTTAATCGACATAACGGCTGTTCTAATGATCTTCTTTATTCAATTGTCTAAACCTCTTTTTCTCTTTCTTTTATTTTTTTATTTTTCTTTCGGTTGTTTTCTTTACTTTTTCAGGATATTTTATATACTTTTTTATGTAGGAATGTTTTTTCAGAGTTCCTATTCAATTTTATCTATATAAACTGATTTTCTCTTTCTTCCCTGCTCGTAAGTTTTTTCGTTTACTTACTTAGAAATGTTATATCTATATAAAGAATAATAGCCAGCTTCAAATTTATAATTGACGTTTATAAATTTTTCAAAATATGGATATTCACTTTCCTATGCTATACAGAACGTTTTTCATTATATCTTTTTTAAGATCTCTTTCAAATACACCTGCTATCGGATATAGCCTTTGCATTTTACTTTTCTCTTCGTTCCGAATAATTACTATTTTGGTTTCTATATAGGTCTATTCAGTGAACTCATATTCTTTTAAAAAATGTTTCTTTACACATCTTTTAAAATCTTTTCTATTATTTTTGTGGTAATGTATTCACTGTAAGGAGAAGCTCTTGTTACCTTTTATCTAATCTGTATGCTCTGATCTGGCATCTTTTTTTCTTTTTTCATTCTTCATAAAAGGTCTTTCTGTGCGGGGAATGCTTGCTCTTACCACGCTTACAATGATAAGTTTATGTTCTTAGTACAACGGCTTTATCCTCCTTTTCTTTTTTGGGTTCTTATCTTTTCCATCCTGATAGAAAATACAGATCCTTTTGTTCTGATTTAAGAAAACATTGTTTTTGATTTCTTTCCACGTTTGAATAAGATCTGTTACCTCACGTTCTGATCCTACCTCCCAAACCTTCCGGAAATCCGATTCAATTAACTTTCTTAATTAGCATCTTTCGGATTCTATTTTTTTATCAGTTCCTTTTCCATTCTTCTTATGAAGATTTCTCGTCTCTTTCATAGAAAATGGGGTGTTGATGTTTGATAAGGTGTTTTGTTTTTTGTTGAGTTTATAATAACAGACAGGTTCATATTTGTCAACACTTTTTAAAGATTTTTCTTATATTTTTTTATTATATTTTTAATATTTCTGTTTATACTGTCTATATATTCATTTTTATTATAATTGTTTATACAATTTCTGCAAGACCAACAATATTCATGTATCTTTGAAAAAGGTTTTCCCACATAAAAAGCCAGATCCCGCGTGTACATCTGCTCCGGGATCCGGCTTTTTTCGTTTATTCAGTTTTCCGTGTCACCTTCGGTGATGGTAAATACTGCCTACTGAATGTTTCCTTCATTTCTATAGTAGTTGATCAGACAACCTTTCAGGATGATCTCGCGTTCATCGTCGGTCAGTTCGCCCAGCGTCAGGGTAAACGGTGTCAGTTCTTCTCCCACTTTATAAGCGGTGATGCTGTCCCATTTTTCTTCCACTGCTTTCCGTACATCCGGGATAAAGAGATAATCGCCATTGGCAAACGGCAGATCTCCTTCCGGAATCAGGAATGGCAGCATACCCCAGTTGATCAGGTTGGAACGATAGCGTTTTGTTGCATATTCATTGGCAATGTTTGCCCATCCGCCAAGAACTTTCTGGCAGGATGCAGCCTGTTCCCGCGCGGAACCGTCACCCGGTTTTACGGCAAAGATGGTAGAACCGACACCAACATTGGTCTTATCCACCTGTGGGTACTTTGTATGAACAGCTTCGAATACCGGTTTCAGTTCAGGAAGTGCTTCTGCCGGACATTCACCGTTCTGGATGGCTTTTTCTGCTACTTGGACTTCTTTGGCACGTCCCACATAAGCCGGGTCTTTTCTGGACAGGGTAAATTCTGCCAATCCCAGTGGGTTGGAACGGAAAGAAGAAGTCTCGCCGGACGGAATCAGTTCATCCGTTGTAGTAACCGGATCGTGAATCTCAGATACGACTTTCAGGATCAGGTTCTCAGCCAGTGCAGGCATCTGTGGCCAGTCTTTGATGTTCGGTCCGAACTGAATCTCCACAGACGGATCCGCAACACCCTTACTGTCGAATACTCTGTTTTTATAGATGGTTCCGTCAAAGTAATATTTCGGATTGCTGTATGTTCCCGCATATTCAGTAGCCGGAGTGAGGCGTCCCTTGTTTGCTGCGGTCGCCGCGATAGAACGTGCATCCATCAGAGCTACGGAAGAGATCTGTCCATTCTGGATCTTGGAACCTTCACGGTTCGGGAAGTTTCTTGTAGAATGGCGGATACTGAAAGCATTATTTGCCGGTGTATCACCAGCGCCAAAGCACGGACCGCAGAATGCTGTTTTTACAATGGCACCTGTCTCAATGAGAGTTGCCAGTGTTCCGTTCTTTGCAAGTTCCATATAAATCGGTGTACTTGCCGGATAAACACTCAGTGTGAATGCGTCTGCTCCGATGCTTGCACCTTTCAGAATATCTGCGGCTGCACAGATGTTCTCAAATCCACCACCGGCACATCCTGCGATAATTCCCTGTTCCACATACAGTTTTCCATCGCGTACCTTATCTTTCAGTGTGAAATCAATCTTTCCATCCAGGCTGATCTGTGCTTTTTTCTCCACGTCATCCAGAATATCCATCAAGTTGGCATTTAACTCATCAATGGTGTAAGTATTGCTCGGGTGGAATGGCATGGCGATCATCGGACGGATCTTGTCCAGTTCTACCACCAGCATACTATCATAATATGCAACCGGTCCCGGATTCAGTTCTTTATAATCTTCGCTTCTGCCGTGGATCGCATAGAACTCTTCGATCTTATCATCGGTTCTCCAGATAGAGGACAGACAGGTAGTCTCTGTAGTCATAACATCCACACCGATTCTAAAATCTGCACTTAAGTTTGACACACCCGGTCCTACGAATTCCATGACTTTATTCTTTACAAAACCATTTTTAAATACAGCTCCGATGATTGCCAGCGCCACATCCTGAGGACCCACACCGGGAATCGGTGCTCCGGTCATATATACGCCAACAACACCAGGCATATTGATATCATACGTTTTGGACAGCAGCTGTTTTACCAGTTCCGGTCCTCCTTCGCCCATAGCCATGGTACCCAGTGCACCATATCTGGTATGGCTGTCAGATCCCAGGATCATCTTGCCACCGCCGGCAAGCATCTCTCTTGCAAACTGATGAATAACTGCCTGATGAGGCGGAACATAGACACCACCGTATTTTTTCGCACAGGTAAGGCCAAACATATGGTCATCTTCATTGATGGTTCCTCCAACAGCACACAGAGAGTTGTGGCAGTTGGTCAGTACATACGGTACCGGAAACTTTTCCAGTCCTGAGGCTCTTGCTGTCTGAATAATTCCTACGAAAGTGATATCATGGGATGTCAGCTTGTCAAATTTGATCTGAAGTTTTTCCATGTTTCCAGACGTATTATGGTCTCTTAAAATGTTGTAGGCCATGGTCTGTTTTGCTGCTTCTTCCGGCGCAGGAAGTCCCTGTGCTGCTGCTTTTGCCGGTTCTACCAGTTCGGTCCCATTGACCAGGTAGGTACCGCCTTCCAGTAATTGAATCATCATAATCCTCCTATTGATCGGTTAATCCTGAGTTTCCATGTATTTCATGTAGCTTACTACCATCATGGCGATTTTGAAGGTAAGGGCATCGTCAAACACACGAATGTCCAGTCCGGTACTCTTTTGCAGTTTTTCCAGACGATATACCAGCGTGTTACGATGCACATACAGCTGCCTGGATGTTTCAGAGACATTCAGGTTATTTTCAAAGAATTTGTTAATGGTTGTCAGCGTTTCCTCATCAAAGGTATCCGGCAGCTGTTCGCCGAATACTTCTTTCATGAACATCTGACACAGCGGAATCGGCAACTGGTAAATCAGACGACCGATACCCAGGTTATTATATGGAACGATTATCTTATCCGCATAGAAGATCTTTCCTACTTCCAGTGCCATCTTTGCTTCTTTATAAGAACGAGAAACATCCTTGATCTCATGGATGATATTTCCGTAAGATACGCGAACCTGTGACATGGCTTCTACATTCAGCATATCTACCAGCGTTTTTGCAACGTGATCCAGCTCCTCATAAGTGTCCGCTTCCTTGATCTCTTTTACAATGATAATATTTTTCTCATCGATTGCTGTGATATAATCCTTCGGTTTTGATGCGTACAGACTCTTGATCGTCTCCATCGCACTGTTGTCTTTCTCATATTTTGTCTCTACAATAAATACAACTCTTCTCGCCTCTGTATCGATCCGGAGTTTTTTCGCACGATTGTAGATATCCACCAGAAGAAGGTTATCCAGAAGCAGGTTCTGAATAAAATTATTCTTATCCAGGCGCTCCTTATAGGCAACGATCAGATTCTGAATCTCACATACAGCGATCTTTCCGATCATATATGCATCTTCGCTTCCGCCGCTTGTCACCAGAACATATTCCACATTCTGATCATCGTATATTTTAAAGAAATGATACGCCTGCAATACCTGACTGTCTGCCGGTGATTTCACAAATTCTCTTACATATTCCGGCTCAAATCCCTCTTCGCTGAAGGTTGAAGCCACTTTCTGTCCTTCCAGACTCAGCACACACAGATCGATTCTGGTGATTGCCCGAAGTTCATCAATTGTCTTTTGTAAAACCTGACTTGAAACCAAATGCTCACATCCTCTCATTTTTGCTTATCTGTTATCGTTTTTCTGTTGCCCGAATCTGCCGGTACTGCCAGAAATCTGCAGATATAGATTCTCGAACAGGTAACTGTTCAGTATCTTTGCAGTCACTCGAATAGTTACATAATATCGTATTTTCCATGAAATTGCAACAAATCAATGCAATAGTTTACTAAAGTAAAAAGTGCCGACTCCCGAAGGAATCGGCACCATATATATTTACTTTTGACTAGTTGGTGATTGTCAGTTCTGTTTCTTTGTCGAATACATGAACTTTTGTCATATCCAGACCGAATTTTACGGTATCACCTGTTCTGGATGTTGTATGAGGATCTACACGGGCTGTCATGTTGAAGCCTTCAACATCGAAGTACAGGAATACTTCTGCACCCAGCAGCTCGTATACGTTGATCTTAGCTTCTACTGTGCTTTCCGGGAAAGCTGTAGCATCGTCTGTTACGTCCTCCGGACGGATACCCATAACAACAGTTTTTCCATCATAGCCACCATCGATCAGAGCTTTTGCTTTGTTTTCCGGCAGTTTCAGGCTGTAGTTACCTACCTGCAAAGTAACGTCTTTTCCGTTAACTTTTACAGTTGCATCCAGGAAGTTCATCTGAGGAGATCCGATGAATCCGGCTACAAACAGGTTTCCTGGAGCGTTGTACAGGTTCTGAGGTGTATCTACCTGCTGAACAACACCATCTTTCATAACTACGATTCTGGTACCCAGTGTCATAGCTTCTGTCTGGTCATGTGTTACGTAGATGATAGTAGCACCCAGTCTCTCATGCAGTTTGGAGATCTCTGTTCTCATCTGTACACGCAGTTTAGCATCCAGGTTTGACAGAGGCTCATCCATCAGGAATACTTTAGGATCACGTACGATAGCACGTCCCATAGCTACACGCTGTCTCTGACCACCGGACAGAGCTTTCGGTTTACGGTCTAACAGTTTTTCCAGATCCAGGATCTTAGCTGCTTCTTTAACCATTTTATCGATCTGATCTTTCGGAACTTTTCTCAGTTTCAGACCAAATGCCATGTTATCATATACTGTCATATGAGGATACAGAGCGTAGTTCTGGAATACCATTGCGATATCTCTGTCTTTTGGTTCTACATCATTTACTACTTTATCACCGATCTTCAGTGTACCACCACTGATTTCTTCCAGACCAGCGATCATACGAAGTGTAGTAGATTTACCACATCCAGATGGTCCTACGAAGATGATGAACTCTTTGTCAGCGATTTCCAGGTTGAAATCTTTAACAGCTTCAAATCCGTTCGGATATGTCTTGTTAATGTGCTGTAATGATAAACTTGCCATAATTAATTCCTCCTACTAGTCAAATTAAGTAATGTTCGTTTTTTCAAGGCACCTTGCCTTGCGACTGTACTTAGTATATCGGATAGACCCCTTTTTGACCATAACCGAATTATACAAAGTTTCTACCATGACCTTGTAACAAATGTGTGTTGATTTTTGGGATTCCGCTCCTTTATGGCATTTTGACCAATTTTTTCATCCTTTCATGGTCACTTTGACGAACCGTTTTTTGATTATACTTTTTTAATACTTTCATCCCCCTTTTTCCTTGCTTTTTAGTATTGAATTCGCTATACTGATGACAATCATTGCGTATATCGCTATTAAGAAAAACTGTAACTGAGAAAGTACTGAACAGTTACGGAAAACCGAAAAAAAGAGGCAATTTGCTATGAACAACATCTTTAATCCGGACAACAAGTTTTTCTCCTTCATGGGCAGGGTCGCTGATCTCATGATCTTGAATCTCTTATGTATTGTCTGCTGTATCCCGGTGGTTACTGCGGGACCGGCGATCGCGGCCATGTATTACATCACGTTGAAGATGGCACGCAACGAAGAATCTTATGTGGTAAAAGGATTCTTCCATTCCTTTAAGCAGAACCTGAAACAGGGAATTGTCATTCAGATCATTATGCTGCTGCTTGGTATCGTCCTGGCATTCGATCTGTACTTCTGCCGGATGATGTCCGGTCAGGGAGCTGTATATCGGATCTTTTCCTATATATTTGTAGCAGCACTGTTTGTCTACACCATGCTGTTTTTATGGATCTACCCGGTACTTGCAAAGTTCTTCAACACTACCAAAAATCTGTTTCGCAATTCCATTCTGATGTCCATCCGCCATCTTCCGTATACCATACTGATGATGGTGATCACTGCGGCACCTGTATTGCTTGGAATCTTTGTTGCACAGGCCTTTCCATTCATGATCCTGTTCTACATCATGCTAGGATTCGCCACCGTGGCATATATCAACTCCCGCTTCTTTGTAAAACTCTTCGACAACTACATTCCTGAGGATGCCGGAAAAGATACCGAAGAAAACGGCGAAGAAAAAGCCATCGACACCAGCATATTCTCCAACCTGCACCCGACAGAACTGCCGGTGGAAGACGCAAAGGAGAACGAGGACGAAACTCACTAATCTCAAAACCGCAAAAAAAACGTGCGACCGGTAATTATTTACGATTTACCGATCACACGTTTTTTTATTAGACTATACATTTTAACATTCCACTCATCATTCACCTCTCCAATAAACAAGAGTGAGATGCTCCCACTATCTGGATCCGGTGCATCGTTTCGTAAATAACTGTATCATCCACACAGGATACAGATTCGAGTGTGCAGTTCAAAAAAACGTAGACGTAGCGGGCTACGCTGAGGCTTTTTAAGCTGTGCAATCGAATTCGCAGACAAGTGAATGATACAGTTATTTTGAAAACGATGTACTAGAGCGTGTCTGAAAAAGGCTTTTCGTGAGCTGCGAGTCCCAGTTTGTGGGAGATTTTATCCGAATAAGGGCGGCGTAGCGGGCTACGGCAACCGAATGAGGGTAAAATCTCCCGCAAAGTGGGGCTTGCAGATTGCGGAAATGATTTTTCAGACACGCTATAGAGCGGTGCCTTCCTGGTTTCCTGCTCAATAGTTCTACGATTGCAATACCTGTTTCACTCATACAGATGGGCATCTTCCAAAGTCAGCGTCAGGCTCCCGGTGGGTGTGTAGGGGCAACACTTTGTGGGCGGTTAGGGCAAGCTTTGAGATCCGACGCTTACGTAGGCTTTCGCGAGGGTCCGCTGACCCTCGTGAACTATAGCCGAAGTTAGCGGCTACTGTAAAACCCCCTTACCTTCCGTATGGAAAAAAGCGCAAACTATCCCTATCATCTTTTAAGAATGATTTATTCATTTTACACTTATGCGGGAACTGCCTCTTTTGGTGGTTCCCATCCTAATGCTTTCAACTTCTTTAAGTATGCATGGATCTTCCGCTCTGCATTAAACTGATTGTAGTATTCTGCCCCAAGATCCTGATATTTCACACCGTCTTTCAGGATATGATAAATCGCTATTAAGATCGAATGTGCCACTGCTACATATGCACGTTTCTTGCCACGGTGGGTACTGATCCGTTTAAACTGGGCATGGAAATAGGAACTTTTATGTCTTACCGCTGCATGTGCACATAATACCAGCGTGGATTTCAGCAATGCATTTCCTTTCCGGATCTTTCCACTTTTCCGTTTCTTTGCACTCACATTGTCCCCCGGACATAACCCTGCCCACGATGAGATATGACGGTCGCTGGGAAATCTTTCCATATCTGTTCCGATGACAGCTATGATTGTCTGTGCACTGGTGTTACCAATTCCTGTAACATCCTGGATCACCTGGGATGCCTGTTTTTCCTCTGGTTTCATAAAGTTGTCAATCTCATCGTTCAGGTTTTCGATATGAACGTTTAATTCATCCAGATGCTGAAGCAGCTCCTTTAACATTCTTCTCTGCAAAGGACTCATGAATCCCTTCAGATCATCAAGGATCTGCTCTTTCGATGCTTTCAGGTTATGGGCGATCAGTTTTTCTTCATACATCTCATCATATTTTTTCTCATCAATCTCATTTCCTGACAGGATGTATTCCAGGATCTTTCTGGCACTTTTCCCATTGATATTTGTCACGGTTCCTGACAGTTTGATATTGGCTCCTTCGAGCATCTTTTGCAGTCGGTTCAGTTCCCGCGTACGTTCTCCAACGAGACTTTTCCGATACTGTACCA
>SKEW01000089.1_pt1 | contig 111234 bp, 94 predicted proteins | sample 4841441 | NCBI WGS metagenome assembly SKEW01 (sample SAMN11008799, study PRJNA524170) | human gut metagenome | isolation source: fecal sample from pouch patient p41 | place: Israel: Tel-Aviv | reverse complement strand
GCCTCCGGTTTTAATTGTTTTTGGACAACTCAATTATATCAAACCAGATTGTATTCATGCTATTTTTATGCCAGTTATTATTGAATTTTCAAGGTGCATAAGCACTTATTCAAGTGCGAAGTTTGAGTAAATAATAAAAATACGAGGGAAACAGGGAATGAAAACATATTTAGTAACCGGTGGAGCCGGATTTATCGGAAGCAATTATATTCATTATATGTTTAAAAAGTATAAGGATATTAAAATTGTCAATCTGGATAAACTTACTTATGCAGGAAATCCGGAAAATCTGAAAGAATTTGAAAATAATGAAAACTATGTCTTTATCAAAGAAGATATCTGTAATGCAGAAGCTGTGAATAAGATTTTCCAGGAGTACGATATTGACAGAGTTGTACATTTTGCGGCAGAGAGCCACGTAGACAGAAGTATCAAGAATCCGGAGATTTTTGTACAGACGAATGTAATTGGAACGACAGTTCTTTTGAATGCTGCAAGAAATGCATGGGAACAGGAAGACGGAACCTATAAAGAAGGGAAAAAGTTCCTCCATGTATCAACAGATGAGGTGTATGGATCTCTGGAGGAGGATGGAACATTCTTTTATGAGACAACACCGTATTCACCACACAGTCCGTATTCAGCAAGTAAAGCATCTTCAGACATGTTGGTAAAGGCTTATATTGATACTTATAAGTTTCCGGCCAATATTACAAATTGTAGTAATAACTATGGACCATATCAGTTTCCGGAGAAACTGATTCCATTGATCATCAATAATGCTTTGAACGGAAAGAAAATCCCGGTTTATGGAGATGGTCTCAATATCAGAGACTGGTTGTATGTAGAAGATCATGCTAAGGGAATCGATATGGTACAGGAAAAGGGCAGATTGGGTGAGACTTATAACATTGGCGGACACAATGAGCGCAGAAATATCGAAATCGTGAAGACTATCCTGAAACTGCTCTATGACGTGCTTCCGGAAACTGACCCACGCAGAGAACATATTAATGAAAATCTGATCAAGTATGTCGAAGACAGAAAAGGGCATGACAGAAGATATGCGATCGCACCGGACAAAATCCGCAAAGAAGTTGGCTGGGAGCCGGAGACAGACTTTGAGACAGGAATCCGTAAAACGATAAAATGGTATCTCAAGAATCTGGACTGGATGGAGAACATTACAAGCGGAGAATATCAGAACTATTATAAAGAGATGTATCATCTGTAAATAGTAGATGAATGGAGCAGATCATATGAAGAAGAGAAAAGGAATTATTCTTGCCGGAGGATCAGGAACAAGATTGTATCCGATTACACAGGCAGTTTCAAAACAGATTTTGCCGGTTTATGATAAGCCAATGATTTATTACCCACTTTCCGTGCTTATGCTTGCAGGAATCAGAGATGTCCTGATCATTACGACAGAAAGAGATATCAGTGTGTTTAAAGAACTGCTTGGTGATGGTTCACAGCTGGGAATGAGATTTGAATATAAAGTCCAGAAGAAACCGAGAGGACTTGCAGAGGCATTTATCATTGGAGAGGATTTTATCGGTGATGATGATGTGGCATTGGTTCTGGGAGATAACATTTTCTATGGCCAAAGCTTTTCCCCTGTCTTGCAGAGGGTGAATGAACGCGAGGGAGCTACAATCTTTGGATATTATGTAAAGAATCCGAAAGCCTATGGGGTAGTAGAATTTGACGAATACAATAATGTACTTTCTATAGAAGAAAAACCGAAAGTACCAAAGTCTAACTATGCAGTACCGGGATTATATTTCTATGATAATTCTGTTGTACAGTATGCAAAGGAAGTCGAGCCTTCCGAGCGTGGAGAGCTTGAAATTACAAGTATCAACAACAGATATCTTCAAGAGGGAAAACTGAAAGTGGAACTTCTGGGGCGTGGCTTTGCCTGGCTTGATACGGGAACTCCGGATGGGCTTATGGATGCAGCTAATTTCGTGGCGACATTCCAGAACCGCCAGGGATTGCAGGTGTCCTGTATAGAGGAGATTGCATATAAAAAAGGATTTATTGATAAAGAACAATTGAAGAAGTTAGGAAGCCGTTTACGTAAGACACCATATGGACAGTACATATTATCTTTGTGTAAAGAACCTGGTGAGATGCGCAAACAGAAATAAAGAAAAGCAGGTATTATGACACAAAGAAGTGAAAGCGGAATGAAAATGTGGCATAATATCTGCTTTTGGTATTTTGAAGAGAGTTATCTTACAGATTGTAAAATTTGTAAAATTATGGAAGGCTAATTGACGCTCCGAATTTTAGGTGGTATACTATTCTTAATATGGACTTACTATTTGTTTTTGTTGAATTATTTACTTATAATTATTGCAGGCACGTTTGAATCAAGGAAGGAGGGTAGGTCCAAAGAAGAAAAAGGGGTGATGACGAGCGAGAAATGGATAGGGCGCTCAGTGGAGAGTATGAAAATTGTTTAAGAAAGGAAATCAAGGAGAGCTATGAAAAAGAAAAAAACACAACTCTTAGGTATCGTTCTTTCAGCTGCTATGCTTGCAACATCTGTTCCGGCTCCTGTTTATGCAGAACCGACAGATAATGTGGCAGAAGAAGAGAACAATGGTGCCGTAGTTGCTCAGGAACCAACAGAAGATGCTGCTGTAGAGGGACAGACAGAAGAAACGACACCAGCAACTACTGAAAATTCTGATGCAGTAGATGAAGAAAATAAAGAAACATCAGATGAGACAGCAGATGAGACAGCAGATGAGACAGCAGATCAGACAGCAGATCAGACAGCACAAGTGCCGACATTTACATTTGATTTATCAGGAATTAAATTTGACGGTGCGAATGCTGCAGTAGTAGATAATCTCGTGAGAGATCAGGAAGTAAAGGTTGATGAGACTGATCCGACGATCGCTCAGTTACGTAAAGAGCTTGAAGAAGTCGAAATCGTTGGTGGAGAAGCCAATACAGAACCGGGAATCAGTACAGCTGATCTTTATGATGATGAAGCAGAGGCTACAGCAGAAAAACAAAAACTGACAAAGGAACAGATTGATAATGTACTTGATATGTATTCTCAGTATCAGACGTATTGGAAGGAGAATGCAGATGTTCTTGGAGTACAGATGCCGTTCTATCTTCAGTACAATGACAATGACAAAGATGGTCTTGGTGTACTTGGCGAGATGCTTATTCTTGCAGGAAAGACTGTAAAAGATGTTCGTGATGGAAATTATTCCTATGATGATCTGACAGGTATGATTATGAACTTCATATATGGAGATAAGTACGGTGTTGGATATTATGGACTTCAGGTTAAGGAAGCGAGAAATAAAGGATTAAAGGCAATAGAAGATTCTGGTGCAACAACAGAGGCACAGAAACTTCTTGCATTAAATGATTATCTTGCACAGATTGATACATTCGATATGGCATACATTATGAATTCCAGTGATACATCAAGTAAAACAATGCGTGCACCAAATGAAGATGGAGCTAAAAATGAACACTGGACAGCAATGCATGATGATATATATCCTACATATGAGGATAGCATTAAAAAGAGTTTTCATGACAAAATTTATGATGGAATTAAGGCACAGCTTCGTCAGCAATTTTACGAGAGCGCAATCAAAAAAGGTGTTCATGATCAGGTGTATAATGAACAGTTAAAAAGCGCAGCGGATCCAGAAAATCCAACAGAGGATGAAAAAGCAGCGGCTGAAGAAGCAGCAAATGCAGCAGCAGATCAGTATATGACAGATAATAAGGATGCTATTACTAAAGATGCCGCAGGATTTGTTACGGATAAATTTGGCGAAGAAACTGCAACTAAGATGGCCGCACAGGCTGATGCATTTATCGAGGATGCAGAAAAAAATGGAGTGGCTGGCGTTGATGAGAGTAATCCGGAAAAGAAATATACAGTTGAAGAGCTTACACAGGGATCTATGGCAACAGACAAAATTGTTGATCTTGATGAAGATGGAACAAACGATAAAACAGCTAATGAGGCAATTCCAATTTATGCCGAAGCTGCTGCAAGCCAGCTGACAGATGGTATTGTTAATTACTGGGAAGGTACACAGTTTGGAGCAATGGCTCTTGGAAAATCAGTATGTTTAGGATATTCTAAGGCGTATGCTTATATGATCCAGTGTATGCATCCAGAGATTTATCTTAAAGAAGGTACATCAGATATTGAAAACTGGAAAAATTGGAAGACAACAAAAGATCTTTATTATGTAGAAGATGCAGATGGAAATTTGACGTTTGATATTAATAAAAAACAGGGCAATAATGATTATGTAGTTGACTTGGTTCGTATTACATTTGACACAGATGTAACAATGTATGGTACAGTAAATTCAGGATTCAACTCAGACCATTTCTGGAATGCAGTTAAAGTAGGTGGAAAATGGTATTACATTGATCCATGTTACACAGATGTATATACAGAAGTTATGTCTCGTAACCGTGGTGAAATCAATGGTGCAATGAATCATATGTATTTCATGTTCAGTCATACAAGTGCTGTAAAGCTTTATGATTCATATTATAGCGAGTTAAAGACATTATATGCAGATAAAGCAACAGACAAGAGCTATGAAAAGTCATGGATGAACTTTATCAGAAGCAATACTTCTTTCGATAAAAAGGGACAAAAAGCATATTATACGTACGATTCACAAGATATGATCGGAATGCAGACAAGTGATAATCCAGATTATACATCTATGATGAATACACAGTATAAAATCGTAGAGCACGATATGTCTCACGAAGATACATCAAATGATGGTACAAGTACAGACTTTACAACATTAATTTATGTTAATAAAACAGACAAAAAGAATGACAAGGATTCACAGGCTGCTATCGATGATTACTATGCAGAGGTTTATAATCCTGAAACAAAAGAGCTGGAAAAGAACGATGAATTAACTAAGATCGTAAGACAGTACCTGCAGGAGTCATCTACTTACCCATCTATCTTTACAAGTTCTGCATACTACAATGGTAAAGTTTACTTTAATATCAGTAATGATATTTTTACATATGATCTTGAGACAGGAAAAGTTACTCTTGTAAAAGAATATAATGACGTAACAGGTCACAGAAATCTGACAGAAGCATTTGGAGCTGTAGCATTTAGCACTTCAGGTACAGCAGATGAAAAGTATGATATTACGGTAAATAATGCGCCAATCGCCGGATTTGTAATTAAAGATGACAAGATGTATGTGTCTATTGCAACAAACTATGCATGGGTATCAGGAAGAACTGAGCATGAAGTATATTCATCAGAAAAAGATAAAAATGGTCAGTATCCAATGCTTGAGGCTGTAAAAGAAACTTACGGATATAAATTCCAGGAAAGCAATTATAATAAGAGCTACAGCAACTATAAGTCAAGCATGAACTATAATAGTGATGATAATAATGACAATGATGAGTTTATGTGGACAGCATGTATTACAGATGTAGTTAACATGAAAGAGTTAGATTCATCTGATGAGAGTGTACATAGTTATCCAGAAGAACCAGTAACTGTAGCACCTTTCTGTGGAAGAGATGGATATACAGAAGAACGTTGTGAGAAATGCGGAAAGATCAAAGAAGGATCCCGTAAAGTAAATGAAGGAACAGCAGTTGATCACCACTATGTTCATTATAATGAGACTTACTATACAAAAGCAAAGAACAGCAGTACATGGAATGCTGGTGAAAGCTATGTATGTGTAGATTGTGGATATGCGGTAGAAAGCGATGATACAGGAGATACACTGAATTCTGATAAGAAGGTTGTTGGAGCAAATGATACATGGGCTCTTGCAAAGGAAAAAGCAGGCCATACTTATACACCAGATAATGCAGCTGATGTTACATGGAATAGCGATAACACAGCAACAATTGCAAAAGGTGTAGCTTTAACATGTACAGATTGTGCATCTAAGAGTCTTGATTGCCTTCAGAGTTATGAAGAAGAAGGAAAAAATATTCAGACTACAGCGGCAGACGATACTACTCTTAAAGTAACCACTTCTCATAAGGGAACTTGTGATAAGGGTGTAACAAACATTTACACAGCTACAGGTAAGCAGGATAATAATACAATCCAGGCAACTAAGAGTGAGCCACAGCCAGCAGGACAGCATACATATGAAAATGTAAAGTTCAACTGGGATGCAGCAGCAATCAAAGATGATGATGGAAATATCACAGGTTATAAGACAGATCAGAAAGAAGGCACTTCAGTAACAGTTGATGAGGTGAAGTGTTCAGTATGTGGAGCAGTTGAGAAAGATACAACAGTTTCCGTAACGAAAGATACTGAAGCAAGCAAAGCACCTACATGCGAAGAAGCAGGAAAAGACGTTTATGTAGCTACAGTAACTAAAAAAGATGCTGATGGCAAAGACGTTGAGCTTGCAAAAGAAACAAAAGAAGTAGCAATTGCAAAACTTGATCACAAATATGGCGATCCGGTATGGTCAGACTGGGAAGAAAAGGATGGTAAGTGGACAACAACAGCAACATTTACATGTGCAAATGATGCAACACATGTTCAGAAACCGGAAGTTTCAATTAAACTTAAAACAACAGTTGAACCGACATATACAACAAAAGGCTCAGGATATTACATCGCAAAAGTGGTATCACCAGATGGAACTTCTTATACTAATCCAGCTAAAAAAGAGATTGAAATCGCAGTGAAAAAGCTTGATGTTGTTCAAAATATAAAAGTGTCTTCAGCGGTTGGTAAAGTAACACTTTCATGGGACAAGATGAAAGATGCTGATGGGTATTTAATTTATGGAAAACGTGGTTCTGATGGAAAGTATGGTTACATTGGAATGACAGAGAATAAGACATCCTATGTAGATAAGAATGCATCAGCAGATGTGTATAATTTCTATTGGATTTACGCATATTGTAAGGATTCTACCGGGAAGAGATTTGTTGGTAAAACACCGAATTATGTATATGGGAAAGCTAAAAAATGTGAACCTGTTACAAATTTGAAAGCAAAAAAGGTTGCCGGTGGAGTGAATCTTAGTTGGACGAAGTCAACAGGAGCTGAAGGTTATTTAATTTATGGCAAATATAGTAAAGATGGAAAATATGGTTATATTGCTATAACAAATGCAACAACATATACTGATCAGAAGGCTATTACATCAGATTATAATTTTTACTGGATATATCCATACTACAAAGATTCAGAAGGTAAAAGGGTTGTTGGAAAAGCTGCACCATATGTATATGCAAAAGCAGGTGTATTTGAACCTGTAACGAATCTAAAAGCAACAGGTATTTCGGGTGGAGTTAAATTAAGTTGGACAAAAACTAAGAATAGTGAAGTACAAGGCTATTTGATTTATGGAAAACATGGTAAAGACGATAGTAGCACTTATATAGGTATGACTTCATCTACTACATTTACAGATACAAAAGCTATTACATCAGATTATAATTTTTATTGGGTATATCCATATTATAAAGATGCAAGTGGAAAAAGAATTATTGGAAAAGCTGCACCGTATGTATATGGAAAAGCGAAATAATTGAATGAGATCTGAATCATAAGTTATAAACAGATTCAACTTGTGAAGATTATACGCAAAAAGCACAGTGATTTATTCACTGTGCTTTTTGCATAATATGCTCCTCTTTGATTGTGTAAGACACTGGGGGATGATATAATTAATTCAGTTAATATTCGTTATATTCCAAATGTAAGGGAGGAAAAGTGTATGAAGAAGAAACGAGGCGGGCAGAAAAAAAGAAGGGGGATGGGCCTGTTACTGATTTTATCTATGATAGTTCTGGCTCTTTCAGGCTGTTCTAAGAAAAAAGAGACAAAAACAGAAAAACCACCGACTAAGAAAATAGAAGTGGAAAGGCCAGAACCAGTAGAAGAAGTGCCGGAAGAACCGGAAGAAGAAAAGATTCCGGAAAATCAAAACCTGCTGACAGGTATTGCGGATCTGACAGATGCTGCTATCGGTAAACGTCCGGTGGCGGTTATGGTGAATAATATTCCGGCAGCAATGCCACAGTACGGAGTAGAAAAAGCAGATATTATCTTTGAAATCCCGGTAGAGGGTGATCAGACGCGTTTTATGGCTCTTTATGCGGATTATACAACTGTTCCGCAGATCTGTGCGATACGAAGCTGCAGATATTATTTCCCGGCACTGTCTCAGGGATTTGATGCGTTTTATGTAAATTGGGGAATTGATGATAGTATCGCAGATTATCTGGAAGCTTTGAACCTGGATCAGTATGATGGAATTTACAATGCAGGAGGTCTGTTTGGCCGAGATATGGAACGTCGGAATCAGGGGTATGCATTGGAACACACAGGATACTTTGATGGAACAAAGTTTGCAGAAGTAGTGCAAAATACCGGAAAGAGAACAGACCTTGCGGATGATAAGAAAGGAACAGCATTTCGGTTTAATGGATTAAATGAACAAGTGAAACCATCAGAAGATGTGTGTAAGAAAGTGAGTATTGATTTTGGCGCACAGTCCGCTACACTTGTCTATGATGAAGCAAGCAATACTTATAAAAAAGAACTTGATGGAAATGCCCAGATAGACGGAAAGACAGGAAACCAGCTTGCTTTTACCAATGTGTTTGTGTTAGAGACCACTATCTCTGTCAAAGATGATTTGGGACATAAAGCAGTTGACTGGGATGGCTGGGAAGACTCCATGGGATATTACATTTCGAACGGTGCAAAACAGAAGATTCATTGGAGTAAAGAGGAAAATAATGAATTATCAAGATTAACATTTTATGATGAATCAGGAAATGAAATATCAATTAACCGCGGAAAGAGCTATATTGCATTTAACTATCCGAATCAGACAACATATGAATAAATAAATAATCCCCTGCCAGTTGCAGATTAATTTGAAATAGCAACAGGTAGGGGATTGTTTATTGATACTCATTTTTAGTTGACTTCAAGCATGATTTCTATTGCATGAATTGCATGCTGAATCATGGCTACTACAGTATTATGGCTGTTTTTATCAATATTAGAATCCCAGACATCATCGAAAAACTCTTCGAAGATATGATCCAATATAATCTTATTTGGAATGCAGATATTGTATTCCGGAGTCAACTTCTTTAAACGCAGATAACACAAAGAATCTGATACAAAAAGTGTCGGGTGTGCTATGTGCTGATGGTCGGAAAGAATTCCTTCCGGAAGAACGCATACATGCATAAGATCAAGTTTGTTTAACAGCTGTTCCAGATTCTTAAGGCAACGCAGTCTTTGAGATATAGTTAATGATATTCTTACACCGAAGAAATCAAGTTCTCCTGTAACTGTGAAATCTTTTAACACGGAAGCATAAATGATTAGATGGATTGGTGTGGTCTCCAAAATGCGCTGTGTCAGGTGATTTAGTTTTTTTACGTCCTCCTTCTGAAGATCGTTGTTATTCAGGCAATACTCATCCAGGAGCTCCGTATATAGATCTTCCGGAAGAAAATGTTCTGTCAGGTGTCCGATGAGACAGTATTGCTTCTGTGAAATTAACGTTTGTTCATATTCAAAGCGATGAATCATTTCCGGAATGGTTGTTTTCCGGATTAATAGTGTTTCTTTATTACAAAGAAGTCTGATCTTGTGATAAAGTTCATTCGTTAGATCACTGTCTTCAATTGTGGTAATTCCAAGACAGTGACTGCTATCTACTAACATTCCAGAGATAGCATAAGTGTCTCTGATTGCAAAAATGAGCTTACGTTGAGCCTGCGAACCAGAATAAAGATTAAAATCAATATTAGAGAGATTGGTCATCACATTCATTAAGAAACCAGCGGTATAGGCAGGAGTGGAAGCAGCCGATTCCAGGTCCATAAGAAGTGAAAAATGTACACCAGGTAGAATAAGATTCCGGCCGCCGTGTGCACTGTTGAGTTCTGCAATCAAAAGTTGGTAATTAGGATCGACATTCAAAATATCAACAATCGCGTATACGTTTAGAGAATTAACTTTTCGAAGTGAAGGGTGTTTCATTTTAAAAATGAACTGGTCTAATGTAAGCTCCGGATAATAAGAAATTTTTGGAGCTACTTCTGTACCGGTTGAGTTTTGTAATTCTTTTACATACATATATTCAGATTCGAGATTGTCATAAATAGCAGTTTCAAGATCATTGATGTCCTGTAACTGATATTCCTGTAACAGTTGTGCAGTGCTTTCTTCTGAAAGTGCTTCAACAATGCAGTGACTGATAGCCTGAAGTGTATTTTCATGATTTTTTTCAGTTGGCAATAGTTTTCCGCTAATCCATTTACTGATATAGGAGTCATCATACTGAACAGCTTTTGCAAGAATACTATTTTTTAGCTCAGCAATAGCCATAAGGTGTTCTAGTAAAATGCTGAAACGGTTTTTATCTTTCATATTTTTGTTATATTACAGAGCATAGAATAACTTGTAATATGTCCCCCTTCCTTTAAAAAATACCTTAAAGAAGTTGATAGTATGATATTAGTTTAGAGCAGAGGGAATAAAAATGCAATAAAAGAACCATAATTTACCTACTGATTTTGTATTTATTTCAAAAATGAAGCTTGGAAAACAAGATGATTCATGTGAATCATGTTGATTCAAGTTTCCATAAATTGTCATTTGAAAGAACCTGTGATAAAATTTGAAAGTATTTTTGGGGAAAAATGACAAGAAAAACAAAAGAAAAGAAGGGAATAAAATCATGAATTTTACAGAGCAGAAATTGACAGGTAAAGCAAGTATTGACAAACCGTGGCTGAACTTTTATCCGGAACAGTTCAGAAATCTTGAGATACCAAGAATTACAATCGAAGCTTTCCTGAAAATGAAAAACCCGAATGAGGATAAGATCGCATTTGAGTATTATGGAAATAAGATTACATGGAAACAGTTATGGGAAGATGTAGATGTTGCGGCAAGAGCACTGAAAGCCCTCGGATTTAACGAAGGTGACAGAGTTCCGTCCTTTTTAGTATCTACGCCAGCTCATTTTATTCTGCTTCTTGCAGCAGAAAGAGTCGGTGTAGCAATTATCTGTCGTGATGACGAACCGGAAGAACTTTGTTTTGCAATCCGTAAATGTAAAACAGATACAGCATTTGTAATGGATTATCTTTCAAAAGAAGATGAAGAGTTATTCCGTACAACAACTCCGATGACACGTATGATTAAAGTGTCACCATTTGAATATGCAGACAAGAGCCAGATGAAGGATTATGTATTAGAAGAAATCACAGCCCGCTATCCGGCAGAGACAGAGACAACAGAAGGCGATATGAGCTGGCAGGAGTTTATGGAACTGGGAAGAAACTTCAAAGGTGAATATCTTGCACCGGTAGATCCTGACAGAGCTGTGTTTGGAGCATACACAAGTGGTTCAACAGGAATCTCTAAACTTGTAATCCATTCTTCAGCGAATATAGTAGCAACTGCATACCAGATGTCAATCTTTATTCCGCCGTCAGATGTGCAGGAAGTCTGGTGGACACCAATTCTTCCACCGGCATTGATCGCAGTAACAGTTTCAATGACGATCTTCCCACTTTCTACAGGATTAATGGTATCACTTGATCCATTCTGTCCGTTAGAGAACATTGACATTGAATTCATGGATCGTAAACCGAACTTCTGGGCATTGATCCCACTCTATTGCGAGATGTTAATGTCCAGTGAGAGAATTCCGGAAGATTACGATATGTCTCACCTGAGAACAATCGGTGCAGGTGCCGAAGCTATGAATGACCGTAAGTATGCAGAGGTAGAAGAATTCTTCCATAAACACAACGTTCAGGCAAAATTAAGTGCAGGTTATGGACAGAGCGAGGGATGCTCAAACCTCACACTGCCGAACCCAATGTTCCCATTGGAGGATGGATGTGTAGGTATGCCAATGACAGCAACTGTACTTGGTGTATTTGACAACGATCTGAATGAATTAAATTACGGAGAATCAGGAGAACTCTGTATGACAGGTCCGTCTATGATGCTTCATTACTCAGGCTGGAGAGGTGAAGAACTGACAGAGCAGACACTTGTTGAGCATCCGGATGGAAACACATGGTTACATACAGGAGACGAGGCTTATATCACAGAGCAGGGAATTGTGCATATTCTTGGTCGTGGTGAAATCAAAGCTTATGGAGACAAGCCACTTCATGTAATGAGAATGGAGACAAAAACAGTAAGAACTCCTGGAGTGAAAGATGGATTCTTCTGTCTCGTTCCGGATCAGGAGCATGAAGGATATTATCGTCCATATCTGTTTGTGATTCTTGATGGAACAAAGACACTTGAGGAAGTAGCAGAACTGCTGAAAGATACACTGGAAGAACATGAATATCCGGTAGAGATCAGAGAAATTACTGAAAGACCTTACTTCCACTTCAAAACAGATAGAAAAGGTCTTACAGCTCAGATTCTTAAAGAATTAGAGCAGACAAAAGAAGAAAAATAAGAAAATCAAAGGTTTTGATTGTTCCAGGGAACAATAACCGTTGAGTGGGGAATGTGAAAAAAGTGCTGAGTTATAGGAAAAATCCATATGACTCGGCACTTTTTAAGTGCGAAATAGAGATGATTTTGTAAAAGAATGAAAAAGTTTTGCTTTGCTGTTGAGAACTGAAAGAAAAAATGCGATTTTATGTAAAAAACACTTGACACGGAACACAAATCAACATATAATAGCAAGGTATGACATAAGGAGAAACAGTATGCACCAAAGCCCCGGAGTATGCTGATTTCAAATAAATAAGCAATAGTATATAATGATTATTTATAGGAGGAACACCCATGAAAACTTATATGGCTAACCCTGATAAGATTGAAAGAAAATGGTATGTGGTTGACGCTGAAGGCGCTACACTTGGACGTCTTGCATCTGAGATCGCAAAGGTACTCAGAGGAAAGAACAAACCGGAATATACTCCGCACATCGATACAGGAGATTATGTAATCGTTGTTAATGCAGAGAAAGTTAAAGTAACAGGAAAGAAATTACAGCAGAAGATCTACTACAATCACTCTGACTATGTTGGAGGAATGAGAGAGACTACACTTGCTGAGCTTCTTGCTAAGAAGCCAGAGAAGGTGATCGAGCTTGCTGTTAAGGGAATGCTTCCGAAAGGACCTATGGGAAGAGACATGATCAAGAAGCTTCATGTATACGCTGGACCAGAGCATGCAAATCAGGCTCAGAAGCCGGAAGTTCTTACATTTTAGGTAGAAGGAGGAAATAACAGTGGCTAACGCAAAATATTACGGAACAGGAAGAAGAAAAAAATCTATCGCAAGAGTATATCTTGTACCTGGAACAGGAAAGATCACAATCAATAAAAGAGATATCGACGAGTATCTTGGACTTGAAACTCTGAAGGTTGTTGTTCGCCAGCCGCTCGTGGCTACAGAGACAGCTGACAAGTTCGACGTAATCGTTAATGTATGTGGTGGTGGATACACAGGACAGGCTGGAGCTATTCGTCACGGAATCGCTAGAGCACTCCTTGAGGCAGACGCAGATTACAGACCGGTTCTCAAGTCAGCAGGTTACCTGACTCGTGACCCACGTATGAAAGAGCGTAAGAAGTACGGTCTCAAGGCAGCCCGTAGAGCACCTCAGTTCAGCAAGAGATAATCTGCTGTTCAAACCGTATCAAAATGGGTCAAAAACCCCGGAAAATCAAGGTTTTCCGGGGTTTTACTGTATCTAAACGGGCTGATATAGTTTGACCTAATTTAACAAAACGAGAGCCGTTTTCACCCAATTTTTAGTGGTCCGCAAGTGGTTAACCGGCCCAAAAGAGGGCAAAAAGAGGGTCAAGTGGTGCCCAAAGTGGTTAACCGAGAGCCGATTTTTGGGGGTGTTTTGGGGTCGCTTTTCAGCCCTTTGTCCCCTCGTTTTGGTCTGTGGCAGTTTGACATAGTTTGACCTAATTTGAATAATTGAATATGAATTTGATACAGCACTCAGTGTAAAATGACTGGGTGCTTTTTTCATTTCAGGACCTCGTATTCCGGCGATAGAAAGAGCCGTCACTTCACTTTTAATTTTGGAGTGGCGGCTTTTTCTATTTCCAGAAGCAACAGCAACAATCAGAAATGAGGTGAAGTCAATGAACACGCAAATCATCGCCATCGCCAACCAGAAAGGCGGCGTTGGTAAGACAACGACCTGTGCCAACTTGGGAATCGGTTTGGCGCAGGCCGGAAAGAAAATCCTGCTGATCGACGGAGACCCGCAAGGAAGCCTGACGATCAGCTTGGGCAATCCCCAGCCGGACAAGCTGCCCTTTACGCTGTCGGACGCTATGGGACGCATCCTGACGGATGAGCCGCTCCGTCCCGGCGAGGGTATCCTGCACCACCCTGAGGGCGTAGACCTGATGCCTGCGGACATCCAGTTATCCGGTATGGAAGTATCCCTGGTAAATGCCATGAGCCGTGAGACTATCTTGCGGCAATATCTGGACACGCTGAGGGGGCAATACTCCCATATCCTCATCGACTGCCAGCCCTCCCTGGGGATGCTCACAGTCAATGCGCTGGCCGCTGCGAACAGGATCATAATTCCCGTTCAGGCGGAGTATCTGCCCGCCAAAGGGCTGGAACAGCTGCTCTCCACGGTAAACAAGGTAAAGCGGCAGATCAACCCCAAGCTCCAGATAGACGGTATCCTGCTGACGATGGTGGACAGCCGAACCAACTTTGCCAAAGAGATCTCCGCGCTCCTGCGGGAGACCTATGGCAGCAAGATCAAAGTATTCGGCACAGAGATCCCACATTCTGTCCGGGCAAAGGAAATCAGCGCCGAGGGAAAAAGCATTTTTGCCCATGATCCCGGCGGCAAGGTGGCAGAGGGCTACAAAAATCTGACGAAGGAGGTGTTGAAACTTGAAAAGCAGCGCGAAAAAAATAGAGCTGGCCTCGGTAGATGATCTGTTTTCCACCGAAGAAGGCCGCCAGGATGCAAAGCTGGAAAAGATTCAGGAAATTCCGCTGTCTGAACTGCATCCCTTTAGGAACCACCCATTCAAAGTCAAGGATGACGAAGCCATGATGGAGACCGCTGACAGTATCAAGCAGTATGGCGTTCTGGTTCCGGCGATTGCCCGACCAGACCCGGAGGGCGGTTATGAACTGGTAGCCGGACACAGGCGGCACAGAGCCAGTGAACTGGCAGAAAAGGAGACCATGCCGGTCATTGTTCGGGATTTGGATGATGATGCCGCTACGATCATTATGGTTGACAGCAACTTGCAGCGAGAAAGCCTGCTCCCCAGTGAAAGAGCATTTGCTTATAAAATGAAGTTGGATGCCATGAAACATCAGGGAGAGCGAGTTGATTTAACTTGTGCCCAAGTTGGGCACAAGTTGGACGGTAAAAAGTCCAGAGATATTTTGGCTGAACAAGTTGGGCAGAGTAAAAATCAAATTCAGCGCTATATCCGTCTGACAGAGCTGATTCCTGAATTGATGGATATGGTGGATGAAAAGAAGATTGCCCTGAACCCCGCCTATGAGCTGTCCTTTCTTAAAAAGGAAGAACAGGTAGACCTGCTGGACGCGATGGACAGCGAACAGGCTACCCCTTCCCTTTCCCAAGCCCAGCGGCTCAAGAAATATAGTCAGGAGGGGCATCTGACCCTCGATATGATGCGTGTCATCATGGGTGAGGAAAAGAAAAGCGATCTGGACCGAGTGACATTTACCTCTGACACTTTGCGGAAGTATTTCCCTAAAAGCTATACGCCCCAGCGGATGCAGGAAACCATCATTAAGCTACTGGAGGCATGGCAGAAAAAGCGTCAGAGAGACCAGGAACGATGAAAGGAGCCGCCTATGAGGGATATTTCAGCCCGTGAGCTGAAAGGACACAACATTCTCGCCGTAGAGAGGTTTTGGGATAACACCCGCTGGATGATTGAGTTTTCCGTCCTGCGTCCCAGCACTGCTTACGGCAGTCCCGGAGATGAAATGCGGCTGTTTTTGACTGAGGACGGGTATCAGACCGCCCTGCAAAGCCAGCAGCGCCGGGAGATCAAGATCAAGCGTTACGCTCGTGTGATTGAGGGACATATCCTCGATTTCAAACCGGGAAAACGCCGCCGCTCATAAACCCATACAACGAAAGGAAAGGAATGACTATGTGTACGGTAAAGGAAATTCAAGAAGCAATCCGGGAAGATTGCAAATCTCAGCATGACATGGATTCAACGGATATTGACCGCGTGATGCAAACACTTCCTTTCGCCCAGGAGGAGCCATTTACAGAGGCGCGTCACCAAAGGCCGCTGTTTTGGTTTTATGCAAGAAAATTTGAAAAGCGTTGAACACCGCAATTCTTTGAAATGAGGATTGCGGTTTTTTTATACCCAAAATTCGGAAGGAGTGAGGTCGATGGCCGTTTTTCGCATTGAACGGACCCGTGATTATACCGTGATGAGCAATCATCATTTACGAAATGCAAACCTGTCATTAAAAGCCAAGGGGTTGCTTTCCATGATGCTGTCTTTGCCAGAGGACTGGAATTACACCACCCGTGGCCTTGCAAAGATCTGTAAGGAGGGCGTGGACGCCATCGGTGCTACCCTGCGTGAACTGGAAGGAGCCGGATATATCGTGCGCCATCAGAGACGCGATAAAAGTGGGCGGATCACAGATACCGAGTATGTCATCTATGAACAGCCCCAGCCAGATATGTCCCAGCCAGATATGTCCCAGCCGGATACGGCTTCACCAGATACGGAAAACCCGGATATGGTAAAACCGGATACAGAAAAGCCCGCAGAATTAAATATAGAGAAATCAAATACAGAAAAATCAATTACTTATGGATCAAGTACCGATTCCATTCCCTTCCGGGAAACAGCGGCGGCAAGACCGCCGGAACGGAAAGGAAGGGATGCGATGTCTGTCACAGAGATAGAAAATTATCGGGAGTTGATTTTGGAGAATATCGAGTATGACTGTCTGAAGCGGCGTTATCCTCTCTACCGGGATGACCTGAACGAGATCGTAGAGCTGTTGGTAGAAACGGTCTGTGCCAAACGAAAGACCACCCGAATCTCTGGGGCAGATTTCCCTCACGAAATCGTGCGTTCCCGCTTTTTGAAACTGGACAGCTCCCACATCGAGTTTGTCATGGACTGTCTGCAAAAGAACACCACCCAGGTACGCAACATGAAGCAGTATCTGCTTGCGGTGCTGTTCAATGCTCCTACCACCATGAACAATCACTTCACTTCATTGGTCAACCACGATATGCACGCAGGCGGCTGGTAAAGGCCGCCTTTTATCATGCCAAAGGAGGCACGACATGAACCAGATGGAAATTTTCAAAAACCCGGAGTTTGGCAGTATCCGGGTCATCGAAGAAAACGGCAAATACCTGTTCTGCGGTTTGGATATTGCAACAGCTTTAGGTTATGCAAAACCCAGAAATGCTATCAACAGTCATTGTCGGTACGCCCTAAAACGGGGCGTACCTCATCCTCAAAACCCTGAGTGCAACATAGATATGACTTTTATTCCCGAAGGCGATTTATACCGCCTGATTGTTCACAGCAAATTGCCATCGGCAGAACGGTTTGAGCGGTGGGTGTTTGATGAGGTCCTGCCTACCATTCGTAAGCACGGGGCCTATCTCACAAAAGAGAAGCTGTGGGAGGTTGCCACTTCCCCGGAAGCTCTGATGAAGCTCTGCTCAGACTTGTTGGCTGAGCGTGAAGCGAATATTTCTCTGCGTAAGGAAAATGCACAGCTGGAGGGCAAAGCCGCTTTCTATGACCTGTTTATCGACTTAAAGCACAGCACCAATCTCAGGACTACCGCCAAAGAGTTGGATGTCCCGGAGCGCCGGTTTGTCCGGTTTCTGATAGAACGGCGGTTTGTGTATCGCACGGCATCCGGCAATGTGCTGCCTTATGCCAATGTGAAAAATGCAGGGCTGTTTTGCGTTAAAGACTACTGCAACCACGGTCATACCGGTTCCTACACGCTGGTCACGCCCCAGGGAAAGCTCTACTTTGCCCAGCTGCGGGAGATGATCTTGCTGGTCTCATAAGAACGGAAAGGAAGTGGTTTTATGCAGGAAGGCAAAACAATCGGTCAGCTGATGGAGGAAATGCGCCAGAAAGCCAGGGCGCAGAACTATCACGGACATGACTACATGGATCTCCAGCGATTTGCGGAGAACACCCGGCACATGATTATTTTTGATGTGTTGACGCATGACTCCCCGGTGGGCTGGAAAGGAGAACGCACCCGCCTGTTTTTGTCAGATATAGGCTATGAAAAAGCTCTGGACAGTCAGGCAAAAGGACAGATCAAGATTCTCAGCCATGCAAAGGTCAGAAATGGAGATTTGTTTTATGACCACAAAGAACAGATACGATAGGAGGAATCCGACATGAATGAGGAAAAGAAAGTACCCTTTAAGTGGGAATATGGAGAAGAAACCATATCGCTGCAACTTGGAATGTATGCGAATAATCAGCGGCTTTATATCGGCATGATTACCCATACAGAAGATGGAGCAGAACCGTTTGCAGATATGACGGTGAACCTTCCGGGGTATTCCCTGGACCCCGGAGAGGCGTTTATTTCCGGTGACATCAGCAAGGACCTGCAGAGATTCATCAAAGAGAACAAATTGGAGAAGGTGCTTCCCTATCAGGTGCAGTCCGGTTATGGGAAATATTCTGCGGTTGCCTTTGATCTGGATAAGTTGAAGGCATTTGACCCTAAAGGCGTGGCAGAGTTTCGGAAAGAGTGGAATCTGCCGGATAAAAAGCCGGTAAAGAAAAAGAACCGCGGGATGGAGCGATGAAGAAATATTTTCTCCGGCGGCTGGTGGTCCCGCCTTAGAAAGAAATGCACCACCCCTGCACATTTTGTGGAAAGGAGGAGATGAAAATGCAGGAAGAAGTGGAAAACAGGACTTTAACGCTGGTTGTCAGCGGAACAAAGTTTACCGGCAGGCTGCTCAAAGCTGCCATCAGTAAGTACATGGCCCACTGCAAGGAGAAGAAGCTACAAAAGCAGAGAAGCCGTGACGCCCCTGTGACACCCCACGGCAAACAGACCGTCAAGCAGCTCATTGGTCAGAATCAGGGGATCTCCAATATTGAGATCACAGACCCCTCCATCAAGGAATTTGAGAAGATTGCCAGGAAATATGGTGTGGACTATGCGGTAAAGAAAGACCGCAGCAGCTCCCCGCCCAAGTATCTGATCTTTTTCAAAGGCCGTGATGCCGACGCGCTGACCGCTGCATTTACCGAGTACACCAGCAAAAAGGTCAAGAAGGCCGAGAAAACGGAACGCCCGTCTGTGCTGGCAAAACTCAGTCAGTTCAAAGAGATGGTCAAAAATGCCGTGGTGGACCGCACCAAGCGAAAGGAGCTGGAACGATGAAAAAGCAGTTTGACATCAAAAAGCTCGTTTTGCTGAACCTGCCCTATCTCCTGATGGGGCTGTTTGCTACCAACTTCGGGGAGGCATGGCGGCTGGCACAGGGAGCAAATGCTTCAGAGAAATTCCTTTCCCTGTTTGCTGTTCTTCCTGGGGCGCTGCAAAGTTTCTGGCCCAGTCTGCACCCGTTGGATCTGCTGGTGGGGCTGTGCTGCGGTGCCGGCCTGCGTCTGGCGGTGTATCTCAAGAGCAAGAACGCTAAGAAATACCGTCACGGTATGGAGTATGGTTCTGCCCGCTGGGGGACCCGTGAGGACATTGCTCCCTACATCGACCCGGTGTTCCAGAACAATGTCATTCTGACCCAGACGGAACGCCTGACCATGAACAGCCGCCCCAAGGACCCAAAGACCGCCAGAAACAAAAATGTGCTGGTGATCGGAGGCTCCGGTTCCGGTAAGACCCGATTCTGGCTCAAACCAAGTGCGCCCGTAAGGGCGGTATAAATCCTACCTTGAGCAAGTAGTAGGTAAAAGTATCAAGCGGCATTATGCCGCAACCTATCATTCCCCGTCTTACCCCAAAAGGGAAACCGGAGGGCGACCATAGCATGACGGAGGACACGGGGCGCTGAAACCTCAGAAGCGCCGGCGTGACGGAATGAAAATCCACGTATGAGGATGGAAGCTAAACTGCTTGAATGACAGCCTGAAATCGGGACCAAGAGCGTACCCCTGACGTAGAGAGGTTGTACTCGTCAGTGTTCCTGACAGTCGCATTGTTCGGCTATGCGGCTGCTGATACTCGGAGCAGGTTCAGCCACGGGAAAGTGGAAAAAGGCGAACGTCACATACCGACAACGTGGAGAGCTTATTTATATCGTACTAAACGGGGATTGCCTAAAGTGAAATGCCAAAAGGCTATGAAAACGCTGAAATGCGGGATTCTGAATATTCACCACGGCAACAGAGTTCCCATAGTAGTCTGCGGACGGGAAAGCCGTCTACATGGCAAAGGGGAACAGTGAATCATTTTCAAAACAGAAAGGACGGTGTGTGAGACACTATGAGAAATCCGATTCATGTCTTGAAAAGCCTTGAAGAAAAGGCAAGTGTAAGTAACTACAAATATGAAAGATTGTATCGCAACCTATATAATCCAGAGTTCTATCTCCTTGCTTATGCGAACATTGCGAAATCGCAGGGAAGCATGACACAGGGGGTGGACGGGCAGACACTGGACAACATGAGCCTGCCGAGAATTAACCGGATTATTGAATCCATACGCAACAGGACATACCAGCCAAAGCCTGCAAAAAGAAAGTACATTCCTAAAAAGAACGGGAAACTTCGTCCGTTGGGAATCACTTCTACTGATGATAAGTTAGTGCAGGAAGTGGTCAGAATGATTCTCGAAGCAATCTATGAGCCGACATTCAGCAATAATTCTCACGGTTTCAGACCAAAAAGAAGCTGTCACACGGCACTTACACAAGTGAAGAAGAATTTCACGGGTGTTACATGGATTGTCGAGGGAGACATTAAGGCGTGCTTTGATAACTTCGACCCTCATGTGTTGGTTGAATTATTGCGGAAAAGGATTTCAGACGAGGCTTTTATCGGTCTTATCTGGAAATTCCTGAAAGCCGGATATATGGAGCAATGGCAGTACAACTGCACCTATTCCGGCGTTCCACAGGGCAGCGGTATCAGTCCGTTATGTGCAAATATCTATCTCAACGAACTGGATATCTACATGCAGGAATACAAAGAAAAGTACGACTGCGAGCCAGTACGCAGAAAGACGACCAAAGAATATGAACGAGCGTCCCGGAGATACAAAAAGGCACGTAAGGCACTAATGGGCGCAGAGAAATCCACTCCTGAACTGGTAAGAGAATTTAAGGATTCCAGAAGGGAGAAGATGAATCAGCATTATTATAATCCGGTCGAGGAAGGCTTCAAAAAAATCCAGTACAACCGCTACGCCGATGACTTTGTAATCGGTGTTATCGGCTCAAAAAAGGATGCAGAAAGAATCAAAGAAGATATAAAAATCTTTCTCCAAGAAAAACTGCATTTGGAAATGTCCGAGGAAAAGACGAAAGTCACCCATTCCAGTAAGCCGGTGCGCTATCTGGGGTACGATTTCAAAGTAATCCACTCCAAGAACATGAAGCGATGTAAAAATGGCGACATGAAACGGGTGTGGTACGGAAAAGTATTCCTGTATATGCCGAAAGAAAAATGGATTAAAAAGGTAATGGAACGAGGAGCGATACAGGTAAAACGCAACAATGACACAGGCAAAGAAATGTGGCGACCTATGCCGAGAAAAGACCTGATGAACCGCAACGACGCAGAGATTGTGTCTACTTTCAATTCTGAAATCCGAGGGTTATATAACTACTACCGGATTGCAGAAAATGTAGGCGCACTGCACAAATATTACTATATGGTGCGGTATAGCATGTTGAAAACTTTGGCGGGAAAACACAGATCGAATGTCAGTGTTATTAAAAAGCGGTACATGGTAAACGGAGTATTGAGAATCCCCTACGAAACAACTAAGGGACGTAAATACTGCGAATTTTACCATGATGGATTCAAAAAGCACAGCGACGGATATGACAATGTGGCGGATGTTATGCCGAGTTATAGGAAATATGACAGCAGGCATACGATAATCAACCGCATAAAATCCGGAGTATGCGAGATTTGCGGGGAACATGCAGACTATTTATGTATGCACCACGTAAGAACGCTGAAATCGCTGAAAGGCAGGGACATATTTGAGCAGAAAATGTTGGAAATGAGAAGAAAATCTCTGGCTCTCTGTCCTGACTGCTTTGAACTCTTACACGAAACCAAGGAATCAAGGTGATTCATGGAAAGCCGGATACGCCGAGAGGTGTACGTCCGGTTTGGGAGGCGGCTCCCTGAAACCTACTGATGAAAGTCAGCAAGGCGCAGGGGGCCTACCTCATATCTGATGCAGATGCACAGTTCTTATGTGGTCACAGACCCGAAGGGAACCATTTTGGTGGAGTGCGGAAAAATGCTCCAAAGGGGCGCACCCAAACTGGGAAAGGACGGAAAGCCCATGAAGGATAAGCACGGCAAGGTCATTTATGAACCTTACTGCATCAAGGTCCTAAATACCATCAACTTCAAGAAGTCCATGCACTATAACCCTTTTGCCTATATCCATAGCGAAAAGGACATCTTGAAGCTGGTCACAACGCTGATCGCCAATACCAAAGGCGAAGGCAAGGCCGGGGACGATTTTTGGGTCAAAGCAGAGACCTTGCTGTATTGCGCGCTGATTGGGTATATCCACTATGAGGCTCCGGTAGAGGAGCAGAATTTCTCTACCCTCATCGAGTTCATCAACGCCATGGAGGTCCGGGAGGATGACGAGGAGTTCAAAAACCCCGTAGACCTGATGTTTGATGCACTGGAAGCCGAGAAGCCCAACCACTTCGCCGTCCGTCAGTACAAGAAGTACAAGCTGGCTGCCGGAAAAACAGCCAAGTCGATCCTGATTTCCTGTGGTGCGCGCCTTGCGGTATTCGACATTGCAGAGCTGCGTGAGGTCACAGCCTATGATGAGCTGGAGCTGGACACTTTGGGAGACCGGAAAACTGCCCTGTTCCTCATCATGAGTGATACTGACGATAGCTTTAACTTCTTGATCTCCATGTGCTACACCCAGCTTTTCAACCTTTTGTGTGAAAAAGCCGACGATGTGTATGGCGGCAGGCTCCCAGTCCATGTGCGCTGTCTCATTGATGAAGCCGCCAATATCGGGCAGATTCCTCGTCTGGAAAAGCTGGTGGCCACCATCCGAAGCCGTGAGATCTCCGCCTGTTTGGTGTTGCAGGCGCAAAGTCAGCTCAAGGCGATCTATAAGGACAATGCGGATACCATCATCGGAAACATGGATACTTCCATTTTTCTGGGCGGTAAGGAGCCAACCACCCTCAAGGAGCTGGCTGCCGTGCTGGGCAAGGAAACCATCGACACCTACAACACCGGAGAGAGCCGTGGCCGGGAAACATCCCACTCTCTCAACTATCAAAAGTTGGGGAAAGAGCTGATGAGCCAGGATGAGCTTGCAACGCTGGACGGAAACAAGTGCATCCTCCAGCTGCGTGGTGTGCGCCCTTTCCTTTCGGACAAGTACGACATCACCAAGCATTCCAATTTCCAGTACACTGCCGACGCGGACGATAAGAACGCTTTTGACATTGAAGCATTCCTGTCCGCAAGGCTGAAACTCAAGCCCAATGAGGTCTGCGATGTATATGAAGTAGACACAAAGGGCGCTTAACTTCGTTCCGCTTTTGAAGGGAGTGATCTTATCTATTCGCTGCACCTGCCCTCTGTGGGCCATTGGCGTACAAAGCGGACAATCGCAAGAAAAAATAATGAAAAAGGAGGACAGCCGGAATCATGCCCCCGGAAACCGGGCGGCAGATTGTTCCGGCTTTTGTATGCCTATGAAACATGACAAACCTATTTTTTAATCAGATTCCGGCTAACAAACTATATGGCATTTTTTGAACAGGCAATCACCGTTCTTCAGACCCTCGTTATCGCGCTCGGTGCCGGTCTCGGTATCTGGGGCGTTATCAATCTCTTGGAGGGCTACGGAAATGATAATCCGGGCGCAAAAAGCCAGGGCATGAAGCAGCTCATGGCCGGCGCTGGTGTAGCCGTAGTCGGCATGGTCCTTGTACCTCTGCTCTCCGGGCTTTTCTCTGTCTAAGCGTTCCTGCATGAAATCCTTGCCGCTCCCGCAGTTTTGCGGGGGCGGCGGAAAGGAGGTTGACACCGTATGGATTTCTTACTTGAAGCCCTGACAAATTGGCTGAAAGAAATGCTGGTGGGCGGTATTATGAGCAACCTTTCGGGGATGTTTGACAGCGTAAACCAACAGGTCGCGGATATATCCGTACAGGTAGGACAGACCCCACAGGGATGGAATGGCAGTATTTTCAGTATGATTGAGAATCTGTCCAACTCCATCATGGTGCCGATTGCAGGCGTGATCCTGGCTATCGTGATGACCGTAGACCTGATCCAGATGATCGCAGACAAGAACAACCTGCATGATGTGGACACCTGGATGATTTTTAAGTGGGTGTTCAAATCAGCCGCCGCCATCCTCATTGTCACAAACACATGGAATATTGTGATGGGCGTCTTTGATATGGCGCAGAGCGTGGTGGCACAGGCGGCAGGGATCATTGGTTCGGATGCGTCCATTGACATTTCCTCAGTTATGACCGATCTGGAACCGAGGCTGATGGAAATGGATCTGGGACCGCTGTTCGGGCTTTGGTTCCAATCCCTCTTTATCGGCATTACCATGTGGGCGCTGTATATCTGTATCTTTATCGTCATTTATGGCCGTATGATCGAGATTTACCGCGCGTCCAGAAGCGCCGCTTTTCATCCAAAGGCGGTGTGCGGGCATTTTGGGAACCCGGCTTTAGCAAGCCGGTAAAGAAAAGTATCAAAGACGTGAAAAGCGTCACTTTAGCGTCATCCGATTTACCCCGGAGGGAAACCACAAGGGGGACAATAGCGTATCGGAAAAATCGCAAGTTGGGAAAACCATCTACCCACGACTGAGCGGCAAGACGCAACATTGTGAATGAGGAGCAAGGCTAAACTGCTTTAAGGGCAGTCCGAGGCGGGATACTCGACCCGGCGGCGCAGGATGGTTGTATTCGCCGTATGTCATAGCGGAATGTGACAGGTAAACACAGACCGCACGATACTTATGACAGCCAGCCGCAGTAAGCGGAAAAGGACGAAAACCCACTACCGACATCACAATACGCTTTTTCCAAAGTGTCTAACTGGAGATTGCCTAAACCGGAACGCCGGAACTATCCGGCTATGCGTAATGCCGCAAGGCGATAAATTTCAAGGGGTAAAAACCCAAGAAAGATGACGCTGAATATCCGGCATGGCAACGGAGCCTCCGTAGTAGTCCGAGGGCGGGAAAGCCGTCTACATGGCGAAGGGAGGCAGGATGTCAACCAATTCATAAAAAGGAAAGGTGCGTGAGGCATTATGAGAAGTCCTGAAAATGTGTTGGAAAGCCTAAAATCCAAGGCGTGTAACAAGAGCTACAAGTACGAGCGGTTATACCGCAACCTGTACAATCCACAATTCTATCTGCTGGCATATCAGCGGATACAGGCGAAACCAGGCAACATGACAGCCGGAACAGACGGCAAAACCATTGACGGAATGGGAATGGCAAGGATAAACGCCCTCATTGAAAAGATGCGGGATTTTAGTTATCAGCCTAACCCGGCAAGGAGAACGTATATCCCGAAATCCAATGGGAAAATGCGTCCTCTGGGGATACCGTCATTCGACGATAAACTGATACAGGAGGTGGTGCGGCTCATCTTAGAGAGTATTTATGAGCCAACCTTTAGCGACTATTCCCACGGTTTCCGTATAAACAGAAGCTGTCATACGGCACTCAAATATGTGCAGAAATATTTTACGGGGACAAAGTGGTTCGTTGAGGGAGATATAAAGGGCTGTTTTGACAACGTAGACCATCATGTGTTGATTGCTATTTTGCGAAAGCGGATTGCAGATGAACATTTCATCGGTCTGCTCTGGAAGTTCTTGAAAGCTGGATATATGGAGGATTGGAATTATCACAATACTTATTCCGGCACTCCGCAAGGCTCCATCATCAGCCCTATCCTTGCAAACATCTACATGAACGAACTGGATAGCTATATGGCAGAGTATGCAGAGAAATTCAACTGCGGAAACCGCCGTAAAATCAATCCTGCGTTCAAGAAGAAGCTGGATGTCTGCCGGGGGAAAGAACAAAGGCTTAAAAGAAATCTCTCTAAAATGAGCGAGGAAGAAAAAGAGGGCTTAATTGCAGAAATCCGGGAACTGCGGCGTAGTCTGAAATCTATGCCGTATAGCGACCAGATGGACGATAGCTATAAACGGATTTGCTATATCCGATATGCCGATGATTTCTTAATTGGAGTTATCGGCAGCAAAGAGGACGCAGAACAGATTAAACAAGATGTAGGCTGCTTTATCCGGGACAAACTCCATCTGGAAATGTCCGAGGAAAAGACATTGATTACTCATGGACACGACGCTGCGAAGTTCTTGGGATATGAGGTCACAATCGCCAAAGGCGAACACAACAAAAAGACCAAAACCGGGGCTACCAGACGGGTAAACAATGGAAAAGTCTTACTTTATGTTCCCCATGATAAGTGGGTAAAACGACTGTTCTCCTACAATGCCCTCAAGATTAAATACGACAAACAAAATGGAAACAAAGAGGTTTGGGAACCTGTCCGGCGCACTCGCCTGTTGCACTTGGACGATTTGGAAATCCTAAACCAATACAACGCAGAAATCCGTGGATTGTATAACTACTACCGACTTGCAAACAACGTGTCTGTACTCAATAACTTCTACTATGTAATGAGATACAGTATGCTCAAAACCTTTGCTGGAAAATATCGGACACGAATCAGCAGAATTATCCGCAAGTACCGTCAAGGAAAAGATTTTGTTGTGGAATATCCGAAGAAAAACGGCAAGGTCGGAAAGGTATTGTTTTACAATAATGGGTTCCGCCGGGACACTAAAGTAGAAAGCGGAAATCCTGATATAGTAGCAAGAATTTTTGAGAATTATGGGCGTAATAGTCTTATAAAAAGACTGCAAGCAAACAGGTGTGAGTGGTGTGGCGCAGAGAATGTGCCGCTTGAAATACACCATATACGAAAACTCAAAGATTTAAGTGGCAGAAAACAATGGGAAATCGCCATGATTGGGCGTAAGCGCAAGACAATGGCACTCTGCGTCTACTGTCACGACAAGTTACACGCGGGGAAATTAGACTGACATCTGGAGAGCCGGATACGCTGAGAGGTGTAAGTCCGGTTCGGAGGGGAGTTCTCGGAAACCTGCCATAGTGATATGGTAAGGCGCCGGGTTCTTACCCTACTTGTGACTTCGGTGGCTCCCGTCCCAATGGCTGCCATGATGGGCAAGGAATGGGGCGGTATGGGACAGAACTACCTCCGCTCCCTGCTGGCGCTGGGCTTTCAGGCATTTCTCATCATCGTCTGTGTGGCAATTTATGCTGTGCTGGTGCAGAATATCGCTCTGGAAGATGACATCATCATGGCGATCTGGAGCTGCGTGGGCTACACCGTACTGCTGTGCTTTACGCTGTTCAAAACCGGCAGTCTCGCAAAATCAGTCTTTCAGGCACATTAAAACGGAAGGAGGTTTCCACATTGGCTTATGTACCCGTACCCAAAGATTTAACCAAAGTCAAAACCAAGGTCATGTTCAATCTGACCCGAAGGCAGCTGGTCTGCTTTACCGCCGGGGCGCTTGTAGGCGTACCGCTGTTCTTTTTGCTCCGTGAGCCTGCGGGAAACAGCATGGCCGCCATGTGTATGATGCTGGTCATGATGCCCTTCTTCCTGCTGGCAATGTATGAAAAGCATGGGCAGGGCCTGGAAAAGATCGTCGGCAACATTCTCAAAGTATCTGTGATCCGTCCCAAGCAGCGTCCCTACCAGACCAATAACTTTTATGCCGTATTAAAGCGGCAGGAAATGCTCGATAAGGAGGTGTATGACATTGTTCACCGCAATGAAAAGCTGGCTGCGCCGTCTGCTGGGAAAACCGGAAGAAAAGACCGTGCAGCCGGTAAAGACAAAGAAAAAGCTGTCCCGCGCCGATAAGAAGCAGATCGAAGCGGCCATTGCCCGCGCCAACCGCACGGACAAAAAAGGAAAATCGGCACAGGACAGTATCCCCTATGAACGGATGTGGCCGGACGGGATCTGCCGTGTATCGGACAGCCACTACACAAAGACCATTCAGTTTCAGGACATTAACTATCAGCTCTCCCAAAATGAAGATAAGACCGCGATCTTTGAGGGCTGGTGTGATTTCCTCAATTATTTCGACAGCTCGATTCACTTCCAGCTGTCTTTTTTGAACCTTGCGGCATCGGAGGAGACCTTTGCAAACTCCATTTCCATCCCTCCCCAGGGGGATGCCTTTGACAGTATCCGTGAGGAATACACCACGATGCTGCAAAATCAGCTGGCCAGAGGAAACAACGGTCTCATCAAGACCAAATACCTGACCTTTGGTATCGACGCTGACAGCATCAAAGCTGCCAAGCCCCGTCTGGAGCGTATTGAGACCGATATACTCAATAACTTCAAGCGTCTTGGCGTAGCCGCCAGAACACTGGACGGTAAGGAAAGGCTTTCCCAGCTTCATGCGGTATTCCACATGGATGAACAGCTCCCGTTTCAGTTTGAATGGGATTGGATGGCTCCTTCCGGTCTGTCCACAAAAGATTTTATTGCACCAAGCTCCTTTGAGTTCCGCACTGGCAAGCAGTTCCGTATGGGCAAGAAATACGGGGCTGTTTCTTTTTTGCAGATTTTAGCCCCAGAGCTGAATGACCGTCTGCTGGCTGATTTTCTGGATATGGAAAGCTCGCTCATTGTGAGTATGCACATTCAGTCGGTGGATCAGGTGAAAGCCATTAAGACGGTAAAGCGTAAGATTACCGACCTGGACCGCAGTAAGATCGAGGAACAGAAAAAAGCAGTCCGTGCCGGATACGACATGGACATCATTCCCTCTGACCTTGCCACCTACGGCAGTGAGGCGAAAAAGCTGTTGCAGGATTTGCAGAGCCGAAACGAGAGAATGTTCCTGGTCTCCTTTTTGGTGCTGAACACAGCGGACAATCCCCGTCAGCTTGGCAACAACATCTTTCAGGCAGGCTCTATTGCCCAGAAGTATAACTGCCAGCTGACCAGACTGGACTTCCAGCAGGAAGAAGGGCTGATGAGCTGTCTGCCTCTGGGACTCAATCAGATCGAGATCCAGCGAGGGCTGACCACCAGTTCTACGGCTATCTTTGTACCGTTCACCACACAGGAACTGTTTCAGAACGGCAAAGAAGCCCTGTACTACGGCATCAATGCTCTGTCCAACAACCTCATCATGGTGGACAGAAAGCTGCTGAAAAACCCCAACGGCTTGATACTTGGGACACCTGGAAGTGGCAAGTCCTTTAGCGCAAAACGAGAAATCGCCAACTGCTTTTTGCTTACCAATGATGATGTCATCATCTGTGACCCGGAAGCTGAGTACGCACCTTTGGTGGAACGCCTGCATGGGCAGGTCATCAAGATCTCGCCCACCTCAACCAACTACATCAATCCGATGGACCTGAACCTGGACTATTCGGATGATGAAAGCCCGCTGTCCCTCAAGTCTGACTTTATCCTCAGCTTGTGTGAGCTGATCGTGGGCGGTAAGGACGGATTGCAGCCGGTGCAGAAAACCATCATCGACCGTTGTGTGCGTCTGGTCTATCAGACCTATCTCAATGACCCGCGCCCAGAGAATATGCCGATTCTGGAGGACCTATATAACCTGCTCCGTTCACAGGAAGAAAAGGAAGCACAGTATATCGCCACGGCCCTTGAAATCTATGTAACCGGCTCCCTCAATGTGTTCAACCACCAGAGCAATGTGGACATCAATAACCGTATTGTCTGCTATGACATCAAGGAGCTGGGCAAGCAGCTCAAGAAAATCGGTATGCTGGTGGTCCAGGATCAGGTGTGGAATCGTGTCACCATCAACCGTGCCGCTCACAAGTCTACCCGTTACTACATCGACGAGATGCACCTGCTTTTGAAGGAGGAGCAAACCGCTGCCTATACGGTGGAAATCTGGAAGCGATTCCGTAAATGGGGCGGTATTCCCACAGGTATCACCCAGAATGTCAAAGACCTTTTGAGCAGCCGCGAGGTAGAGAACATCTTTGAAAACTCCGACTTCGTGTATATGCTGAACCAGGCAGGCGGAGACCGTCAGATCCTTGCCAAACAGCTGGGGATCTCCACGCACCAGCTGAGCTATGTGACCCACTCCGGTGAGGGCGAGGGCCTTTTGTTCTATGGCTCCACGATCCTGCCTTTCGTGGATCACTTCCCGAAGAACACCGAGCTTTACCGCATTATGACCACCAAACCCCAGGAACTGAAAAAGAAGGAGGATGAATGATAATGAACCCCAACATTTTGAATCAAAACCCGCTGATGTTTTTTGACAGGGCGGTAAATGCCCAGCGCAGCCAGCTGCTTACAGTCATGGCTGATGCGGTCAGCGAGTGCCGCACAGCGGCAGATCAGGCAGCCGAACTGAATGAGACCGGTCAGGTGGGGCTTCTTCGTCTGGCAGAGATCTGGAGCGCCATCCGTGCCAAGGAAGGCATGGGCGGTCTGGTTCTGGAAGGAACTGAAGCGAAGATCCTGTCCGATGTGGTGGCACAGTTTTATGCCTACCTGTCCGGCAGTATGTTCAACGATCCTGTGGGGATGGCCATTTATGCAGAGCTGCACTACATGATGTCCTCCCTCATGCTGGGAGAATGGTTTGAATAAAGAGCCGCGCCTGCGCTTTACCGATGAGGAACGGGCTGACCCTGCGCTGGAAAAGCCGATCCGCAAAGCGGATAAAGCTGCGGCCAGAGCAGATAAGGCGCAGGCCAATGTTCCAAAGAAAAAGGTCAGGCAGACGGTTATTGACCCAGATACCGGAAAAAAGACCTCGAAACTGACCTTTGAGGACAAGAAAAAGCCACCCTCTAAAGTTTCTCAAGGGGTTAAGGAAGCTCCCGTCCATCTGGTCGCGGGCAAGCTCCACAAAGAGATCCGGGAAACAGAGCAGGACAATGTGGGTGTGGAAAGCGCCCACAAGTCCGAGGAGGCGGTGGAGACCGGCGCTTATCTGGTGCGGGAGGGCTACCGCAGCCACAAGCTGAAGCCGTACCGCAAAGCAGCCCAGGCAGAGCGCCAACTGGAAAAGGCAAATGTAAATGTCCTGTACCAGAAATCTTTGCAGGAAAATCCTCAGTTTTCCAGCAATCCTCTTTCCCGCTGGCAGCAAAAGCAGGCCATCAAAAAGCAGTATGCCGCCGCCAAGCGCACCGGTCAGACTGCCGGAAATACCGCCCAGGCTGCGTCCAAAACCGGAAAAGCCGCAAGGACGGTAAAGGAAAAGGCACAGCAGGCAGGGGCATTCGTCATGCGCCACAAGAAGGGCTTCCTGATCGCAGGGGTTTTGTTCCTCATCGCCTGTATGCTGATGAATACCATGTCCTCCTGCTCTATGATGGCGCAGAGCATCGGTTCCGTTCTCTCTGGCACCACCTATCCGTCGGATGACCCGGAAATGCTGGCGGTGGAGGCAGATTATGCAGCCAGAGAAGCCCAGTTGCAGGAGGCAATCGACAACATCGAAAGCAGTCACCCAGGGTATGACGAGTATCGCTATGACCTTGGCATGATCGGCCATGACCCTCATGAGCTTGCGGCATTTCTCTCTGCTGTCTTGCAGGGCTATACACGCCACAGCGCTCAGGCAGAGCTGGCGCGTGTATTTGCAGCACAGTATCAGCTGACGCTTACCGAGGAAGTGGAGATCCGCTACCGCACGGAGACCTCCACCGACCCGGAGACTGGCGAGACCACCTCAGAAGAAGTACCCTATGAGTATTACATTCTGAATGTGAAACTCACCAGCAAGCCCATTTCTGCTGTGGCGTCGGAGCTATTGACCCCGGAGCAGATGGAAATGTATCAGGTCTACCGACAGACCATGGGCAATAAGCCGCTGTTGTTTGGCGGCGGTTCCCCTGACACCAGCGGCTCGGAAGATCTATCCGGTGTGCAGTTCATTAACGGCACCCGCCCCGGCAATCCGCAGCTGGTGGAACTGGCGAAAAGTCAGGTGGGCAATGTGGGTGGTTATCCCTACTGGAGCTGGTATGGCTTTGACAGCCGCGTGGAATGGTGCGCCTGCTTTGCATCCTGGTGCTATAACCAGGCAGGAAAAAGTGAACCGCGCTTTGCAGGCTGTGAGTGGCAGGGTGTTCCGTGGTTCCAGTCTCATGGACAGTGGGGCGCAAGAGGATATGAAAACATCGCTCCCGGTGATGCCATTTTCTTTGATTGGGATCTGGATGGTTCCGCAGACCATGTGGGAATTGTTATCGGCACCGATGGCAGCCGTGTTTATACCGTGGAGGGAAATTCCGGCGATGCCTGTAAGATCAAAAGTTATGACCTGAATTATCAGAGTATCAAGGGCTACGGCCTGATGAACTGGTAACAGAGATTTTTAGAAGGAGTGATAGATGATGGCAAAGAACAAAATTGAACGCATTGACCAGGAGATTACTAAGGTCCGCGAGAAGATCGCAGAGTATCAGGAAAAGCTCAAGGCGCTGGAGGCACAGAAAACCGAGGCGGAAAATCTGGAGATCGTCCAGATGGTGCGCGCTTTGCGTATGACCCCGGCCCAGCTGAGCGCCATGCTGTCCGGCGGCACAGTTCCCGGCAGTATGGTGGATGACAACAACGAACAGGAGGAAAACAGCTATGAGGAATAAACGATTGCTCCGAACACTTTCTGCCCTTTGCCTGACGCTGGTTCTGGCATCAGGTTTTACCGTTCCCGCTTTTGCCCAGGGCGCAGCGCCGCCCCCGGCAGAGGATACCACCAATGACAGCAATGTGGTGGTGGAAGAAACGGAAAAAGCACCTCCGCTGACCCCAGATGGCAATGCCGCTCTGGTGGATGATTTTGGTGGCAACAAACAGCTCATTACCGTTACCACCAAGGCAGGCAACTATTTTTATATCCTGATCGACAGGGCCAACGAGGATAAAAAGACCGCGGTTCACTTTCTGAACCAGGTGGATGAAGCGGACCTGATGGCGCTGATGGAGGATGGAAAACCCAAAGAGGAGCCGCCTGCGGTGTGCAGCTGCACGAAGAAATGTGAAGCAGGGGCAGTCAATACGGCCTGTCCGGTCTGTGTAACTGATAAGAGTAAATGTACGGGGAAAGCACCGGAACCTCCGGCAGAAACACCGGAGCCGGAAAAAGAGAAGCCTGCCGGACTGAACCCGGCTGCTCTGATCCTTCTACTGGCTCTGCTGGGCGGCGGTGGCGTATTTGCCTACTTGAAGCTCGTTAAGAACAAGCCTAAGACCAAGGGCAATGACAGTCTGGACGATTATGATTATGGCGAGGAAGATTCCGAGGAATGGGAAACCGAGGATGAGGAGTCGGACGAGCCTGACGCTGACGGGGGCAGCGCAGAAGAAGATGACGAGGACAGCGTGAAATGACCCGTTTCACAGACAGTCCTTATGAACGCATGATGACACGCAGGCCGGAGGGCGGGAAGGAAACTTCCCGTCCTCCCTCTTTACCCCAAAGCCACCCCTGTTATGGCTGCGGGAATTACGGAAGCCCCTGCGTAGGAGTCTGCCACCGGGAAATGTCCCGATGGCTCAAGGAGAGGAGGAAGCATCATGGCTCAGTATAAATTGGTGATTGCTGAAAAACCATCGGTTGCCCAGAGTTTGGCGGCGGTGATCGGTGCAACTGCCCGTAAGGACGGGTATCTGGAAGGCAACGGCTGGCGTGTCAGCTGGTGCGTGGGCCATCTGGCCGGTCTTGCGGATGCAGACAGCTATGACCCCAAGTACGCCAAGTGGCGATATGATGACCTGCCTATTCTGCCGGAGCATTGGCAGATGGTGGTGGGAAAGGATAAGAAAAAGCAGTTTGATATTCTCAAAAAGCTGATGAATGCCCCGGATGTGACGGAGGTGGTAAATGCCTGCGATGCCGGACGCGAGGGCGAGCTGATCTTCCGCAGCGTCTATGAGTTGGCAGGCTGTCAAAAGCCGATGAAAAGGCTCTGGATTTCTTCGATGGAGGACTCCGCCATAAGGGAGGGCTTTGCAAACCTGCGCCCCGGTGCGGACTATGACGGACTTCGTGATGCTGCCCTCTGCCGTGCCAAGGCCGACTGGCTGGTGGGGATCAATGCCACAAGGCTTTTTTCCGTGCTGTATCATCGCACACTCAACATCGGGCGCGTTATGTCCCCAACGCTGGCACTCATTGTCCAGCGAGAAGCTGAGATCGAAACCTTTAAGCCGGTTCCCTTTTATACCGTGGCGCTGGAGCTGCCTGGTCTTACCGTATCCGGGGAGCGCATGGCGGATAAGGCTGCTGCTGAGCAGCTGAAAGAAGTCTGCCAGGGTGCAGCTGTCACGATCAAAAAGGTGGAGCACAAGGAAAAGTCCGAAAAGCCGCCTGCCCTCTATGACCTGACTACTCTGCAAAGAGATGCCAACCGCCTGCTTGGATTTACAGCCCAGCAGACCCTGGACTATCTGCAAAGCCTGTATGAAAAGAAGCTCTGCACCTATCCCCGTACTGACAGCCGCTATCTGACCGGTGATATGGCAGACAGCCTGCCGGTGCTGGTGAATCTGGTTGCCAATGCTATGCCGTTTCGCAAAGGGATCGCCATTACCTGTGATCCGCAGACGGTCATCAACGATAAGAAAGTAACTGACCACCACGCAGTAATCCCTACCAGAAATCTCAAGGATGCAGACCTTTCTGCCCTTCCTGCGGGAGAAAAAGCGGTGCTGGAGCTGGTGGCCCTGCGTCTGCTGTGCGCCGTAGCCCAGCCCCACATCTATTCGGAAACCGTTGTGATTGCCGACTGTGCCGGTGTGGAGTTTACCGCCAAAGGAAAAACGGTGAAGCACCCCGGATGGAAAGCACTGGAGGACGCTTACCGTGCCAAAATGAAGGATGCAGAGCCGAAAAAAGATGGCGCAGAGAAAGCCCTGCCGGAGCTGACCGAAGGACAGACCCTTTCGGTTGCTGCTGCAATCGTCAAAGAAGGCAAAAGCAGTCCGCCCCAGCACTTTACGGAGGACACCCTATTGTCCGCGATGGAGACTGCCGGAAAAGAGGATATGCCGGAGGATGCCGAGCGAAAAGGTCTGGGGACACCGGCCACCCGTGCCGGTATTTTGGAAAAGCTGGTATCTGCTGGTTTTCTGGAACGAAAAAAGAGCAGGAAAACGGTGCATCTTCTCCCTTCCCACGATGCAGTTTCCCTTATCACCGTTCTGCCAGAACAGCTGCAATCGCCGCTTTTGACTGCCGAGTGGGAGTACCGCCTGGGCGAGATCGAGCGCGGGCAGCTTGCCCCGGAGGAGTTTTTGGACGGGATCAGCACCATGCTGGGAGACCTGGTGGGAACTTATCAGGTCATTAAGGGAACCGAGTACCTGTTCACCCCACCCCGTGAGGTGGTAGGCAAATGCCCTCGCTGCGGCGGTGAAGTTGCAGAACTGCAAAAAGGCTTCTTCTGTCAGAATGATTCTTGCAAATTTGCAATCTGGAAAAATAACAAATGGTGGGCTGCCAAGAAAAAACAGCCGACCAAGGCTGTGGTGTCTGCACTGCTGAAAGATGGCCGTGTCCGTGTAACGGGCCTATATTCGGAGAAAACCGGCAAGACCTACGATGCCACTGTGGTTTTGGAGGACGATGGACAGTACGCCAACTTCAAGCTGGAATTTGACCAGCGGAAAGGAGGCAGCCGATGAAGCTCTCTTTAGTGGAACGGGAAACCATTCTCCTCTATAACCAGGCAGAACCAATGGCTGAGGTCTACACCCATGATCCCCGTCTGATGGAGAAGCTGGAACTGCTGGCAAAAAAGCACCCCGACCAGATCACCCGAAAGGACGCCCATAACTTTACCGTCCCCAAGCGGTGTGTATCAGTCAGGGAGCCATACAGCGCCGAGCGTCGCAAAGCTGCCAGTGAGCGTGCGAAAGCTGCCGGATACCAGCCCCCTGTGAGAAAGTCCAGCAGTTAAAGGCACATGGCAGAGAATGTATTTGAAGCAGTCAAGCAGTCGGTCAGCACCAGAGAAGCGGCAGAGTTTTATGGGATAAAGGTCAGTCGAAATGGCATGGCCTGCTGTCCCTTTCACGATGATAAGAACCCCAGCATGAAGGTAGACCAGCGGTTCCACTGCTTTGGCTGCGGTGCAGATGGGGATGTGATCGACTTTACCGCAAAGCTCTTTGACCTCTCCCCAAAAGAAGCGGCGGAGAAACTGGCACAGGACTTTGGCCTGATCTATGACAGTCAGGCCCCTCCCCGCAGGAGGTATGTCCGGCAGAAAACCGAGGCACAGCAGTTTCGGGAGGACCGGCAGCGGTGTTATCGCGTACTGTCCGATTACTACTATCTGCTGAAAAAATGGGAGGCCGACAATTCTCCCCGGACACCGGAGGAAGAACCGCACCCCCGTTTTGTGGAAGCGATCCAGAAGAAAACCTATGTAGAGTACCTGCTGGACCTTTTTCTTTATGAAAGTGAAGAAGAACAAAAGGCATGGATTGCAGACCACACAGCAGAAATCACACACTTGGAAAGGAGATTGAAAATCATGGCTGAGAACAAACCGACCAACCGAGAGCGGCTAAGGGAAATTACAGATGGCATCGAGCAGGGTATCAAAGAATTGTTTGAGAGCGAAAAGTATATGCGCTATCTGTCCGTCATGTCCCGCTTCCACCGCTATTCGGTAAACAATACCATGCTCATCTATATGCAGAAGCCGGACGCCACTTTGGTAGCCGGATACAATAAGTGGAAAGACCAGTTTGAGCGTCATGTAAAAAAGGGCGAGCATGGCATTACCATCATCGCCCCCACACCGTACAAGAAGAAAATCGAGGAGCAGAAACTGGACCCGGATACCAAGGCTCCGATTTTGGATAAAGACGGAAAGATCGTTACAGAGGAAAAAGAAATCGAGATCCCCATGTTTCGCCCGGTCAAGGTCTTTGATGTGAGCCAGACCGACGGGAAACCTTTGCCGGAGCTTGCTTCCTCCCTTTCCGGCAATGTGCCAAATTATGAGGCATTCATGGAGGCCCTGCGCCGCAGCGCGCCGGTGCCGATTACTTTTGAAGCAATGGCCGCCGATACGGACGGCTATTTTTCTGCCGATCATCAGAAAATCGCCATTCGTCAGGGCATGAGTGAGGTGCAGACGGTTTCGGCCACAGTACATGAGATTGCCCACAGCAAGCTCCACAACCAGAAAAAGATTCAGATTGCCAATGACGAGCAATATCAGGAGATCGAGCTGTTTGATAAACCCGGTCTGTTCTCCAATGGGCGGATTGTCCGTGATAATCTGCCGGAGGGCGTTTATTGCTATGACCTGCGCGGTTCTGACTACGACCCCGGAGAGCCGATTTATGTGGAGGACCGAGTTGGTATAAACCATGCGGGCGCTGTGATTTTGTCTGAACCATTAGACCTTTCAAAAGAAGGCTATCTTTGGTTGACCGAGGAAGAAGGTTTGAATTTTACCGGTGGCTTTTCTACCCTCTCCCAGTTTTTGCAGGAACAGAAGAAAGACCGCCACACGGAGGAAGTGGAGGCTGAAAGTATCTCCTACGCAGTCTGCAAATATTTTGGCATTGAGACAGGAGAAAACAGCTTTGGCTATATTGCAAGCTGGAGTCAGGGCAAGGAACTGAAAGAGCTGAGAGCCAGTTTGGAAATCATCAACAAGACCTCCGGCACTTTGATTTCTGATATTGAGCGCCACTATAAGGAAATCTGCAAAGAGCGTGGGATTGATTTATACCACAAAGAAGAAATGACCACTGCCACCTCGGAAATACAAAAAGAGTCCGAAACCTTTCGATATTACATCACAAAGGCGGCGGCTGATGCGGGTGTTTATCCCTTCCAAGAGGGCTGTAAGGTGCATTTCACACCAACACTGGAAAACTACGAGGATGGAAAGGTGCAGGCATTTGGTTATGTGGAATACCCGGAAAAACTCTCATCGGAAGAAATCCAGGAGTATGCCCTTACCCCTGCCGGAGAAGCGGTGAGTAAGGAAGAATCCCTTCGTTACTATGTAGCAGAGTGCATGGAGTTTCCAAACCTCGGAGAATACCACGATAACCTGTCTTTGGAGGAAGCGATCCGCATTTATCAGGAAATTCCGGCAGAGCGAATGAACGGGATTAAAGGAATTGGTTTTGAACTGAAAGACGGAAGCGACTATGAAGGACCTTTTCCGATTTTGACCGGGCAGACCATTGACCTGGACACTATTCAGGCAATCGACTATTACCGTGATAATCCTCTGGTGCAAAAAGCGGTAAAGGAACTGGCTGCGGCAATGCCGGAAATGGAGGTGCTGGGGGCGGACGCCAACCAGCAGGAGGCTTTGTTTCTGATCGACGATGCCACCTATCTTCATATCCAACCCTGTGACAGCAGCTGGGACTACACCCTTTACGATGCCGCGTCCATGAAAGAGATGGATGGCGGTCAGCTGGATATGCCGGAGATTTCCCGCATGAAGGCAGTTTTCCAGATTTGTGATGACAACGATTTGGGCGGAGGCTCGGTAAAATACGCACCGTTGTCCATGATTGAGACCTTGCAGGAAGCTGCCTATCAGCAGATGCAGGCAGAGGTCGGTCAGATGGCTGTTTCTTCCCAGCTGCCGGAAGCACAGGAGCAGGCACTGGATGAATACCCCATGCCCGATGAGCAGGTATCCACACCGGATATGCAGGAATACGGCTATTCCTATGATGGGATGCTCCCTGTTACCAGAGAACGGGCGCTGGAACTGGATGCCGCCGGTTTAACTGTCTATGTGCTGCATGAGGACAATACGGAGAGCATGGTGTTTGACCCGCAGGAAATCATGGATCATGGCGGTCTTTTTGGCGTGGACCGTGAGGAATGGGAGAAAAGCCCTCAGTTCCACGAAAAGGTCATGGAGCGTCAGGAACATCAGCAGGAACGAGAACAGGCATTTCTCTCCCGGAACAGAGATTGCTTTGCCATCTATCAGGTAAAGCATACCGATGAATTGCGTGACATTCGCTATGAAGGGATGGACTGGCTTCGCTCCATCGGACAGACGGTAAAGCGTGAAAACTATGATCTGGTCTATACTGCGCCGTTGGAACCCTGCAAGTCTCCGCAGGCTGCTGTTGAACAGCTTTATAATCAGTTCAACAACGATCATCCGGCAGACTACCACCATCCGTCCATGAGCGTCAGCGACATCGTTGCGATCAAGCAGGACGGTAAGGTATCCTGTCATTACTGTGACAGCGTTGGTTTTACCCAGATCCCCGGATTCTTGTCGCAAAATCCGTTGAAAAATGCGGAGATGGCCGTGGAGGACGACTATGGCATGATCGACGGTATCATCAACAATGGCGCAAAAGAACCTACGGTGGCAGAGCTGGAACAGCAGGCCCGAAGCGGTCAGCCCATTTCCCTGATGGACTTGGCTGACGCCGTTCATCGGGAGGAACGGGAAAAGAAAAAATCCGTTGTGGATCAGCTGAAAAGCCAGCCCAAAGCAGAACACAAAAAGACAGCACCCAAAAAGAGTGCGGAAAGGGAGATTTGATATGGGAAACTTTACTTTTGAGGAAATGAACCTGATGTGCATTTACAATACCGGCAGCCGCACCGGATTGATCGACAGCCTGCGTGAGATGCGCGGCGAGCTATCACCGGAGGAAACGGAACTGAGGGAGCTGACCGACAGCGCCCTTACGAAGCTCTGTGCGATGACCGATGAGGACTTTGCCCAGCTGGAGCTGTACCCGGATTTTGACCAGTAAACACCATAACCGCAGGGATGGGGTGGCAATTTGCCACCCCACCTCTTTACCCCAAAACCGAAAGGAGGACAGAACACCATGCCAACCAAAGCTGAACTATATGCACAGATGGCGGACAAGGTGGCAACACAGCTCACGGGGAGCTGGCAGGAATGGGCAGGGTTTCTCACCACTGCTTCCCGCCTTTACAAGTACCCGTTCCATGAGCAGCTGATGATCTACGCCCAGCGACCGGACGCCACCGCCTGTGCAGAGTACGATTTGTGGAATGAAAAGATGGGCCGATATGTAAGGCGCGGTTCCAAGGGGATCGCTCTGGTGGACGATTCTGGGGACAGACCACGCCTGCGCTATGTCTTTGACATTTCCGACACCGGAACCCGTGAACATTCCCGCACTCCCTGGCTGTGGCAGCTGGAGGAGCGCCATCTGGATTCCGTGCAGGCCATGCTGGAGCGCACCTATGATGTTTCCGGTGATGACCTTGCCGGACAGCTCACCGAGGTAGCCGGAAAACTGGCTGAGGAATACTGGACGGAGCATCAGCAGGACTTCTTCTATATCGTTGACGGTTCCTTTTTGGAGGAATATGATGAGTATAACATCGGAGTGCAGTTCAAGGCAGCTGCCACCGTCAGCATCACTTACGCTTTGATGTCCCGCTGCGGACTGGAGCCGGAACGCTACTTCGACCACGAAGATTTCATGGCGATCTTTGATTTCAACACCCCGTCCACCATCGGGGCGCTGGGAACAGCGGTCAGCCAGATCAACCAGCAGGTGCTGCGGCAGATCGGCGTCACCGTCCGAAATGCAGAGCGCGAAGCCAACCAAGAAGAAAGGAGCAAACAAGATGAACAATCCCATGACCTATATCCAGAACGGAGACTATCTGATTCCCGACCTGAAGCTGAGCCAGCAGCCGGAGAAACCCCTGGGCAAGTACGGAAGGATGAGGAAAGCCTACCTGAAAGAACACCGTCCCATCCTCTACAACCAGATGTTGCTGAGCGAGAAGCTGTACCCGCACCTTCTGGAGATCGACGAGACCGCCCAGAGCAGACTGGAGCAGATGATACCCCGGCTGGCGAAGGAAGCGGGAGCCACCGAGGAATTGAAAGCCAGCAATCCCATGAAGTGGGTGGGGCTGATGAACACCTGCAAAGCCCAGGCCGAGGAAATCCTGATGGCGGAGCTTATCAACAGCTGACCCTAAACCTGTTCCTCTCCGAAGCGGAACAGATCCAATCCATAGATGAAGCAGAGAATGTAGCGCATACATCCTCTGCTTTTTCTTTTGCCCAAAATGACATCGACCATGTGCTGCGTTTGGGCGGCAATACAGACCGTCAGAGAGAGCGTGTGGTTGCAGCCTTTGAAAAGCAGAAAACCACCGCTGAGATTGCCGAGATACTGAAAACGCTGTACCACGGCGGCAATGGCCTTGGCAGTGTGAGCGCATGGTATGCCGAGGATGGTATCCATCTTTCCCATGGGAAGTCTGTCCGTTATGACAGGTCTGCCCAGGTCATTTCCTGGGAGAGCGCCGCAGAGCGTATCGGGGAGCTTTTGGAAAGCGGCCAGTTTGCCTCCAATGTGGAACTTGCAGAAGCGGCAGGCTATGAACGCTCCCTCCTTGCCACAAAGTTCTGGAACCTATATCACGATCTCAGTGAGGACGCCAGAGAAGCCGGATATTTGTCCTGCCTGTCAGAGATTAAAGGCAATGGGTTTCCGGAGGAGACCCGCCGCCTGACGGAGCAGCTGAATGACCCAGCTTTCCGCCAGACCCTCAAGGAAGAATATGCCGCCTTCTGGACTGCCTATCAGCAGGACCGTGACCTGTTGCGCTTTCACTACCACAGACCAAAGGAAATCTGGGATAATCTGAAGGATCTTGACCTGCCCCGCAGGACTTTTTCTTCAGACCTTTCCCAAGTGCCAACCGTCCAGCACTTCATTACCGAGGATGAGATCGACGCCGCCATGACCAGCGGCAGCAGTTTTGCCGGAGGAAAAGGCCGCATCTATGCGTTCTTCATGGAAAACCATACGGACAAGGAAAAAGTGAGATTCCTCAAAGACGAGTATGGCATTGGTGGTCGCTCTCATGCCCTGTCCGGCGCAACACACAGCGGCGAAGATCACGACGGGAAAGGACTGCACTATAAAAAGCAGGACTGCCCGGATGTTCACTTGAACTGGGAAAATGTTGCCAAGCGCATTACCGCTCTTGTCCAGAAAGGCCGCTATCTTACAGAACAGGAACAGGCGCAGTATGACAAAATCCAGGTTGAAAAGGAACTGGCAGAAGAAGATGCTATCCAAGCCCAGCAGCCGGAGGTGGAGGAAGAAACGCCAAAGCCTACCCTTCGGGAGCAGTTTGAGCAGTATAAGCCTGTGGTAACTGCCGCCATTTCCGAGGATGCCGCATACCGCAATGCCTGCGGTCATTCTGACCGTGAAAATGCTGTCATCGAGGGCAATGCCGCTGTGCGCCGTGCGGTCCTTGGTTCTAAGGATATGGATCTGATCCGCCTTTATTCCGATATACCGGAGTTCCGCCAGCGTCTGCACCGGGAAGTGATCGACGAAACCTATCCAAAGCTCCATGAACTTCTGCGCCCTCTTTCTCAGCAAGATATTGATACTGCCCTTTGTGCATGGAACGGCAATATCGAGAGTAAACACGCTGTCGTCCGCTATATGAAAGACCATGCAAGAGAGAAAGATACCGCTGCATGGCTGGCTCAGGAATACGGTGGCAGCAACAGCCTGTTCGTTGTCCGTGCCGGAAGCCCGGAGGAAACGCAGCTGCCCTGGCCGAAGGTACAGCGCCGGATTGCCCAGCTCATTCAGGAGGATCGGTTCTATACCGAAGAAGAACAGGACCGTTTTGACGACATCGACCCCATCGCCATCCGGGAAGCCCTGGAGGAAAGAGGGATCGTCAACGGCCAGGTGGCAGACCCGGAAAAACTGGACAATGACCCGTTTATCCAACAGGTGATGTCGGATGCAGAGCAGATCGCAGCTGCCGAGACAGAGCAGACTTCCGAAGTTTCCATTTCCGATGAGGAATATGACGCAGTTCGCCGCCCAATTCCGCAAAGAACCTCCTATGACCCTGCCGCCCCGGTCTATGCCGTGGGCGATACCGTGTATATCGAGGATGACGCCTATCAGATCACCGAGCTGCGGGATGACACCGTACAGCTTCTGCCCACCGGTATGGTATATCCCATCTACCGGGCAGAGCACAAAGAACAGTTCGAGCAGTTGCTTCGGGCAGATCGCCGTAATGCTTACTATACCGAGTTTCTTCCCATTGACCCGGACAAGGCAGATCAGGATCTGCGGGATGTATTGGTGCATGGATTGATGGATGAAGCGGATAAACAGCAGATTTCCACGCTGCTGCAATCCGGCAGGAGCAACAGCGAGATCGCCTACTGGCTGAGCAGAGCCTATTTCGGTGAGATTGAGACGCTGAATCTGGAGACCGGCGATATTGCCGATTACCGTACCACGGCACAGGGCATGGAGCTGGAAGTCCTGGACGCAGAGGAAAAGCGTCTGGCTGTGCTGTATTTTCGCTGGGATGAGGTTGCGCCTTTGCTGCGCGGAATGTATGCCCGTCAGCTGGATGGCTTTGGACAGGAACGCCCCGAACCGGCTGCCGAATCCCCAACTTTCCATTCCGAGACCGTGGCCGTCTATCCGGGAGACAAGAACAATCTGCCTTATGATGTGGTTATTCAGACCCTGCGAACCAATGAGCCGGAGCCGCCAACACCTGTGACTGAGCCGGAGAAAACTTTTGAGGAAGTGCTGGACGAACACCCGGTTTCCATTCAGGTCAATGGCCAGTGGCAGACCTTCCTCAATGCCAAAGCTGCCGAAGAAGCCTCCTATGAGGAATACAAGGCAAACCTGCGCCGCAATGCACAGAACTTCCGTATTACCGATGAGCATTTGGGTGAAGGCGGTCCGAAAGCCAAGTTCCAGGCCAATATCGAGGCAATCAAGCTGCTGAAATACCTGGAGGAAACCACCGGACAGGCAACGCCGGAACAGCAGGAAGTCCTATCCCGCTATGTGGGCTGGGGCGGTCTTGCCGATGCCTTTGACCCGGAGAAACCGGCATGGGCTTCCGAGTATGCCCAGCTGAAAGAGTTGCTGACCCCGGAGGAATATGCCGCCGCCAGAAGCTCCACCCTCAATGCCCATTACACCAGCCCTACGGTCATTCAGGCCATCTATGAAGCGGTGGGCCGTATGGGATTTGAGACCGGAAATATTCTGGAGCCATCTATGGGTGTGGGCAATTTCTTCGGTATGCTGCCGGAGGAAATGCGAAACAGTCGTCTGTACGGCGTGGAGCTGGACCCGGTTTCCGGGCACATCGCAAAGCAGCTCTATCCCAAGGCGGACATCACAGTAGGCGGCTTTGAGACCACCGACAGGCGTGACTTCTTTGACCTTGCCATCGGCAATGTACCTTTCGGTCAGTATCAGGTCAATGACAAAGCCTACAACAAGCTGAACTTTAGTATTCACAACTACTTTTTCGCCAAAGCACTCGACCAGGTGCGTCCCGGCGGCGTGGTGGCTTTTGTAACCTCCCGCTATACCATGGACGCCAAGGATTCTACCGTGCGCCGCTATCTCGCCCAGCGTGCCGAGTTGCTGGGAGCTATCCGTATGCCTAATGACGCGTTCAAAAAGAATGCCGGTGCCGAGGTGGTATCGGACATCATCTTCCTCCAAAAGCGGGACCGCCCGCTGGACATCGTGCCGGAATGGACCCAGACCGGACAGACGGAGGACGGGTTTGCCATCAACCGGTATTTTATCGACCATCCGGAAATGGTGCTGGGCAGACAGGAGCCGGTAAGCACTGCTCATGGTATGGACTACACCGTGAACCCTATCGAGGGACTGGAGCTTTCCGACCAGCTGCATGATGCGGTGAAGTATATTCATGGCACTTATCAGGAGGCAGAGCTGCCGGAGCTTGGAGAAGGCGAAGCCATTGACACCTCCATTCCTGCCGACCCCAATGTGAAGAACTATTCCTATGCCATTGTAGACGGGCAGGTGTACTACCGGGAAAACAGCCGCATGGTGCGCCCTGACCTCAACGCCACCGCCGAAGCCCGCGTAAAAGGTCTTGTGGGACTGCGTGATTGTGTGCAGGAACTGATCGACCTTCAGATGGACGCAGCGGTATCGGACAGCACCATTCGGGAGAAACAGGCGGAGCTGAACCAGCTCTATGACAGCTTTTCTGCCAGATACGGTCTCATCAATGACCGTGCAAACCGCCTGGCCTATGCAGACGATTCTTCCTATTACCTGCTCTGCGCGCTGGAAGTCATCGACGAGGACGGAAAGCTGGAACGCAAGGCGGATATGTTCACCAAACGGACCATCAAGCCCCATCAAGCGGTCGCTGCCGTGGATACGGCAAGTGAAGCGCTGACGGTGTCTATCTCGGAAAAAGCCTGTGTGGATATGGGTTATATGAGCCAGCTTACCGGAAAAACAAAAGAAGAACTGGCCGGAGAGCTGCCTGGCGTGATCTTCCGTGTACCGGGACAGTTGGAGAAAGACGGCACACCCCATTATGTGACTGCTGATGAATACCTTTCCGGCAATGTACGCCGCAAACTGCGTCAGGCGCAACGGGCGGCACAGCAGAACCCGGTTTATGCAGTCAATGTGGAAGCTCTTACCGCCGCCCAGCCCAAAGACCTGGATGCGTCGGAGATCGAGGTGCGTCTGGGTGCTACCTGGATCGACAAGGAATATATCCAGCAGTTTATGTATGAGACCTTCAACACCCCGTTTTATCTCCAGCGCAGCATCGAGGTCAACTATTCCTCCTTTACTGCTGAATGGCAGATCAAGGGGAAATCTTCCGTATCCTACAACGATGTGGCAGCTTACACTACCTATGGAACCAGCCGTGCCAATGCCTATAAGATTTTGGAGGACAGCCTGAACCTGCGAGATGTCCGTATCTATGACACCATAGAGGACGCAGACGGAAAAGAGCGCCGCGTGCTGAACGCCAAGGAGACCACTTTGGCTGCCCAAAAACAGCAGGCTATCAGGGAAGCCTTTAGGGACTGGATCTGGAGAGACCCGGAGCGCCGCCAGACTTTGGTGCGCCAGTACAACGAAGAAATGAACTCTACCCGTCCCCGTGAGTATGATGGCAGTCATATCACTTTTGGCGGCATGAACCCAGCCATTACCCTGCGGGAACACCAGAAAAGCGCCATCGCCCATGTGCTGTATGGCGGTAATACCCTGCTGGCACATGAGGTGGGCGCGGGCAAAACTTTTGAGATGGTGGCCGCTGCGATGGAAGCCAAACGCCTGGGCTTGTGCCAGAAATCTCTCTTTGTGGTCCCCAACCACCTGACCGAGCAGTGGGCGTCGGAGTTTCTGCGCCTCTATCCTTCCGCCAATATCTTAGTCACCACCAAAAAGGACTTTGAGACCCATAACCGCAAAAAGTTCTGCGCCCGTATTGCGACCGGTGACTACGACGCCATCATCATGGGACACAGCCAATTTGAGCGTATCCCCATCAGCCGGGAGCGTCAGGAACGGCTTCTCTATGAGCAGATCGACGAGATCACCGAGGGGATCGCAGAGGTGCAGGCCAGCGGCGGCGAGCGTTTTACCGTCAAGCAGCTGGAGCGTACCAGAAAGTCTCTGGAAGCCAGACTGGAAAAGCTGCAAGCCGAGGGGCGAAAAGACGATGTGGTAACTTTTGAGCAGCTGGGTGTGGACCGTTTGTTTGTGGACGAGGCCCACAACTATAAAAACCTGTTTCTATACACAAAAATGCGGAATGTGGCTGGTCTTTCCACATCGGACGCGCAGAAATCCTCCGATATGTTTGCCAAGTGCCGCTATATGGATGAGATCACCGGAAACCGAGGTGTGATATTTGCTACCGGCACCCCAGTCAGCAACTCCATGACTGAGCTTTACACCATGCAGCGTTACCTTCAGTATGAACGCTTGCAAGAGCTGAACATGACCCACTTTGACTGCTGGGCTTCCCGATTTGGGGAGACCGTCACAGCATTGGAGCTGGCACCGGAAGGCACCGGCTACCGGGCAAGAACGAGATTCAGCAAGTTCTTTAACCTGCCGGAGCTGATGAACCTGTTCAAAGAGGTGGCCGACATCAAGACTGCCGATCAGCTGAATCTGCCTACCCCGGAAGTGGAATACCACAACATCGTGGCGCAGCCTACCGAACATCAGCAGGAAATGGTCAAGGCCCTTTCGGAGCGCGCATCGCTGGTACACAGCGGAACCGTTGACCCGTCCCAGGACAATATGCTCAAGATTACCTCGGATGGCCGCAAGCTGGGGCTGGACCAGAGGATTGTCAACCAGATGCTCCCGGATGAGCCCGGCACAAAGGTCAATCAGTGTGTGGAGAACATCATGCAGATCTGGCGGGATGGCGAGGCTGATAAATTGACCCAGCTGGTGTTCTGCGATATTTCTACCCCGCAGGCAAAAGCTCCTGCAAGCAAGGCGGCGAAAACGCTGGATAATCCACTGCTTCATGCGCTGGAAGGCGCTGTGCCCCTGCCGGAGCAGGAACCGGCCTTTACGGTATATGACGATATTCGTCAGAAACTCATTGCCCAGGGGATGCCTGCTGACCAGATTGCTTTTATCCATGAAGCCAATACCGAAGTGCGGAAAAAGGAGCTGTTCTCTAAAGTCCGTACCGGTCAGGTGCGTGTGCTTATGGGCAGCACCGCCAAGATGGGCGCAGGCACCAATGTGCAGGACCGTCTGGTGGCACTTCATGACCTGGACTGTCCGTGGCGGCCGGGAGACCTTGCCCAGCGCAAGGGCCGTATCGAGCGCCAGGGCAACCAGAACCCCCTTGTCCATGTGTACCGCTATGTGACCGAAGGAACCTTTGACGCATACCTCTGGCAGACGGTGGAGAATAAACAGAAATTCATTTCCCAGATCATGACTTCTAAATCGCCGGTGCGCTCCTGCGATGATGTGGACGAAACGGCGCTTTCCTTTGCCGAGATCAAGGCTCTGTGCGCCGGAGACCCCCGTATCAAAGAGCGTATGGATTTGGATGTGGAGGTATCCCGCCTGAAGCTGATGAAAGCCGACCACCAGAGCAAGCAATATCGTCTGGAGGACCAGCTGCTCAAATACTTCCCGGAGGAGATTGAAAAGCACAAGGGCTTTATCAAGGGCTTTGAATCTGACCTGGAGGTTTTGGCAGCTCACCCACACCCGGAGGACGGCTTTGCCGGTATGGAGATCCGTGGAGACCTGCTGACCGATAAGGAGAACGCCGGTGCTGCCCTTTTAGATGCCTGCAAGGAGATCAAAACCTCCGATCCGGTGCAGATCGGCAGCTACCGGGGCTATGCTATGTCCGTGGAATTTTCCGCTTGGAAACAGGAATATACGCTCCTGTTGAAAGGCCAGATGACCCACAGGGCAACCCTTGGTACAGACCCTCGCGGAAATCTTACCCGTATCGACAATGCCCTCGCCCAGATGCCCCAGTGTCTGGAGGCGGCAAAGGCCCAGCTGGATAACCTCTATCAGCAGCAGGCTGCCGCAAAGGAGGAAGTCGGAAAGCCATTCCTTTATGAAGAAGAACTGAAAAGCAAAAACGCCCGTCTGGTGGAGCTGGATACCCTGCTCAACATCGACGGAAAGGGACCGGCACACGCTGAGGCTGTTGTTACCAAAAGCACACGGCCTTCGGTGCTGGATCATTTGAAACGCCCGGTGCCGCCACGCAGTACCGACAAGAAACCAAAACAGCATGAGGAGGTGCGATAACATGAATACCAACGATCTGAATACGGCGCTTTATGAAAAGATGGCTGCTGAGCAGGACAAATACAGGGACTGGCTGAAAAGCCAGCCCCCGGAAGAAATCCTGCACCACACCTATGAGTACACCGTCCGGGAGGACATCGTGATGGCGATGGAGGAACTGGAGCTGACCAACGCTCAGGTACAGGCGCTTTTGGAATCTCCTTCACCGCTGGCGGATGTGTACCGCTATTTTGAAAAGCTGGAGACCGGCTATATGGATGTGATCCGGGACAGCATTGAGAACCGTGCCGACGATGTGTGCAGAGCTAAAGAGGAACTGCGAACAACACCGGTCTATCCCCACTCTGCCGCCTATGCGAGAGAACATGGGGAGCTGGAGCAGTACCGAGCTTCCAACAATGTAAATCTCCAATGCAAGGAGTCCATTGAAGCGGCGGTGCGGGAACACTTCGACGGAATGTATCTCAGCCACGATGCGGCAAAGGGTGTGATCGAGATCTATGGCATGGAGCGTGTGGCTATGGTTCTGGCTAACACCGTCCAGCTTCAGGACTGGGATGGGCGCTACTCCCGACGCAACAAAGAATGGGCTAAGACCATTCCCAACGATAATCCCGAAACTGTCCGTTGTGGTTATGCCTTAAACAGCCACCCTGCTGTGCTGGATGGCTTTATTGATCTGGTGCGTGTAGAACAGCAGCGCAGCCGTACTCAGGGAGAAAAACTGCAACCGTCCCGTCCCTCAGTACGGGATAAGCTCAAGCAGGAGCTGCCTGCCCATAAGCCTGCCGCTCCGAAGAAACGAGAGCCGGAGAGATAACTATGGCAAAGCGCAAGCGGGATGTTCCGGTTTTGTTTTGGGTGTCCGCAGAGGAACTGGAGATGATCCATCAAAAAATGCAGCAATATGGGACAGAAAATCTGAGTGCCTATCTGCGGAAGATGGCTGTGGATGGCTATGTGGTGCAGCTGGATTTACCGGAGCTGAAAGAACTGGTTTCCCTTATGCGATATTCCAGCAACAACTTAAATCAGCTGACCCGTAAAGTGCATGAGACCGGGCGGGTTTACGACGCTGATTTGGAGGATATATCCCAACAGCAGGAGCAGTTATGGGAGGGCGTGAAGGAAATCCTTACCCAGCTTTCTAAACTTTCATAACAGGGATAGATGCTCCATTTGCGGAGGGAGGAACGGCGTTTCTTCGCCGCACCTCCCTCCGCTTTTTCTTTTTGCCGGTATCCTTGTCTTTTGCCTGTCCATACCGGATAATATGAGCAGAATAAAAGTGTAGCAAAGGAGTGAAAACAGATGCTGACCTTTGAAAAAGTGTTGGAGATTTTTGCAGACTACCTGACCGCAGACGAGACCATCGAAGTTTATATCAGCCGTCATGGATGTGTAAGGGTTGAGTTTGACCAGGACTTTCACTATTGCACCGGCGAGGTGTGCCATACTCCCAAGGAACTGTTTGACCTCTTATCTGATGATTACCGGACTTATTTGGAGATTGAACTGACCAAAGGCAGACGGGAACTGACGGAAGATGATGTAAAAGAAGCGGATACCCTGTGCAAACACTATCTGGACCGCTGGAAGGAGGAATTGGGATGAAGATTTTGAAATGCCTGTTGATGATCGTAACTGCGCCGGTCATTTTGGTGCTGACGCTTTTTGTCTGGCTCTGCACGGGGCTGATCTACATATCCGGTCTGGTGCTTGGCCTGCTCAGCACTGTAATTGCTCTGCTTGGCGTGGCTGTGCTGCTTACCTATTCCCCGCAGAACGGTGTGATCCTTTTGGTCATGGCATTTTTGATTAGCCCCATGGGGCTGCCGCTGGCTGCGATTTGGTTATTGGGCAAGGTGCAGAGTTTGAAATTTGCGATCCAGGATTGGGTGTATGGGTAAATGATGTGAATATAATCTGGAATGAAAAAGAAGCAGGACAATGGGGGATGAGACCAAATGCCCTGCTTCTTGTTTATTCAGAATGAACAGTAATATATTTTTGATTGCGACTTTTAGGTTTATCGGGAATCGTCATTTCTAATTGTTCGGATTCTAAAAGCGGATTGATATACTTCAAGGTGAAATTTCTTAGATCTTTGAAACCGCAAAATGCTGCAAGTTCTTTCTTTGATTTTGGTTTTGTGCAGAAAGCCAAAATCTGCTCAGATACCGTTGATAGTTCAGAATCTTGGTGGGTAACTTGGTGGGTAACTTGGTGGATGACACCCTCTAAGTTGTAATTCACATTTTTCAAAATAACTCTGAAATCTGTTGCTGTCGAGAAAAATTCAGGTTTATATGTTTCTGAATATCCAGGCAGTTTTTCAGTCTCACTGACGATTTTTCGCAGACCACTTCCACGGCGTTCCATATACTTCATGCGGTGGAAAAGGTCAGCAATCACGGGGTTTCGCCGCATCGAACGAATACTGTAAATATCGTATTCCTGAATTGAACCGCCGCCAAACATACCGCCTGGAGATGTGATTTCTACTCGATCATCAAACATATCAATATGAACTTCGCTGCCAAGCACAATATAATCACGATGGATGAGTGCATTGACAAGAGCCTCTGTTACAGCTCGTTCAGCATAATCCGGTTTGTCTACTCGATACTGAGCCTCTTTAACAAATCGGACTTTAGAATTATTGCGAATAAATTCGATGCCACTTTTCAGCAAATATATTAGATTTCCCTCGTATTCCTTATCGTCCAGAGCGTCATCGAAAATGGAGCCTTTTTCCAAGCCATTCCACCTGGTACAGAACATACGGGAATTGTAAACCGTGTGTTGGTCAGTCATGAGTTTTCCAGCATTGGTCAAAAGTCCATTTTTATCAGCCAAACCAAAGGAAAAGTAATCGGATGGCTCAAAACGGAGACCAGTCCGTTCCAAATAAGTTGCTTCCAGAAGTGTGAAGCTGTGATCCTTTTTCACTGCGTCTGTTGTTAAGGTATCAAAGGACTGATTGGTTCCCTTTAAGATCAGTTCATTCACAATGTAATCCGGGGCAATTACGCTTTCATTTCCAATACGGATGTATGCTTCCATCACTCCGTCTGCCTTGTAATAATATGGGGTGCTGCGGCCAGGAGAAACTTCCAGAACCAACAGATTTTTACCATCTTCCTGCAATGGTTTTAAGATAAACTGCGGTAATGGTGTGATTCGTTCCTTTATTAAGCGACTAATGGCTTCAGCATCTTTTTGAACATCAGAAAGTCCAACTGGATTTCGGTCGTCAGAGATGCCAAAGAATAAGGTGCCACCAATTCCGTTAGAAAAAGCACTCACGCTTTTCAGCCAGCTTTTGGGTTTCTTTATTTCAAGTGCAACCTTGAAATCACATTCGGTTGCTTCAGCAATTAGCTGTTCTATCATAAAATCCCTCCTTTGAGGTTATAGAATGTCTTTCCTTATTATACCCAGCGGAGAAAGTTATTGCAACGATAGAAGCAAAGAATTCAGCTAAAACAAAAATATATAAAAGGAAGTTCTTTTATTTCCGCTAAAACGAGATATAAAAAAGAGGTTATTTTGATTCTTTCGGATGCGTGATAGAACATGAAGTGTAGGTGTCATGCAAAAAAATTGAAAGACTATGTTGGATGAGGTATACTATATATAATATAGCAAAAGAGATGCCTTACAGAGGCATTTGTGAGATATAGAACAAATTACATACACGCATAAGGAGAGAATTATGTATCTAAAATACGTTCAAATTGTAAATTTCAAAAATCTCAAAAACGTACGTTTTGAGTTTGCAAAGGGAGCTAATACCATAATTGGAGAAAATGATTCTGGTAAATCCAATGCTTTAACTGCTATCAGGATTCTTCTTGATGATAATTATTATTACAATACAAAACGCCTTAAGGAAACAGACTTTTCATATGCTCTTGGTGATTGGAAAGGACATTGGATAATAATATCTGCATTTTTTGACGAAATCTCGAATGAAGATAAACACAATGAATTTTGTTCCGAGTTAACTCCTGAGCGAGAAAATATTGATTTCTTGAAATCGTATATTCGCTGTACAGATAAAGACTTTGGAACTGTTTCGCTTTTTATTCGTCCTTGTAAAACCAAAAGAATGGAATTGGCTGGAGCTACCCAAAACGGTACATTTGAATCAGTTCGATCTCAAATAAAATTAAGTGATTATGAATTCTATTATGCGGCACGTTCACAAGCGGATTTCACAGATGAAAATGTATATAAGTCTATAGTTGGAGATATTTGTGCCGGGCAGTATGTAAATCCTGAAGATGATGATCAATCCGTCCTTGGTTGTAAAATAGATATCATGAATGTGTGGCAACATATATCAACAGTATTTATTGATGCCCTCCGTGATGTCGAGTCAGAGCTTAGAAAGCCGAAAAATCCTATACGCCAAATCATTGACACTATCGAGGGAGATATTAAAGAAAAAGATATTGATGATATAAAGAAAAAAATTTCCGATTTAAATACAAAAATAGCCAATATTCCGCAAGTTTCTGATATTGGAAAGCAGGTGAACCGCAAACTACTCGAAATGATTGGCGCGATTTATTCTCCTGAAATCAAATTAGAGTCACGACTGAAAGAAGATTTTGCGACACTTGCTAGATATTTGACGATTTCTCCGTCTAATCAAACGGATATAGATTTGTTGGGGTTAGGGCATCTTAATATTCTGTATATTGCTATGAAACTAGTTGAGTTTGAAGTTAATCGTAATCGAGAACTTCTCAATATTATGATTATCGAAGAACCTGAGGCTCATATTCATACACATATCCAGAAAACATTGTTTAATAATCTCCAAGTTGCACATACCTATACGCAAGTTGTGATGTCCACACATTCAACCCATCTTTCTGAAGTTTCATATATTGAAAAAATAAATGTAATGAAGAAAGTTGATGAACAGACATCGCTTGTAATGAAGCCTACCAATGGGTTGGATCGATTTGGAACCGATGTTTTAGAATGTAAGGGAATTTCTTTCTCGAAAATTCTATCAAGATATTTAGATGCAAAACGAAGTGTTTTATTGTTTTCTAAAGGAGTCATATTGGTTGAGGGGGATGGTGAAGAAATACTGATTCCAGCGTTGGCCAAAAAAGTTCTTGGAGTGTCCCTTGATGAGATGGGAATTGGTCTGATTAACATTGGAAGTGTTGGATTTGAAAATGTTGCATGTGTTTTTGACGAATCACGATTACAGCGAAAGTGCTCCATTGTGACAGATTTGGATGTAGTTGTTGATGGAGCCAAAAAGTCAAACCAGACTGCAATGAATCGAGGTGAATCACGAAGAGAAAAGTTATCCCAGCTTTTTGATGCAAATCCTTATGTTAGCATATTTTATGCGCCGCATACACTTGAAGTTGATTTTGCAAGCGAAGAAAGCAATAAAGATTTTGTGTACTCAGTCATAAGGAGCATGTATAAAGATGCTGCTGTGATAGAGAGACATATTTCAACTATTAAGTCAGGAACAGAAGCGGAACGATATGATTCCGTAATGACTGTTGTAAACAATATCAAAAAGGGTTGGTATGCAACATTGCTTGCTGAGGCAATTGATGCTCGTGCTGTAATACCGATGTATATTCTTGATGCAATTGTATTTGCAGCAAAGGACATTTTGTCTGAGAAATTATTATGGAAAATGGTACAATACTCTTTTGAACAATATAACCTAGATAGTGACTTTGATGATTTAAAAGTAGCATTTAAAGAAGCAAAGAGATTAAAAGGAATTCAAGAGACCATTAAAAAATTCTGTGATGAATTTCCAGATGATATGGTTTCACTATTTATAACTAAGGCAGGTGGTTTAAATGTTTGATAGTATGGGGAGTATACTTGAGGCGCTTTCACCAGAACAGCAGATTGCATGTACGGCCCCCAATAATATTTTGTTGACTGCTTGTCCTGGAAGTGGAAAAACGCGTACTCTCACACATCGATTAGCATACCAAGTGCTCCGAGACCCAGATTCAAAGAAGATAAAAATAGCGATTACATACACTAATCGTGCGGCTGAAGAAATTATTAATCGCTTAGAAGGTATGAACATTGATCAGTCAAGCATTTGGGCAGGTACCATTCATCAATTTTGCATGCATTTTATTATTCGTCCTTATGCCATGTATTCAAAGAAACTGTGTAAGGGGTACCGAATTATAGATGATTATTCTAAAAAAGCGTATGGGCGGGAGATAGCTGAGAGATTGGGAATGCATCTCAGCTATTATGATGATCCTTTTCAATATGAGAATGTTAGGACAGAGTATAAACATGTATTGGAGGAAAGGAAAGAAATCGATTTTGATGCGATTCTCTTGATTTCTGAAGAATTATTATCTTCGTGTGTGTTTATTAGCTCAAATATAGCGTCGGTTATAAGCAGCATTTTGGTGGATGAATTTCAAGATACAAATGAACTTCAATACTTGATATTATCAAATATTTATAAAGCAAATAAGTCAATAACTTTAATGTTTGTAGGGGATGTCAATCAAGCTATTTATAGTTCTTTAGGAGGTGTAGCAAAAGGCAAGAAAGAATTGGAAATTCTTTACGAAATAAATTTTGATTCTCTGTCACTTAAAGGATGTTATCGTTCTACTCAGAGATTGGTGGATTTGTATAGCAGATTTGAAGTCTCAAAAACTGACGCATACTCAGTTGCAAAATATAAAGATGAACTTGGTGAAATACATTTTTTTGATTCTGTTTATTATACAGATTTAGCATCTAAAATTGCAGAACTAATAAAAGAAGAACTTGAAAAAGGAACAAAGGCAGAGGAAATTTGTGTTATTGCACCTCAATGGTTTATGCTGTTTGATCTTTCGGGGAAACTACGCTTACTACTCCCTGATATTCCGTTTGACGCACCAGATATTTCTCCGATAAAGTATAATCCAATGAATCCTTTATTTTTGATAGCAAAACTGCTATTTATGCCTGCTGGTAAAAATGTCAAACTAAGAAAGCGGATTGCCATTGAATTTATTTCAATTATTAGGGATGATTTCAGAATTATGGTGCCAGACGATGTCCAAAGTTATGATGTCCTTTCTGCTGTTAATTGTTGCCGTCACATAGATGTGGATGGAATAACTTGTTTAGGTGTTGCAATAGAAAAAGTTTTTGCGTTATTAAATATACGCATAAGTAAGGAAGTAGCATTGTCAGAGTTAAGAGCTTCTTTTTTTGATGAAATTCACTCAAGAGTTAAGAAATATTCACTCGACACAGAGTTTGAATCAATCAGTAAGTATTTTGGAGATAAAAATGGTGTGGTAATATCGACTCTACATGGAGTTAAAGGTGAAGAATATACTACGGTTATTGCTGCTGGGTTGTTAAACGGTTATCTGCCCCATTGGGACTATATTATGAATCCAACAAAAAAATTATGTAGAAGAAATGAGACATGTAAACTTCTTTATGTTCTTTGCTCTAGGGCAAAAAAGAACTTGTATTTATTTAGTGAATGTGGGCGAACTACAAAGAGTGGTTCGGAATATTCTTCAACAGATGAGCTATCCTTAATTGCGGATATAATCTGAAATCGAAAGTAAATGACAAAACTGAAATATGCCTACAGCGGTCTGATTTTGCAGACCGCTATTTTCTTGCGAGGAGGGATAATAATGGCAACCACAAGAATCATGCCGCTTCATGTCGGCAAGGGCCGCACAGAAAGTCGGGCGATCAGTGACATCATCGACTATGTGGCCAATCCAAAGAAAACAGATAACGGCAGGCTCATTACCGGCTATGCGTGTGACAGCCGGACTGCGGATGCAGAGTTTCTTCTGGCAAAGCGGCAGTACATTGCCGCTACCGGACGAGTGCGCGGTGTGGATGATGTGATCGCCTATCATGTGCGCCAGTCCTTCCGCCCCGGCGAGATTACCCCGGAAGAAGCCAACCGGCTGGGCGTAGAATTTGCCAAGCGTTTTACCAAGGGCAATCATGCCTTTGTGGTCTGCACCCACATAGACAAGTCGCACATTCATAATCACATTATCTGGTCATCGGTCAGCTTAGAATATGACCGGAAGTTCCGAAACTTTTGGGGCAGCACCAAGGCGGTTCGTTGGCTAAGTGACACCATCTGTATTGAGAATGGACTGTCTATTGTAGAGAATCCAAAACCTCACGGAAAGAGCTATAACAAATGGCTGGGCGATCAGGCAAAGCCCTCTCATCGAGAGCTGCTTCGTGTGGCGATTGACAATGCATTATCACAAAGTCCTGCTAATTTTGAGGAGCTACTGAAGCTGCTGAAAGAGTCCGGCTGTGAAGTATCAAAGCGTGGAAAATCGTATCGCCTGAAGCTCCCCGGTTGGGAGAAAGCCGCCCGCATGGACAGCCTGGGCGAAGGATATGGATTGGAAGATTTGCAGGCGGTTCTTTCCGGTAAGAAAACGCATACCCCACAAAAGAAAATGGTTGCACAGGCAGAGCCGCCGAAGGTCAATCTGCTGGTGGACATTCAGGCAAAATTGCAGGCAGGAAAAGGTGCCGGGTATGCGCGTTGGGCCAAAGTTTTCAATCTGAAGCAAATGGCGCAGACTATGAATTACCTGTCAGAGCATAACCTGCTGGAGTATGCGGTTTTGGAAGAAAAGGCTGCGGCTGCCACGGCACATCACAATGAACTTTCGGCGCAGATCAAAGCGGCTGAAAAACGCATGTCAGAGATTGCTGTTTTGCGTACTCACATCGTAAATTATGCCAAGACCCGTGAGGTCTATGTGGCATACCGCAAGGCAGGCTACTCTAAGAAATTCCGGGAGGAACATGAGGAAGAAATTCTGCTCCACCAGGCTGCTAAGAATGCCTTTGATGAGATGGGAGTCAAGAAGCTGCCCAAGGTCAAAGAGTTGCAGACAGAGTACGCGAAATTGCTGGAAGAAAAGAAAAAGACCTATGCCAAGTACCGGCGTTCCCGTGAGGAAATGCGGGAGCTTTTAACGGCAAAGGCTAATGTAGATCGAGTGATGAAAATGGAGGTGGAACAGGATGCTGAAAAAGAAAAAGACCACGGCCAGCGGTAAGCTGGTCCTGGTCAAAAGCGTTCGCAGAACGCGCAGCCACAGAATGAAATTCTGTGTTCAAAGGGGATTGGGGGCGCTGCCCTCAACAAGCAAGCGGAGAGGAAAATCACGGAGGGATTTTGCGCTCTGCGGGTCGGTGTGTATTAACACCGGCATTGCTTGCCCCTTTTTACCCGGAAATGAAATGAGCCAGTGAGGAAACAGTCAAATTTCACTCACTGGCTCATTTCGTTTCAAATTTCTCGGATAGTTCTGTTAGTTCTTTCGTGGTCTCCTGCGTATGATGCAAGAGAGTTTCACGCATTTCTGACGGACAGCTGCAATAAAGCATCTTCATCTGACTGGCTCCCTCATCTTCTGGAGAAACATCTGGATTGATCAGAGTGTCCAGAGATAGCGGCAGCACCTTTGCCAATGCCTTCAAAATCAAATAGGATGGGTTTATTTCCCCTTTTTCGATTTTGGCGATCTGCTTTACAGATACATGACTCAGATCTGCAAGTTCTTGTTGTGTCAGGTCTTTTTTCTTTCGGGCTTCCCGTATTTTTTGCCCCAAAGCGGTCAAATCATCAATCGGCATAATCATTCACCTCAAGTATATTGTATCGTTCCGATTTGCACAAAGGAATAACCTTATTATACCGGTAGATAGGAATGATTATACTGATTAGAGGATTGAGGGTGCATCTATCATTAAAGCGTAATGGAGGATGCAAACTTACTAGTGTCCGTGACAGCATCCGACACGGTCTGAAGCAGCTATCAAAGTGTTTTTAGGATAGAACCACAAAGGGTGCAAGGTCTCATAGTACTTCTGATACAGGCGCTTCCAGCCTTGTGTTCGCAATAGAAAAGAAATATAATTTAAGATAAAACAAGACTATAAGATTTATGTAATGTGGAGAGTTTTAGACGGAAAGGAGTTTTCTCTAAAACGAGATAAATACTCCTATGTAAACATTGTAACGGCTCTCTAAGCACAAAACAAATTTTCAGAAAAACAAGCAATTTCATATTGGTTTCATAAGTGTTTGATATAAAAAAGATGAGGTGATAAACATGGCAACACTTTTAGTTATTGAAGATGACATAAATACTAATGAAGCGATTTGTGAATATATGAAATCCGCAGGCCATACCATACTTTCTGCCCTTGATGGAGAAGAAGGTCTTTTATTAGCAAAGGAGCCTTCTATTGATTTAGTGGTATTGGACATAATGCTTCCAAAGATCGACGGCATGACTGTTTTGAGAGAACTCCGAAAATGTAGCACAGTTCCGATTCTCATGCTCACTGCTATTGAGGATGAACATACACAGGCCACCAGTTTTGATGCAGAGGCTGATGACTATATTACGAAGCCATTTTCTATGGTTTTGTTAGGAAAGCGAATCACAGCTTTGCTCCGTCGTAGCGGAAAAAATCCAGAGATACTAAGAGTACAGTTTGGAGATATTACCGTAGATTTTGGAGGTTACGCAGCATGGAATCAAGCTGGACGAATCGACCTCACGCCAAAGGAAATTGAACTACTAAAGTTATTGTTAGAGCATAAGGGACTTGTATTAACAAGGTCGCAAATTCTGGATGAATTGTGGGGATATGATGCACCGATAATAGATCGCACAGTTGATACCTATATCAAAAATTTACGAAAGAAACTGAATCTGAATCGAATTATTACGGTCAAGGGCGTTGGTTATAAGTATGAGGAATTGCTATGAAAAGAGTAAAATTATTCCCTAAAATTTTTCTTTATACCTTTCTTGTTATGATGTTCGTTACAGTGCTTGCTCATGTGCCTCTGTATATTTTTGCGCCACAAATGACATTAAGCACAAACAACTTCTTAGAGAGTGGGGCAATCATAGAAAGTAGTATGAATACAGAAGCATTGATAAAACTAGCTATTTTGAAGGCGCTTCCGATTTCCTTAATTAGTTGCATTGGCATTTCCCTTGGATGCTCTTTGCTGTTTTCAAAAGCAATTACAAAACCAATTCAGCAGATTTCAACAGCTACGGAACAAATGGCAAAACTTAATAAGGAGGCAAAGTGCCAAATTTATTCTCAGGACGAAATTGGATCGTTGGCTATGAATGTCAATACGCTTTATACCAATCTGCTTGCGACCATAGAAAGCCTAAAAGAAGAAACGCAAAAGGTCAGCGAAGCAGAACGGTCAAAATTGGATTTCCTACGGGCGGCTTCACATGAATTGAAAACCCCTGTTACAGCCTTAAACGCCATTTTGGAAAATATGATTTTAGGGGTGGGAAAATATAAGGATCGAGATACCTACCTATTACAGTGCAAAGATATTACAACACAGCTTTCCGCAATGATTAAAGAAGTGCTGGACACTTCTAAAATTGATTTCGCAACAGAACGGCAAAATGCAGAAATCTTTGATCTGTCAGAAGAACTTCCGAAATTCTGCGAACCATACGGCCTGATTGCCAAGACAAAACAAGTTGCCTTTTCGCTGAACATTGAACAGACTTGCTCTGTGTTTTTGCCCCCAAAAAGCATTGAGAAAATTCTTTCCAATCTGCTTTCTAACGCAGTTTCCTATACTACTTCTGGACATAACATATGGGTAACATTACAGTCGGATAAGTTAATCATTGAAAATGAATGCGAACCAATAGCACAGGAAAAATTGTCCCGTCTGTTTGAACCCTTTTACCGACCAGATTTTGCCAGAGACCGAAAAGATGGTGGGAATGGTTTGGGACTGTATATCGTAGACACCTTATGCAAAGCACTAGATTTGAAATATGCCTTTATTTCAACGACTTCTCCTAAAGGTATGCGGTTTACCTTATATTTTTAATTATTTTTCTCCATTTCATACTGGTTCCACACGGAAGTGATACTCTGTCTGTGTTGCAACAATTAACAGCTATGAAACGGAGGTTTTAATATGAGCTTTATGAGTCGAGCGTGGCTTTATATCATCCGAAAAAAAGGTAAGAGTATTCTTCTCTTTGTCATTTTGCTGGTGATGGCAACTTTTGTACTGACCGCCCTGGCACTGGGGAACGCTTCTAAATCTGCCCAGCAGGATTTGAGGCAAAGCCTTGGCGGAAGTTTTCTTATCAGATTTGACTACACAGAAAACAATCCCTATTTGAAGATTGAAGATGTGGAGGGCGGAACGCTGATGTATTCCACCCAGCAGATTAGCCCGGAGCTGGTAAAACAAATCCGGGGAATTGAGGGAATCAGGGAGTGTAGCGCCACAGTAGAAGGACTGGCGGCTTTCCCCTCTCTGCAACTGTTTACCGGCAATATTCCCGTTGAAGAAGAATTTCGTAAATCCTCAAAAATTTTAAGCACATGGAAAAGCGAGGAGCTTACCCGTTTTACTTCCGGGCAACTTACGCTGCTAGAGGGGCGGCATATTATGCCAGACGACGAAAATAAAGGGATTATCAGCAAAGACCTGGCAGAAAAAAACGGCCTGAAAATTGGTGACAAAATCCAAACGGACAGAGGTGTGGAGATTGAAATTGTAGGTTTATTTTCCCCAAAGGAAATAGAGGGCATCAACGATCAGGTAACAACCTACGATAAAATACAAAATCTCATTATCACCGATCTCGCCACTTTGGTGGCCTATGAAAATGGTCCCGCAATTCAGGGATTTAACGAGCTGACGGTATCGGTAGACGATCCGCAGAACATGGAGGAAATCATTTCTACAGTAAAGGAAATCACCGGTGTTGACTGGAAAGGTTTTTCATTTCTGATTGATAATGAGGATTATGAAAATGCCGCATCCTCCCTAGAACAATTGTCCGAACTGGTATCCATCATTTTGATTGTTGCGCTGATTGTAAGTATCGCCATCCTCTCACTCATTCTTACCATGTGGGCCAGAACCAGAATCCATGAAACCGGTGTGCTGCTTTCTGTTGGGATAAGCAAGCTGTCGATTTTAGGACAATATATTGCTGAGGTTTTGCTGATCGCGGTGCTGGCATTTTCTCTTTCCTATTTCTCTGCCAGCGCCATTGCAGGACAGATGGGAAACATCTTGCAATCCGGTCAGGTTGTGTCCGAGGTGCAGCAGGAAGATGGACTATCCACTGGAACCCGTGGGGAAGCCGGAACCAATATTGGGGATCAGGAAATAGAAGCTCCCGAATTACATATTCGCGTACAGCTTGAGGAAATGGGACTTTTGTTCCTGATTGGAATTGTGATTGTAACGGTATCCGCTGGAATTTCCTCAATTTCCGTTATGCGACTGAAGCCACGGGAAATTCTATCAAAAATGAGTTGAGGTGGTGGAGATATGAATAGAGCGGTGAAAAATACTACCATGAATTTGTACTGGATGACAAGGAGGTGTTTCTATGAAAATTTTTGAGTTGCATAGCTTGACTTACTCTTATGATAAAAATAAAAAGATTCTCAAAAGTATCAATGCACAGATGGAAACTGGAAAGATGTATGCCATTCTTGGTCCATCAGGATGCGGTAAGACAACCCTTCTTTCTCTGCTTGGAGGTCTGGACAGCCCCGCAAGTGGAAGTGTCTTATTTGAAGGGAAGGACATTGCACAGATTGGACTGGCAAGACACCGCAAGAAGAATGTTTCGTTTATTTTTCAGAGCTACAATCTAATAGACTATCTTACTCCAGTGGAAAATGTGGCTTTGACTTCCAAGCTACCGCCGCTACCTATTCTGGAACGCTTGGGCCTGACAAAAGAGGAATCAAAGCGGAATGTGCTGAAGCTATCCGGTGGTCAGCAGCAGCGGGTAGCTATCGCCCGCGCCTTAGCAAGTGAAGCCCCCATTATTCTTGCAGATGAGCCTACAGGAAATCTGGATGAGGATACTGCACAAGAGATTACGCAAATCCTTAAGGTAAGCGCCCATGAGCAAGGAAAGTGTGTAGTGGTTGTTACTCATTCAAACGAACTTGCAAGGCAAGCGGATGTAGTATTTGGTCTTAGAAATGGTAAAATTCAACCTTTAGAAAATTACCTATAAATTTAACGATAGTTAAATCTGCCGGACGACGGCAAAAGAAAAAAAGCTGTCGTACAGCAGATACATTTCCACGCACCTATGAAGCGGCGACTTTGAGAAAAATCAGAGCCGCCGTTTCTTTTTGCTCTTTCAACGATGCTCATGCGATCAGGAGGGCGGTATATAGGAGGATACCGCCATGGCAATTTTCGTCATTCATAGCACCCATGATCTGCACCAGCTAAAAAAAGCCTTGCCCCTCCTCCGGGGAAATATGACTATCTATCGGCATTATCATTCCAACTAAAACAGAAGAATCATAGTCATTTTTGTTGCGCCAGTTTCCCATTGCGGGGAGCTGGCGCTTTTTGCTGTCGATTTTTTGGGAAAGCTCCCGAAGTATGTCGCTGCCGATTCCCTCCTCCTTCCGATTCACTCGTCAATCGCCCGTGAATCGAAATGGAGGTACATAATGAAGAAAGTCAATCTTAGGGACTTATATCCCGATGTTTATAAAACCGATCACTTTGTAGAAGTAACAGAAGATGTGCAGGAGACAATCCGTGCCGCTGAGCGTGCGGAAGATGCCTATGACCGGAGGATGTATCGCTATAAGGCACATTACTCTCTGGACTGCGACAACGGTATTGAAAATGCAGTCCTTCTGAAGCCCCAGACGCCGGAAATGCTTTTGGAGGAAAAGCAGCTGCGGGAACAGCTTTATGCCGCAGTGATGTCTCTGCCGGAGAAGCAGGCCAAGCGGATCTATGCCCGGTATTACCTGGGTATGTGCGTGAGCGAGATAGCAGCAGCGGAGGGTGTAGACCCAAGCCGTGTCCGTGACAGCATCCGGCGCGGTCTGAAGCAACTGGCAAAGTATTTTTAGGATAGAACCACAAAGGGCGTAAGGTCTCAAAGTGCTTTTGGCACAGGGCCTTGCGCCCTATCTGCGCACTTGCATTGTTCGAGTAAAAGAACTATAATGTGTTTTGTGGAGGTGCAAGATGGATTATATGACATTGAAAGAGGCCGCCGAGAAATGGGGCGTGACACCTCGTAGGGTAAATTATTATTGTGCCGGTGGGCGTATTCCCGGCGCTGTAAAGATGGCTGGTGTTTGGCTAATCCCCAAAACTGCGGAGAAGCCGATTGATGGCCGGACAAAACAAGGGAAGGAGCTGCGCCATGAATAAAATTTTGATTATAGATGATGACAGAGAACTGTGCGCTTTGATTAAACGCAGCGTACAATCGGAACATATAGAAGCCGATTTTTGTAATACCGGAAAAGAGGGCTTGCAGAAATTAAAAGAGCAGGAATACCAGCTTGTGGTGCTGGATGTGATGATGCCTGGTATGGATGGCTTTGAAACGCTGGAAGAAATCCGCAAAGAAAATAGCTTGCCGATTTTGATGTTCACATCCAAAAATGACAGCGTTTCTAAAGTGCGGGGCTTACGGGCCGGGGCGGACGATTATCTGACAAAACCGTTTGATATGGACGAACTGATTGCCCGTATTGTGTCCCTCATTCGCCGCTACACTCGTTTTAATCAGCAAGCCGGAACCATGCAAAAACTGGATTTTGACGGATTGCAGATTGACCTTGAAAATCGTTCTGTTACTACGGAAAACGGCACTTTTGAACTTCCGCCAAAGGAATTTGAGCTGCTCCTGTACTGTGCAAAACATCAAGGGAAAATTTTAACCAAACAGCAGATTTATGAAGAAGTTTGGGGCGAAGAATATTTTTATGATGACAGTAACATTATGGCGATTATCAGCCGGCTTCGGAAAAAATTAGAAGTCAATCCTTCCAGTCCAAAGTATATCCAAACGGTCAAAGGGATTGGTTACCGCTTTAATAAGGAGGTGTAGCTGGTATGGAAATCATCGTTTTCTTGTCCATTGTGATTGCTGTTTTGGCTGTGCTGACCTCCATCTTTCTCGTTCGGCGCGTAAAAAAGCAAATAGCAGAAATGACCGACGCTCTGGTTGATGTGAAAAATGGAAATGGCAATCGGCGTATCTTGTCTGCAACAAATGAACTGGTAGCCCCTCTTGCCTATGAAATCAATGAGATCGTTGTGGCCTATGAAAGCAGACTTTCGATTGTCCGTCAAACAGAAGAAACTAACCGCCAGCTTATGACGAGCCTTTCTCACGATGTTCGGACGCCACTTACCACTCTGATCGGGTATCTTGATGCTGCACACAAGGGGCTTGTCACAGGAAAAGACCGGGAGGATTATATCGAAACCGCCCGCCGGAAAGCCCACAATCTGAAAGAATATATTGATGTGCTCTTTGACTGGTTCAAGTTAAATTCCAACGAGTTTGCTTTGGAGATCCAGAGCGTTGAGGCCGCAGAGCTGACAAGAAATATCCTGATTGATTGGATACCGATTTTTGAGGATAAACAGGTCGATTATGACATTGATATTCCTGAGCAGCCTGTCCGGGCAAGGCTGGATATAGATAGCTATATGAGGATTATCAATAATCTCATTCAAAATGTAATCGCCCACAGCCATGCGGACAAAATAAAAATTGCCCTGTCAAAGAAGGAAAATAGCATGGAGCTGCTGCTGGCGGATAATGGGGTTGGAATTGAAAAAGAAGATTTGAAACACATTTTTGAACGGCTTTATAAGTGTGATAAGGGTCGGTCCGAGAAAGGCAGCGGCCTTGGCCTTTCTATCGTCCACCAGTTAGTAGAAAAGCTTGGAGGAAAAATAACAGTTGAAAGTGTACCGGGAAAAGGGACTGAATTTATGTTGCTTTTTTCTTTGGAGATTTAAGCGGGTTCCCGTCCTTATGGCGGGAACCCTTGTCATTTTGCCGGATTTCAAATTGCAAGGTTAATGCAAGGTTGCGGCAAGGTTAATGCAAGGTTGGCGTGATAGAATACCTTACAGAACAGGAGGTTTTGAATATGGATACAAATTACATCATTGAAACAAAAAATCTGACGAAGCAATACGGCTCACAAAAAAGCGTGGCTGACTTAAATATCCATGTGAAGCGTGGGAGAATTTATGGTCTGCTGGGCAGAAACGGAGCCGGAAAAACTACTACCATGAAAATGCTGCTGGGCTTAACCAATCCGACTTCGGGGGAGGTAAAAATCTGGGGAAAGCCTTTGCAGGGAAATGAAAAGAAGCTGCTGCCCCGTATCGGCAGCCTGATTGAGTCCCCCGGCTTTTACCCTAATCTGACCGGAACAGAGAACCTGCGTATCTTTGCTACCCTGCGGGGCGTACCAAACAATCATGCCATCAAAGATGCTCTGGATCTGGTGGGACTGCCCTACAAAGATAAAAAGCTTTTTTCACAGTATTCTCTTGGCATGAAGCAGCGGCTTGCCATCGCCCTTGCCGTTATGCACGATCCGGAGCTTTTGATTCTGGATGAACCGATCAACGGCCTCGATCCCATCGGCATTGCGGAGGTACGCTCCTTTATTCGGGAACTTTGCGACGCAAGAGGAAAAACGATTCTGATCTCCAGCCATATTCTTTCGGAGGTTTCCCTGCTGGCTGACGATATTGGGATTATCGACCACGGCGCGTTGCTGGAAGAGGAAAGCCTTGCCGAGCTGGAACAAAAAAGCAGTAAGCATATCCGGTTTACGATTTCTGATACTGCACAGGCGGCAAGGATTTTGGAACGCAATTTCCATGAAAATCATTTTTCCATACAGGACGCTCACAATCTGCGCCTGCACAACCTCGACCTGCCCGTGGGGAAAATTGTAACTGCCTTTGTGGAAAACGGATTGGAGGTATCGGAAGCTGCAACCTCAGAAGAAAGCCTTGAAGATTATTTCAAACGTGTGACGGGAGGTGAGGGAATTGCTTAAACTGATAAAATGCGAATTTTGGAAATTAAAACGGAAAAGGTTATTATACGCACTGATGTCATTATCGTTATTTTTTCCATTGATTTTGGCATATATGGCAAAGGCGGGAACAGGTGCAGATACAACGGAACACTATCTTCAAACCCGATTTGATTATGTTTATACAATGATGTTGGGATATGGCTTGGTTTTTTTGCTTCCATGTCTAATTGGTATCATTGCCGCTATTTTGTTTTTTATAGAAAGAGATTGCGATACTTCCAAAAATATCAGAACAATTCCCGTTACAAATACACAACTTATTATGGCAAAAATTTCCATGCTGTTTATTTTCAGTGTTGCATTTTGTCTGATAAGCACATTATCTGTTGCATTGTTTTGTAAACTGTTTCATGTGGGGATGGTTTACGGCATGGCTTATAAGATAGCTATGAGCCTTATTTTTGGAGTTCTTATCGTAGCAGCTTCTTTGCCGATTGTATTTTTAATCATTTACTTTAACCAAAGTTTTTTGCTTTCTATCCTGCTGGCATTTTTTTATTCCATTTTTAACTGGGGCATACTGGGAACGATTGGGACTTCTATAAGTGCTGCTAAAATTGCTTTCTTAAATTCTTTTCCGGTTATATGTGTTATGAACTGGACAAGCGGCTCAATGATGAATCATTTGCAAAAGGATAATCTTTTGCCGGAAGCCTATGCGATTGTGCCAACTACTTTCCATACAATTTTTATCATGGTAATTACTGTTACACTTTCTTTGTGGCTGATCATTCGCTTCTATAAAAAATGGACGAGGTAGAAGATATGGGGAATATTATAAAAACTGAGTTTTTAAAATTAAAACGATATTATGTAGTAAAAGCCGGAATTATTATGACAATACTTTCTCCGTTGCTAACATTGTTTTATTCCACAGCAAATGATGGACAGACATGGACATTTGACTATTTTATGCAGCAAGTTATGATTAGTAACTGTACCTTGTTTTTCCCGATTATCATTACATTGATTGCAGGTTATATCATAACAAGAGAATATACAGATGACACAATGAAAAATATATCAACAATTCCTATTTCATATAAACAGTTACTTTCTGGAAAACTATTTGTCCTATTACTGTTGACAATCTGCTTCAGTTTTATAGGCTGTGTGATAGCATTGGCAATCAACATTATTGCTGGATTTCCGGGAGTGCATTTTGGCAGTATATTTAATCTGTTCATTCGTGTGATTGGGGCGAATATGGGAATTTACATTTCAGTCTTGCCGATCATTCTGCTATTCTGCTGTTCGGCAAATAATTTTTTGGGTGGGGTGGCATTGGCTTTTTTGTATGGATATTTTGGATCTTTTATAGGAAAAGTGTTAAATTATTATCCGATTAAAGCGAGTATGATCTTAGTAGACGTTGCCTGTGATGCGAAGTATGGTGTTATTTATCAAATTATCCCGGCTTATATTACAATAGCTTTGACTTTTTTGATTTCTATGGTTATTCTTGCAAATAAAAAGAAAGAACCCAGTATATCGACTGTTGCTAAGAAGAAAAAAATAGTCAGAAAAAAGGGCTGGTAATGATCCTGCGAAAAAAAGTTTTAGTATTGCTCTTTGTCATTTTTGCCGGATTCCAAATTGCAAGGTTAATGCAAGGTTGCGGCAAGGTTAATGCAAGGTTGGCATGATAGAATATCTTACAGAACAGGAGGTTTTGAATATGGATACAAATTACATCATTGAAACAAAAAATCTGACGAAGCAATACGGCTCACAAAAGAGTGTGGCTGACTTAAATATCCATGTGAAGCGTGGGAGAATTTATGGTCTGCTGGGGAGAAACGGAGCCGGAAAAACCACTACTATGAAAATGCTGCTGGGCTTAACCAATCCGACTTCAGGGGAGGTAAAAATCTGGGGAAAGCCTTTGCAGGGAAATGAAAAGAAGCTGCTGCCCCGTATCGGCAGCCTGATTGAGTCCCCCGGCTTTTACCCTAATCTGACCGGAACAGAGAACCTGCGTATCTTTGCTACCCTGCGGGGCGTACCAAACAATCATGCCATCAAAGATGCTCTGGATCTGGTGGGACTGCCCTACAAAGATAAAAAGCTTTTTTCACAGTATTCTCTTGGCATGAAGCAGCGGCTTGCCATCGCCCTTGCCGTTATGCACGATCCGGAGCTTTTGATTCTGGATGAGCCGATCAACGGCCTCGATCCCATCGGTATAGCAGAAGTACGCTCCTTTATTCGGGAGCTTTGCGACGCAAGAGGAAAAACCATTTTGATTTCCAGTCACATTCTTTCGGAGATTTCCCTGCTGGCTGACGATATTGGAATTATCGACCACGGCGCGTTGCTGGAAGAGGAAAGCCTTGCCGAGCTGGAACAAAAAAGCAGTAAGCATATCCGTTTTACGCTCTCTGATACTGCACAGGCGGCAAGAATTTTGGAACGCAATTTCCATGAAAATCATTTCTCCATACAGGACGACCATAATCTGCGCCTGCACAACCTCGATCTGCCCGTGGGGAAAATTGTAACTGCCTTTGTGGAAAACGGATTGGAGGTATCGGAAGCCGCAACCTCAGAAGAAAGCCTTGAAGATTATTTCAAGCGTGTGACGGGAGGCGAGGGAATTGCTTAAATTGATAAAATGCGAATTTTGGAAATTAAAACGCAAGCCATTGGTATTTATTTCCGTGTTCCTTTCCACCTTGCTTCCACTGGCTTATGCTATTTTTCTGGCAGATGCGAACACGGATGTGGATGCTACGAACAATATGATGTCCGGTCTGTTTCAGCTCAGCGCCTATCTTCTTTTGATGCCGCTTCTTGTGATACTGGCTTCCAATCTGTTATTTGAGGAGCTGGACAATGATACTTTGAAAAACCTTGTTACCATACCGGTAAATAGAACGAAGCTGGTGCTTTCCAAGATGCTGGTTTTACTGATATTTGCCATTGGCTTTATGGCGGTGGGAGCGTTGGTAAATCTTGCGGTTTTGCTGATTCAGGGATGGAATCCGGTGGGGTTCTGGACATTGTTTCAGGTAGGAATTGGAGAGGGAGTGATCATGTGGGCCGGTGCGCTTCCCTGTATTTTGATTGTCGTTCTTCTCAATAAAAACTATATTGTATCCGTTGTGATTACCTTTTTCTATACCATTGCAAATTATATTCTTACCAACAATGAGGCTTTTCTGACACAGCCTTTTGGTCTGAATGCCGGAACATTGCTTCCGGGGCCGCTGGCTTTCCGCTGGACATTCCAATTTTATGATTATAGCAGCATCAGTGAAGAACTGGCAGAACTGTTGGAACGGATCAGCCCGTATTATTTGAATAATATTCAAGTGTTTGGCGTGATTGTTGTGGAAGCCATTATATTTCTTGCGCTGATTGCGTTTGTTTACAGGCGTCGTGAGATTTAGGGGGTGTGATTATGTGGAATTTATTAAAATCGGAATTACTGAAACTACGCCGGTGCCAGATCCTTTTGGTAGGGCTGGTGGCGCTTGCACTCTGTCCGTTGGTGCAATATGGAAGCCAGTTGATTGTCGAGCCGGAGTATCGAAATCCAAACTATGATTTTCCCATGCTTTTTGAAAATGTTGTGTGGGGCAATACCCAGATGTTTTTCCCGATTTCACTGGTAATGATCGGCAGCTGGCTGATTGACAGAGAATCCACCCATGATACGCTGAAAAACATTATGACAATTCCTGTTTCTATGCCAAAAGTATTAGGAGCCAAGCTCTTTTGGGTTGGTATTCTTACGGCTCTGTTGGGAATATACAGTGTTGGCGTTACGCTGGTCACTGGACTGACGGTTGGCTTATCGGGGCTGACAACGGAAGTGATTTTTCATGGCGGTACACAGATTGTGTTAGCGAGTCTGACGACCTATCTGGTCTGTATGCCCTTGATCCTGATTTTTGGACAGATCCGGGGGGCATATCTGGGAGGTTCCATTCTGGCGTTCTTCCTGGGATACAGCATGATGTTCTTCAAAGGAGGTATTCTGGCCAGCATCTATCCGTTTTCTGCTGCGCTGATTTTAGTGGGCTTTGACATGAGTGAATATGCCGGAACAACCACAGCCCCGAACCCTTTGCTGGCGGTCATTGGGGTTGGTATCATGGGTCTCTGGGCAATGCTGTTGTTGCTGATGTCCAGTAACAAAAAAGAAATGAAACCCCGTAAACAGGCAAATGCCAAAGGAAGAGGAAAGCGTGCTGTACGCAGGAAAGGAAGGTAATACCTGTGAAGAAAGTAGTTTTAACATTATGCCTGATAATATTGGGTGCTTCTGTGCTTTCCGGTTGTACAAAAGATGAAGTTCTCGATTAGTATAACAATATTGTTCAGTCTGCTGGTTCCATAGCACTTACCGGAAATTCATCCTTACAAGGTACGAAAGAAAAAGGAATTGATGATTATACAGGAACCTATACGGCTGATTATGAGAATTTTTCAGATACAGAGTATCTGTTCGGGGGAACTTCCATAAAGCGAGAAGCAGGTAAGGAGCTGTCTATTGATTGCACTTTGGAGGTTACGGAAGGTACTGCAAAAGTATTTTGGATTTCTGGATCTGATGAAGCAGTCACTTTGATTGAAACAACCGGAACTTATAGTGACACAATTACACTTCCTGATGGTGGAAATTATATCGGCATTGAGTGTGAGGACTTTACTGGAAACATTGAATTGAATATTGAATAAGATTCTGCCGGACGACGGCAAAAGAAAAAAGCCGTCGTAAAGCAGCCACATTTCCACGCGCCTATGAAGCGGCGGCTTTGAGAAATCAGAGCCGCCGTTTCTTTTTGCATCGATGCCCCCTGCACCGTGTTCTGGCATGGCGGCTTTAGGAGGAAGCCGCCATGTCAATTTTTCTTTTTCGTAATAGCCATGAGTTACACCAGCTAAAAAAAGCCTTGCCCCTCCTCCGGGGAGGTATGACTATCTATCAGCATTATCATTCCAACTAAAAAAGCAGAATCATAGCTATTTTTGTTGCGCTAGTATCCCATTACGGGGAACTGGCGCTTTTTGCTACCAATATTGGAGGAAAGCTCTCGAAGTATATCGCTGCCGGTCCCCGCCTCCTTTCGATTCACTCGTCAATCGCCCGTGAGTCGAAATGGAGGTACATAATGAAGAAAGTCAATCTTAGGGACTTATATCCCGATGTTTATAAAACCGACCACTTTGTAGAAGTAACAGAAGATGTGCTGGAGACGATCCGAGCCGCTGAGCGTGCAGAAGCTGCCTATGACCGGAGGATGTATCGCTATAAGGCGTACTATTCCCTGGACTGTGACAACGGCATTGAAAATGCGATTCTGCTGAAGCCCCAGTCCCCGGAAACGCTCATGGAGGAAAAGCAGCTGCGGGAACAGCTTTATGCCGCAGTGATGTCTCTGCCAGAGAAGCAGGCCAAGCGGATCTACGCCCGGTATTACCTGGGTATGCGTGTGAGCGAGATCGCCGCAGCGGAGGGTGTAGACCCAAGCCGTGTCCGTGAGAGCATCCGGCGCGGTCTGAAGCAGCTGGCAAAGTATTTTTAGGATAGAATGACAAAGGGCGCAAGGTTTCAAAGTGCTTCTGGCACAGGGCCTTGCGCCCCATTTACGAACTTGTATTCTTCGAGCAGAAGAAATATAATAACCTATATTGGAGGGAAATTATATGGATTATATGACACTGAAAGAAGCAAGTGAAAAATGGGGTGTTACCCCCAGACAAATCAATTATTTGTGTGCTGGCGGGCGTATCCCTGGTGCTGTGAAGATGGCTACCATTTGGCTAATTCCCAAGGATGCAGAGAAACCGGCAGACCGTCGTTTCAAAAATAGAAAAAAATAATCCTCTCGTGAGGTTTCTGTGACATTTGGATGCTACACTAAAAATAAAGGAGTGTGATACAATGCGAATTTTAGTAGTCGAAGATGACCGACTTTTGAATAATACCTTGTGCTATAACCTGGATGCTGCGGGCTATGTCGTGGACTCCGCATTGACAAAATCAGCAGCCAGTAGTTTTCTGACCAAGCAGGACTATGACCTGATCGTGCTGGATGTAAACCTGCCGGATGGGAACGGCTTTGATTTTTGCCGTGAGGTAAAGGAGCGCCGGCCGGATACGGCGGTGATCTTCCTGACCGCAAATGATATGGAGAGCGATATGCTCAAAGGATATGAGCTGGGTGCAGAGGACTATGTGACCAAGCCATTTCCCATGAGCGTTTTTCAAAAAAAGCTGTCCGTGGTGCTGGGGCGGCTGGCGAAACAGTCTGGCGGTGGTGATTGCTATGAGGATGGCGCACTATCCATCAATTTCTCGGAGATGACTGCTTCCCTGTCCGGTAAGGCGCTGGTGTTCACTCCGTTGGAATACCGGCTGTTAAAAATCCTGACCAAAAACCCGCAGAATGTTTTGACCAGACAGGTGCTGCTTGAAAAGCTGTGGGATGCCGATGGAAATTTTGTGGATGAACACGCCCTGACTTCAGCCATCAGCAGGGTGCGGAACAAAATTGAAACGGAGGGGCGCCAGTACATCAAGACGGTGTACGGCATGGGCTATATGTGGATCGGAGGGGCGCTGAAATGAATACGCGAAAACTCTCCATCAACAAAGCCTGTATCCTTTTGGGAATACTCTTGCTGCTTGCGGTTAGTGCAGTTTGCACCGCTGTGTATCTGCTGACCCGGAATATAACTGCTGTCCGGTGTGTGTTCCTGTTCAGTCTCTTTGTGCTGCTCTGCGTTATCTTCTTTGTGGCTCTGATCCGCCGGAAGCTGGTCCGGTTCTCCGATGCCTTTTGTGGTCAGATGGATGATATGCTCTCCGGGGATATGCAGCCGAAGCAGACGGTTGAGGAAGAAAGCCTGTTCTATAAAATCAACTACCGGCTGGGGCGGCTGTACGAAGTCATGCAGGAAAATAAAAACAGTATCGCAAAAGAACGGACTGACCTGCAAGAGCTGATCTCTGACATCTCCCATCAGGTCAAGACCCCGATTGCCAACTTGAAGATGCTCAACAACACGCTGCTTGAAAACGAGGTTCCCCCGCAGAAGCAAAAGGAATTTCTGACAGCACAGACCAGCCAGCTTGATAAGCTGGACTTTCTCATGCAGGCTATGATTAAGACCTCCCGCCTGGAAACGGGAGTCATTTCGCTGGAGCAAAAACAGCAGCCGGTTTATGATACCCTTGCCGCTGCCCTGGGCGGGATTTTGCTCAATGCCGAAAAGAAACAAATAGATGTACAGGTGGAATGCCCGGAGCATTTGGATGCGCGCCATGATAGAAAATGGACAAGCGAGGCCCTGTTCAACATTCTGGATAACGCAGTAAAGTACACCCCGGCAGGCGGGCAGATTCGTGTATCGGTGGAAGGCTGGGAAATGTATGTGAAGATCGACATTGCTGATACCGGCATTGGCATCTCAGAACAGCACCAGGGGACGATTTTCAAACGGTTTTACCGGGAAGATGTGGTGCATGATGTGGACGGTATTGGGATTGGACTGTATCTGGCCCGTGAGATCGTGACCTTGCAGGGCGGTTATATCCGGGTGGTGTCTGAGGTTGGGAAAGGCTCAACCTTTTCTGTTTTCCTGCTCCGAAAGTAGAGCTGACACGCCCCGAAAATGGAAATGTCACAGGTTCGTGACATTTGGGGCCGAATTTAGCGGAAATTTTTTGTGGCTCGTGACATTTCTGTGAGGTTTGGTCGTTACAATGGGTTTATCAAAAAGAAAGGATGGTGTTCTTTATGAGCATTTTGCAAACGACTGAACTGAAAAAATATTATGGCGCAGAGCCAAACATTACCAGAGCCTTGGACGGTGTGTCCCTCTCTATTGAGCGTGGTGAGTTTGTTGCAATTATTGGAACTTCTGGAAGTGGAAAATCCACTTTACTAAATATGATGGGAGGTCTGGATGTCCCAACTTCCGGTCAGGTAATCGTGGATGGCAAGGAACTTTCCACCCTAAACGATGAGGAACTGACTATTTTCCGTAGACGAAAAATTGGATTTATCTTCCAAAACTACAATCTGGTTCCGGTGCTGAATGTCTATGAAAATATTGTTTTGCCCGTGGAATTGGACGGCGATAAGGTTGACAAGAAGTTTATGGATGAAGTAGTGCGGATGCTGGCACTGGAGGATAAGCTGAACAATATGCCCAACAACCTTTCCGGCGGTCAACAGCAACGCGTAGCCATTGCCCGCGCCTTGGTATCGAAGCCCGCTATTGTTTTGGCGGACGAACCCACCGGCAATCTGGACAGCAAAACCAGCACCGATGTATTGGGACTCTTGAAGGTAACCAGCCAAAAATTCCACCAAACCCTTGTGATGATTACCCACAATACCGAGATTGCCCAGCTTGCCGACCGCATTATCCGCATTGAGGATGGCAAGATTTCCAAGTAATGGGGGGGGGGGCGAAAGAAAATGAATGATATTTTATTTGGAAACACAAATCGCCCTGTTATTAAGAAATTGGCCGGGAGATATTTTAAGTCCAGTAAATCCAGAAATGTGATTGCAGTTATTGCAATTATTTTGACAAGTATTTTATTCACAACCATTTTCACTCTGGGTTCTGGTTTGCTGGACACCATTCAAGATCAAAATATTCGTAAGGCGGGCGGTGATGGTCATGCCGCTCTCTCCTACATCAGCGATGACATTTTTGATGAAATAAAAGATAACGAACTGATTGACCGTATTTCCTATACAAAATCTGTTTCCTATCGTCTGCATAATGCAGGTCTTGAAAAATGGCGGGCAGAAATGTGGTATATGGATGATACAGCATTAGAGTTTGGCCGCTATGAACCTACTGTGGGACGCACACCAGAAGCAGAAAATGAAATTATGGTCGATACAGAAACGCTAAAAGCTTTGGGCGTTCCTGCCGAATTAGGAGCAACGGTATCTCTTGAATATGAAATAAAGGGGAAAACTTACACTACTGATTTTGTACTGTGTGGTTTTTGGGAAACGGACAGTTTAAGCAATATTGGACGGCTGATTGTTTCCAAGGCTTTTATTGATACACATTCTAATCTGTTGGCCTATACCTATCCTGTTGATAATGATTATTCCGGCGTAGTGGTCGCTTATATCATGTTCAAAGGAAATGGTGCGATTGAACCGAAATTAAACCAACTTTTAAGCGAAGCTGGTTATACCTGCGATACAATGGGTGGTATTCGAGGTGATGAAAATTATATAAATGCCGGTGTTAATCCTGCTTATCAAGGGAGCAGTCTGTTGGAAAATCCGTCCATGCTGGTTTCTGGTATTGTAGGTGTTCTACTCATTATGATGACGGGGTATCTGATTATTTATAATATCTTTCAGATTTCTGTGATCCAAGATATTCAATCCTACGGACAATTAAAAACACTGGGAACTACAAGACGGCAGATCAAAAAACTAATTAGCAAGCAGGTTATGCGGCTATCTTGTATTGGAATCCCGATTGGGCTGTTGATAGGCTTTTTCATTGGCCGGTCATTAGTACCATTTTTGATGAATGGAACCGCATATACGGCTGCAGCTGGTATAAAAGTTAGCGTAAACCCACTGATTTTTATTGGCTCTGCTATTTTTGCTTGGATTACAGTCTATATCAGTGTTCGTAAACCTGCAAAGATAGCTGGAACTGTTTCACCTGTCGAGGCGATCCGCTATACGGAAAATGACGCTTCTGCCTTTAAGGGCAAAAAAGCAATTACAAAAAAATCAACACACGGCGCACAGATTCATCGAATGGCACTGGCAAACCTGGGGCGAAATAAAAAGCGTACTATCTTAGTAATTGTATCAATGACCTTGAGTTTAGTGCTGTTCAACACTGTATTCACACTATCCAGTGGATTTGATATTGACAAGTATGTAAGCAAATTTCTGAACAAGGATTTCATCATTTCATCGGCAGACTATTTTCAGTATCGTTTTGATCGAAGTGATGCTGAATTGTCGCAGACATTTATTCATGCTGTTCAACAGAAAGACGCTTATGAGGATGGCGGAGAGTTGTCTACGGTTCGAGTAACGGAAGAATTTTTCTCTGTGGAAAGTGAAACAATCGTAAACCATAACAAGGATAAGGCAGGAAATCCCCATGTTTCTCTTTATGGTGCAGATGATTTCCTGTTAAAGTCAATGGAAGTAATTGAGGGGGAAATTGATTGGGAAGCCCTGCGCTCTGGAAAATATGTTCTTTATGGTCTGCAAAGTGATGATAACGGGAACATTATCCAAGATCAAGCGGTACAGGTCGGTGATGTTCTGCGTTTCCATCATTCGACGGCAGATGGACTCAATAGTACGATGGATGCTACGGTTGATTTAACAGTGATGGCAAAAGTCCGAATCAATAACAGCGTTGATACTCACCGGCAAACAGGCGGAACTAATTTCTATATGCCAACAGAGAAATTTAAGCCACTTTGTACCGCTCCTCATGTGGTCAACTTCTCATTTAATGTGAAGCCGGAGCAAGAGATGGCTATGGAAGAGTTTTTAACTTCCTATACAGAAAATATTGAGCCGGGAATGGATTATGAGTCCAAACAAACCTATGTCAACTCCTTCCATGATCTAACTTCGTTGATCATTACGATTGGCGCTGCTTTAAGCGTCATTATTGGCTTGATCGGCATTACTAATTTTATCAACTCCATGCTCACCAGTATTATCACACGAAAAAAAGAGTTTGCTATGCTACAAAGCATCGGTATGACTGGAAAACAGTTGAAATCCATGCTGGCTTGTGAAGGATTATACTATGCAATAGGGACAATTCTGGCTTCTGCTTTCTTCGGCACACTGTTTTCGCTTATCATTGTGCAGGGAATTGCAAACAGCATTTGGTTCTTCACATATCGCTTTGTCATTTGGCCGATGTTAGTGATTTACCCGTTCTTATTAGCCTTGACGATTATAATTCCATCAATCCTATATAGGAAAATAGCTAAAACAAGTATCATAGAACGCTTGCGGACATCTGCATAGTGAAAACGAAAAGCCAGGGAAATTTTTCCTGGCTTTTCAAATACCACAAGATGGTGAGATTTCAGCTTGTTATTTTGTCGAAATGGCGTATGCCCGTGACATTTCTGTGAGGATTGCCTGTTAAGATAAAAGAAAAGTGGAAAAGTTGCCGCACGATGGCAAAAGAAAAAAGCCATCGTACAGCGACTAAATTGTTATGCACTTTGCAACGGTGGCTTTGAGACAATCAGAGCCGCCGTTTTTTCGTCTATCTAAAATGAACGACGACCCTACACCCTGCAATCTGGTACGGCGGCATATAGGAGGATGCCGCCATGTCAATTTTAGTCATTCACAATAGCCATGAGTTACACCAGTTAAAAAAAGCCTCGCCCTTCCTCTGGGGGAGTATGAGTATCTATCAGTATTATCGTTCCATCTAAATCAGAAGAATAGTAGGTGTTTTTGTCGCGCCAGTTTCCCATTGCGGGGAGCTGGCGCTTTTGGCTGTCGATTTTTTGGGAAAGCTCCCGAAGTATGTCGCTGCCGATCCCCGCCTCCTTTCGATTCACTCATCAATCGCCCGTGAATCGAAATGGAGGTACATAATGAAGAAAGTCAATCTTAGGGACCTGTATCCCAATGTTTATAAAACTGACCACTTTGTAGAAGTAACAGAAGATGTGCTGGAGACGATCCGAGCCGCTGAGCGAGCAGAAGCTGCTTATGACCGGAGGATGTATCGCTATAAGGCGCACTACTCCCTGGATTGCGACAACGGCATTGAAAACGCGATCCTGCTGAAGCCCCAGTCCCCGGAAACGCTTCTGGAGGAAAAGCAGCTGCGGGAGCAGCTCTACGCCGCAGTGATGACTCTGCCGGAGAAACAGGCCAAGCGGATCTATGCTCGGTATTACCTGGGTATGCGTGTGAGTGAGATCGCCGCAGCGGAGGGTGTAGACCCAAGCCGTGTCCGTGACAGCATCCGGCGCGGTCTGAAGCAGCTGGCAAAATATTTTTAAGATAGAACTACAAAGGGCGCAAGGTCTTAGTGCTTTCGGCACAGGGCCTTGCGCCCTCATCTATATTTGGTCATTCAATAGGCTTGATTATATAGATTAAAATTTAATATCTTTATGAAATCTTCAAATTTCCCCTGTATCCTATTGTTGAAATCAAAAGAAAGGACAAAAGGATATGGATATGATTTTGAAAACAACCGGCCTTTGCAAAAATTTCAAAGGGCAGATGGCCGTAAATAATGTATCACTGAATATTCGGAGAAATTCTGTCTATGGGTTGCTGGGACCGAATGGGGCGGGTAAGTCCACTACACTCAAAATGATTACAGGGATTCTAAGCCCCATCTCTGGAAGTATCGAGTTTGACGGCCATCCGTGGCAGCGCAGTGATTTGACACAGATTGGTGCATTGATTGAAACGCCTCCTTTGTATGAAAACCTGACCGCATACGAAAATCTAAAAGTGCGGACAACAATGCTGGGGCTGCCAGATACACGGATTGATGAAGTCCTGCATATTGTTCGTTTGACTGGTACAGGAAAAAAACGGGCTGGGCAGTTCTCCCTCGGAATGAAGCAGAGGCTTGGTATTGCCATTGCCCTACTGAATAACCCACAGCTTTTAATTCTTGACGAGCCGACCAATGGACTTGATCCCGTAGGTATTGAAGAACTTCGTGAGCTGATTCGTTCTTTCCCAGCTAAAGGGATTACAGTAATTTTGTCCAGCCACATCCTGTCAGAAGTCCAGCAGATTGCCGATCATGTTGGCATCATTGCGGGTGGAGTGCTTGGATACGAGAACGAGCTTCGCACTGGCGAAAATCTGGAACAGCTATTTATGGATGTAGTAAAATGTCATCACAAGGAGGTGTAATGAATGAATTACCTAAAAGCAGAACATCTGAAATTCAAGCGGGCAATTTCAAATAAGTTACTGTTCATTGCCCCCTTTTTGACCGCTCTTTTTGCATGGATCGTAGGTGGCTTTTACGGCTTTCAGTATATGACCTTTTACTGGTGGTATGCTTTTCTTCTTCCCGGAACGATTGCCATTTTGTGTTCGATTTCTCTTCAGAAAGAAGAACGGGCTGGAAAGTATTATTCTGTATTTTCTGCGCCTATCAGTCTGAAACGATTTGAATATGCGAAAGCATTGATTCTGATTGAAAAAGTACTCGTGGCTGCTGTATTTCTGGCTGTTTTTGCCACAGTAAGCAACTTGCTCTCCCCTGCTTTGGCCGTATATTCTGTGAGTCGGAACTTTATAGGAAGTATTACTGTGGTAATTGCTTCCATCTGGCAAATCCCAATCTGCTTGCTTCTGACACGGAAAACCGGCTTGCTGTTCCCAATTGCAGCAAACACTTTGCTGGGTATTCTTATGCCTATCCTGCTTGGAAATACGGCACTTTCATGGGTGTGTCCCTATTGCTGGGCTGCGAAAACAGCAGACCTGATTATGGGAATTGAAAGCAATGGAACCTTTGCTGGTGTTGCAGCTTTTTCATGGGTCGTTTTGCTGCCGCTGTTATTCTCCGTGATCCTATATTCCCTACTTACTCTTTGGGACGCAGAACATTTTTCAAAGAAAGAAGGGAAGTAAATGAGGACAATTGCTCTGATTCGTGCCGATTTTATGAAACAGTGGCACACACCTTATTTTTGTATTCATTCAGTGATTCCCGTAATGGGGGCGATCCTGTTTGTGTTTTACTTCTTGTATTATCGAAATGTGGATGAATTGAAAAAAGTATGCTTTCTTCTGGAGTTGACGGCGATGGTCTTTCCCCTTTTGATCAGCATGATTGTCGGTCTGAATATCATGCAGGAAGAAAGAGCCTCGCACTTTCAAAATCTGATGATGGTACCAGAGCGCAAGAAGACACTATTGGCAAAGTTCGCTGCGCTGTATCTGTCTGGTATTTCCTCTTTAGTGCTGCTTTTTACGCTGTTTATGATTGGGGTGGGAATGAGCCAGATAGAAATTATCCCTTGGAGGTTGCTGATGCAATCTGTGCTAGGATTAGCTATGAATAGCTTCGTGATATACGCACTGCATTTATTTTTTAGCTTGAAATTTGGGTTGGGACCGTCCGTGTTTTGGGGTGTGTTTGAATGCTTACAATGTATATTATATAGCAACATTGAACTGCATGGCTTGTGGCGGTACATCCCTTTTTCTTGGTCTGTAAATTGGGTACATGATGTTTTGAACGGCAGACTGGTTTCTAATACTGTACAATGGATTTTGATTGCTGTATTATCCGTTGGATTTTTGCTGATAATTCTTTCTTGGTTTTCTCGGTGGGAGGGAAGAAAAAATTATGAATAAGATGATGAAAGTTTTTTGCGCGATGCTTCTTATGGGCTGCCTGTGTTCCCTGTTTTCCGGCTGTTCTTTTGTTAAAGAACAAATAAAAGAATACGCTGATGATAAGGAACCATGTGTTTTGAATCATGGCGATGTGACACAGTTTACTTATAAGGGAGATAGCTATACAATTCTTGATGATACCATGAAAAATGAAAATCTCGGTGAATGGATTGGGTATATCCGTCAACTTGTAGCGGTAGACGATACTGGCGCGATTATCGTGCAGGAAAATATTGGAGATGCCACTTTTCACTCTCTGTCTGACCTTGCAGAGGAATCCCCCGATGCAAAATATATCATTCCGTTTCTAAATGTGTATGCTGATCCCAATAATGCGTCCAATCTCATTGTAGATGTAAACGGAGGGTATCATAAAGCAACCCTCAGTAATCAGCTTACAGGGGCAGAAATTATACTTGATTTTAGGATCGCGGCAGAAAAGGCGGCCAGTAATTTTGAGCTTAATCCGACAAATACAACACAAATCATTTGCGACAACAGAGTTTATCAAGTCACCACGGAAACCGTATCAAAAGGACAGCTGGGGAAATACATGGATATTCTTGCAGAAAAAGTAACATTTGATGCTGATACCAAACTACCGCTGACGAAGGAGGAAATGAAACAAATCGACTGGACAGGTAGTTCGAGTGAACAGACGAGAGAAAGCTGGTTTTATGTGGATGTGTACGAGATTTCCGGCACGAATCCGGCAGACGCTGTTGCTGTAAAAGTAAATAATCAGTACCATATCGCAAGGGTACAGTAATTTGCTTTTTCTTGTGGTATAATGGTAAGCACAGATTTTAATGAAAGGAGGCGGGAGAATGGCTACGATTCTTGCAGTAGATGATGAACAGCCTATTTTGGAACTCATAAAAAATGGATTGCAAAAGGACGGGCATATGGTAACAGGCTATGTATCTGCGGAACAAGTGCCACTGAATAGTCTGAACCGCTATGATTTAATCATTCTGGACATTATGATGCCTGGGATGGATGGTTTTTCCTTTTGTGAAAAAATACGGAGTATAGTTGACTGTCCGATTCTATTCCTTACAGCTAAAACAATGGAAAATGATATTACTTTTGGTCTGGGTCTGGGAGCTGATGACTATCTGACAAAGCCTTTTCGCATCCCGGAGCTGCGTGCCAGAGTAAATGCCCATATACGCCGGGAACAAAGGGAACGCCATAGCAGCCTGAACTTTGAACGCATAAAAATAGATCTATCAGCTAAAACAGTACAGGTAGACGGAGAAATCGTATCTCTTACCAAAAGCGAATATATGATCTGTGAATTTCTTGCCCGTAATAAAGGACAGGTGTTTACACGGGAACAGATTTATGAGGCTGTTTTCAGTTTGGATGGAGAAAGTGATAATTCCACGATTGCCACTCACATTAAAAATATCCGGGCGAAACTGAGCCAGTATTGTATTCAGCCGATCACAACCGTATGGGGGATTGGGTACAAATGGGAATGAAGAAACAATCATCATTGAAAACGGCCTTTTGGCGTTTTTTATTTATGTTGCTTGGTGGTTTGATTGGCGCAGCTGCTGTTCCGTTTTTGCTTATGAACATCAGCACGACCTTAGGGCTTACCACATATGGGGACTATTCAGAAATACGGTCGAATGAACTTGCGCCGATCCTCGCAGCTACGCCAGATTTGTCCGATGTGCAAATACCAATGGGAATTGAATATGTGCTGTTAGACAAAAACTATCAGATTATCGAAACTACTTTAGATGAAAATGAGTTGGAGCACGCTATGCGGTATGCGACCACAGGTGTTATCGACCAGAACCTAAAAAAAAGATACCTACTTGTCACTCGTGAAAATGAGTATGTTGTTCTGCAATACTATATTGGTGCTCAATATACAAATGAGTGGATGAACGAGCATGTTCCGTCTCCAGATATATTGCTGATGATTTTGATTGCAGCGGGAGGAATTTTTGTTTGTCTGTTCCTGACAACCAGATTTGCCAAACGGTTGCGATTGCAGCTTGATCCTTTGTATGAAGCAACTTCGGAAGTGGCAAAGCAGAACCTTGATTTTGAGGTTGGACATTCAAATATCAAAGAATTTGAAGATGTGCTACTTTCTTTTTCTCGTATGAAAGAAAGTCTGAAAGCTTCTTTAGAGCAACAGTGGGAAGCCGAGCATATGCAGAAAGAACAAATTGCTGCACTTGCCCACGATTTAAAAACGCCTCTAACCGTTATTCAGGGAAATACTGATCTTATCAGCGAAACAGAGCTGGATGAGGAACAGCGTTTATATGCGGAATATATCAGCAGCAGTTCCGAACAGATGCAGTTATACATTCGGACGCTGATTGATATTTCACGGGCAGCGACCGGCTATCAGCTTCACATGGAGGATATTGGTGTGCTTGCCTATGTGGAACAGTTGCAGGGGCAGATCGATGCCCTGTGCCAGACGAAAAAAATCGGATTGCAGATGGAATTAGAACACTTGCCTGATGTACTGTCTGCGGATAAGTTGCTGTTAGAACGAGCGATTATGAATGTGATAAATAATGCACTGGACTATTCCCCGCAGGGCAGTTTCATTCATATCTCGATAATAGGCGGTAAGCAACATCTGCAAATCGCGGTAACAGATACTGGTCCTGGATTTTCACAGGAAGATTTGCTGCATGCTGAGGAACAGTTTTACATGGCAGATCACAGCCGCAGTTCTAATCTGCACTTTGGAATGGGTCTGTTTATCACAAAATCCATTGTCCAGCAGCATGGAGGAAAGCTTAATTTGAGCAATTCTGAGAAGACAGGCGGCGCACAGGTTACAATTTCAATTCCATATTGATTTTATGGGTGGCTTTTGAGCTGCCCATTTTTCAAATCTTTATAAAATCTTCAAAATTATATTTTACGATAATCCCATAAAGAAATTAGCTGCCGGACGACGGCAAAAGAAAAAAAGCCGTCGTACAGCAGATACATTTCCACGCGCCTATGAAGCGGCGGCTTTGAGAAAAATCAGAGCCGCTGTTTCTTTTTTGCTTTTCAACGATGTTCATGCAATCAGGAGGGCGGTATATAGGAGGATACCGCCATGTCAATTTTCGTCATTCATAGCACCCATGAGTTACACCAGCTAAAAAAAGCCTTGCTCCTCCTCTGGAGAGATATGACTATCTATCGGCATTATCATTCCAACTAAAACAGAAGAATCATAGTCATTTTTGTTGCGCCAGTTTCCCATTGCGGGGAGCTGTCGCTTTTTGGGGAAAGCACCCGAAGTATATCGCTGTCGATCCCCGCCTCCTTTCGATTCACTCGTTAATCGCCCATGAATCGAAATAGAGGTACATAATGAAGAGAGTCAATCTTAGGGACTTATATCCCGATGTTTATAAAACCGATCACTTTGTAGAAGTAACAGAAGATGTGCAGGAGACGATCCGTGCCGCTGAGCGTGCAGAAGATGCCTATGACCGGAGGATGTATCGCTATAAGGAGCATTACTCTCTGGATTGTGACAACGGTATTGAGAATGCAATCCTGATGAAGCCTCAGACACCGGAAATGCTCCTGGAGGAAAAGCAGCTGCGGGAGCAGCTCTACGCCGCAGTGATGGCTCTGCCGGAGAAGCAGTCCAAGCGGATCTATGCCCGGTATTACCTGGGTATGCGTGTGAGCGAGATAGCAGCAGCGGAGGGTGTAGATCCAAGCCGTGTCCGTGACAGCATCAGGCGCGGTCTGAAGCAGCTGGCAAAGTGTTTTTAAGATAGAACCACAAAGGGCGCAAGGTCTCAAAGTGCTTTTTGCACAAGGCCTTGCGCCCTATCTATCTATTGCAGCAGACTTAGTGTTCCATACTTAATTTTTTTTAATAAAAAAGCAGGAGACATTTTCAGATCTGCTGCTTAGTAAAGCTATGAATAGTTAATTCTAGTTAGGCTTCCAGTTATGCAAGCTGTAAACTGTGTAAATATCAAATGCTTGTTATTTTTAGTTCACAATTAAGTTCTTCTGCTTTTAGTACGGCGTGATTGAAAATTGTAATAAAATCCTCACCATCACTTGTAACAAAATAATTTGATAAATTGGTTATATCATCACTGATATTTGTTTTCCACGGTGGCTGGGCAGATAGATCTTTTATATCCCATACTAGGTCGTATCTGAAAACTCAAAGTTTCACAAAAATGTGATATAATCATTGCAAAAGAGCTGAGATACATGGCAAGACGATATGAAGTAAGTGACGACGAGTGAAGCTGAATTGAGTATCTGTTTCTCTCAGCTAAAACTGGTAGACCAGCCAAATGGGATAATAAAACCATGTTCAATGCCATTCTTTGGCTTGCTCACAGTGGTTCAGCTTGGGAGGATATGCCCAATCGTTATCCGCCGCACCAAAGCGTTTACAGTCGCTTCTACAAATGGTGTGATGACGGAACTCTGGAGGCTGTATTCCATATGCTGAATGCAGGTGCAGATCATGAGACACTGAGTATAGACAGTACTTGTAGATATAGGTGGAAATAATGTAATTACCGAATCAATCGCTTGAGTTTCGCGAGGATCCAAGCGATTAATTCGGTACATAGGTTACTTACAAAATTACAATTATGATGAAAACGGGAATAAGCATCCAGATGAGTAAAAGCCAGGGGAATTTCTGCCCTATGAACCAGCCGATCAAGATATCAATCAGTAATATCGGGATTAGAATTAGGCAGCCAGGAATTAACAGAGTTTTCCAGTGATACCAATGAAAAAATCTTCCGTAAAATACAGCAGCCAGAAGGAACACGACAACTATCAGAAGGAGTGATCCTACAAAGACTGCACTGCATCGAATGACTGCATAAATCAGTGGATTCACGGGTGTAGCATGGGTGATTACAGACGCCCGCTGTTCAGGTTTTGAAAAGAAAAATGACAAAAAGAACAGGGTGCTAATCCATAAAAGGGGCAGGAGCCGAAAAAGATAATCGCAAAAGCTCTGCACAGAAAAGGGAGCTGTATGTTCGACTCCTAAAAGCGTCACTTGATTTAGAATTTGCCATCCGGCAAATAAAATAACGGCCAGGATACCAACAAAAAATTGATTCCAAAGAAGCCTTTTTAATTCGTAAAAAAAGATTCTAGTCAAGGTTTAAATCCTCCTCGGTCAGCCCACAGGCGTTTAAGAATTCTTGTTCGGTCAAGTAGGGATACATAGGATCAACATCCCGATTAAAAAGCTGGTACAGAATCAGATCCATTGCCTCTTCACCACCAACTAGTTCTTCTGCTTTCAAAATTTTTAGAGGCATTTCATTGTAGTACCGCATGTTGGAGAGCTGGTTGGAAATGTCCAAACGTTTTTCTTCTGGCAGTGCCTCCAGATATTGGGGATTGCGGATGTAAAAGTTATGGTAATAGTCATCGACCGCTGTTTTCCACTGGTCAATGTAATTTTCTTTGGCATAAGCTTCTCCGTAAAGTTCTTTGATGATTCGGTATGTGGTATAAACAGTTAGTCCTTCTGCAGACCAGGCACTGTCTGGTTGGGAAACATCGAACATGGCTCCAAGCCCCCACCACTGATGAACCAGTTCGTGTATCATGACTTCTCCGGGAATTCCGCCTTTTTCAGAGTTGTGCAGATTCTGTGCCGTGAAATCCTGTTCATCCATTAAGCTGGCTCCGGAAACTGCATAGCCTCCCCCAGCTACTCGCCCTTGAATCAGCTTCAGAGAATCGAGGGAAGAAAAGGAAGGTACTCCGTAATGGGAAGAGCAGTATTCCATGACAGTCTGGATAGCTTCGGCGGCATTGGCTTCTTCCATGATTGGATGGTGTTTACGACCATAATAGAACTGAATGGATGTGCCAGCGGCATCAATATCTTGGCGAACATAGTCTCCTGCATAGAGAATTCCACCAGTTCCTGTATCTTCAATTCTCCATGTAATGGTTCCGTTATCATGCTCTACTTCTTTTTTTGCCTCAGCAAGCCCAAATGGGATGACTGTCATGGTATCTGGGAGCGTAATATCTGTGATGGAAGAGAACAGACCATCAGCAGTCCCCACATTCATGATCATGGGAGCCAGGGTCTGATTTTCCAGACATAAATACTTTGAGCTGATTTCCGGTTTTCCCTGCATGGTTTCCATAAGGTTCCAGTCCTGCGGGAATCCCTGGTAATCAAAACAAAGATCGATGGATTCAAGATCAGGGATCGTGACATTTAAAAGTGCCATATTGGATTCCTGGTAATTGTCAATCTCGAAGGGTACAGGCTGACCATTGGCCTGGACAGAATTTACCTCATAACCGGGATTGATTGCAAAAGCCACCATTTGCTCTGTTCCTGTTATATTTTCAATTTGAAAGGATGCAGTGCCGGATACAGTTCCCCTGGAAAGATTGGGATGGACATCTGTGACTTGTTTTTCACAGAATACACCATCTAGGTAAGGAATTTCGTAAAGGGCTGTGGCAGACAGATCTGGATTGCTGTGATCCAGAAATGGCTGGGACTTGTATAAAAAGCCGCAAAAAGCAAAAAGGCAGACAGTAATCATAGGACGCCAGAAGTGGCGGCTGCTGTATTGCATGGATCCCACAGGTCCTTTTCCATATTGCCGGATACACAGATAGGACAAGAGCCAGATTGCTGTTGCACCCGTGATCCAGGTAAAACGCATATAAGCTACCGAACGGAAGATACGGAAGTTTGTAAAATCATCTGAGATTGCCCATACACAGGGATTTAACCAGCAAAGCTGCCAATTATCTTTCCAAATGGTCAGGCTTAGTCCGGATAGGGCTGCCAGTATGACAATAGATAGATCCATACGGCGAGTAAACTGATATACGGCAGAGGATAAAAGGATGGAAATGGGCATTGCCATTCCCATAAATAAAAGATAGCACAGGAAATAGGTCAAGCCATCAAAAACGCTTCCGGAAGTCATCATGGTAAAGGGCATCCATATTGCCGTAGTTATACCCCACGTTAAGGCTGCCGTCCCAATAAGGGATAGCAGGTGGATGTAGGAAGCAGTCAGCGGAGAGATGATCGAATACAAGAGCGGTTCCATCTGCCCGCGTTTTATCCGGTCCCATTCCCAAATAGTCAGGAATGCAAACAGAAGGCTGGAAAAGATTCCAGCGGCCAGGGATGGATTGGCCAAATAGGTTCCTAAAGTGGTAGTCTCCGCTGGCTGATATAGAAACAGACCCATGACAGGGGAAAGAATAGTAAGTCCCATAATCAGCCAGGTTAGAGGAGAACGCAGAAGACGCCGGAACTCTAACCATAATAAGGAAAAGATTTTCATCGCAGTTCCTCCTTGGAGATTAGATAAAGGTAGGCATCTTCTAAGGTAGGTTCTTCGGCGTGAGCGTAAGAGGGAAGAGTTTCCCATACACCCCTGCAGCGTACTCCGAAAGTAGTATTGACACGGCTTGTAATGTGGAGACCCTGTTCATGGGACGTGTCCTGTTCAAAAAAGGTGCCTACATGTCCAGCGGCAAGCCGGATCAGAGCAGATGGTGCTCCAGTAAAGAGGATGGAGCCATGGTGTATAACAATCAGCTGGTCACAGACGGACTGTACATCCTCTATGATATGGGTGCTTAAAAGTACCAGACGTTCCTGGGCAGCCTGGGAAAATAAATTGCGGAAGTGAATCCGTTCTTCTGGATCCAATCCTACAGTTGGCTCATCAAAGATCAGAAGTTTAGGATCACCTAAAAATGCCTGGGCAATTCCAACCCGCTGACGTTGACCGCCTGACAGTGTTCGGATCCGGGCATTAGATTTTTCCGTAAGGTTGACTTCCTGGATCACTCTGGTCAGAATGGCTTTTGGGTTGGATAATCCCTTTAAGGCAGCTATATAGTCTAGGAACTGATAAACAGTCAGTTCTTCATAAAGCCCAAATGTCTGGGGCAGGTACCCTAAATGACTCTTTAACAGGCGTTCTTGTTTTAAAAGTGGCTGTCCATCTACAATGATACTTCCGTTTGAAGGAACCAGGGCAGCTGTCAAAAGCTTTATTAGTGTGGATTTTCCAGCACCGTTTGGTCCCAAAAGCCCGATCATGCTGGGAGCTTTTAGTTCCAGATTCAAATGTGAAAGAGCTTGTTTCCCATTGGGGTAGGTCATACTTAAATCCTGAATGCGAATGTTCATGTCGCTATATCCTTTCGTTTTTAGATTCCTGCATTTTTAGGTCAGACAGTTTTTGTTCCACCCTACATTTCACATCATCACTCAGTGGGATGGAATCAGCAGCAGCTTTTAACTGCTCTGCAATATAATCATCCAATGGATCCTGACCAGGAATATAGTTGGATGGAATGGTATTTGTGGTTTCTTTTGTCATATGCGGCCTCTCTTTCAGATGATATGTTATAGCAAGGTTCCATGGTCCAGTTTCAAAATGTGATCGGCTGCCTGGGCAACTTCTCTGCTGTGGGTGACAACGATGACACATTTTCCAAGTTCATGGGCGGTTTGTTTTAAGAGTTCAATAATTTCTTCCGTTGTGGTTTCGTCCAGGTTTCCAGTTGGTTCATCAGCAAGAAGAACCTTTGCTTCGCTGGCCAGAGCACGGGCAATCGCCACTCTTTGCTGCTGACCGCCGGATAGCTGGAGGACATTCCGGTTCCAGGCATCCTGCGGAATATTTACTTTGGTGAGAAGTTCTCTGGGATCTTTATTCCCACCCAGCTTTATATTTTCCTGGGCAGTAAGATAATCAATCAGGTTATAGTTTTGGAATACCAGAGAAATATGGTGTCTGCGATGGAAATTAAGACCACATTTCTGAATATCCTCCCCGTCATACTGGATCACTCCTTCGTTAGGAGTATCCAGTCCGGCAAGAAGGGAGAGAAAGGTGGTTTTTCCGGAACCACTGGAGCCTATGATGGAATAAAATTTGCCTGCTTCAAATCCAGCAGATATTTGGTGCAGTACAGGGCTGTTTTTTTGCGTTCGGTAAGTATAACTTATATGGTTTGCTTCCAAAATCATTGCAAGACCTCCTAACTCATTTCGCTCAGGATTTCTCTTGGCTTTTTGCGGAATATTGTAACTCCTGCAAGAGAAACAGATGATAAGGTTAATAGTGCGATGCTGATGCCATCGGCACAGAACATAGATGGAGACAGAGATATCTGTACATCCGTTACTGTCAGTTCTGGGGCAACATATTCAGTCTGTATTTGATTTGCTGTTTGATCTTCTTGAAGCTGTGCCTGCTGCTCCTGTTGAACGACCAGATATTCAGCCGCAGTTTTGGCAGCCATGGGAGCGGCCAGAAAAGAAAGGCTGACAGCAACAATTCCGATGAGAAAAGCCTCCAGGATCATTTGAAAAAGGATTTCCAGCTTTGAGATTCCCAAGGACATCAGGACTCCTATTTCATGAGTTCGGCTTTTCATCCAGAAAACAAAAATAAGTGATAAGATAATGAAACTGGCACTGGCAATAATCAGTAAAAGCATTTGGCTGATATGCTCTAGGTCATTAAAATTGGATGCCATAGTATCCAGGTTTCCATTGTTATCAATCAGATCATACCGCTCCCAGTTGATGTCAGTCTGTTGGATTCGTTCCTTCACTGCTTCGTATTCATCAACCTGTTCGACTTTGAAGTAGGCTTTTTCAAACAGAGGGGAATCCTGTTCTGCTTTTGCCGGAAAGTCCAGATTTGTAAAAATAATATTTTCGGAGCGGTAGGTATCGCCGGACATATAAGGAGTCATAGGTTCCCTGACCTGATAGATCCCTACAATCTCTGCATATTGGATGGGACCTTCCTGCTTAACAGGGGAAAAGCCGATCCGGTCACCGACTGTAAGATGATTTAAAAGAGCAAGTTCTTCTGATATTACACAAACATCCTGGTCTTGGGGAACAGTCATACGTCCATCTTTTATCGTTACGATTCCATTTAAGACATTGGAATCCAGACTCATTGTTCGGTTTCCTACCAGGGAAATACCTTTAGGATCAAGGGTTTGGTCTTTGTCTGGATCTTCAATACGGGAAAAACCCTCTGGTTTTACAGGAGTTGGAACCGTTGTAATATTGTAATCAGAGATTCCGGAAGCAGCGGCTATTTTTTCAATATCTTCCCGGACAAGAGATTCAAAAGAATGATCCGTCCATACATATCCGGAGGGCTGCCCATTGCTGATGATCGTTTCTGCATGAACGCCTTGATAACTGCCGCTTTGTCCGACTCCGAACGTTTCTTCAATTACTTCAAACGCTTCCTGAAGACGTTTGCTTCGATTCTCCGGGTTTCCTTCTAACAGGAAGCCAGCCCCGATTGCCTGCCGGGTACTGTCTTTTGCCGCAATATTAGCAGAACGGCTTGCCATACCTGACAGAAACAGAAGACTGATTATACCAATTACAAGAAGCAGAAGGAGGCTTTTGATTGGTTTTCTGAGGCAAGAGCGGATGGCTCTTTGAAATGGATTCATGTTATCCCTCCATTCTGGATAAAATATCTTTCGGGTTGGTAGTTAAAACGGGAACCAGAGACAGAAGCACTGCGGTCAAAATTACCAGGCTGCCAGCTGCAAACAGAGTGGCAATTTCCTTCATCTGAAGGCTTGGTGTCATTACAAGCGTGGGTTCCGAAGCTGAAAGGATGGTCTGCAGTACATTGGCACTGAGCGTTCCAAGACAGCAGGATCCTATGGCAGCCAGGAGAAAGATCATGACAGATTCCAGAAAGGTCTGGAGAAAGATGGTTCCCTTGGACTCTCCTAGACTGATAAGTACAGCCATTTCTCTTTGACGGCTTCTCATCCACATACATAGGATTAGAGAAACAATAACGGTTCCGGATAAAAGTGTGAAGGCCATCATAAGCTTTGTAATCCGAATGATTTGTTCCAGGGGAGCTTTCATCTGCTGGTATAGGACATCGGAGGATGTAACCTCTGCTTTTTCTCCGAACAGTTCCTGCAGCTCCTCAGCCAGAGCTTCTGTCTGTCCCGGCTGGTCGGTATAAACAATCAATTGATTGAATTGATCAGAATTAAATAGGGTAGTATAGGATTTTATATCGATAAAAATCTGGTTTTCAATGCGATACAAGGAATCCAGAGTATTATTCTGCTGGTGTTCGTTTCCAGAAAGAAACAGACCACAGACAGTTACAGTAATGGTTTTGCCATGCTCATTTTCCAAATGAATCTGATTTCCGATAGAAATGCCATTCACTGTAGCAAATGTTTCGTGTATGACCGCAGAGGAATCTAATTGCGGCTGAATCAGTGTTCCATCGGTCAGACGATAGTTCTGTGTGGCAAAAGGACCATCTTTTTCCAGATCATCATAAGCAGTTAAATGAATCTGTGAGTTTTCCGGTTTCTGAGAATCACTAGCTGTAATGGGCAGGAAATCGGAAAGATAAGCGGGACTTTCTGCCTGACGGTTTAGGAATGTAATATGGGGCAGCTGCTTTACGGCAGAAATATCCTGACTGGAAATCCGATCCCTATCCTGCGTGATTTCACAGACTGCTTTTGCCTTTGATTTTTTCTCTATAGAGATTTGAGTTGTCTGGGCTGCATGGAGGATCATGACAGTGCCAAGAATCATACTGTTTACCAGAAGAAGAATCAAAAACAATAACGCAGTTTTTGTCCGCTTACGAAACAGATATAAGAAGGCTCGTTGATAAAATGGCATGGCAGGCTCCCTCCTGACTTATTCGTAACGGATCAAGAAAATCTGCTCGGCTAAAATCGCTCCGGATTCGTCTGTTTCGCCATAGACAGCGACAGATGTTTCTTTTTTGATATCCGCGGCACTTGCAGTTTCCAATGTAAGTGCTCCAGTAGATTGGCTGATGCGGGCAAGCTGGAAGGTACAGTTTTCCAGATAGTTTACAGTAAGGAGATTTTCAGCGTTTTCGGAGTCAGCGGCCATGATGGCAGCCCCGGCATCCGTTACTGAGAGCGGGTTAATGGTCAGCCCCGTATCAGAAAAAGCAGTTACCTCACCAGAGGTAGTGGCAGAATCCAGTAATTCTTCTGCACTGGCAGGCACATTGTTTGGATGTGTTTCCGAGGATTCCTGTTGAGCTTGTTCTGTTTGGGGCTCAGATACAGCACTGGTCTGCTGCATTTCGGTTTCTGCCTTAACAGGCTGATTCTGAGGTTTACCCTGACACCCAGCCAATGAGAAAATACATAAGAGAGTTGCGAATCCTACTGTTATTTTTGTGTGTTTCATGTGATATCCACCTTTCTGTTATTTCTATAAGGCTTGAAATGCCCATAGATTACTAATTTGATGTTCCAGTATTTGATAATCCCAGAGCTGATTGCTTCGCTCTTTACTGTTGGGATCCTTTATGATAAATTTTCCATCCTTGAGTCCTGTTATGACAATGAAATGACCAGTTGTTGTAAAATCACCGGGACGCATACTGCAGATGATCGGCTGCCCAGATGACAGGGCGTTTTCCCTTGCGGATCGGGAGAGGGTCAATTCTTCTCCGATAATGCCGAAATGGGCTGCACCATCGCTCATCAGAGACCAACTGGTGCCTGAATCAGGAGCATAATATCCTTGCTGTTCTGCATAACTGGCTATTGTATAGGGGGTAATGGTGTTTTTGCCGGTTAGCCCAGCAATCACCATAGACAGGCAAGTAGGACCGCATCCATTTACCGCTATCACATCGTCCCCATAGAATGCGTATCCCCATCGTGGATCGTATTGCAGAAGGAGCGGATAGGTTCCAGGTTCTATATCATCGATGGTATCAGAGAAAACCTCTCCTTTTTTATTGGGATACTCCAATACAAAGTCCAGCATATCCAGATTTTTGGATAACATTTCAAGGAGTTCTGAGGGGGACTCCTGAAGGTGCTCTATAATGTCCTGTATTTTTGGATCCTGTTTTTTCAATGTCTGTAAGGTTTGCAGTAGATCCGCATCCATAGAATTTTTCATCGGGGTGTCGGATTCACTGCCATTTCCATCCGCCGCCATGACCATACAGTCAGAATCTTAACTAGGTGGTGGAGCAGATCGGTTCTTGTAAAAAAGACGGACAGCACATATGCTGATAACCGAAATAAGTGACAGACCTAATATTATGCGGTGGGTGTTTCGATTATGGGATTTTCTCCGCCGTTTTCGAGGTCGTTGTTGAGATTCCAATTGAGTTCCTCCTTTGTTGTTTGTTGCATACCATTTTATTCAAAAACTTATCTAAAACTCATCTAAGAAAAAGAAAGATTTTGATGGATTTTTAGAGGACTTTTAGAGATTTTCTTTGCTATATTTGATATACTGAACCGTGAAAAGAAAGGGATGATTCATCGTGAAGATACTTATATTGGAAGATGATATAGAGCTGAGTTTAGCAATGAAGCAGGAACTACTGAAAAATGATTATATGGTGGATTGCTGCCACGATGGGGAAACAGGGCTTCTCTATGCACTAAATACAGAATTTGGATATGATCTGGCGATTGTTGATCGGATGTTGCCGGTTATTGATGGTCTAACGATTATTAAAGCTATGCGTAAAAAAGGAATTTCGATTCCAGTAATCATTATTACAGGGATGTCCTCTATTGATGATAGGATTGATGGTTTGGATGGAGGGGCAGATGATTATCTGGTCAAGCCGTTTTATATCCGTGAACTATTGGCAAGAGTACGGGCTTTGACCAGGAGACCTCATGAAATGAAAGAGCAGGATATTCTTATGTATCAGGATTTAAGGCTGGAACGATCCAACCGGAAACTTCAGGCTAATGGAAAAGAGATCCTGTTGACAGCGAAGGAAACGGAACTTTTGTACACTTTGCTCAAATTACCGGAAACTCTTCTGACAAGAGAACAACTGGTTCTAAAAGTCTGGGGAACTGATTCGGATATTGAACCTGGGAATGTAGATAACTATATTTCCTTTCTTAGAAAGCGGTTAAAGGAATTGAACAGCATATGTGAAATAAAAACCATTTACGGAAGCGGATACCAGTTGAGGTGCAGCCTATGCTAAAACAATTATTTCGAAAACTGTATTTAGTTTTTGTCGTGACGATTATGGCGATTGTTACAGGGGTGATTGGATTTTCCTTTTCTAATCATGTAAAAGCAAGCGAGGCGGCACAGGTCACTCTTTTACAGAGAATGACATCCCTAATCGTCAGCCAGCTGGAGGAAGAAGGAGCGGATCCCGAAGAAGTTCTTTCTGCTTATGAGAAGGATATGTCTATAACATCGAAATTAACCGATGCATATGGAGAACTTCTCTACGAGAGTGGAACTGGTTTAGAGGATATTGAGGGGCAGCTAAACAATGTGGAAATGCAGATCATTACTTATTCGAAAGAAGGAGAAGACGGTCAGGCAGAACTTCCGGCTTCAGAGGGAGTGGCTGAGGTGGAGGGCAACCATCATGAGAGATATCTGCTCAACCTGACGCATTTTACTTCTGGAGATGATAAAAAGCATTCATTGACGTTGGTTTATGAGCAGACTCCCATATTTCAGATGTTTTTGGAACAATTGCCGATGTATCTTGCTGTTTGGATCCTGACTTTACTTTGCGTTAGCTTAGTCAGCCGATTTTTGCTGAAGAAAGCCTTTGAGCCAACGGAACGTATGATGCAGAGCCAGAAAGAATTTATTGCTTCTGCTTCCCATGAACTAAAAGCACCTTTGGCTGTGATTGTGGCAAATGTAGAGAATATGCAGCATGAAGCACAAAACGAAGGGCTTCAGGGGAATTTAAAAGTTATTGATTCGGAGTGTATGCGTATGTCACGTTTAATTAAGGATATGCTTCTTCTAGCGTCATCTGATGCGGAAAAATGGACGATCCATACTTCTGAGGTCAATGTGGATACACTGCTGATTTCTTTGTATGAAGCCTATGAACTGCGGTGTATGAAAAAGAAGATAAAATTGGTTTTGGATCTGGGAGAAAATCTGTTTCCAACTATTACGACAGATCAAGAGCGGCTGTTCCAGCTGCTTAGTATCTATCTGGATAATGCACTACATTATAGTCCAGAGGGAAAAGAAATTCAGATCCGGGTGGATGTGTCTTTAAAAGAATTGACATTTTGGATTGTAGATCATGGAATTGGTGTGGAAGAAAAGGACAAACCGTTTATTTTTGATCGATTCTATTGTGCAGATCAGTCACATACAGATAAATCACATTTTGGGCTGGGGTTGAGTATTGCAAAGGAACTGGCCAGAATATTGTATGGAAAGATTGGTATGGAAGATACGCCAGGAGGAGGAGCTTCCTTCTTTTTCACATTGTCTTTGAAATGAGAAAAAAGAAATATATTTCCTGTGATTTGCAAATTGCAGACGGAACAGTGAAATTGCTGCTACAAACAGGTGACAGTGATCCACAAATCCTTTTTGATGAAGATAGTTCATATTCCGATACGATTGAACTACCTGCTGCCAGCAACTACATTGTCATTGAATCAGAAAACTTCACAGGAACCGTAAATCTGACTATTAAATAAAAGAAAGGCAAATACCATGAAAAACAAAATATTAAGTATCATTTCACTTATCACTATCTTTATCCCGATTACCATGTTGTTTGTGTGGAAGCCGACTTCTCCTAGTGCCACCGTAATTGCGATTGGTTACTGCATTTTTATTGCGGTTAGCTTTTGCTACGCACTGTTCCTGTTCACAAAGATGCACCTGCGGAATATTTACACAAAAATCGGTCTGGGTGTCAATGTTCTTTATTTGATTGGAATATTGGCTCTGGTTGTGCTTCCTCGCTTAATCTAAATAGTCTGATTTGAATAAAATATATAAAATCTGCCGGACGACGGCAAAAGAAAAAAGCCGTCGTACAGTAGATACATTTCCACGCGCCTATGGAGCGGCGGCTTTGAGAAAATCAGAGCCGCCGTTTCTTTTTATTTTTAAGACAATGCTCATGCAATCAGGAGGGCGGCATATAGGAGGATACCGCCATGTCAATTTTCGTTATTCACAGCACCCATGAGTTACACCAGCTAAAAAAAGCCTTGCCCCTCCTCCGGGGAGGTATGACTATCTATCAGCATTATCTTTCCATCTAAATCGGCAGAATCATAGTCATTTTTGTTGCGCCAGTTTCCTATTGCGGGGAGCTGGCGCTTTTTGCTGTCGATTTTTTGGGAAAGCTCCCGAAGTATGTCGCTGCCGATCTCCGCCTCCTTTCGATTTATCCGTCAACTGCCCGTGAATCGAAATGGAGGTACATAATGAAGAAAGTCAATCTTAGGGACTTATATCCCGATGTTTATAAAACCGACCACTTTGTAGAAGTAACAGAAGATGTGCTGGAGACGATCCGAGCCGCTGAGCGTGCAGAAGCTGCCTATGACCGGAGGATGTATCGCTATAAGGCGTACTATTCCCTGGACTGTGACAACGGCATTGAAAATGCGATTCTGCTGAAGCCCCAGTCCCCGGAAACGCTCATGGAGGAAAAGCAGCTGCGGGAACAGCTTTATGCCGCAGTGATGTCTCTGCCGGAGAAGCAGGCCAAGCGGATCTACGCCCGGTATTACCTGGGTATGCGTGTGAGCGAGATAGCAGCAGCGGAGGGGGTAGACCCAAGCCGTGTCCGTGAGAGTATCCGGCGTGGTCTGAGGCAGCTGGCAAAATATTTTTGATAAAATTTCGTTTGAAGCGCCTGTTTATTGCTCTTTTTGTCAGTGCTTATAAGAAGGACAAGTTTTCCCCCTTCAACAGCACTTTGACAATTTCATAGACAGCATAACAGGTACATAACCCGTGTACGAGCGAGTGTGGAACGCCGCGAAGATGGAGCAGCCAGGGAGGTGATGAACAGAGCTGTTTCGGAGCGATCTACGATTTCACAAAGCGGATGGTGGCAGATCCGGCGCGATGACTGTACGGGAGCTTAAAGATACTTCCTCACGGCCTCCTAAAGACTTGGGGGGAACCCTGCGGCGCACGAGTAAAACGACGCTGCGGAGTTATGACAACCGCGCCAGCGGAGACCTGCTATGTTCCCATCGTCAGGGTTGCGTGGCAAATATGGCGAGAATTGAGTCATATTAAAATAGGAAGCGATTCCTCTCTTTGGTGGCCGTTTTCTATTCAAAATCAGATACCATGCGCTGGCAGTTTCGGCTGCCAGCGTATTCATGTGATTTTGAAAGCACGATGATAACCTTGACAGATTGGAGGGAATATGGTCTATGGAAAAACTCATTACACGAAAAGAAGCTGCTGAAATCTTAGGAGTCAGCATAGCAACGCTGGATGCCGCACGCAACAACGGCTTGATCTCTTATGTGCAGTATGTTCAGAATGGCTGTGTGTATTTTACTGCGGCAGGTCTCCAGGAGTATATTGCAAAATGTACGCACAGGGCAAAGCCGGTTGAGAGAAGCACAACTTACCGTAAGCCTCGAAGCAGAAGATCGTGAGCCGGTCCGTATCCTTGATGGAATCAGAGAGGTCTGATAAAACAAAGGTACAGCGCTGGAGATTATTCTTAGGAGGTGGAGGAATTGGCAAATAGAAAAATAATACTTCCTCAATATGGCACGGTCATGAAAAGAGGTGTCTTATATTATAGAACCAGAATCAAAGATGCGAATGGAAAGCTCGTAGCTCTCTACGCAAAAACACCTGAAGAACTATATAACAAAGAAACGCTTGCGTTGGAACAGATTGAGAATGCCACTTTTCATCGGAAAACGCCCACAGTTGCAGAGTATTGTGAAAAGTGGCTGTTGATGCAGTCGGTTCATGTACGAGCTACTACCTTGACGGATTACACCTCAAAGGTCAGGCGGCATATTATAGCGGAATTGGGAGATAAACGGATGGGAGAGGTTAGCCTGGATGATATTCAGCTTGCCCTTGTTCCGGTTTCCAAGAAATCTGCATCGGTTTATAAATCTGTGGTGATCCTTTATAAATCTATTTTTCGTGCAGCGATGGAAAGCAGGATCATTGATCATAACCCGACGATTTATCTGACAACAAAAGGTGGAGGAGTTCCCCAAGAGGAGCGTCAGGCTTTGACAGACGAACAGGCGGAGCGCCTTTTGGATGCTATCCGAGATTTGCCGCCGTATGTGTTTGTCATGATTGGTTTGTATGCGGGATTACGGCGGGAAGAAATTCTTGCGCTGCAATGGGATTCTGTATATCTGGATACGGATACTCCATATCTGACGGTAAGGCGGGCATGGCACACCGAACATAACAGACCGGTGATTTCGGATGAATTGAAAACCAAGGCTGCGGAGAGAAATGTCCCCCTCCCTGTTTGTTTGGCTGAGTGCTTGAAAGCAGCAAAGGAAACTTCGACTTCGGAGTATGTAATTTCAAACAGGGATGGCGAACCGCTGTCCTATACGCAGTTTAAGCGACTGTGGCAGTATATTGTTACGAGAACGGTCAAGGAACGGAGCTATTATCGGTATGAAGATGGAAAAAGAGTAAAGCATACTGTCACACCTGTCTTGGGAGAAAAGGCCGCTCATAACGGAAAAGTGGTTTACAGCCTGGACTTCGAGGTAACACCCCATCAGTTGCGGCATACTTACATCACCAACCTCATTCATGCGTCGGTAGATCCCAAAACGGTTCAATACCTGGCAGGCCATGAAAGCAGCAAGATTACCATGGACATCTATGCAAAGGTTAAGTATAACAGGCCGGATGAGCTGGTCAGATCAATGAGCTGCGCGTTTGCAAGCTGGGACGCTGCACAGTAATAATAAAATAGGAAGGGAAGCAGGAGCGAGGCAAGGATGTCTCGCTCTTTGTTTTACATCGGCCGTATCTTTGATTAAATGGAGGCTTTCTGATAAAAAGAGAGTGTAGATACGGGAACTACACATTATCAAGAAAGGACGATCAAAGATGGCAAAAAAGAAAACAATGATTCCGAAGTATGGGACCATTACATTAAAAGGAATCCAGTATTACAGAACCAGGATTAAGGATGCAGATGGCAAGGAGGTAAGTTTGTATGCCACTACTTGCGAGGAGTTGTATGAAAAGCAATTAGAGGCGCGACAGCAGGTGGAGGAAATCATCTTCCACCGGCAGCACCCAACAGTAGCCGAGTATTGCGAGAAGTGGCTGCTGATGCAGTCGGCAAAGGTGTCTGCGTCTACACTCAGAGGTTATACGAGGGATATGACAAACTATGTCATCAAGCCACTGGGAGAGATGTATATGGAAGAAGTGACCGCTGATGATATTCGGCTGGCACTTGTTCCATTGTCAAAGAAATCGGAAGGCTTATACAATAAGGTCAATATGCTGCTCAAGTGTATTTTTTATGCGGCAGAGAGAAACCAAATTCTTGAACACAATCCCTGTGTGGGAATATCGGGCAAGGGCGGAAAGCCAGCAAAAAAGAGAGAGGCATTGACAGATCAACAGGTAGCCGTGCTTCTGGATACAGTCAAAGGGCTTCCCCCCTACCTATTTATTATGCTTGGATTGTATTCCGGTCTGCGCCGGGAAGAAATCCTTGCACTGCAATGGGATTGTGTATTTCTGGATGAGACTACCCCGTATCTATCGGTAAGGCGGGCATGGCGTACAGAGCATAACAGGCCCGTGGTTTCTACGGTGCTAAAGACTCCGGCAGCAAAAAGGGATATTCCGATACCGAAGTGTTTGGTGGATTGTCTGAGAGAAGCGAAAGAAAATTCCATATCAGATTATGTGATTGCAGATAGCAAAGGAGAGCCGCTGGCTGCTTCGCAGTTTCAAAGAGTGTGGCAGTATGTAGTTGTCCGCTCCACGAAGCCCCGGAACTATTATAAGTATGTGAATGGGGAGGGTATCAAATATACGGTTACTCCAACGCTGGGCATGACCCAGAAGAATCAACCCAAAATCAAATATACGATGGACTTTGATGTGACACCCCATCAGTTGCGGCACACTTACATCACCAATCTTCTCTATGCGGGTGTCGATCCAAAGACAGTTCAATACCTTGCCGGACACGAAAACAGCAAAACAACTATGGACATCTATGCAAAAGTGAAGTACAATAAACCAGAGGAGCTGTTTGGGGTAGTAAATGGTGCGTTTCATCAGGCTATCGCTGAATGAAAAAAGGTCATTTTTTATGGTCCGCACACCGGATAACTGAGAAGCAGAAAGCCGGAAAAGCCCGGAATATCAAGGGAAAACGGCAATCAAAGAATTTCAATACGGTCTCAAGGCTGCACGTCGTGCACCTCAGTTCAGCAAGAGATAATCAGCTGTTCAAACCGTATCAAAATGGTTCAAAAACCCCGGAAAATCAAGGTTTTCCGGGGTTTTCTTATACCCATAGGGTCTGATATGGTTTGACTTGATTTGATATAACGAGAGCCATTTTCACCCAATTTTTAATGGTTAAATATAGGACAACCGGCAAAAATGGGGGTAAAAAGAGGGCCAAGTGGTTAAAAAATAGGACAACCGCAGGCTGATTTTTGCTGTCTGGAAGGGTGGTTTTACAGCTCCTTCCTGGTGCGTTTTTCGTTTGGTTAGTTTGAGATGATTTGACCTAATTTGAACAAAACAGAATAAATTTAATGCCGAGCGCTCAGCTTTTTCTGCTGGGCGCTTTTGGCTTTCCGGGATTAGAAAGAGCCGTCACTTTTCATTTTTGAAGTGGCGGCTTTTTCTATTTCCAGAAGAAATATCAACATTCAGAAATGAGGTGAAGTCCATGAACACGCAAATCATTGCCATCGCCAACCAGAAAGGCGGCGTTGGCAAGACAACGACCTGTGCGAACTTAGGAATAGGGCTGGCGCAGGCCGGACGAAAGGTGCTGCTGATCGACGGGGACCCGCAAGGCAGCCTTACCATCTGCTTGGGCCATCCCCAGCCGGATAAACTGCCCTTTACGCTCTCTGATGCAATGGGGCGCATCCTGACCGATCAGCCGATTCACCCCGGCGAGGGCATCCTGCATCACCCGGAGGGTGTGGATCTGATGCCCGCCGACATCCAGCTGTCCGGTATGGAGGTATCGCTGGTGAACGCCATGAGCCGTGAGACCATCCTGCGGCAATATCTGGACACGCTGAAGGGGCAATATTCCCATATCCTGATTGATTGTCAGCCCTCCCTGGGGATGCTCACGGTCAATGCGCTGGCTGCCGCCAACAGGATCATAATCCCCGTTCAGGCAGAGTATCTGCCCGCCAAAGGGCTGGAGCAGTTACTTTCCACGGTGAGCAAGGTCAAGCGGCAAATCAACCCCAAGCTCCAGATTGACGGTATCTTGCTGACGATGGTAGACAATCGTACCAACTTTGCCAAGGAGATCGCCGCCCTGCTGCGGGAGACCTATGGCAGCAAAATTAAAGTATTCGCTACAGAGATTCCCCACTCTGTCCGGGCAAAGGAGACCAGCGCCGAGGGGAAAAGCATCTTTGCCCATGACCCCGGCGGCAAGGTGGCCGAGGGCTACAAAAATCTGACGCAGGAGGTGATGAAACTTGAAAAGCAGCGCGAAAAAAGTAGAGCTGGCATCGGTAGATGATTTATTCTCCACTGAGGAGAGCCGTGCCGACGCCCAGCGGGAAAGGGTCATGGAAATTCCGCTGTCTGAGCTGCATCCATTTCAGAACCATCCATTCAAAGTCAAGGATGACGAGGCTATGATGGAAACCGCAGACAGCATCCGGCAGTATGGTGTGCTGGTTCCTGCGATTGCCCGCCCAGACCCCAACGGAGGGTATGAGCTGGTTGCCGGACACAGGCGGCACCGGGCCAGTGAGTTGGCCGAAAAGGAGACCATGCCGGTCATTGTGCGTGCTCTGGACGATGATGCCGCCACGATTATTATGGTTGACAGCAACTTACAGAGGGAAAGTCTGCTCCCCAGTGAAAGAGCATTTGCCTACAAGATGAAGCTGGATGCCATGAAACATCAAGGAGCTAGGACAGATTTAACTTCGGCCCAAGTTGGGCCGAAGTTGACTGCGGCAGAGAAAATCGCAGAGAACAGTCCAGATAGCAAATCACAGATTAAGAGATTTATTCGCCTGACGGAGCTGGTCCCCGAACTGATGGATATGGTGGATGAGAAAAAAATCGCCTTTAACCCGGCGTATGAATTATCCTTTCTCAAGAAGGAAGAACAGGTAGACCTTTTGGATGCGATGGACAGCGAACAGGCTACTCCTTCTCTTTCTCAGGCTCAACGGCTCAAAAAATTCAGTCAGGAGGGGCATCTGTCCATTGATGTGATGCGCGCCATTATGAGCGAGGAGAAGAAAAGTGAGCTTGATAAGGTAACGCTTACCTCCGACACCCTGCGGAAGTATTTTCCCAAGAGCTATACACCCCAACGGATGCAGGAGACCATTATTAAGCTGTTGGAGGCATGGCAGCGCAAGCGCCAGAGAGATCAGGAACGATGAAAGGAGCCGCCTATGAGGGATATTGCAGCCAGAGAGCTAAAAGGACATAACATTCTCGCCGTTGAGCGTTTTCAGGATAACACCCGCTGGATGCTTGAGTTTAGTGTTCAGCATCCCCGTACCGCCTACGGCAGCCCCGGTGATGAGATGCGGTTGTTTCTCACAGAGGGCGGGTATCAGGCCGCCCTTGCCAGCCAGCAGCGCCGGGAAATCAAAATCAAGCGGTACGCCCGTGTAGTCGAGGGGCATATCCTCGATTTTAAGCCGAAAAAGAAACGTCACCCGTAAACATACCCCATGAGAGGAAAGGAATGAATATGTGTACTGTTCAGAGCATTAAAAATGCGATTCGAGAAAAATGCCAATCACAGCATGATATGGAATCCGTCGAGATTGACCGGGTTTTGCAAGCCCTCCCGTTTTCGGAGCATAAATCGTTGTTCGACCAGCCGCTGATGCCCAAGCGCCCTTACCGGCCCCGGAAGAACAAGAAGAACATCTGAACCACCACAGTCTTTTTTCAAGAAAGATTGTGGTTTTTTTATGCCCAAAATCAGAGAGGAGTGAAGGAATGGCGGTATTTCGGATTGAAAGAACCCGTGATTATACGGTAATGAGCAACCACCACCTGCGTAACGAAAAATTGTCCCTGAAAGCAAAAGGACTGCTTTCCATGATGCTGTCCCTGCCCGATGACTGGAACTACACCACCCGTGGTCTTGCAAAAATCTGCAAAGAAGGTGTGGACGCCATCGGCGGCGCGCTGCGGGAACTGGAGTCTGCCGGTTATATCGTGCGCCACCAGCTACGCGACCGTTATGGTCGTATCAGCGATACTGAGTATGTGATTTATGAACAGCCTCAGCCCAAGCAGCCAGATATGCCCCAACCGGATACGGCTTCACCAGGTACGGAAAACCCGTATCTGGATAAACCGGATACGGAAAAGCCCGCAGAATTAAATATAGAGAAATCAAATACTCAAAAATCAATTACTCATGGATCAAGTACCGATTCCATTCCCTTCCGGGAAACAGCGGCGGCAGGACCGCCGGAACGGAAAGGAAGGGATGCGATGTCTCTTGCAGAGATAGAGAGTTATCGGGAGTTGATTTTAGAGAACATCGAGTATGACTGCATCAAGCAGCAGTATGGAACCTATCGGGATGATCTGGATGAAATTGTGGAGCTGATGGTGGAGACCGTCTGTGCCAAACGAAAAACCACACGGATCGCTGGCAGCGACTTCCCTCACGAGGTCGTGCGTTCCCGGTTTTTGAAGCTGGACAGCTCCCATATCGAGTTTGTCATGGACTGTTTGAAGAAAAATACCACGGAAATTCGCAACATGAAGCAATACCTGCTGACGGTGCTGTTTAACGCACCCACCACCATCAACAACCACTACACCTCGCAGGTCAATCACGATATGTACGCAGGCGGCTGGTAAACAGCCGTTTTTTGCTGCCCGGAAAGGCCGGGAGAAAGGATTTTGCCATGAAACGACCCCTTGCTTACATCACAGCTCCCTGGAGCAGCAGCCAGTATGAAAATGCCGAGAATGCCGCCAACTACTGCCGCCAGGTATATGACGCCGGATATTCGCCGGTCTGTCCGGTACTGTTTCTGCCCACCTTCCTCAAGGACGAAATCCCCCAGGAACACAAGGACGGCATGGATATGGCGCATGATTACCTTTGCCGTTCTCATGTGCTGGTGGTCTGCGGTCACGGCATCGACGAGACGATGAAAAATGACATTGCCACCGCCGAGCGTCTGCGGATCACAGCTACCGCCTTGGACGGTATTCTCACTGTGAAGGGTCAGGGACGTGGAAAAGGAGGTGGACACCATGCCTGAGCATAAGACCATAGGCCAGCTGATGGAGGAAATGCGGCTCAAAGCCGGAGCGCAGAATTACCATGGTCATGGGTATATGGACTTGGAACGATTTGCCGAGGACACCCGGCACATGATTATTTTCGATGTGCTTTCCCATGATTCCCCTGTCGGCTGGAAGGGCGAGCGTACCCGCCTGTTTCTGACGGATAACGGCTACCAGAAAAGTCTTGAGAGCCAGGAGAAAGGGCATATCAAAATTCTCAGCCATGCCAAAGTGCGTCAGGGAAATCTGTACTATGATCGCTCCGATCAGCCGCGCTGACGGAGGTTCCCTATGAAAAAATATTTACGGCGGCTGGTGGTCCCGCCTTAGTGCCAATGTGCCACCCCTGCAAAAAAACATGGAAAGGAGGCGATGACCCATGCAGGAGGAAGTAGAAAACAGGACTTTAACGCTGGTTGTCAGCGGCACAAAGTTTACCGGCAGGCTGCTCAAAGCCGCCGTTACCAAGTACATGGCCCATCTCAAAGAGAAAAAACTGCAAAAGCAGAAAAGCCGGGATGCGCCTGTCATTCCCCACGGTAAGCAGACCGTCAAAGAGCTTATAGGTCAAAATCAGGGTGTTTCTAATATCGAGATTACTGATCCCTCCATCAAGGAGTTTGAAAAAATCGCCCGGAAATATGGGGTGGATTATGCGGTAAAAAAGGATTGCAGTTGTTCCCCGCCCAAGTATCTGATCTTCTTCAAAGGTCGGGATGCCGATGCGCTGACCGCTGCATTTACCGAGTACACCGGCAAAAAGGTCAAAAAGACTGAGAAAACGGAGCGCCCGTCTGTGCTGACAAAGCTGAAGCAGTTCAAGGAGCTGGTGAAGAATGCCGTTGTGGATCGAACCAAGCGAAAGGAGCTGGAACGATGAAAAAGCAACCCAACATCAAAAAGCTCGTTTTGCTGAATCTGCCCTATCTGTTGATGGGGCTGTTCGCCACTAATTTCGGTGAAGCGTGGCGGTTGGCTGTGGGGGTAGACGCTTCTCAAAAACTGCTCTCGTTCTTCTCCGCTTTGCCTGGGGCGCTACAAAGCTTCTGGCCCAGCCTGCACCCTATGGATTTGTTGGTGGGGCTGTGCTGCGGTGCTGGCCTGTGGCTGGCGGTCTATCTCAAGAGCAAGAACGCCAAGAAGTACCGGCACGGTATGGAGTATGGCTCCGCCCGCTGGGGCACCCATGAGGACATCGCGCCCTACATTGACCCGGTATTCCAGAACAATGTGATTCTGACCAAAACCGAAAGCCTGACCATGAGCAGCCGCCCGAAAGACCCGAAAACGGCAAGGAATAAAAATGTGCTGGTAATTGGTGGCTCCGGTTCCGGTAAAACCCGTTTCTGGCTTAAACCCAATCTCATGCAAATGCACAGTTCCTACGTCGTGACCGATCCTAAGGGAACTATTTTAGTCGAGTGCGGAAAGATGCTTCAGCGAGGAACGCCAAAGTTGGGCAAGGACGGAAAGCCCCTGAAAAACAAGCATGGTAAGGTCATTTATGAATCGTATCGAATCAAGGTTTTGAATACCATCAACTTCAAAAAGTCGATGCACTACAATCCTTTTTCGTACATTCACAGTGAAAAGGACATCTTGAAGCTGGTAACGACCTTAATTGCGAATACGAAGGGAGAGGGCAAGGCCGGGGACGATTTTTGGGTCAAGGCGGAGACGCTACTGTATTGCGCCCTTATTGGGTATATCCATTATGAAGCTCCGGTGGAGGAACAGAATTTCTCCACTCTCATTGAGTTCATTAACGCGATGGAGGTTCGAGAGGATGACGAGGAGTTCAAAAATCCTGTTGACCTGATGTTTGACGCCCTGGAGGCAGAGAACCCCAACCACTTCGCCGTGCGCCAGTACAAAAAATATAAGCTGGCTGCTGGTAAGACTGCCAAGAGTATTCTGATTTCCTGTGGTGCGCGTCTTGCGGTGTTTGACATCGCGGAGCTGCGGGAGGTCACTTCCTATGATGAGTTGGAGTTAGATACCCTGGGAGACCGGAAAACAGCGCTGTTTCTCATTATGAGTGATACGGATGACAGCTTTAACTTTCTGATTTCCATGTGTTATACCCAGCTTTTCAACCTCTTGTGTGAAAAGGCTGATGATGTGTACGGTGGGCGGCTGCCCATCCATGTGCGCTGCCTCATCGACGAGTGTGCCAATATCGGCCAGATTCCCAAGCTGGAGAAGCTGGTGGCCACCATCCGAAGCCGAGAGATCTCCGCCTGTCTGGTGTTGCAGGCACAATCCCAGCTGAAAGCCATCTACAAGGACAACGCCGATACCATCATTGGTAATATGGACACATCCATCTTCTTGGGCGGCAAGGAGCCGACTACCTTAAAGGAATTGGCTGCCGTGCTTGGGAAAGAAACTATCGACACCTACAACACCGGCGAGAGCCGTGGGCGGGAGACCTCCCACTCTCTTAATTATCAGAAATTGGGGAAAGAGTTGATGAGCCAGGACGAGCTTGCCGTCATGGATGGCGGCAAGTGCATCCTCCAGCTGCGCGGTGTGCGGCCTTTCCTTTCGGATAAGTACGACATCACCAAGCATCCCAATTTTAAGTACACTGCCGACGCGAACCCGAAGAACGCTTTCGACATTGAAGCGTTTCTGTCCGCCCGGCTGAAACCCAAGTCCAGCGAGGTCTACGATGTTTACGAGGTAGACGCTACGGGCGATGAATAATGTTCCGCTGTGAAAGGAGTGATCTTATCTATTTGCCCCAACTGCCTCTTTGGAGGCCATTGGCGTACAAGGCGGACAATCACAAAAAAATAATGAAAAAGGAGGATAGCCGGAATCAGGCCCCCGGAAACCGGGCGGCAGATTGTTCCGGCTTTTGTATGCCTATGAAACATGACTAATCAACTTTTCAAATGATTCCGGCTAATAATTATTTATGGCATTTTTTACTCAGGCAATCACCGTTCTTCAGACCCTCGTAATCGCACTCGGTGCCGGTCTCGGCATTTGGGGTGTCATCAACCTCTTGGAGGGCTACGGCAATGACAATCCCGGAGCTAAAAGCCAGGGAATGAAGCAGCTCATGGCGGGCGCTGGTGTGGCCGTAGTCGGCATGGTCCTCGTTCCTCTGCTCTCCAGTTTGTTTACCGTCTAATCGTCCCCACATGAAATCCTTGCCGTCCCCGCAGTCATGCGGGGGCGGCTGAAAGGAGGTAACACCGTATGGATTTCTTACTTGAGGCAATCACCACATGGCTGAAGGAAATGCTGGTGGGCGGCATCATGAGCAACTTGTCGGGGATGTTCGACAGCGTAAACCAACAGGTCGCGGATATATCCGTGCAGGTGGGGCAAACCCCGCAGGGCTGGAACGGCAGTATTTTCGGCATGATCCAAAATCTGTCCAATTCCATTATCGTGCCGATTGCAGGTGTGATTCTGGCTGCGGTCATGACCATTGAATTGATTCAGATGATTACAGACAAAAACAACCTGCACGATGTAGACACATGGATGATCTTCAAATGGATGTTCAAAAGTGCCGCCGCCATTCTCATCGTTACCAACACCTGGTCCATTGTGATGGGCGTATTTGATATGGCGCAAAGCGTGGTTGCGCAGGCATCCGGCGTCATCGGCGCAGACGCATCCATCGACATCTCCTCTGTGATGGGCGATTTGGAGCCGCGCCTGATGGAGATGGAACTGGGACCTTTGTTTGGTCTGTGGTTCCAATCGCTTTTTATCGGCATTACCATGTGGGCGCTGTATATCTGTATTTTCATTGTCATTTATGGCCGTATGCTGGAAATATATCTCGTGACCTCAGTAGCACCTATTCCGATGGCTACCATGATGGGCAAGGAATGGGGCGGCATGGGTCAGAATTATCTGCGCTCCCTGTTTGCCCTGGGCTTTCAGGCGTTTCTCATTATCGTCTGCGTGGCAATCTACGCGGTGTTGGTGCAGAATATCGCCACGGAATCCGACATCATTATGGCAATCTGGAGCTGCGTGGGCTATACGGTTCTTTTGTGCTTCACGCTCTTTAAGACCGGCAGCCTCGCAAAAGCTGTGTTTAATGCCCACTGACATGGAAGGAGGTAATTCCATTGGCTTATGTACCCGTACCCAAAGACCTGACGAAAGTAAAAACCAAGGTCATGTTCAACTTAACCAAGAGGCAGCTGGTCTGCTTTGCCAGCGGAGCGCTTATCGGCGTACCACTTTTCTTTTTGCTCCGGGAGCCTGCGGGAAGCAGTGTGGCGGCCATGTGCATGATGCTGGTCATGCTGCCCTTCTTCATGCTGGCCATGTATGAGAAGCACGGTCAGCCCCTGGAAAAGATCATCAGCAACATCATTAAGGTTGCCGTGATCCGGCCAAAACAGCGCCCGTATAAGACCAACAACTTCTATGCCGTGTTGGAACGGCAGGAAAAGCTCGACAAGGAGGTGTATGACATTGTTCACAGCAAAGAAAAACCGGCAGGCAGATAAGGATGGCAAACAGACGCCGCCGGTGAAAGCAAGAAGAAAGCTGTCCCGTGCTGAGAAGAAGCAGATCGAGGCCGCCATCGCCCGTGCCAACCGCACGGACCGGAAGGAAAAATCGGCTCAGGACAGCATCCCTTATGAACGGATGTGGCCGGACGGCATTTGCCGCGTGTCAGAGTGCCACTATACCAAGACCATCCAGTTTCAGGACATCAATTATCAGCTTTCTCAGAACGAGGACAAATCCGCAATCTTTGATGGCTGGTGTGACTTCCTCAACTATTTCGACAGTTCCATTTCATTTCAGCTGTCCTTCCTCAATCTGGCGGCATCCAAAGAGACCTTTGCCAGCGCCATTTCTATTCCACCTCAAGAGGACGATTTTGACAGCATCCGGGCTGAGTACACGCAGATGCTGCAAAACCAGCTGGCGAAAGGAAACAACGGTCTTATCAAGACCAAGTATCTGACCTTCGGCATTGACGCCGACAACATCAGGTCGGCAAAGCCCCGGCTGGAGCGCATTGAGACTGACATCCTCAACAACTTCAAGCGGTTGGGCGTTTCTGCCGAGGTGTTAAACGGTATGGCGCGGCTGGCCCAGCTGCATGGTATCTTCCACATGGATGAACAGGTGCCTTTTTGCTTCTCATGGGACTGGCTGGCTCCTTCCGGCCTTTCCACCAAGGACTTTATCGCTCCTACTTCATTTGAGTTCCGCACCGGCAAGCAGTTCCGTATGGGTAAGAAATACGGGACAGTTTCTTTTTTGCAGATTCTCGCCCTGGAGCTGAATGACCGGATGCTGGCAGACTTTTTGGATATGGAATCCAGTCTGATCGTGAACCTGCACATCCAGTCGGTGGATCAGGTCAAGGCCATTAAGACCGTCAAAAGAAAAATCACAGATTTGGATCGAAGCAAGATTGAGGAGCAGAAAAAAGCCGTTCGCGCCGGATACGATATGGGTGTGACACGTTCCTTGATAACTGCATAAGCAGGAAACAAGGCATATACAAAAAATTGTATAGAGAACTGATATTCCAAAGAGTGGAATGAGGGGGTAACGTCCCGAAACGCTCTCCTTA
>SKEW01000087.1_pt1 | contig 112549 bp, 123 predicted proteins | sample 4841441 | NCBI WGS metagenome assembly SKEW01 (sample SAMN11008799, study PRJNA524170) | human gut metagenome | isolation source: fecal sample from pouch patient p41 | place: Israel: Tel-Aviv | reverse complement strand
GGGCCGCCCAGCGCGTGCGCTGCGAGCATCCGGAATTCGCGGGTGACATTCGTCCGCGTAATTTCACCGGCGAGGCCATGTTCCCGTGGATGTTCGAGCAGGAACGTGCGTTGCGTCCGTTCAAACCAGCCATGGACGTGCTTATGGAAGACACGCATTTCGGCACGATCTACGATGCCGACCAGTTGGCGCGCAATGAGGTTCCGCTGCAGGCTGCCGTCTATTTCGACGACATGTACGTAGATTCTGGATTGCAGCTCGACACGCTGTCCCGCGTCGGTCGTTCACATTATTGGACCACCAACGAATTCGAGCATGACGGCGTGCATGGTTCCGTGGTCTTCAAACGCCTGTTCAACGAAGCACTGAACAGGGGAGATCTGGAAGAACTGTTCTGACACAGACAATCCATCCATATATCGATATCAAATAGGAACCGGGAACAACAAGGAGAAACCATGTCCAACCCAACCATCGGATTCATCGGATACGGCAACATGGCACAGGCCATTGCCGAAGGACTTGTCGCGGCAGGTGCAATCGACGGTACTGACATCGTGGCGTGCGCCGCGCATTACGACAAACTGGAGAAAACCACGGCGAAGGTTGGTGCCACACCGCTGCGCACCGCTGCCGAAGTCGCAGACGCGGCCGACGTTGTCATCATCGCCATCAAACCGTACCAGATCGAAAGCGTCATCAAACCAATCGCCGGCGCGCTCGCCAACGAAAGCACATTCGTCGTATCCATTGCGGCAGGCTGGGATCTCGCCAAATACCGTGAACTGTTCGGCGCCGATTTCGGCGCGATGCACATCCAGTGCACCATTCCGAACACGCCGATGGCCGTCGGCAAAGGCGTGCTCGTCACGGAAACCGACAACACGCTGACCGACGCGCAAAACGAGACGTTCGAAAAGCTGTTCTCATCGATCAGCCTCATCGAACGCGTCGACTCCGCGCATATGGGCATCGGCATGTGCATCGCCGGCTGCGCGCCCGCATTCACCGACATGTACATCGAGGCGCTCGGCGACGCGGGCGTGAAATACGGTCTGCAACGCGCCACCGCCTACCGTCTGGCCGCAAAGATGGTGGAAGGCGTCGGCGCACTGTACCTGGCCAACGAAACGCATCCGGGTGCCATGAAAGACGCTGTCTGCTCTCCAGGAGGCACCACCATCAAGGGTGTCGCATCGTTGGAGGAAAGCGCGTTCCGTGGTGCCGTGATCAAAGCGGTCGACGCCATCGAAGCCTAATACTAAACTAAGGAACCATGTCTCTTACTATCGGAATCGTCGGACTGCCGAACGTCGGCAAGTCCACCATGTTCAACGCATTGACCCGTAACAACGTACTGGCGGAAAACTATCCGTTCGCCACCATCGAACCGAACACCGGCATCGTGCCATTGCCGGATGACCGTCTGCCGGTGCTTGCCAAGCTCGTGCACACGGAGAAGATCGTGCCGGCCACCGTCACCTTCGTCGACATCGCAGGCATCGTCAAGGGCGCCTCCGAAGGCGAAGGCCTGGGCAACAAGTTCCTCGCCAACATCCGCGAGGCCGACGCGATCTGCGAGGTCGTACGCGCCTTCGAAGACGACGACATCGTCCACGTCAACGGCAAGGTCGATCCGGCCGACGACATCGACACCATCAACACCGAGCTCATCCTCGCCGACCTGCAGACCATCGAGAACGCGCTGCCGAAGCTGGAGAAGGATCTGCGCGGCAAGAAGATCGAGCCGGCCTACATGGACGCCGTCAAGCAGGCCAAGGAGATCCTCGAAGCCGGTGAGACCATCGACAAGGCCGCCCGCGAAGGCCGCTTCGACAAGGACTCCGTCTACGACCTGCACCTGATGAGCGCCAAGCCGTTCATCTACGTGTTCAACGTGGACGATTCCGAACTGCAGAACCAGGATCTCAAGACCAAGCTCGCCGCCTCCGTGGCTCCGGCTCCGGCCATCTTCCTCAACGCGCAATTCGAAGCCGACCTGACCGAACTCGACGAGGACGACGCGCGCGAAATGCTCGCCGACGCCGGCCTTGAGGAATCCGGCCTCGACCAGCTGGCACGCGTCGGCTACGACACGCTCGGTCTGTCCACCTTCCTCACCGCAGGCGAGAAGGAAGTGCGCGCATGGCAGATCCACAAGGGCTACACCGCCCCGCAGGCCGCCGGCGTGATCCACACCGACTTCGAAAAGGGCTTCATCAAGGCCGATATCGTCTCCTATGACGATTTCGTTGCCGCCGAAGGCTCCATGACGAAGATCAAGGAGGAAGGCAAGCTCCGTCAGGAAGGCCGCGACTACGTCATGCAGGACGGCGACATCGTCGAATTCAAGTTCAACGTTTCCAAGTAGGGTCTTCAGACCCTAGAAAACGGCGTGATTCCAAGGGTTCCGGGGTGTCGGAACGTTGGAATCGCGCCGTTTTTCGATTCGCGGAAAACCGCCGTTTTACGCACGTATTCCGCCGTTTTACGCGGCGATAGAGTGTAAATAGAGTGTAATTCCGGAAAACCCCGGAGTGCGCTCGCCGTAACGGTTCTCGCCATGTGCGTGGACGCTCATTGAGTGCTCTCGGACACAAGGAGAACACCATGACGGCGAAGACCACACGGAAGACGGGCGGACGTTCGCGGCGCACGAAGGGCGCGGGCGGCATCATCCACCGCGCGGATGGACGATGGGAGTTCCGCCGCGAAATCGGCCGGGATCCCGCCACCGGCAAACGACGGTTCATAGCGGCGAGCGGCCGCACCAAGGCCGATGCCCGCGAACGGTTCGGCGCGAAGGTCGCCGAGATGGAGCGCACCGGCCTGTTGCCCGGAGCCAAGAGCCCGTACCTGAAGGACTACGCGGAGCGCTGGCTGGAGGAATACCGGCTCAACGTCAAACCCACCACATACCGCACACGCGCCGGCAGGATCCACGCGTGCATGGAGGTCATCGGCTGTATCCGCCTCACGGACCTGACACCTGACCATATCCGCAAGTGCATGCGCGTGCTCTCCAAGCGGCTCGCTCCCTCCACGCTCAAGGACCACTTCGTGAGCCTGAAGATGATGCTTGACCAGGCGGAGCTCGAGGAGCTCATCCCCGTGGATCCATGCCGCAGGGTCAAGCCGCCAAGGGTGGAGCCCACCGAGACCAGGATCCTCTCACCCGACCAGCCGAAACAGTTGATCGAGGCCGTGCCCAACCGCGGCGCGAAACGCCGCGGCCCGGCCCTGACCGTGGACGTGGACGAATCCTGGATGCTGCTGTTCGAACTCGCGTTCGCCGCCGGCATGAGGGAAGGCGAACGATACGCGCTCATGCCCTACGAGCTGGAGCAACGCGACGGCGTGCCCGGCATCAACGTGCAGCAGCAGATCCAGCAATACGGCAAACCGGAGGACGCCGTGATACCCGCCTGGCTCAAAGCCGAGCACCTGTACGGCATCCTGTGGCTCACCACACCCAAAACCCACGCCGCCCACCGGTTCGTACCCATATCCACGAGCCTGTGGCAGCGATTGTGGGCGCGCATCAAACGACTCGGCATAGGCCCACGCGACCTCATATTCACCAACTCACGAGGCAACCCGGTGCGCAGCAGCACCGAACGCTACAACTGGAACAAGGCCTTGAAAGCCGCCAGCCTCCCGCCGGTCACCATCCACAGCGCACGCCACTGGACCGCCAGCATGACAGCCCGCGCCAACATGCCCGACGACGCACGCACCGCCATCATGGGCCACACCAGCATCACGATGACCAACCACTACACCCACAGGGACACGGCATCACTCGCCGCCCTGCTCGACCAGGCCATCCCCGACCTCCACGACGACACCGAAATCATCGAAGCCGAAATCATCGAGGAGACCGCATAAGGCGAACAAACGAAAGCCCCGGCGCTCGCAAGTGTGAGCGCCGGGGCTTTCGGCGTATGGCAGTCAGGCATCCTGCAGGGCGCGGTAGCGGCTTTCGAGCCCTTCGCGCAGCACCTGCGAATAGTTGATGTTGTTGCGCTCGCCGAATGTGTCGAGCCATGCGGGGATGGTCACGTTCTTGCGCACCGCCTTGCTGCCGTACTTCTCGGCATAGGCGTCCATATCCAGCGAGATGAGGCTGACGATGCCGTCCGGTTCGTCGGGCTTCACGTCGGTGATGTTGCTGGCATGCGGCACGGCGCGCCCGTCCTCCATCTCGTCGAGGATCCAGCCACTCGCCGCGTCACGCGCCATATCCAGCGCGTCGGCGAGATCATGCCCCTCGGTGACGCAGCCGGGCAGGTCGGGCACCTCGACGGTGTAGCCGCCCTCATGCTCCTCCATCGGGTAGAGGATGATCGGGTAGACCAGCTTCATTTCGTCCTCCGTTCGTTGATTCCGGCCTGTTTCCATATGCTCTTCACGGTTCGTGGGTCCAGATCGCCCGTATGGTTCGGCAGCGTGACCTTGCCAGGCTTCACGGGATGCACGTATTGGCGGTGGCTACCGCGCTGCGACTTGAGCACCCAGCCGTCGGCCAGCAGGCGCTTCTCGATCTCCTTGAACCTCATACCCTCTATTATACGCATAATGCGCATAACGTCAAGTTTGAGATAGAGAAAAACACGGAACCACGGATCCGCCTGTAGAATCTCCATAGAGCCGCAAAGAGACGGCCGAGAGAACAACGAGGTTGGGAGGCATGATGCCCAAAACGATACAGCGCACAGTCGCTTTCTACTGGCTCCGCTTAAGATCCCGCGAGGCCGTATCATACAGGCCTGTGGAGGATGTGGACTGGGAAAGCCGACTCGCCGATCTGGATTCCATGAAATGGCAGGAGAAAGCCATTGATGGCATCAGATATGACGCCATCCTGGGGAAAGAATATCCCATTCTCAGCGTATCCGAACAATTCGACCCAACCTTCATGCAATACATCGACCGCGAAAACGAACGTGTAACGGATTACATGGATAATTACCTGGCGGGGGAAAGGGGCGATCTGGCCAAATCGTCGGCATTCGCGTTCTTTCCCGAATACGCGCTCATCGGAAGAATCAGCGGCTCCGCCGGCAAAAGCTCCGAACCGCTGAAAAAAGCGCTTGACCATTATTGGTCTCCCGGAGGGGAATTCGAATGGGACGTACAGCCCGTGGTAACGGTGGACAGCATCGAACGTTTCGAAAGGGAGCTCAAAGAACTGTCGTCATTCACCGCCGGATTCACAACAAGACGATACCTGGACTCGACGGCGCAGGAGGGCGGCAAGACAGGCGAATTCTATCGCGAAATGGCCGATGCGATCGGAACCGACCTCGACGTGGAAATCAAAGTCTCCATACCGAAAGACGGCTTCTTCCCCAGTGCGGGACGCAAACTCAAAGGCACGGTGAGCGACCTGGTCGCATTCGCCGTAAAACAGAACAAGCAAATGCAGGTCAGCGGCACCGACCTCGCAGGCAAACTCCTCGAACTCAACCTCGTCAGTCATCCCGTCGTGGAACAGGAGGACATCATCATCGGCGAAAACGAGCCAAGACAATTCACCAACCTCATAGACCACCTCGTAAAAGTCTGCACCGAAAAGCAAACTTACCTATACGAAATATCGCGAGGAGCATGACATGAGCAGAAAATCGACGCTCGGCGACGCATTAGCCGCACATCCGAGCGTCGACATGCTCGCCCCCGCCATCCCAATCATCATCTGGGCAATCTCCGGGAGACCGGTACCGGACGACAACGTCTCGCAGAACCTCTTCGTGGCGCTATCCACCCTCTCTGGTCTCGTCATGGCGGCAGTGACATTCATCTGTTCCATGTCCTACCAATCGGAATCACGCTACATGCAAATCGCGCGTGACCGATATCACGACGAACTATCCAGAAACTGGGTCAGCATCATCGCATGGACAGCCATCACGGCGGTGCTCCCGCTGGCATCCCTCTGCCTCTGGCCGTCGCGCCCGGGACTATCCACAGCCATCTCCATATATGCACTTGTCATGATGATCGCAAAGCTGGGCAGAAGCATCCACTGGATGAAATACACGCTATTCATGCAAAAGGCATCCATGACAATCGGCGAACCCTTTACTGACAAAGACATGCAAAAAGCCTTCCAACGGCACGAAGCCAACGGCATCAGATAACCTCCACCCAGCCAACAGAATCGCCCCGGCGCTCGCAGACGAGCGACCGGGGGCTTTCGCTTACTCCTCGGGATGTTTGCGCGGTCTGCCGCCACCGACCCCGCGGCCGGGACGCGCCGCGTTCCACCGGTCGATGGTCTCCGGCAGCCAGCCGCGCGTCGCGCCGATCAGCGCATCCGGCTCCGGCAGGTTGTAGCCCTTCGCGGCTGGATTCTTCACGCCGAGGCGCTCGCCGACCTCCTTGAGGCTCAGGAAACGTTCGGTCATCGTTCTCCTCCCGCGAGGTAGCCGAAGACCCCGGCGGCGGCTCCGAAGACCCCGGCGGCGATGGTCCGTCCGCCGATGGCGAGGATGAGGCACATCGCGCCGCATGCCAGCGACACGCCGTAGAACCAACGGAAAGACTTGGGCGCACGGCTGATTATCATTGAAAAGTCCGGAGATTGCGGCTATTGTATGGCATACAACGTAGAGAAGCCTTGGTTCGCCGAGGCGTCTCGGAACGGCGGTCGAATTCATCGGCCGCCGTTTTTTTATTCTGAGAGGTGAAGATGAAGCAACGAGCGACGCTGGATGAGCAGATAAACACCCTCGTCTCGCATGGCGTCACCTTCGACCTGATGGACGAAGAGAAAGCCCGAAGGTTCCTCTCGAACAACTCGTACTTCTTCAAGATCAAATCCTACGAGAACAACTACCGGAAAACCATCGACGAATCCGGAGGATACGTTTACGACAACCTTGATTTCGGTCATCTGGTCGAACTCTCGCTGGTGGATTTCGCACTCAGTCGACTGGTATGGTCAATGTGCTCCAGCATTGAGCATTCCATCAAGGTCAGGTTTAACCAGCTCATCATGAAGGATCAGAACCCGGATATCGCCGACATCTGCGTCAGAAGGTGCTTCAGCGGCAACCTGCCCACCATGCACGACAATCCCTACACCGACGACATGAAAACCGGCCTGCAAGGCGATTTTGCCCTATGGAACCTCTGGGAACTCTTGGGATTCAACGACCAACTGACTCTGTTCAACACCTACTGGCGATACCGTCACAACGAGAACCACCCATATCAGCATCTCCTGTTCATCGTCAGAAAGATGCGAAACGCCGTATCGCACGGCAACTGCCTGCTCACCGACATGAGCCGCCCATCACCGCACAAGAAAGATACCGGCCGTTCCGATATCGAAATCACCAAGGCCGCCATGCGCCTATGCGACAAGCCAAGAAAGACCGGCTCGAAAACGCGCTCATTCCAACAGTCACTTGACCGGCTCGTCGCCCACAACTACGCCTGCGTGCTGCTCTGCCATCTGGAATTCGTGGACAGCCCACGCGCACTGATTCACTCATGCCATGAAGTCCAGTCGTTCCTCGACCGGATGAACCAGCGTCGCGCCCTATACTTCGGCGTCGCCGGCGGAGCCCGCGAGCCAAGGAACATTCTGATCGACTCCACCCTCTCCGCAATCGAGACGCTATCCAGAAGCTACATCAAGAAAGCCCGCATCAAAGCCGACGAACTCGACGCCAAAGACCCCTACGGCAGCAGGAAACAGGTCTCGGTCGAAAAAATCAGGGAACGCATCGACCGACGCAAACGGAAAATAACGGACCTGCAAACCGAAATCGACAACCTCGAACAACGGGCACGACGACTCGCGGCCAATGAAGCGGAAGGAGAACAATCATGAGGAAGCGCACACTCTACTGGATCCTCGCGGCGCTGTTCGCCGCAAGCGCCATCTACGCACCATTCGACGACAACCGCGACAGCGGTCTGCCTCTCACCATCGTCACCATCATCGCCCTCGTGGCGCTCGCCGTCGGATTCGCCATGGCGGCAAGGAAAGTCGACCCGGAGGCGCGATTCAAGAAGAAGCCGAAGAGCGTCACGAAGATGAAGTCCAAGCCAGTCAAGGCCAAAGACCTCATGGTGGACAACTACACCTCCATAGACTTGGAGACCACCGGGTTCTCGCCAAGCGATGACAGGATCGTGGAGATCGGGGCCATCCGCGTCAGGAACGGCCGACCGGTCAAACGGTACAGCCAGCTCATCAACCCACAACGTCCGCTGCCCGAGGAGATCACACGTCTCAATGGACTCACCGACGCCGATCTGCGCAACCAGCCGACCGTAGACCAAGTGCTCCCGGACTTCATCAGATTCATAGGGAACGACACCCTCATCGGCCACAACATCAACGAATTCGACGCCGCCTTCCTCCTCGCCAACACCACCAGACTCGGCATGAGACACATCGGCAACAAAACCATCGACACCCTGCCACTGGACCGCGCCCTCTACCCAGAAGAGCCGAAACACCGCCTTGTCGACATCATCCGCCGATTCGGCATCGCACAAACGGAAAGCCATCGCGCGGCAGACGACGCACTCCAAACCGCACAATGCTACGAAACCATGAAAGCCTACATGAAGGCCAACGGAATCAAATAACCCTTATCCAGGAACAGAATCGCCCCGGCGCTCGCAGAGTGACCGGGGCGGTTTCGTGTTTAGGGCTTGATCCGCCCGACACGGGATTTATTGCTTGACCGTCTTGACGGTGATGGTGGTACCGAGCGCGGTGGTCTCCCAGCTCACGCCGTCCGCCTCACTGTAGGTGAAGTCCTTGGTGGCATCCTGCGAGGCGAGGAGCGCGCTGGCCATGGTCTCGGTGTCGCCCTGGCTGGTCCATTTCCAATCGCCGGCTGCGGCCGGTGCCTGATAGGTGCCCTTCCAGTAGAGGCTCTTGGTGTCGGTGCCGATCCAGTTGACCTCGATGGTGTCGCCGCTGATGGTAGCTTCCATGTATGAGCTCGGGTCGTTGGAATTGGTCTGCTTCCATGTGCCGGTCAGATCGGCCGGCTGGGGTTTGGGTTCTTCCTTATTGGTCTCGGTCTTTGACGTGCCATCGGATTTGGCCGGCGCATCGGCCGTAGTGCTTCCCCCGCAAGCGGACAGGCCGGTAAGCAACATCGCCGCAACAAGCAGTGCGATTGCCTTTTTCATGATGGGTCTCTCTTCGTGCCGGACATTGTCGTCCGACATGACTCAATCATATAGCGAAACACAAGATCATATAGCGAAACACAAGAACCAAGGACTCATCCCGGTGCTCGCGGTGAGTCGTCGGGATGAGTCCTTATATGGCTCGGAAGCTACGCGGCGAGTTCCACGGGAGCCCGCTCTTCCAATTTGGAGTAGGGGATAACGGTCACACCGTAGTTGCGGAACGCGGTGAGCGCGCCGCGCTGCAACGGCGTCTGCCGGTCGTCGCCGATGACTATCAGCCGGGAATCCCTGCGCTTGGGATCCTTCTTCGTGTCATCCCGTCCGAACATGATGTCTTTCACGGCGTCCTTGTCGAATCGGTTCGGTGCCTGGCAGAACCGGGTCGGATGGTTGGCGCTACGCTGGAACAGGAAATCGAAGCTGTGCTCGTAGCTGGATACGCCTCGGATCCCCACGTTCGGAGTGTAGAACACATGGCATGAGTCGAGCTTCAATGCAACGTCGTCAGCAAAGTAGGACAGCACCCTCTTCTGTTCTGTAACGGCATCAGTACAATGTTCGTAATGAACAGTTGTTCGCGCAAGGAAATGCCGGCATATGGTGCGTCATGTTCAAAGCATAGAGATTCATTATCCGGCCTCCACGAGAATGATTTGGTTCTAGCGCAATACATGCTTTCACGACACATGCCTTCGTGATACATACGTTGGTCAGAAGATATTGCGCTAGAACTCAGCAGTCACCGCACGTGGTCCACGATGTCGTTGACCTTGGTCATATCGATATCGCGCTCGCCGAATGCCTGCCGCTCGTAGGCCAGGTCGATGTGGTGTTCGTGTGCGTAATCGATGATACGGCGAGCCAAATCGGCAATGTCGCCGGACTTGTTGAAGGAACGACCACGCAGCAGCACGCGTTGCATAAGAGGGCGCATCGCCTTGACCAACTTGTACCGGTCTGACTTCACCTTCACCATCCAACCGTCGGCAAAATATAGCACCACGCCTTCACGCGGGCTTGCCTTGGCTTCGCCGATTGCCTGGGCGACTTCTTCCGGCGAATGGCGGATCGCCACCGTTTCCGGCCGCACGAAGCCGCCGGCAAGAGTGAACGTTTCCTCGTGAGCGGCATCGATGGAGAACGATTCGGCATTACGAATCAGATGCAGCAAGCGCAGCCCGGATGATTCGTATCCAACGATGTGCCGGTCGGACTCGCGATCGATGACTTCAAACGCCGCCGTGACATTCCACTCATGCAACATACGCCACAATTCGGCACGTACCGCTGAATCTGAAGGAAACAGGCGCTCGATAAGCGCGGAATAATCCGTTTGCCCCGACTTCGACCAGAAGCGGAACAATCCAGGAGTTCCCGCCGCGCCCACGAGCCCGAGAAATCCGTTCTCCTTGCGCTCAACGCGCACGGGCAACGACTCTGGATGTTCTTGAGCGTGATTGACGACTTGGGCGAACGATGTCTCCTCCGTCTCGTCCACAGCAAAGAACTTCTCGAACCCGCGTTGCACCACCTGACCGTTGCCGCCGACAAAAAGCCCTCGCGCATTGATGGTGCGATCCGTCCACCGATGTTCACGAAATGCCTCTGCAGTGAAATTGCACGCATACACGTCTGTTTCGCCGCGCACCGGAATAACCCGAACGTAAGGGTCCGCGCGCATACGCTCCAACAGGTTTCCATTCGGATCGCCCGGTTCCAACGGGCGGAACATCGCGGTGTGAAAATGCTTCCAGGACGAACGAATGTAATCTTCCGGAACACGGTCAGCGGTATCACGCGCCGCATTGCGACGCAACAATTCGTCTAGAGGAACGTCAAAATCCCTCGTTTCCCACAGTGCGCCATGACGTTGAGCGAGTAGCGCCAGTTCGGCTGCATACCGGGGATTAGCGTGTTGCGCATCCGCCACCACATCCCACCCCGCATCCAATGCGTCGGCAATCATGTGCCGTCCCATGGCAACCACCATGTCATTGAATCGCTTGCCGTGCTCGGATTGCAGTCGGTTTCGGACCTGTGCCGAGCCGGCGATCATGAGCCGAATGTCATCGAGAGAAATCACGCAATGCGGCCACGTGTTGGCGGGGTCCTCACACCATGAGCGTGCCCACGTGGACTTGCCCGAAGCGGGCAGTCCTCGCAGAATAATGAGCTTTGCCATAGCCAAGCTCCTTTCGTTGTGCTGTGGGGCGAGACAGGTGCCAGCGATGGCATAAGGTTCTGCTCGCCCCAATATTGCTTGTATTATGATTCGGCTGCCGAAACCGAGCCGCCTGGTTCCTGCTGTGCGGCGGAGTCAATGGGCGCCGGCTCGGGGGAGTCGGGCATATCCAGCGGTGATACGTGCGTTGAATCGGTCGCGTGTGCATGGAACCAGTCGGCAATCTGTGTTTCGCTTACCGGTTGCAGATTCCATGCGTCCAGTCCAACGTTGAGGGCTTCGTGGCGTGCGCCCTCCGGAGACAGCTGGTGCGTGTGACCATACAGCAGACGATGTCCGTCGAACGGCAATGCCTGATCGCGGAAACGTACGGCATCATCCGGCCAGCCATAGGCAAGATCCTCACGGTAGGGGAAATGCGATAGATTGACGGTCTCCGTCGCCTGCGGGCGGCCAATTCCGAGACCGGTCAGCTCCGCCGTGCTGTTCGGCTCAATCGATTCGAACAGATCTCGCGCGGGTGCATCGTCCAGCCACCAGTCATCGTGATTGCCGATAACCGCGTGCAGATGCCTGCAGCGCAGCTGACGCAGGCAGCTCTTCAGATGCCGGACCGATGTTCGGTATCCGATATCGCCCAAAATCCACAGCTCGTCGTCCTCGCCGACAATCCGATTGATATTGGCCACGATTGCTTCATCGTGCGCATCGGTGTCTGCGGCCTTGCGGAAATTGAGCCGGGAATCGTCAAGCACCACGCCCTTCACCCAATCCTCGGCGGCCTTGCGTCCCTGCGAGGAGAGGAGAGCGTCATACTGTGTGTGCCCAGGGTCGAACGTGGTGAATCCGCGCAGCACGCTGACCAGCGGATGCCCGAAATGCGTGTCAGTAGTGAAATACTTCATGATCTGTTGTTCTTTCTGAATATGTGATGGTATGCAATGGGTTTTGCTGCGGTGCATTGAGTTGCGGCGATGCCAAGAACACATGCTCGTACAGGTGCGTTTATGAGGCATGGTGCGAACGAGCCGGCTCGATATCACCGGCAATGATTCAGCTATGCGCCAATGAGAGGTGTACTGATCAGATTTGTATGGCAGCGAGCAGGCTGCGCTTGTTTCCGGTTATTGGTTGGAACTGAGCAGTACGCAAACCCTGTTTGAAGGCGCATTCGAGCATCGCCGGCAGGTTCGTCTGCTGGCGCTTGGCGTGTTCGTTCACGCCGTTGCTGCTGAATGCGATACGTTGAATCATGGTGTGCACACCATAAGGTCTTACGTCCAAATCCGTCAAATCACGGTGTGTGTAAGCAAGTTACGTTTTGGTCATTCATGGGGGCTTCTTCGCGAATCCGTCAAACTACGCAGTGTGCATGTATGGTCATGTACCGCAGCTACGTAATTATGAGTACACTTGGCCTATAAGTGCAACGAAGCACTTGCCGTCGATGACGGACATCATGGCAGGTGCGTGAAAAGGGGAGCAACAACCATGGGCAACATGTTCGATAATTTGGGCAAAGGTCTTAATGATTTCACCAAACAAGCCGGTAAAATAGCCGGAAATATCGGTGACACAGCGGGAAAAATCACGAAAGATGTTGCCAAAGGGGCAGGTAAGATCGCCAACGATGCGGGTAAGCTTGCCGGCGATGCGGGCAAAATGACGGCAGCTGTTGCAGGGAGCGTGGCACAGTCTGCGGCCGTCGCAAGTGGCGAAGTAAGCAAAGCGGCTGACAGCATGGCAAAGGGTACCGTCTCAATCGCTAAAAACGTCAAAGATAGTGCCGATAAGGTCGATTTGTTTAATTCCAAACTAAGAGCTAAGGCTGTTGAGGATTACAACAATGCCGTAGAACGCTATGAAAACGTAGCGGATGATTTAGCTAAAAGTACGCAAGCGCTGTATGACTTGAGAAAAATCGCTATTGTGCATGTCAAGTATGTTGAACAACATATCAATCAATTGGCTAATACGCCAAAAGAATTTGCCGTTGAACTGCATAAGATCAATACCGAAGTAACGACGTTCGAGAATAAAGAGGATGAGATTAAGGAGGCAGAAAAGCAAGCAAAAGCAGCTGAAGGAGGGTCTGGAGCAGGAGCCACCCTCAGTGCTTTGGGAATCGCAGTAGCAACCATGGGACCTACGGCTGCAATGGGTGTGGCCACCACCTTCGGTGTAGCTTCGACCGGTACTGCCATTTCTGCATTATCCGGAGCTGCAGCAAATAGTGCTGCTCTGGCTTGGCTTGGTGGCGGTGCATTGGCTGCAGGTGGCGGTGGCATGTCAGCCGGAACCGCGTTCCTGGGCTTGGCTGGTCCGGTTGGATGGACCATCGCTGGCGTGGCGGGCGCTGCGGCAATTGGTTCTGGTATTTATGCGAATCATAAAAACAAAGAAACTGCTGACAAGCTTTTGCTTGAGCGCCAGAATGTGGAAGTATTAATTCGCAAATTCAATGTGAAGAATGCCGAAGTCGCGGCATTGACTGAGGCAACGCAAACTCAGATAGATGGTGTACAGCGTGCGAATGCTGCGGTGACAGGCGCCGATTACAGCCAGTTCTCCCACGAAGAGAAAATGCAGGCGGGATTACTGGTCAATATGACGCTCACCTTAGCGCAAATGATTAACAAGGAACTGGAACTCGATGACTGACAAGAATACTGCTGACAAGCACGCCATCGATAACAATGTTGCTCAGGGCATTGCCGCGTATATTGATTATTTGAATCAGCTACGTGTGTCTACTCTGATGGACACATTGAGACAGATTCTTAATAATGAAACAGGTCAGCTGAAAGATCTCGCCGAGCGACAAGCTAATGCGCTAAGGAACCTTGATTTAGCGAATCAAAATGTCATGAACATTGTCAACAGTGGGCGTGGTGGTGAAAATGGTATGCATGGATTTATCGCTGAATTCGCGCAGACGGGAATCGCTAACGCCAGACGAGCATTTGAAGGGTTGGAAAAATCAACAATTACGCTTAATAATAATGGTCCTGCTGATTTGTTGATTAACGGCAAGCCAGTGCAGGTAAAGTTCTATGCGAACCTAATGAACGAGCTGAAGACATCTGCGGAATACCGTTCTATGGATATGATGTTTTCAAAGGACCACATGGACGTTTTTCGTGCGGTCATGCATGGCGATAAAGAAGTCTTTCTCAACGGACAACCGCTAACCAGTAACCAAGTGCAGAAAATTAAGCAGATTATCGAAGAGGAAAGTAACATCCGGGGACTGTCCTGGGACAAATGGATGCAATCATCGGTATTGAAATATGATCAGGTCCAAAGAGAAGCGATTGACCGGACTTTTACTGAAGAAACCGACAATATTAAACGGCAGACATCCGAGCAAAAGAGCGAAATCTCCAATAAGGCCAATACGGATAAGGCTGCTGCATATCACAAAGCTCAGCCGAATCTAGGCGAGGCTAACAAAGCTGCCGGGGTGGGTGCTGCTATCCAAGGTGGATTGAACTTCGGCATTTTCGTGTATCAAAAGCACGAAGAAGGCAAGGAAATATGGCAGTTTACCGCTGAGGATTGGAAGGAAGGAGGCGTCAAGACAGCAGAGGGTGCCTTCAAAGGCGGGTTTTCGGGCTATGCAATTTATGGATTGACCAATGTCTGTCATCTTTCGGCTCCGAGCGCAGGGGCGATAGCGTCCGGAACTTTTGGACTCATAGATGCTGTCATGAAATTCCGTTCCGGAGAGATTGATGATGACGGTTTCTTGAGCTTGGTAACTATCAATGCCCTTGATGCTACCGGCGCGGCGGTAGGAGCGGCGATTGGTCAGACGCTTATTCCTGTTCCCGTTGTGGGCGCGCTTATCGGGTCAATTGTCGCTTCGAATGTGCTTGGTCTTGGCAAGAACATATTGAGTGCAAGAGAGCGGGCAATCATCGCTGAATATCAGCGCAAAGCGGACTTGTTCGTCGCGAATCTCGACGTGCAATACGCGCAAATATTGGAAACTCTTCTCGATAAATACCGGAAACTAGGGGAGCTGCAGACTTATGCATTCAATCTTGATTTAAATATACAGCTACGTTTCGCCGCATCTGTTGATTTGGCAAGATTCATTGGTGTCTCTGAAACCGAGATATTGCACAATGAAGCAGAGATTGACGACTTCTTCCTGTAAGGGGAGATGTTGCCGTAATTGCTGTACCAACGACTAGACGTTGGTACAGCAACAATCTTTGGTTTTGTAGGTATGTGATTTCGAGTAATTCACAAACTGTAGATCTGTGCGCCGAACGGCCAGAGCGCAAGCTTGGCCATTTTGAACGACTGGATGCCGAACGGAATGCCGATAATGGTGATGCAGTTGAGTACGCCGGCTCCCAGATAGCCGAGCGCCATCCACCAGCCGACCAGCACCACCCACAGGATGTTGGCCAAGGCAGAGCCGACTCCGCCGCCGTATTGCACGGTTTTGCCAAACGGCGTCAGGGTGAGTCCCGCCATCTTGAACGCTTGAATGCCGAGCGGGATGCCGATGATGGAGATGCACAGAATCAGTCCCACCAATGCCCATCCGATTGCGATGGCCAACCCACCAAGAATGATCCACAGGATATTGCCGAGAACTCGCATGATTTGCCCCTTTCCGATTCCGGTCGATGCCTCGCATGTCCGGCTTCACTATTTTGCCAGACATCATGACGGAAACACGAGATGCAACCCTTGGCTCGCCCCTGATTCATCCTCGGACCGCTACCCAGGCGGATCGTATGCGGTAAGCCCAATCCTTTTGTAAAGATTTTGTGTATTGTCGGGCATGCGTGGGTTTCACCGTCGATTTGAATGATGATAGGCTTCTCGATATCTGCCGTACGAAGACCCATCAAGGAGATGCCATGAACCTGTATCGCTACGCGATGTTCATCGCACGCACCTGCCGTGGGTCGTTCGTCGGCAATGTTCTGTTTGCCAATCCACAAATGTCCCTTTTTTCGATGCTGGTGTAGCGGGGACACGCCTTATGCCGGGATGTACCGATGGCCCATCCGCAGTCGACGTCGCATGAATCGCTCACCATAGCCATCAACTTACGCAAAGCCGCGAATCGTTTGCCGTATATGAATGCGGAACAGATGGCGGCTTTTCCTTTACCCCGGACTCATCGGTGTCCCCGCGTCTTGACACAAGCATGGGGCCGGATCGCCCACACATGCCGTTACCAACAGAAGGAAATGCTGTGACCTCACAGAAAACCGCGGAACTCGGGTCCGCCACCAGTTCCGTAAAGCCTATTGATCCGCACACCCGATTCATCGTCGTGGGTGTGATCGTCGTCGGCTCGTTCATCGCGCTGCTCAACCAGACCGTCATGTCACCGGCCTTGCCGGCACTGATGCATGATTTCAATATCACCACCGGCACCGTGCAGTGGGTGACCAGCGTCTACATGCTGGTCTCGGGCATCATGGTGCCGATTTCAGGCTATCTGATTGATAAATTCTCCACCCGAAAGCTCTTCGCCGGAGCTCTTGCCACTTTCATGGTCGGCACACTGCTGTGTGCCGTCGCGCCGAATTTCATGCTGTTGCTCGTCGGACGCATACTGCAATCCGCCGGCTCCGGCGTGCTGTTGCCATTGGTCGCCGTAGTGCCGATGCTCGTCTATCCGCCGGATAAGCGCGGCACCGCCATGGGCATGGCCGGTATCGTCATGGCCGCCGGCCCGGCTATCGGCCCGGTTGTCGGTGGTCTGGTGATTGACAGTTTCGGATGGCGCCCGATGTTCATTGGCATCGCAGTTGTGGCACTGGTCATCCTTGTCGGAGGCACGATGATGCTCAAGAACGTCGGCGAGTTGAAGAACCCAAAGCTCAACATCCTGTCCGTGATCCTTTCGACCATCGCGTTCGGTGGCCTGCTCTATGGCTTCTCGTCCGCTTCCACGATGGGATGGGCCAGTCCGGTCGTCATTACCTCAATCGTCGTTGGTCTTGTGGCCTTCGTCGCATTCGTATACAAGCAAGTCAAGCTCGATGAGCCATTGTTGCGCGTTGACACCCTTGCCACCCGCAACTTCCGCAACTCCGCGATTCTGGTCACTCTGATCAACGCCGCAGTCGCCGCAACCAACGTGACGTTGCCTATCTTCATCCAGAATGTGCTCGGCCAATCCGCCACCGTCACCGGCATGGTCATGCTGCCCGCCGCGGCGGTCGGCATCATCCTGAGTCCGGTCGCCGGTGCCGCATTCGACAAATTCGGCCCGCGCGGCGTGGGTCTCGGCGGCCTTGCGCTCATGACCATCTCTCTTGGTCTTCTCGGCACCATCAACACCAGGACATCAGTGCTGTTTGTCGCCGTGTTCTGCGCATTGCAGGCATCCGGTCAGGCTATCGCCAACATGCCGATCAACACTTGGGGCGTCAACGCTTTGCCGAACGACATGATCGCCCATGGCAACGCCATCGCCAACACCGGCCGCCAGATCGCGGCAGCCATTGCGACCTCGCTTCTGGTCACCGCAGAAACATCCGTGACCGCCTCGCACATGTCCCAGGGTGTGAAGTCCGCCACGGCCAGCGGCATCGCGTTCTCCTACCTGCTGTGCGCCGCCATCTCGCTGGTCGCCCTGATCATCTGCATCTTCACCGTCACCAGCCGTGCCAAGGAGAAGGCCGCACGCAACGCCAAGGCCTACGAGGCGCAAGCCTCCGCCGAAGTCGCGGTCGAAACCACTAAAGGCCAGCCCGCCGAGCATCACTACGCCGGCGCATACGTGGCCCCCGCCGCCTCCCTGTTCAAGCAGGCCCAGGAACAGTCCATCGGCGGGATCATGGACGATCAGCCCTACAGCTGCCTGGACAGCGATGACATCACGCATGTGGTGCGCGAGTTCATCCGCCTCAACGTCTCCAGCCTTCCCGTGGTGAACGGCGATGGCAGGCTCGTCGGCTTCGTCAGCGACGGCGATGTCATGAAATCGATTGCCACCTATGAATCCCGTACGGTTCCCACCGGCACCGGTTCGACGATGGTGGTGTTCGACGACGAAACCGTGGCCTCCAAGGTGCAGGCGCTCTCCGGCAAGAAGGTGATGGACATCGCCACGCGTAAGGTCGTTGCCGCCACGCCCGACCAGCATGTTGGAGAGGTGGCCCGAATCCTCGCCAAGAAGCAGTTCAAGAAACTGCCGGTGGTGGATGGTGATGGCAGACTCGTCGGTGTGATCCGCCGTAAGTCCGTGATGGAACATGCCTTCGACGCGCTGTTCCCAAAGGATGATCGGTGATTAGGCGCATCATCGCTGAATAGAATGAATGAAATATGAGGCTTCCCTTCTCGCGGGGGAAGCCTCATTGCTTTGTCCGCGGAGCCTTACGGCACCTGCGCAAGGGCAACGTCACGCCTTCATGATACACTATTGAACAGTGTGTTCCTATCGTTGCATGGTGACGCTAACGCATGGCGTCACGATACTGAAGCCTGCCATCTAACGGCGGGTACGGCTCGTTGCTGGAGTCGTGCACGCATACGCGCGTCGGTGTGCGTGGGATGTCCATTCAGGTTTTTCCCATCTTCGGACTCGTAAAATAGGTGAGGTTAACAAGACGAAGAACGATGACATCCGTCGATTCGCAAGGGGTGGACGCATATGGATTATCAGTATCAGGCCGTTGAACAGCCTTCCAATCCCCGTAAAACCTGGCCGATTGTCCTTTCCGTGGTCGTGGCGCTCACTGTGGCATGCGGCGCAGGAGTGTACGTCTACCACAACAAACGGCAGGAGGCGTTGGACACATGCCGGCAATCGCTTGCGGAATTCAGCTCGGCCCGTAAGGCCGTGCTCGACACATCCGAAAACGGTAGCGAGCTGCAGAAATTGATCCGTGGTGCGCTCGGCGTGAACGACATCATCGACGCGTTCGCGGACGCGGCCACCAGCGCAGAGAACACGGTCGATACGGAAGGCTGTAAGGCGGACGCCACCATCACGCAGCTCAATCTCATCGCCAAAACACTAGACAGCGCCACGGATTCCCTGAATAACAGCCTGAAGGACATCCGGGAGAAGAACGGCACGAATGCGCTGCAGGATTCGCGGAACGATTCGGATGGCACGACAACGAACGGACCATCCTCCAATACTCAGTCCAATACGTCATCGGGGCAATTGCTCGACGTTCCTTCGAACGGTTCTTCCGCCACGGAATCGTTGGATGAATCGAAGAAGGAACTGCAGCAGTCGCTCGACAAGGCGGACAAATTGGTCAACAAGCTTGACAAGGACGAAACACTGACGTTGACTGGCCGTAAACTGCTGTCCGCATTGTCCAAAGCTGTGGATTCCGGTCAAAAACTCATTGAAAACAGCAATATCAAGGATTCCAAGTACTACAAGGCCGCCAAAGTCACGCTCGATGAGGCCATCGATGTGGCCGAGAATTGGGTGGACAGACAGGCGTCCAAAGCGCAATGACGATTCTCCCTCGTGCTGCTTCCATACGTGCGTCTAAAGTTTCCCGGAAAAACGTCGACGATTATGACATCAGAGAATATGACGCCATGACGGATGGAAGTGTAAGAGGGGATACGAATGGCGAAATCGGGGTGTGGGCCGTCGGGAAACATAGCGTTTGCGAACCCGGTCGCCCGTCCATATCCTAGGCGATCGGGTTCGCAAGACCGATTAGAAGAACAGCGCTGAGACTCCGGCCGCAAAGCACATAAGCAGCACAGACGTGATGAAACTGGCGAGGAACGCCTTCTGTCCCTTCTTGGCGATGGCGCTGAAATTCACGTTGATGCCAAGCGCAGCCATGGCCATGCCGAGCACGATGTACGCGAAATCGACCAGATTCGGTGCGATGGCACCGATGAACGGCACGAACGTGCCGATGATGGAAGCGCCGATGAAACCGAGCATGAACCATGGGAACGACACTTTGCGTTTACCGTCCGCTGGCATTTCGGAATGGTTTTTATCCCACCAAACGGCGATGACGATGGCTGCGAACACCAGCATCAGCACTCGCGACAGTTTCATGATGGTTGCGATGTCCACCGCGCCGAACGCGTCGCCGGCCGCCACGGCATGGGCGATTTCGTGCAAGGAAGCTCCGGCGGTAATGCCCAGCTGTGTCTTACTCAAACCGGTCAATGGTCCAAGGGTGATTTCCAGTAACGCGAAGATGGTGCCCATGATGGCGATGATGGCCACGGCCATCACTTCGTTGTTGGCTTTTTCATCCTCTTTTTCCGGCGGTACTTTGATGGAGCCAGACAATCCCATGACGGCGGCCGCACCGCAAATGCCGGTGCCGCCCGCCACCAGAATGGCGAGTTGCGGGTCGACGCCAAATTTGCGGGCGATGACGTAGCACACCACGATGGTGAGTGTCACGACCACGGCCGCGATGGGCAGACACTTGATGCCTTGGGTGAACAATACGGTCAGATTGAGCTTGAATCCGAGCAGAATGATTCCCAGACGCAACAGTTTATTGGAAATAAGTCCTGCTGCGTCCTTCACGCCGGACCTGTGTTCCACGGAACGGCTGGAATACCATTTGCGAATCGGAAACTGGGCCGCCATGCCGATGAGCAATGCGATGATCAGCGCGCCGAACAGACTGAATCCCGGAAACTGTTTAAGCCACGAAGCCACTAGTGAGGCGGCCAAAGTGACGATGCCGACGAAAACCATTTCCTTGGTGGCTATGCGAGCCCACCATGTTTTGCAAAAATCAATCACGTGTCTCAAGTGTTCCGGCCGGTTCGGACATCGGTATGGTGCGGAAAGCGATGACTTCAGCGCCGTGCCAACGATACTGAAATCCAATGCGCGATCGGCAGTAGGTACAGGAACACTGCCAATGTCAGACTGGACGTGGGCGCTCCCACCGAAGCGAGCGGCACCGCTCCGGCGATGGACCATGGAATCAGCGGAGCCACCACCACGGCGGTATCCTCCAGATTGATGGCCTTGCGATGCTCGTCGGACTCCAGATGGTCGCATAGCTGATTTGTCAGCATGATCGACAACGTTTGATTGCAGGAGACGGCACTCGCCACGAGAGACGTTACCAGCGTGGCGCCGAATACGCTGATATGCCGGGCAAGCGATGCGACCATCCGATGCGCGCCATCCAGCAGTTCCGTCTCTTGGAAAATGCCGGAATATGACGATGAAATGCATACGATTAGCATCACTTTGACCATTGAAACGATTCCGCCACCATCGATCAGCGGTGCGACGCGCGCGTCAGCACAGTGGAATCCGAATACCAGTGCGTGGCCAATCGCGGTCCAATCCATATGTTGCACTGCAACGCAAATCGGCAATGCAGTCAGTATGCTGGCGGTCATGGTGATGCGCACGTCAACCCTGGCGATCGCCAGCGCGACCAACACCACTGCGGGCAGGACGGTGACCCAATCAAGATCGAACGCGTTGGAAAACAGTTCGGCAATGTCAATGGAGCTGTTGGAAGGATGCGTGCACAGCGCCAATGCCGCATACACTGCGCACGTCAGCACGAACGGTACCGCGGCGGTTTTCAACATCAGTCGGATATTGTCGAAAATGTTCGTGCGCGTCAGCGTTTTGACCAATTGGGCGCTGGTGGATACGGGGGAGCAGCGGTCGCCGAAATAGATGCCGGACAGTATCGCTCCACCGAGGAACACCGGTGGAACCTGCATGGAAGTGCCCAACGTCATCGTGATCACACCCATCGTCGCGGCCGAAGCGAACGATGATCCGGTCAGCAGAGACATCAGACAATTGAGCAGGAACGTGAGTAGAATCACCACATGAGGATGCACCAGACCTGCCGTATTCGTCACAATGAACGACACAGTGCCTGCAGCGCGCCACAGGGTGGTCAGCAGGCCGATCAGAACGAACGTTACTACCACGATGCTGGCGGCACGCATGGTCGCGAAACCTTTGGAAATCATGGCGGTGAACGTATGCCCGGTAAGACGCCCATGAGCTAGGAAGATCACCACGCCGGCCAACAACGCCGGAATAATGGAAATGCCGGCGATAATGCAGACGATCAACGCACCACAGAACAACGCCATTGTGATGAGCTCGGCCATGGATACACGTCCTTCCTTCATAGGTGCCATGCGAAACACCGCACTAGTGAACCCGATTGGCATGGTTGATGCGTGGACTGTTTCGATATATGACTATCGGTGTGGCATGTGGCCGTTGCGCTGCGTCGGTTTGCTTCAAGCCGACTTGAAGTTGGTAATCTGGCCCTGGAAGCAAAATCGAACAGAATAAGGAGAATTCATGGCTGATTTCGAAGCAAGGAAGCTGGACGAATTGGATCATCGCACTGATGATGCTTCCGCGCCCGAAGTGTTCTTTACATCTGTGATCACGCCGGAAAGCCTGATCGGAGCCTATCATGCGCTCGGACGCAAGCCTCAAGGCAACGTGGCCATTAAAATCCATTCCGGCGAATCGGAGAAATCCAATAACCTCAATCCGGCGCTCGTCAAGGATCTCGTGCAGGAGCTCGGCGGCACGCTCGTCGAATGTGCGACCGCATACGATGGCAATCGCGAAACGCCTGAGAAAAGCCTTGCCGTGTTCAAGGAACGTGGATACGCGGATATCGCGCCGATCCAAATCATGGACATGGGCGGTGAAATCGAAATTCCGGTAGCCAAGCACCGTCATATCGCCTATGACATCGTCGGCAAACATATCGACGACTATGATTCCATCTTCGTGCTTTCGCATTTCAAGGGGCATCCGATGGGCGGCTTCGGCGGCGCGCTCAAAAACGTGTCAATCGGCATCGCATCGTCGAACGGCAAACGCTGGATCCATTCCGCGGGCGTGGCCACCGACCACTGGGTGGAGACCGCCCAAGATGACTTCCTCGAATCGATGGTCGAAGCCGACGAGGCGGTGATCAGCCACATGCATGGCAACATGATGTATCTGAACGTCATGAACCGCCTGTCCGTGGACTGCGACTGCTTACCCATCCCATCCGAACCAGACATGCACGATATCGGCGTGTTGTCATCGCTTGACCCGGTGGCGCTCGATCAGGCATGCGTGGACCTTATCCACGTTGCCCCCGACGGAGCTTCCGTCACCGAACGCATCGCTTCCCGCCACGGCGAACACACGCTCGAATACGCCGAAGAACTCGGCATCGGCTCACGCTCGTACCGTCTGACCGTGCTCGACTGACAATGTCCGCAATGACCACGAAACCGGCGGGAACGGGCGGTGTCGTAATCGCCCATATTGAAGCGCTGCTTGCCGAACGCGACCATGTGCTCGTTGCGATAGACGGGCCATGCGCATCCGGCAAAACCATGCTCGCCGCAACCGTCAACAAGCGTTTCGGCGGCAACGTGCTGCATATGGACGATTTTTTTCTACGTCCCGAGCAGCGCACGCCGGAACGATTCGCGCAACCCGGCGGGAACGTGGACCGTGAACGGTTCGAAACGGAAGTATTGGCTCCGCTTTTTGCCGGAAAAACCGTGCAATACCGTCCATGGGATTGTCATTCGGGCGATTTCGCGGTCTCTCGTACCGTCGAACCGGCTCGGTTGACCATCGTGGAAGGCAGCTACAGCATACATCCCGATCTGCGCGGGTACTACGATTGCATGATCTGTCTTGCGATTACGCCTGCTGAGCAACTGCGTCGGCTTGAGCAACGTAATCCGCGCATGCTGCGACGTTTCGTCGACGAGTGGATTCCGTTGGAAAACCGTTATTTCGAAGAGACCGGAACCGAATCGGCTGCCGACATGATCGTCGACACTGCATTGCTGACGATCATTGAAGAGAAGAAAACAAAAGGAGAATGAATATGTCTGATTCTGCAACTATGTCCGTGCGCGCTTTGCATCGTACCGACCTGCCGAAGCTGAGCCTGAGCACCAAAGCTGCGGCCACCGTGTTGGCCATTGTGGCCGCGGTCGCATTGCCGCAGCTGTTTCATGTCATTGGTGCCGTTTCCGGGCAGGGCACCATGCTTGGCGTAGCATTTCTGCCGATGCATCTGCCGATCATCTTTGTCGGCCTGATTGCCGGTCCTGCCGTCGGCGCCATCGCCGGAGCTGCCGCGCCGCTCGCCAGCTTCCTGCTGTCCGGCATGCCGATGCTGGCGATGCTGCCGCTGATGATGGTGGAATTGTGCGCGTATGGTCTTGTGGCCGGTTTGCTGCGCGAAGTCAAGCTGCCGAGTCTTGCGAAGGTGGTCATCGCCCAGCTGGCCGGCCGTGTGGTGCTGACCGCGGCCACTGCGATCGCTGTGTTCGCGTTCGGCTCAAGCAAGGCGGTCGCCGCAACATGGACGAGCGACCTGGCCACCGGTCTGCCGGGACTCGCCTTGCAGTGGGCGCTGATCCCGCTCGCCGCCTACTGGACCGAGTCGCTGATTGCCAAGCGCAATCACTGAACAACGATAGTTCAAACGCGGCAGTCAGCCACGTTCTGAACAAAACCGATATTTTCGGGAGCCAAGCCATTACGCTTGGCTCCCGTTGTCATATCAGTCGGGAAATCGGGAGAAACGGTCATGATCGCGGGAGTGTCCATCACCACATTGCTGCTGGTGCTCGCAGCCGGCATCGGGGCGGGATTCGTTGGATACGCGGTCGGCGCATCCTCGTTGATATCCTATCCGGCGTTGCTGGCGTTCGGCATTCCGCCTGTGTTGTCCAACACCACGAACACGGTGGGTGTGTGCGGTACGGGCATCGGCGGACTGCTTTCCGCCCGCAGGGAGCTCAGAGGCCAAGGCGTGCGCGTGGCCGTCTACGCCTGCATCGGATTGGTCGGTGGCATCATCGGCGGGCTGTTGCTACTGGAACTGCCGGCGAAGGTCTTCGAATTCGCAGTGCCGCCGCTTATCCTGTTCAGCGCGATCATCATCGCACTCAATCCACGGAAGAAGGCGGCCGCGCGCGACGCCGTGGCACAGGCGCTGCCGCAATCGCATCAAGGCGAACGAGCCGCGCGGATCGCCAGCAAAACCGCAAGCGGCACGTTGCGCAACGATCCGTGGTGGCTGTGGGTCGGCGTGAGTTTCGTCGGCGTCTATTCCGGCTATTTCGGCGCGGCCGCGGGCACGCTTGCCTTGGCGATCCTAGATTTGGGTAAGATCGGCCCGTTCCACCAGATCAACGCGCTGAAGACGGTAGTCGGGTTCGGCGCGAACATTTCCGCCGCAATCATGTTCATCATCCGTGGTTCCGTCGATTGGCCGTTCGCCATCATGATGTGTCTCGGTTGCACGATCGGCAGTGCGATCGCACCACCCGTCACCCGCCATATCCCGGAGAACATCATGCGCGCCGCCGCTGTGCTAACCGGCATCATCCTCGCCGTCAAGCTCGGCTGGTCCACCTACCTGTGACATGCGCTGTACATTGATTCGCAAGGTGAAGTCCCGCTGGAAGAACCGGTTTCTCCAGCGGATTTCTTTTTCTAGCTGCCTTGCGATTGAAGGACCTGCGAGCCGTCCATCGGTATCTCGCAAAACAGCATCGTGTCAGATAAGCGTCGACAGCGCTCGCATGACGATGTCCACGTCCTTGTTTTCCAATTCGCGAATGACATGCAGATAGGTTTCCTGTGTTGTGGTCATGCTGGCGTGGCCGAGGCGGCGCGACACGCTGGCGATTGATACGCCGGCGAACAGCAGCAGTGATGCGTGCGTATGCCGTAATCCGTGGACGGAAATGACTGGCACATCCACGTTCTTGCAATGTCTGGCAAGCACGTCGTTGGCTGTGGAATTGTAGACTTTGCCGTGCACGAAGATGGGTTTGTCATGCGGAAGATTCTTGAGCAGTCCGGAAAGCTGCATGATGAGCTGCCAGTCAAGCTGCACTTTGCGCACGGAGGATTCGTTTTTCGTGGGTACAAAACCGCCGCCGTTTTTGTAATCCCAGGTTTTGCTGACGGAAAGCGTTTGGTGGGCGAAATCGAAGTCGTCGGGCGTGAGCCCAAGCGCTTCGGAGAAGCGGAGTCCGGTTTTCGCGATGAGGAGGATGAGCCAATCCCAACTTGCCTCATCGCCAAGATCAAGATCAGCGAGCATAGCGTGCAGCTCGAATTGGTTGAGATACTTCATTTTTTTGATGCGTGGCTGCTTGCCTTTGATAATGACTTTGCGTGTCGGATCACGGGGAATGAGTCCTTCATCAACGGCATCGAGAATGGCGCCTTTGATCTGGTGATGAAAATCCATGGTGGTCTGGCGCTCATGATGCTGCGCGTAACCGTTAATGAGCTGCTGATAGGCGGTGCGATCCATATCGGCAAGTCTTAGTTCAGGGATGAGTTTGCTGAGCCAAGATTGTGTGAGTCGATATTTACCCATGGTCACGTCTCTGATGGCACCTTCCTTATACGTTCTCACCCACTGGGCGTAGTAGTCGCAAAACAGCGATTCCGAAGTGATGTTTTCCTGCATAGTGTGCACCTTTCTAAAAAGATGGGGGATAAGGTGCAGCCATCATACTTACGCTGATGAAGGGTGATGAGGGAGTCCAGACGGTCGAAGAACCCGCCGATTTGGCGCTGCTCGTTTTCTGAGGCAGGCATAGAAATTCCGATTGAAGCAAAGTCATCGAATTTCAAAACTTGAGTGTCCTTGGAATTGCCCTGCGAAACCTGTTGATACTGTTTTAGCAACATCGGTTGCCTAAGAAGGCGCGCAAAGAATCGTGCATAAACCTCGGAATTGGGCCTTGCTACTACATATGCGGGGCTTACGATGCCGTCGTACCGACTTGCATCTACAGCCCCCTGCCACATGCGCATACTGTTGTAAACGACATCTCCGAAATGCACTATTTTGTAGTTCGCGAGACTCGCGCCAGGATTCGTCTCCCTATCGGACTCAGATGCTGGGTATATCCCGTTGGCTACGCTGACAGACAAAATCTCTCTATCGGAAGCCCGTTCATCACTCTCCTCGAACAGTTCACCCAGCTTACGCTGTTCCCAAGCGGGGGCGCGGTATTCTTATGGAAGATGTGCAGTCACTCGTGGAGCCGTGCATTGGTTTGCCGGTACCGCAATGAGGAGGGATAGATGAATAAGCAGCAGCTCGCTTCGAAGATTTGGGAATCCGCCAATAAGATGCGTTCCAAGATCGAGGCGAACGAATACAAGGATTACATTCTTGGCTTCATTTTCTATAAATTCCTTTCGGAAAACGAGCTGATGCGCTTGAAGGCCAACGATTTCACCGAGGATGACCTGCCACAACTTACGGAGGATAATCCGGACATTGTGGAAGGCGTACAGGATGAGTGTGGCTATTTCATCGCCTATGACAACCTGTTTTCCACATGGATCAAAAAGGGCAACGATTTCGAGATTTCCAACGTGCGTGATGCGCTTTCGGCGTTCTCCCGCAACATCAATCCGGCGCGTAAGAGAGTGTTCGACGGTATTTTCGACACGTTGCAGACCGGGCTTTCCAAACTTGGCACCGACGCGAGAAGCCAGTCCAAGGCCGCGCGAGATTTGATTTACCTCATTAAAGACATTCCGATGGATGGTCGTCAGGATTATGACGTTCTCGGCTTCATCTACGAATATCTCATCAGCAATTTCGCCGCCAATGCGGGGAAGAAGGCCGGCGAATTCTACACACCTTCTGAGGTTTCCCAGCTGATGAGCGAAATCGTCGCCTGGCATTTGCAGGGGCGCGAGCAGATCAAGATCTACGATCCGACATCCGGCTCCGGTTCCTTGTTGATTCATATCGGTCAGGCGGTGGCTCGACGTAACGGCAATCCGGATTCCATCATGTATTACGCGCAGGAGCTCAAGGAGAACACCTACAACCTCACGCGTATGAATCTGGTGATGCGTGGCATTCTTCCCGACAACATCGTTGCCCGCAACGGCGACACTCTGGAGGACGACTGGCCGTGGTTCGACACGTTGGAGAACAAGGAGGAAACGTACAATCCGCTGTTCGTGGATGCGGTGGTCTCCAACCCACCCTATTCGCAGAATTGGGATCCCACTGACAAGGAGATCGATCCGCGTTTCAGCTATGGCATAGCTCCGAAGTCCAGGGCAGATTATGCTTTCCTGCTCCACGACTTGTACCATCTGCGTGCCGATGGCATCATGACCATCGTTCTGCCGCATGGCGTGCTGTTCCGCGGCGGAGAGGAAGGTCAGATTCGTAAGAATCTGATCGAGAACCGTCATATTCAGGCGATTATTGGTCTACCTGCGAATATTTTCTTTGGTACGGGTATCCCCACCATCGTGATGGTGTTGCGCAAAAAACGTGACGACGACAGGGTGCTCATCGTTGATGCGTCGAAACATTTCATCAAGGACGGCAAGAACAACAAGCTACAGGCTTCTGATATCAAACGCATTGTCGATGTGGTGTCGAACAATCGCACGGTACCCAAGTTCAGCCGTCTGGTGTCCATCGATGAGATTCGCGCCAACGATTACAACCTCAACATTCCGCGTTATGTCGATTCATCCGAGGATGCGGAAATGTGGGATGTGTACGCTTCGATGTTCGGTGGCGTTCCGAAGAGTGAGGTTGAGCAGCTTGAGGAATATTGGAACGCTTGGCCGAGTTTGAAGGCTGAACTGTTCCGTGATAATGGTGCCTGCTATGCCTGCGATCACGATGATATCGCCACTGTGGTGCGCAACAATGCCGACGTACAGGCGTTCATTGCCTCGTATGGGCAAGCCATTTCCGGCCTGCCTGCTGACCTGCGCTCCCGTTTGGTGGCGCATCCTGAACAGGTGGATGCGCTCGGGCAGGAAACGGCCATCGGCAAGGAATTGGATGCGATGGTTGCCGATACCGCGCTGATCGATCCGTATGACGCCTATCAGAAACTTGATGATGCGTGGAACGGCATCTCCATTGATCTGGAAGTGTTAGGTTCCGAAGGTTTCGATGCGGTAAGAGCCGTGGATCCGAACATGGTCGTCAAGAAGAAGGCCGGCAAGGATGTGGAAGTGCAGGATGGCTGGATTGGCCGCGTTCTGCCGTTCGACCTGGTTCAGCGCGAGCTGCTGCACGATGATTTGGCCGCAATCGAGACGGACGAACGCCGTGTGCAGGACATCGATTCCGAGGTTGAAACCATTTTGGAAGGTTTCGATGAGGATGACAAGCAGAACAGCGATGCAATCAATCAGGACGGTGACGCCTTCGTTGCCGCCGAGCTGAAGAAAGCGGTCAAGGCGATCGGCAAGAATCCGTCCTCCGATTTCGAGCGTGGCTTGGTGCAGTCCCAGAAACTGTTTGATGAGGCGAAGAAGCTGAAGTCCGGCATCAAGACCAAGCGAAACGCGTTGGAGGAGAAGACCTACAACACGATTAAGGCATTGAGTGACGAGGAAGCCAGAAGGTTGCTGGAAGCCAAGTGGATTACGCCATTGCAGAAGCAGTTGGAAGAACTGCCGAATGCCGTGATCGACGAGCTCATTGGCAAAGTGAACGCGTTGAAGAACAAGTACGCCACCACATATGCCGATGTATGCGGCCAAATCGATGAAGCGGAGAAGGAATTGGCCGGAATGCTGGGCGATTTGACCGGCAATGCTCGCGACATGGCGGGTCTGGAAGAGCTCAAAGCACTGCTCGGGGGTGAATGATATGGCCGAACAGCATGGAAAAGCGTTGGTTCCGCAGATTCGTTTTGCTGGTTTCACTGACCCTTGGGAACAGCGTAAGCTGGGGGGAATTGCCACATTTGGTGGTGGGCATACCCCATCTATGTCGGACTCTGACAACTATGAAGGTGGAAACGTGCTGTGGGTTACGTCCCAAGATGTGAAGTCCCACTATCTTGATGGAACCACAACCCAGATAACGGAAAAGGGCGCAAAAGAGCTGACTCTTTATCCTGCGGGATCCTTGGTGATGGTAACGCGAAGCGGAATTCTTCGTCATACTCTTCCGGTAGCTGAATTGCGTAAACCATCAACTGTAAATCAAGATATTCGTGTTATCTTGCCCCAAGAAAAATATTACGGACAGTGGTTGCTGCAATTTTTTATTTCACGCAACAAGGAACTGTTGCTTGAGTTTGGTAAGACAGGTACAACTGTCGAAAGTGTTGACTTCAGCAAGATGAGAGACATGGTTTTACTCACGCCGTCCTTGCCGGAACAGCAGCGAATAGGCCACTATTTCGCGCGGCTCGATAACCTCATCACCCTTCATCAGCGTAAGTATGACAAGCTCTGCGTGCTGAAAAAATCCATGCTCGACAAGATGTTCCCTAAAGGGGGTTCCCTGTATCCGGAGATTCGTTTCGCTGGTTTCACTGACCCTTGGGAACAGCGTAAGCTGGGTGAAGTTGCACCATTACAAAGAGGATTTGATTTACCCGTCAGTCAAATGATCTCAGGCCCCTATCCCGTAGTAATGTCAAACGGAGTAGGAGGATGGCACTCAAAATACGCGGTTAAAGGTCCCGGTGTTGTCACAGGTCGTTCCGGAACAATCGGAGGTCTTCAATATATTGAAGGAGATTTTTGGCCGCATAACACCAGTTTATGGGTCACTTCGTTTAATAGCAATGAACCAAAGTTCATCTATTGGCTCTATAGCTCACTGAATTTGGAACGTTTTGGCTCGGGTAGTGGCGTTCCTACACTTAATCGGAATGATGTGCATGATCAACTTATTGGTGTTCCGTGCAATATCGCCGAGCAGCGCCGAATCGGCGCGTTCTTCGACCGTCTGGACTCGCTCATCACCCTTCATCAGCGTAAGCTCGAATTACTGCGGAATATTAAGAAATCCATGCTTGACAAGATGTTCGTATAGGGGTGTTCATGGCAACAATCACGTTATTTCACGGTTCCCCGCATGAGTCAGTGACCCCCGAGTATGGTTTGGGTAACGACAAGCATGACTACGGTCGTGGTTTTTATCTGACTAAAAGTGTCGAGCTCGCCAAGGAATGGGCCGTGTGCAGGCCGGATGAGTCCAATGGCTGGGTTCACCAGTACGAACTGGACACGAATGGGCTGCGCATCCTGGATTTTCAGGAACATAACGTGCTTGCCTGGCTGGCCGAGCTGATGAAGCATCGTGATGCCGCCGATTCCAAACGTTATCGCGTGCTTGCCGCGAAGTTCATCGCCAAATACGGCATTGAAACCAGCAGCTATGACATCATCAAAGGTTGGCGTGCGAACGCCTCGTATTTCTACATCGCCAAAGAATTCGTTCGAGATAATGTGGACGTCGATATCTTGGAGGAACTGCTGTCGCTTGGCGGACTGGGCATCCAATATTGCATCAAAAGCGAAAAGGCATATGGGCAACTGCGAGAAGTCAACGATGGCTTGCTTTCCGTCAGCTATAGCGAATTCAACGACAAATACAATCAGAGGGATGTTGAGGCACGGCAGAACATGCGTGATCTCATCGATTCCGATGCCAATACGGTGACCAACGTGTTCAGCACGTTGCTCTAGGGGTGATGACAATGCGGGCATATCCAGAGGTCTACCGGGATGGTGTGGTGGAAACTCAAGGCAAGCTCTTCGACTACGTGGCGCAGTCGTTTCCGGGCAAGAGCACAGAGGATTTCATCGCCACGTATATGACGAGCAAAACACGCAAAAGCATTGATGAAGCCAAAGCCTACGTCAATACGATGGATGCGGAAGAGCTGTGGAAGTATTTCACCGAGACCGAGCATTACCAATTGAAGGACGGCAAGGCGCTTAAAGGGTTCATGCCCGATTGGATCGGTGAGTTCTATGCCTACTACCAATGGTTCTACGGTCTTCCCAGTTCTGAAGTGATCACCAGGGTGCCGTTGAACTTCCTGAAGAAAGCCTATTTCGGGCTGCATGATCTAGATCTGGAACTTGCGGTGCGGAAAGTCGGCGAAGAATGACAGGCATCGTTTGCTTCCATAATCCCGATGAGGAGAACGGGTACCTGAGCAACTGGTATCCGTCGCACTTCGTTGTGGACGGTGTCGAGTTCTCCTCGATGGAACAGTACATGATGTACCGCAAGGCATGCTGTTTCCGCGATGCCGAAACAGCCGCGCGAATCCTCGAAACCGATGACGTGGCCGAGATCAAACGCCTTGGCCGACGGGTGGCCGGTTATGACGATCACGTATGGAACGGCGTTCGCCAAATCGAGGTCTATGAAGGATTACTTGCCAAATTCAGCCAGACCGCCGAACTCAGAGCGCAGCTTGCAGCGACCGGCACCGCGATGCTGGCGGAATGCGCCGTCAAAGACCGCATCTGGGGCATCGGCCTGTCGATGCATGACTCAGCCAGGTTCAATCCGAGCCAATGGCGCGGTCGGAACCTGCTCGGATACGCTCTAATGCTCACACGAAGGAGGCTCAGCCGTATAGATTGACGGTAATACGGCTGTTTTTCGGGCTCTCATTGTCCCCGCTTGGGAACAGCGTAAGCTGGGTGAGCTATATCAGAAAAATGATGAGCGAAATACTGATGGTTTAGGATCTGAACGAACCTTATCCGTTGCTTCAATGACGTTTAACTCTACAGGCAACGGAGCTGATGAATCTTCCTTGCCGAGCTACAAGCGGCTTCGATTAGGCGATATCGCATTTGAAGGACATGCTAACAAAGAATTTGCTTATGGAAGGTTCGTGCTTAATGATGCTGGAAACGGCATTATGTCACCAAGATTCACTTGCTTGCGACCAATTGTTGAACAGGAGTACTCATTCTGGAAGTACTTTATTCACAGCGAGGAAGTTATGCGGCCAATTCTTGTGAATTCCACAAAAAGTGGCACTATGATGAACGAATTAGTTGTAAAGGACTTCCTTGAGCAGGAAATTCTCGTTCCGTCTTTACCAGAGCAGCGCCAAATCGGCGCGTTCTTCGACTGTCTGGACTCGCTCATCACCCTTCATCAGCGTAAGTATTGTGGTGTTGCTTCTTGGATGTTAGGGGTTGCGCTCGTAAGATTGGGCTCAGAAAGTGACGGTGCATTCGGGGAGATGAAACATGTTCTACGATAAAGAATCGGATTTCGAAGACGATCTGGTCGCGGTGCTGAAGCGCCATGGATGGACCGATGGCGTGCTGGAATACCCAACCGAACAGGACCTTATCAGCAATTGGGCCAACATCCTGTTCGACAACAACAAAGGCATCGATCGATTGAATGGGCAGCGCCTTACCAAAGGCGAGATGGCGCAGATCCTCGAACAAATCGAAACATTGCGCACACCATTGGCGCTGAATTCCTTCATTAACGGTAAAACCGTATCCATTAAACGTGATAATCCCAAGGATGAGGCTCATTACGGTAAGGAAATCAGCCTGAAAATCTACGATCGTCAGGAAATAGCAGCGGGACAAAGCCGGTACCAAATCGCAAGACAGCCTATTTATCCAGCTAAAAATAAGATGTTGAACGATCGCAGGGGAGATATTTGCCTGCTTATCAACGGCATGCCGGTCATCCACATCGAACTGAAGAAAAGTGGTATCCCTATAAGCCAGGCCACCAATCAAATCGCCAAATACGCGCATGAAGGCGTGTTCACCGGACTGTTCAGACTCGTACAGGTCTTCGTGGCGATGAACCCGGACGATGCCGTGTACTTCGCCAATCCCGGTGAAGGCGATTTCAACGACGATTATTTCTTCCATTGGGCTGATTACAACAATGAGCCCATAGCGGCGAACAAGCATGTCGGGCAGGATGAGTGGAAACGGTTCGCGTCGGACCTGTTGTCCATTCCCATGGCTCATCAGCTCATCGGTTTCTACACGGTCGCGGATTCCGCGGACGGATGCCTCAAAGTGCTGCGCAGCTACCAATACCAAGCGGTGAACGCCATTTCCGACCGTGTCCGCACTTGCAAATGGGACGAGCCTGTGCCGAGCGGCACTCCGGGCCGACCGGGCGGTTATGTGTGGCACACTACCGGTTCGGGCAAAACCATGACCAGTTTCAAAGCGGCGCAGCTTGTCGCCGATTCGAAGGATGCCGACAAGGTTGTCTTCCTCATGGACCGTATCGAGCTGGGCACGCAGTCATTGCTCGAATACCGTTCGTTCGCCGATGATGTCGACGATGTGCAAGGTACGGAAAACACGGATGTGCTCAAGGCGAAGCTGGCAAGCATCGACCCGAAGGACACGCTTATCGTCACGTCCATTCAGAAAATGAGCAACATCAAGGCCGGCGAAGGGCATATCACCGAAAAAGAGGTGAAGAAACTCGCAGACAAGCGCATCGTGTTCATCATCGACGAATGCCATCGCTCCACATTCGGCGAGATGCTGCAGGATATTCGCCATTCCTTCCCGAACGCGTTGTATTTCGGTTTCACAGGCACTCCGATCCATGAGGAGAACCGCAAGAAGGGCTCAACCACATCAATGGTATTCGGCGATTGCCTCCACCGGTACAGCATCGCTGATGGTATCCGCGATGGCAATGTACTCGGATTCGACCCGTACATGGTGTTGACCTACCGAGACAAGGATGTTCGCCAGGCTGTCGCGTTGCAGAAGGCGAAAGCGGCGACGGTTGAGGAAGCCCAAGCGGATCCGGTGAAAGCCGAAGTGTTCTACCATTACATGGATCCGAATCAAATGCCGATGGGACCTATGGAAACGCAGGCCGGAGAACGTATCAAGGGCATTGAGGATTACCTGACTTCGGCGCAGTACGCGCAGGGCACCCCGCATGAGGGCAAGGTTGTGGAGGATATCCTCGACCAATTCCCATTGCTGAGCAGGGGCAACAAATTCCATGCGATGCTGGCCACGAGTTCCATTCCCGAGGCGATCAGCTATTATCGCTTGTTCAAGGAGCGTGCGCCGCAGATGCATGTGACTGCGCTGTTCGATCCCAATGTCGATAACTCCAACGGCGCGATTCTCAAAGGGGACGCGCTTCAGGAGATCATCGGCGATTACAACGAACTGTTCGGCAAGGATTTCATCATCCCCACATGGCCGAAGATGAAGAAGGACATCACTGCGCGGCTTTCCCACAAGCGGCCATATCTGACGATCGATCAGCATCGCGAGGAACGGCTGGATCTGCTGATTGTGGTCGACCAGATGCTGACGGGCTTCGATTCCAAGTGGGTCAACACGCTGTATCTCGACAAAATCATCGACTACGAGAACATTATCCAGGCGTTTAGCCGCACGAACCGACTGTTCGGCTCCGACAAGCCCTTCGGAACGATACGCTACTATCGCAAGCCGCATACCATGAAAGGGTATATCGAAGCGGCGGTGAAACTGTATTCCGGAGACAAGCCGCTTGATCTGTTTGTACAGAAGCTGCCGGAAAACGTGCGTCTGATGGATGCGCGTTTCGAAGAGATCGCTTCCGTGTTTCGCGCCGAAGGCGTGGAGGATTTCATGAAGCTGCCGGAGTCTGTGGAAGCATGCCGGAAGTTCGCGAAGCTGTTCTCGGAACTCAATGATTTTCTTGAAGCCGCCAAAGTACAAGGATTTACATGGCAGCAGCGGGAATACTCCGTCACCCATGACGATGGTTCGGTGGAGGTTGTGCGGCCGGAACTCGACGAACGCACATATCTGATTCTCGTTCAGCGATACAAGGAGTTGTTTGCTGGAGATGGCGAAGGCCATAGTGAGGGTCCTGAGGCTCCATACGATCTTGATGGGCATATCACCGAAATCGACACGGGATTGATCGATACGGATTACATGAACGCCAACTTCACCAAATGGCTCAAGGCACTCGGCGGAGGAGATACAGCCCTGTTGGCATCCGCCGAGGAGGAGCTGCATAAGTCATTCGCTTCGCTCAGTCAGGAGGAGCAACGGTACGCTGAACTGTTCATGCATGATGTGGAGCGTGGCGAGATTGAGTTGGAGGAGGGCAAAACGCTGCGTGACTACATTACGTATTATGCTAACAGCGCCAAGAACAGCCAAGTGGAGAAGATCACCAAGGCGTTTGGCGTGGATGGAGCTTTGCTCAACGAGATGATACGGCTTGATCTTACCGAAGCGACGCTGAATGAATTTGGTCGGTTCGACCGGTTGAAAGCGTCCATCAACAAGCCTTTGGCAAAGGCGTTTTTCAGCAAGCCGGATAGCTCTGTCACCCAATTCACTGCGAATCTTCTCGCCACCAAGTTGCTGAAAAGCTTTATCCTTGAAGGAGGATTCGATCTGGACGATCGTAAATAGCGGACGGTAGTAAAACAGGGGGAGAATCATGTCGGTTGTCGATGAGGCGAAACTGGGGTATCTGGACTTTCTTTCGCGTGAGGATCGGGTACGCCACCATCGCTACGTTGAGGAAATGAAGCAGTATGACATGATGCGCTCCGGCGACATCAATGCCATTTCGGAAAGCGCGAAACTGTGGGATTCCGGACTATACGGCCATCTGTCGGACGATCCTCTGAAAAACGCGAAATACCGTTTCGTCACCACCATTACCTTGGCCACGCGTTTCGCCATTGAAGGCGGCATGGACGAGGAAGACGCATACAACGCCTCCGATCTGTACATTCAAGATCTTGACAATTGCAAGACCCCGGAAGACGTGCGCCGACTGCACACCGACATGATGACCTTCTTCACTTGGGCTATGGCCGACATGCAGAAAACCGACACCCATTCCAAAGCCGTCAACGAATGCATGGACTACATCCACTACCATCTGCATGAGAAAATCACTGTCGCGATTCTGGCACAGCACGTGCATTTGAATCCCACGTATCTGTCAGAACTGTTCGCACGCGAAACGGGAACGTCATTGTCGCAATACATTACCGACAAACGTATGGAAGCCGCCGAAAACATGCTGAAATATTCGGAATACAGCTTCAATGAGATCGCACAGATCCTCGCATACCGGTCGCAAAGCCACTTTTCGAAAGTGTTCAAAAAACATAGCGGCATGACACCGGGGGAGTACCGCGCCAAGTATTCGCAGAACGGCATTTGGCCGGAGTAGTAGCGCCTCGGCGTGTCGCGGGCGATGCGGTGAACCGGACGTAACGACATCGCGAACTTCGGGTGTGCCAATCGTGAAATCGATGTGGTTTCGCGTGTGGCATACGTTCGAATCGACTACGGTGAAAGTATTCAATGATGATGCGCGCAGGCCGAATGAACGGCAGAACGGAAACGCGCGCAGGATGTGGATGAAAGTAAAGGAATAAACGAATATGGGAATGCCTCTTGATTTGTATGTGATTCGACATGGCGAATCCGAAGCGAACGTGATTATCAGTGCCGGTGAACAGGGTGACAACTCGCTGTATACGCAGGACAATGTCACCGTGCCCGACCGTTCGTGGAGGCTTACGGCCACCGGCCGCAAGCAGGCGGACTGCATCGGCCGCTGGCTGGTCTCACAGCAGCCGTTGTTCGATCGCTACCTCGTCTCGCCGTACGTGCGCACGCGTGAGACGGCTGCCACGATGGCCCTGCCTAAGGCGAAATGGGAGGAGACACGCGTGCTGCGCGAACGCTCCTGGGGTGAGATCAATACCATCACGAAAGACGATTTCAAAACCAATTACGCGCGTAACTGGATGTTCAAGAACACTGATCCGCTGTATTGGCGTCCGCCGGCGGGCGAATCGATCGCCGATGTGGCCGAAAACCGCGTGCATAATCTGCTCACATCCCTGAACCGCAAGTCGGACGCGGAATCCGTGGTGATGGTCAGTCATGGCGACCTCATGCTGGCGCTTATGCTCACTTTGGAGGACTTGTCCGACGAGGAATTCATGCACCGTGCGGCGTCCGACGAATGGAAGATCACTAATTGTACGTGCTTCCATTATTCGCGCCGTGATCCGGCGACCGGGCGTACATATAAGCGTTTCCGTTGGGAGCAGACCGCCCGTCCGGTGTTTGACGATGCGGAAGGTCGTTGGGTGGTGAAGGTCGAAGATTGGCGTGAATTCAAGCGTCCAGTGCTGTCGAATGGCGATTTGGTGGACGTTGTTCATGCGGTTGACCGTCACCTGTGATGTGTGTTGGTCTGTTGATTGCATGATCGGATTGGCTGATATCGACGATTGATGCCCCCATCTTGCGTGCGCAACGCGCCCGTGTCCACGCCCCACTACAATGGCTGTGACACGCGGCGCGTTTTTGCTTGCCGCGAAAGAGAGTTAAGGAGACAATCGCATGTCCAATCTGTTCACGTGGCAGGTCCACGGTGACGGCAAGACGCTGAAGCCGGGCGAAGTCGTTGAGCCTGATGAGCGCCTGACTTGGCCGCGCACTGCCGAAATCGGCGCACAGCATGTCATCGCCATGTTCGGTGCCACGTTCTTGGTGCCCATTCTGACCGGTTTCGACCCGTCAACCACCCTGTTCTTCACGGCCATGTCGACCGCACTGTTCCTGCTGATCAACAAGAACGTGCTGCCGAGCTACCTGGGCTCGTCCTTCGGTTTCATCGCCCCGATCACTGCCGTCACCACGGCGAACAAGGGCATCGCCGTCGCATCCTTCGGCATTCTCATCACTGGTTTGCTGCTGGCTCTGATCGGTGTGCTCGTGCACTTCGCGGGTGCCAAGTGGATTGACATCATCATGCCGCCGGTTGTCAACGGTGCCATTGTGGCCATCATCGGCTTCAACTTGGCTCCGAGCGTGTGGAACAACTTCAAGGTCGCTCCCGACACCGCTATCGTGACTTTGGTTGCCGTGCTGCTGGTCGCAGTGCTGTTCAAGGGTCTGATTGGCCGACTCAACATTCTGATCGGTGTGATCATCGGTTACGCATACGCTTGCGTTCGTGGCCAGGTTGACTTCTCCGCCATCGGCGATGCTGCTTGGGTTGGTCTGCCGACTTTCCACCTGCCACAGGTTGATTTCACGATTCTGCCGATGTTCGTTCCGGTGGTGCTTGTGCTCGTTGCCGAAAACGTCGGTCACGTCAAGTCCGTTTCCCAGATGACCGGTCGCGATTATGACGACCAGATCGGCACCGCCCTGTTCGCCGACGGTCTTGGCACCACCATCGCTGGTTTCGGCGGCGGTTCCGGCACCACCACGTACGGTGAGAACATCGGTGTGATGGCAGCCACCAAGGTGTATTCCACCGCAGCCTACTGGTGCGCGGCAGGTTTCGCACTGCTGCTGAGCCTGTGCCCGAAGTTCGGTGCCATCATCAACACGATTCCGGCTGGCGTGCTCGGTGGCGTGACCACCCTGCTGTACGGCATGATCGGCATGGTCGGTATCCGTATTTGGGTTGAGAACAAGGTCAACTTCGACAAGCCGCTGAACATCATGGTTGCCGCAATCACCATGATCATCGCCATCGGACAGTTCGCGTTCGCATTCAATGGCATTTCCTTCAACGGCATCGCCATCGGCACCATCGTGATCCTCGTCGCCTACCACGGCCTGAAGGCCATCGGTAAGGCCACAGGCACGATCGGCAAGAACGACCCCGACATCCTGTGATGCAATAATCATTTGCATCGCTCTGAAGGCCCTTCCCAAACGTTCCCTGTTCTGGAAGGGTCTTTTTATGTGTGAGTGGGGGAAAGGCGGATATTCTGGCTGGATCTTGAATCGATATATAGCGTTTATGCTATGATATAGGCATGTCGATTATTGAGGAGCTTAAGGATGAGCGTATCCAGCGTGGTTTGACGCAACGTGCAATTGCCGAAGCCATGGGCACTACACAATCGGCGTTATCGCGTGCTGAGCGCAACGGGAATCCCACTCAGGATTTTCTGGAAAGATATCGTTCTGCGTTGCAGCAGGTCGCTTCGAACTATAGCCCTTTGGAATTGACCACGGTCCGTTTCATTGTTGGCAAAATTGCGCGAGAATACGGTCTTGCCGAAGTCTGGCTGTATGGGTCCGTGGCTCGAGGGGATGCAAGACCGGATTCTGATGTTGATCTGTTGTATCGTTTGAAACCCGGTGAGCGGCTCGGTCTGACGCAAACTCAGACATTGACAGATGAATTATCGTCTTATCTAGGGCGTGAAGTCTCGTTAATGGCTCTCGACACAGTCGAGCGTCGTGCCGAACGTAGTGCTGCAGGTCGTCTGTTCTATGAACGGATAAAACCTGATTTAATCAAGGTGGCATGAGCATGGTTGTGCATCAGGATTGGCGGTATCGTGACTTCGTGACATTGACCGCCATGGTAGAGCATCTGGTCCATGCGTATGGTGATGCGCAATATTTTGATGCTGCGGAAGAGTTGGCTTGCGATCGGAGATCGTTTAATTCTGTTGCTATGGAGCTTACTCAAGCACAGGAGTGCGCACGTCGGTTGTCCAATGAGTTTCGTGATGTCACACCGCAATTGCCATGGCGTGAATTGCGCGGCATGCGAAACGCCATTATTCATGAGTACGATGCCATTGATGAGGAGGTTTTGTACAGCACTGCCATCTCGGATGCGTGGGAACTCGCACAGATGCTTAAACCGAAAGTGGAAGCTATGGCAGCGGCTTTTGGTGTGGAACTGGGAAAAATGTGGGACGAATTATGGCAGTGCAGTTCAGAATCAGCATAACGTCCACTTCAGGTCGGCGATGGTCCAGAATAGGAATGCTGATCAGTCCTAGGCATCCAATAATCATGCCTCTCATGCAATACCGCTTCTCTGCAGGGTTTCCATGGTTCGATCGCTTATTAACCTTCATGATGTCCATTCAAAACTGCACGGTGATACGGAATATGTGAACTCGCTGAAACGGCGCTGAAACCAGATGTAATGAAGAGGTCAGCAGATTGCGGAATGTAACACAGAAGAAAACGTCAATCGTTTGACTTCATGTGAGGTTAAACGGTTATGATGGTGCAAGAGGGATTGTGTTCATTTTTGAGTGAGGAGTTCGTCATATGAGTACCGCAGCAGGAAAGAAAATCGCTATCGTCACCGGTTCCGTGCTTGGATTGGGATACGAGCTGACTCGACAGCTGATCGCCAAAGGATGGTTCGTTGCTGGTATTGATTTCAATGGCGCACGCCAGGCGGAGTTGTCAAAGACTTTTGCTGCCGACGAATACAGAGCTTTTGTGGGCGATATTTCCGACGAATCGTTCGTGAAGAACTCTGTTGCCGCAATCTCGAAAATCGGTCATATCGATTTGCTGATCAACAATGCCGGGCAGCCTTCGTTCAAAGTCCCGACCGCATACGAGGCGGCCGATGTGGACAAGTGTCTGAAGGGGCTGAAAGGCATGGTGTTGTGGAGTGTAGAAACGCTGAAAGCAGACGGTGAGCGGGATCTCAAAATCGCCAACGTTATGTCTACTGCGGCAACGCGAGGCAATCCCAACGAATCCGTGTACTGCGCCACCAAGTGGGGTGAGAAGGGCTACACCAAGAGTTTGCAGGCCGCATACAAGGGGACCAGTGTGAAAATCGTGGGTGTCTATCCGGGTGGCATCGACACCCCGTTCTACCGTGACAGCCATGACTACGTTTCAGAAGAAAAGCAGCATACCTTCATGCGTGCCGACCAACTGGCCGAAGTGATTCTGTTCAATCTGGTCAACGAAGCGAATCTGACCGTCACCGATATCGAAATCAACCGCAATCCGGCGTGAATATAACGGATATGAAGGATTGAAGGAACGTAAAAAGTATCGGGCATAGGCTACAGTTATCAGGTTTGCGCAACGTGCGTAATATTTGACATGAAAGGCCATTGTGCCCGATACCGTTTTTGATGAAGATACCCTCGCAGCCGCTTCCAAAGCGATGGGCGAGGAAGAGGAACGCCCGCTGACGTTCGCCGAGCTCGGCGTTCCTGGCCCGCTGGTCCGCGTGCTTGCGGCCGATGACAAGAAAACCGCTTTCCCGATTCAGGCCGACACGCTTCCCGATTCGTTGGCTGGGCGAGACATTCTCGGCCGCGGTCGTACCGGCTCCGGTAAGACGTTGGCGTTCTCGATTCCGCTGGTCGCTCGCCTGGGTGAAGTGGATGCCAACGAATATGAGAACATGAGCCAGTTCCGCCATGAGGTTGATCGTGTGAAGCAGGCTCATGCCAAGGAGCGTCGTGCCGACGATTTCGTGCCTCATCCGCGTGGCTTGGTGCTTGCTCCGACCCGTGAGCTTGCCAACCAGATCAACGATGTGCTGATGCCACTTGCCCAGATATACGGCATCAACACCACCACCGTGTACGGCGGCGTACGTTATGCCCGCCAGATCCGTGACCTTCAGGCCGGTGCCGATATTGTGGTGGCCTGCCCAGGTCGTCTTGAGGATTTGATCGAACAGGGCGCGCTCACCTTGGACAAGGTTGAGGTAGCGGTTATTGATGAGGCCGACGAAATGGCCGATATGGGCTTCCTTCCGCCAGTCAAGCGACTGCTCGGCCAGATTTCGTTCGACGCGCAGATCATGCTGTTCTCCGCCACGCTTGACCATGGCGTGGACGAAGTGGTGGAAACCTTCCTGTCCGATCCGAAGGTGCATAGCGTCGATTCCGCGACGGCGACCGTTGACGAGATGACACACCATGTGTTCAAAACCACGCAGGGCAACCGTCACGAGCTGGTGCGCACCCTCGCTTCCGGCAAGGGCCGTCGCATTCTGTTCACCCGTACCAAATTCCAGACGCAGAAGCTTGCCAAGGATTTAACGCAGAACGGCATTCCTGCGGCCGAATTGCACGGCAATCTGAGCCAGAACCAGCGTGACCGCAATTTGGCCGCCTTCAACTCCGGCGATGTGAACGTTATGGTGGCCACCGATGTGGCCGCGCGAGGCATCGACGTTTCCGGTGTGGAACTCGTGGTGCAGGTCGAACCGCCGGAAGATCCGAAATCCTTCCTGCATCGTTCCGGACGAACCGCGCGAGCCGGTCATTCCGGTGACGTGGTGACCATCATTCTGCCGAACCAGCGCCGCAGAACCCGTCGCATGATGCGTGAGGCCGGACTGACGGTCGAACCGATCGATGTGACCCCTGATTCGCCGGAAGTGTTGGAACTCGTAGGCGAAGTGGCCGAGCCGGTGTTCGGTTGGACGCTTGAACAGTCGCAGCCGGCAGGAAATCCGCGCCGCAGGAAGAACGGCAAGGGGGGTGCCGACGGCGAACGTTCCGGCAGGCCGAACCGTTCCGGCGGGCGTAACAAGGATCGCGGCAAAGACAAGGGCGGCAAGCCGTTTAAGTCCGAACGTAAGGATCGTCGTGATCGCGACCAGCGTGAGGAGCGTAACGACAGCGCGAAGAAGTTCGAACCGAAGAAGAACCGTGCGGAACGCCGTGCCGCCAAGTTCGAAGGTCGTGACAATCGTGAATTCGAAGCGCGTGAACAGCGTTGGGAACATCCTGAAATTCAGGAGGAACGCCGCGAACAGCACGAGGAAAAGCGCAACAACAAGCGTCGTGAAAAGTACGCGCGCCTGCATGAGCAGCAGCGCAGCGACAACGAACAGCGCGAAACAACGAATAGGCGTAGGAACGACGGCGATTACGGCAATACCGACAATCGCAGGAAGCTGGGAAAGAAGAAGTCCGGACAGCTTGCGAAAAAACAGGGTGCGCCAAGCAAGAAGCAGCGCAAGTCTGAAGCCCGTGCCGAACGTCAATATGACGATAATCGTCGGTTCAAAGGCAAGAAGCATGACGAGCGTTCCTCGGATGTGAAACGCTATGACCGTCATACGGAGGTCAAGCGTGGTGGTCGTGGTGAACGTCACGACAAGCATGCAGGGCAGTCACGCCATCGCCATGCGAACATCAGGAAAGCGCCATTCCGCACGCGTTGATCGCTGAAAAGCAAAATCAAAGCTTGCGTAGCTGGTAAACAATAGAAAACGGTGTCCGCCAAGGTATGTGAACACTTGGCGGACACCGTTTTCTGTTAAATCTGATTGTCTATTAATTTGCTTGGTGATATGAAAAATTACTTAGCCTGTAATCGGATTGTATTGGTCGTCTGCAGTGAAGCACTTACGGTACGCCATCACCATAATGAGACTGTCAGCCAGAAGCGTCAACGCTGCGATGACGGCGAGAATCAGGAACTGGTATTTCGCCGCATCGATAGGATTGCCGCCGGCGATGATCTGACCGGCCATCATGCCAGGCACCGTCACAATGCCGCTGGAAGCCAGCGAGGCGGTAGTCGGTAGCAAACCCAAACGAATCGACGAGACGATGGACGGGCGTGCGGCCTCCCAAGTGGTCGCACCCAATGCCAACAGCGTATCCACTTCGTCACGGCGTTCCTTCATGCTTTCGAAGAACCGGCTCAACCCAACCGCCAAAGCGGACACGGTATTGCCGAGAAGCATGCCGGTCAACGGTACCACCAATTGCGGCGCATACCATGGTTGCGGGCGAATGATCAATTCGGTGACCAACGAAATCATAATGAGCATGGTGATGACCAAGCTCAAAAACACGGGACCGGCCAAACCTTTCGGTACACCCTTGGCACGAGACAGGGTGATTTGCACGGCCGCGATCAGCATGAACATTACCAGCAACAGCACCAGCCATGGATTGTTCGACTTGATGACGAACTCCATAATGAAACCCATGGCGCACAATTGCAGCAACGCGCGGCACGCCGACCATAGCAGTGTCTTGCCAATGCCCATGCGCATCGCTTCGGAAATGCCTGCGGCCACGGCGACCATAACTAATGCGATAAGCAGACCCCAAATATCAATGGAATAGTAATTCCCGCTCATGCCTGCACTCCTTGCATCGAATCGGACTGTGCCGCGAAATTATTGGAATCATTGGTTGCTACGGTGCGCGGAGCATTCGTACTCTGCAATACGCCATTGGCCAGTGTGAGAATACGTGTGGCTCGCCCATCCGGTGGGCGATGGCGAATACGAATCACCGTCATGCCCTGTTCTGCGGCCTGAGCCATGATGGACGCTACCTTATCGGCGTTCTCATCATCCAAACCGGCATCAACCTCATCGGCAAGCAGCACTTTCGGCGAAGTAAGCAAGGTGCGCGCCAAACTCACGCGGGCGGCCTGTCCTCCAGACAAGTTATGCGGAGCACGCCCCAAATCAATATCCGCGCAGCCAATGGCGTCAAGCGTGGCTCGAATGCGAGCATCCGGCAGTAGATCTGCGGGTTTGAGAGACTTACCGGCCGACCATTTCCTGCTGAATCCTTGCTTGCCTTCGCCTGCACGAATAGCCAATGTGAACGGTAGACGAATCGCCTCGGCCACACTCGAACCGATCAATACCGGCTTCTGCGGCAAATACGCCACCTGACTACGCCACTGCTGCGGTGTGAATTCGCTGGCGGAGCGCCCTTCAAGCTGAAAATCGCCGTTCGCATTCGGATTCAATCGTGCGAAAGCGGTAAGCAGACTACTCTTGCCCGATCCGGAAGGGCCGACCAAATCCACAATCTCACCTTGCTTCACATCAACGGATAATCCGCTGAAAATCGTGCGTTGCTCACCATCGACAGGCACGACACAGGAAACATTCGAAGCCGAAAAAACATACTGCATAATCCAACACCATACCGCTTGACTGCCGGTCGGAAGCATTGGATGCGTTTCTTAGTGTCTTATTAGCTGGAATCACATTGCATGGGAATATTGCGTCTGCTGTACAGGGAACATGCGCAAGGAAGCGCGATTGGAGGAAATCGTGCCGCAGTTAGAGTATCAAACCGATCCAGCACGACTGGTGCTTCCCAATGCGCTGTTGATCGAAGGCGATCCCGACTTGGGGTTCGTTCCATGCGTAGGGCGGGTATTGGAACGTGCGTTCAAGGCATGATTATCAAAGGTAAGAGCTGCCCAATAGCATCATCCATTCAGCTTACTCACAGTATTCTTCGTTGATATCCCAAGGAAAATCAGCCTCAAGGATGAGGTCGTGCCAACGTTTCATGGACTACAACTGGCACATTGGAAATGAAGAATATGAAAGCAAGAAGTGAGCATGCGTGCATGGTTGATGAACATAAGTTTGGTGGATGGTTGGTTTCCGGCAACGTTGTTTTCGGTAACCGCGGTGCTGGCGGCGATACTGCTGGGTATTGCAATATGGGAGACGGTTGGCGGAAGCCGTGTCGGCGGTAACCGTGCAATTGCCGTAGTTGCGCGTCCGATGGTGATTGCGGTTATTGCCGGCATTGTCGGATTGGTGATTGCCTGGTTGCTGTCGGACGTGTTTGTGGTGTTCGGTGTTGAGCTAGGCCCGCGTGTGATCGCATGGGCTGGCTGCGGTTGCGCGATCATCGGATTCGCGGTCAGCCATGCGATGCTGCATAGGGGAGTGTTGCGTGCCATCGCTGTAATACTGGTGGTATGCGCAGTGTTTTCTACCGCCACTGGCATCGATCAGGCGTATGGAGAATATGCCACCATCGGATCACTGTTCGGCCAAGACACCTATCGAGAAGTCGACCTGACAGGAATGACGAAACGCAGCGATTTGATTGGCGTCACGCAATGGAGGCAGGAAGCGGCAGACGGTAGCATCAGCGATATTCCCGCACATGGCGAAGTCAGTAAAGTAAATATTCCAGCCACAACATCGCATTTCGAAGCGCGAAAGGCGCTGGTATATCTGCCGCCTGCAGCGCTTGCCACAGCCAAACACAAGCCGGCGTTGCCGGTCATACTGATGATGAGCGGCCAGCCAGGCTCTCCGGGGCGCGTGTTTGCCGCGGGCGGCATTCAAACCATGATGGACGATTACGCGCAGCATCATGGCGGACTTGCACCCATTGTTATTGCGGCCGACCAATTGGGAGACGATTCGCATAACACCCTATGCGTGGATTCGCCGGTGTACGGCAATGCGTTGACCTACTTGACGAAAGACGTGGTCGACTGGGTGAAAACCAATCTTCCTGCGGCACGGCAAGCACAAGATTGGGCGATCGCAGGTTTTTCACAGGGGGCCACATGTTCGCTGCAAATCGGTGCGAACCATCCGGATTTGTTCGGTACCATCATCCCCACCGGCAGCGAACTCAAACCGACTAATGGCAGTGAAAGCAGTATGATCAGCCGGTTCTTCCACGGCGATCGCACCGCATATGAGAAGCAGATTCCCATCAACGCCATTCGCAACCATGCGCCTTCGAACCAGACGCTTGTGATCGGCGCGGGGGAGCGTGATCGCGAGTCCGTGCGCAATGTCAAACGCATCGCATCGGTTGCGCAACAAGCGGGCATGCATGCTACGGCAGTCGAATCGCTTGGCAATGCGCATGACTGGCATGCCGTGCAAGACACGTTGAGGTACGGACTTGCCGTGTTCGGTTATAACACGGGACTGAGCGATGCCAAGCCGAAATTGGCGGACTATCCGAATCTCGAACGCATCGCGATCTGACATGTCGTTTTGAAGCGTCAGCAACTCGCAATCGCAAGTATCAATCTGAATCATCTATCGAATCATTAATCCGAATTATCGAACGGAAGCATTGTTATGACAACGCAATCGCAGGAATCAGCAGTAAAGCCATTATTCGGCTTTCGCGCGCTCATATCCGATCTTGCCGACTGGATTCGTCGGCACCGTATGACCTTGGGCTTCGTGCTGTTCATCACGCTGTTCAATGTCGGCATGCAGTTCGTATGCGGCATCAGACATACGCAATTTCCGCCGCAATTGTCGCGCGTGAGTTTTGATGCACTCGCGCATGGGCGCTGGTATACCGTGCCGATCTCACTGCTGTCGGTGCCTCAGTTGGGTCGTCTGCTGATCGACATTCCACTGATAGTCATAGCATTCGGCTTATGCGAAACGGTAATTGGAAAGGCGAAGACGGCATGGGTGTCGCTGATCACCACGCTTGGCGGCATAACGCTCGGCATGGGATTATGCTCGCTGTTCGCAGGCAAAAGTCCGCAATGGCATGCGATTTCGCATGATGGAGCGATTCTGGGGCCGCTGGTTGTTGTGGTGGGCACGCTGATGTGCGCCAGCGCATTCACCGCCATGCTGTGGCGTCGGCGCATTCGTGTGATCGGCTATAGCGTGGTGCTGATCATGTTCCTCTACCGTGGCGAAGCCAGCGATTATTGTTTGCTGGCTGCCGCACTGATCGGTCATGTACTTGGTTATTTGATGGCGTCCGAGAGTCAAGGCGATGTGTACAGGCATGGCGCCTTGTACGAGATGCGCAGGCTGATTGGTATGGCTGCCGGCGTGCAGGCGGTCGGTTCGCTGGTTGCCGTTTCCTCAAGACAATCATTCGGATTGCTTTCCATGTTCGGCTTGCTGACCGGTTCCACGGAATTCGACACGGAACAAGTGTTGGATTGTCTCAACGGTTCCTCACATGCCAACTGTTTCGCGCAATATCGTATGATGCGATTCACCATGCCCGGAAACTGGCTGGTGTCGTTGATGCCGACGCTGATGCTGCTGTTGATCGCATGGGGCCTGTATCGCGGACGCCGCATTGCCGCCGTGTTAAGTGTGCTGTTCAATGCATGCACGGTGGTACTTGCGATGCTGTTTTATGTGGTGCTTCCGCTGCAATATGTTGGCGATTCGCAGGCTGATGCGTTGCCTGCGTTGGCTCGCCACGGTGCGTTTCACGCGATGTTCTCCACTATGGCATTGCCGTTGATTTTTATCGTTATCGTCATTGCGTTCCGTCAGTGTTTTACGATTCGCACTAGAAGTGAGATTATGTTGCGTGCTGCGGCAGGTGCATTGTCGGCTTTTCTGTTGTTGGGATTGATGTATGTCGGGTATGGGCTTGCCTCGCCCGAGGATTTCAACGAAAGCCCGCAATTGATTGCATTGCTTGCCGATTATGCGCAACGATTGTTGCCGATCGGACTGCTGAGTGGTATCGAACCTGAGTTTGTACCCGTCGGGCAAATCTCCTTGCTGGTATATCAGTGCGTCGGTCCGGTGTTTTGGATTATCGCTCTGCTGTGTGTTTGGGATTGTTTGCGGGATCGTTCCATGGTGAATGACGCTTCGCGCCATCGTGTTGACGCGATTATTCCGCTTGGCGGCGAATCCATGTCATTCATGGCAACTTGGGAAGGCAATGATTACTGGTTTTCTGCAACCGGACGTTCCGCAATCGCCTATCGAGTGTCGTACGGTATCGCATTGACGGTGACAGGACCATTCGGAGATCCAAGCGAATATGCGGAAGATCTCACTGATTTCGCAACATTCTGCACACAACATTCCTGGACGCCCGTGTTTTACAGCGTACACGAGCCACAGCGAGCCGAACTCGCCAAAGCCGGATGGGACTCACTTGACGTTGGCACGGAAATGATCGTCAATCCCAACGAATGGCAAACCCGAGGCAAGAAATGGCAGGACGTGCGCACCGCCATCAACAAAGCCAAACGAGACGGCATCACCGACGTGCTCACCACTTTCAAGGAGGCACCCTTCTCCGTGCAAACGCAGGTTCGTGAGATTTCCGCACAGTGGGCCGGCAAAAAGGCCCTGCCGGAAATGGGATTCACCTTGGGTGGCGTCGACGAACTGATCGACTCCCGGGTGCGCCTGCTCTACGCGGTCGACGGCAACGGCAAAGTCCTTGGCGTAACCAGCTGGCTGCCCACCTATCGTAACGGCACAATCATCGGTTGGACGCTTGACTTTATGAGGCACCGCACCGACAGCGTCAACGGCATCATGGAATTCCTGATTGCACGCATGGCTGAACGACTACGCGACGAAGGCAACGTGGAATTCATGAGCCTATCGGCGGCGCCACTGGCCGGTATGGGATCCAACAAAAGCGAACATGAGGAAAGCGAAGTGTTACGTCATGCACTGCAAATGGTCGCAGACATCATGGAACCAGCATACGGATTCCACTCACTGTTCCGTTTCAAACTGAAGTTCCACCCCGATGAAGAGAAAGTGTATATCTGCTATCCCGACGCGGCCAAACTGCCGCAAATATCGCTTGCTGTGGCGCAAGCCTACGTGCCGTCGCTCACACCTGCCGAAGCCATGCGTTTTGTGCGCACCATCACGCCACATGATTGACGGTACGTCAGATTTGGCATGGTAGCAGCTTTGACAGAATGTCAGACTTGAGACGGTCCATGGTTCTGGGATAGCTCGGGTCTACACTAAAGAACGGTTCATAAAGTACTACTTTTCCTGATGGAAGGGGTCAGCATGTCAGCTGAAGCAAACGTCGGCGTAGTCGGTCTTGCCGCAATGGGCGGTAGCCTCGCGCGTAACCTCGCACACCACGGCAACAAAGTGGCCGTGTTCAACCGCTCCTACGGTCGTACCGAAAAGCTCATGAACGAGCACGGCAGCGAAGGCGAATTCTTCCCGGCGAAAACCCTCGAAGAGTTCGTGGACAGTCTCATCAAGCCGCGCACCGCCATCATCATGGTCAAGGCCGGAGAGCCGACCGACGCCATGATCAACGCGCTCGCCGACCTGATGGAACCAGGAGACATCATCGTCGACGCAGGCAACGCCTACTTCCCAGACACCATTCGTCGCGAGAAGGAAATCAGCGCTCGCGGCTTGCATTTCGTCGGATGCGGCGTGTCCGGTGGTGAGGAAGGCGCTCTGCTTGGACCTTCCATGATGCCGGGAGGCTCCGAAGAATCCTGGAAGACGCTGAAGCCGATTTTCGAATCCATCGCAGCAAAGGCCGAAGGCGAGCCGTGCGTCACCCATATCGGACTTAACGGTGCCGGCCACTTCGTCAAGATGGTGCACAATGGCATCGAATACTCCGATATGCAGCTCATCGCTGAAAGCTACGATCTGATGCGTCGCGGCCTTGGCATGACCCCGGCTGAGATCGGTGACGTGTTCGAAGAATGGAACAAGACCGAACTTGACTCTTACCTGATCGAAATCACCGCTGAAGTGCTGCATCAGGTCGATAAGAAGACCGGCAAGCCGCTGGTTGATCTGATCGTCGACCATGCTGGTATGAAGGGCACTGGCACGTGGACCGTGCAGACCGCACTGTCTCTGGCCGTTCCGGTCACCGGTATCGCCGAAGCCGTGTTCGCCCGTGGTCTTTCCTCCGAAGCTGATCTGCGTGAGGAAGCCCAGAAGCAGGGCTTCGCCGGCCCGAACGGCGAACTGAACCTGAACAGCGAGGAGAAGAAGGCCTTCATCGAAGACATCCGCCAGGCCCTCTACGCCTCCAAGATCGTCGCCTACGCCCAGGGCTTCAACGAGATTACCACTGCCGCCGAAGAACACGGCTGGGATATCGATCTGGCTGCCGTGGCACGCATCTGGCGTGGCGGCTGCATCATCCGTGCGAAGTTCCTCAACCGTATTTCCGAAGCGTTCGAATCCGGTGAGGCCAACGTGTCGCTGCTGTTCGCCCCGTACTTCAAGAACGCCATCGAAACCGCCGAGAAGTCTTGGCGTAACGTGGTGGCTCAGGCCGCCATCAACGGCCTGCCGACTCCGGCGTTCGCTTCGTCTCTGTCGTACTTCGACGGCCTGCGTTCCAAGCGTCTGCCTGCCGCTCTGATTCAGGGTCAGCGTGACTATTTCGGCGCTCACACCTATCAGCGTGTGGACCAGTCGGGCGCGTTCCACACGCTGTGGGCTGAGCCGGGTCGTGAGGAAATCGAAGCCTGATTTTCCCGAGTCTGCGATGTCGCAAGACATAATGGCCCCCGCAGCGCATGATATGCTGCGGGGGCCATTATGTCTTGCGGCCTGACATCACCTTCATCGGATTGTTCTATATTTTCTGCGGAAAAAGCAAAATATGAGGCAGGTCGGCTTGATGAACATATTCCATCAAGCCGACCTGCCTCATGTTTGTCAGTGTGTGCTATGCGTCGATGCCGCGCGTCGCACAGCGACCGAAGCCAGCAAACCGATGAGCAGCATGCAGCCTGCCACCAAAAGTGTCCAACGGTTGCCCTCAATGAACCCGGAAGTCATCGCATCGGCGATTTTCGGCGCTTCGTCACCGAATTGGGCTGCCGGTCCATCGCCGCTGCGGAACGAGCCAATTACACCGCCAGCTGAGCTGCTGACTGCCTTGGCCAGTCCATCGCCGACTTTGGCGGGCAGTCCAAGGGATTCAAGTCGTGCCGGCAACGTCCCATTGATGGCCATGGTCAATGCCGCGCCTGAGATGGCCGAACCCATGGCGGTGCCAAGCTGACGGATGGTGGACTGGGTGGCCGATCCTTCACCGGACTGGGGAATCGGCACCTCGGACAGCACCACGCTGGTCAGCTGCGCGGAAGCGAGCCCTAAGCCACAGCCGTAGGCGGTCAGAGGAAGAAGCTGCCACCACACTGCGAATCCCACCGGCATGAGGACTGCAATCACGGCTACCGCGATGATCTCAATCACCAAGCCAAGTTGGACCACGCCGACCGGAGTGAATTTGGCGGCCAGCATGTGCGCCCGGCCACCGGCGATAATAGAGCCCAATCCCATCACAGCCAGCATCGCACCGGCCTGTAGCGTGTCGAGTCCGCGCGCATTGATGAGATACAGCGGCAGCGCGAACACCAGCGCGAACTCGCCGGCGGCGATGGCTGCAGCCGACAGATTGCCCCACGAGAATGTCTTGATGCGGAACAGGGTCATGTCCAGCATCACCGGCCGCCCGGCTTTGCCTCGTGCAAGTTCTACGGTTATGAAGACGACCAGCAGGAGCATACCGGCGACCAGACAAATCGGAACCGGCGACAGCCAGCCGCGGTTCCATGCCAGACCGCCCATCTTCAACTGAGTGGAAGTCTGCTTCCACCAGCCGTAGGTCTCGCCTTCGATAAGTCCGAATACGAGCAAGGCAGAAGTCAGTGCGGACAGCACCACGCCTGGAATGTCCACATCAATGCTTTGGAATCGAATGGTAGAAGAAGTGGTTGAGGAAGTGATGTTCGAGGTATGTCCACCGGTCTTTGGCACCAAAGGAATGGTGGCCACAAAGATGATGATGCCTAGCGGAAGGTTCACTAGGAAAATCCACCGCCACCCCAAGGTCTCGGTAAGCACGCCGCCGAGCAACGGTCCGAGAGCGGCGGCTGAACTCATTACCGCGCCCCAGACTCCGAAAGCCGCAGCGCGATACTTGCCACGGAACGTGGCGGACACCGTGGACAGGGTGTTCGGCATGATCATCGCGCCTCCGATGCCCTGCAGCGCGCGAGCGGTGAGCAGCATGCCAGCGTCATGCGATGTGGCGGCGAGCAATGAACTTGCCACGAAAATCACAGTTCCGATTTGGAATACCAGTTTGCGTCCTTTGGCATCGCCAAGCTTGCCGAAGGGAAGCAGCAGCGCGGCGAGCACGATGTTGTACAGCGATGTGACCCACTGGACGTCGGTCAGGTCGATGTCGATATCGTCGATAATGGTGGGGATGGAGACATTGACGATTGAGCTGTCTAGCACAATCATGGCCAGCCCCAAAGCCAACACCCATAGCGCGCCCCATGGCGGAGTTTGTTCCGGATGGGGTGACGGGGACATCGTGGAGGACGATGGCGTATCGGGCTGAGGTTGATGTTGGAACTTAGATGACTGTTCCATGGTGACGTTTCCTCTCATAGTCATAATGCAGGGTCTGGCATGTTTGACTGCCGCCATACTACTACGCATGGCGTTGCACGCTCACTCATCCAGACGATTCAGCCTTGATGTTTAGCCATGGGAGTAACCCATGGCAGGCAGAGACTTAGGTGACGGGCCCGTCACAGAACCAATGGAACCTGGCTCTCGGGATTCCATAGTCCCGGTTCTTGCATCACAATCTGGAGGCGGCACCCTCGTCGATGAGCCACAGCAGTTCCTCACCATCGGCGTAGGAGCTTGGCGCATGTGGATTGTTGCGTTGCGCGAATGCTGCAGCAACCGCGTCCGCCTTGCGTGCTTCGGATGTGAACACCCACGTGTGCTTCGATCGTGCGATCATAGGCACGGTCAGCGTCAGGCGCAGTGGCGGCGGTTTCGGTGAATCGCGCACACCGGCAACAAGCACATGCGGATCGTCGATCTCCGACTCGCCGTGGTCGGGGAACAGGGATGCGAAATGCGCGTCCGGTCCCATACCGAACATGGCGATGTCCAAAGCTGGATTCTCACCCAACTGTTCAATGAGTTCACGCTGGTATTGCGCGGCGGCTTCAGCCAGTACCGCATCGGTCTGTTCGGGCGAGACTGCCGCGACGCTTTCCAAGTTACGCTCATCGGACGGCATCGCATGAATGTTGCCTGCCGGCATACGGCCGTTGGCAACCAGTTTGCCATACCATGCCTCACGCGCCTGCTTGGCGTTGCGGTCGTCGCTGTCGGCTGCCACGAATCGTTCGTCGCCCCACCATACGTGCACGCGGCTCCAGTCCACGGCATCGTTCAATGGGCTCGCGTTCATGGCGTCGAACACTCGGTTGCCGTCGGTTCCACCGGTCACGGCAATGTCAACGCGAGTACGATTCGGTTCCGACAGAAGATCAGTGATGGTCAGCAGCGTACGCGCGGCCACGGCTTCAGCCAGAATCTGAGGATTGGGATATACAACGGTGGTGCGTTCTGCCATATGCTTTTCCTGCATTGTTCCTTTATTGTTTCGGAGCATCGATTCAGTGCTTCGAATTGATGAGATCCCATCCTTGGGTCACGACTTCCGCATAGATCTCGTCCGGATAGAGTCGCCCCAATTCCTCGCTCAGGCATTCCTCGATGGTTCGTGCGGGAACGCTCATGGTTTGCGGGGACTGCCCTGGAACGTTCAATACGGCGATGCCATCGTCGGTGGATGGGCGTTCCAAACTCAGCACGCCATCGGAACGAGTCAGATACACGCCGGTCACGGCGGTTGCATTCGGATCGTCTTCCACCACAACAGGCACGTTCAAACGAAGACGAAGCCATGCAGCCAGCAGATTCAACGGCAGGAAGTCCTTTGGTCCGGTCACGCGCACGCCGCTTACTGGAAGATGCGGCGGCTGGTCAAGCATCGAAGCGAGCATCGCGCGCCAAACCGTCAGGCGAGTCCACGACATATCCACATTTTTCGAAGACCAGTTGCGACGCAAATCATCCATAGTGCGCATCGGATTCGACGAATGCATGGCATCGGTGATACGGCTGCGTGCCATGGAGCCCAGCAAATCGTTCGACAGGTTCGCCGGAGCTTCGTTCGGCCACCAAGCCACCACCGGAGCGTCCGGCACCAATAGCGGAATCACCAACGTGTCAGGGTGGTGAACCAGGCCGCCAATCGGACGCAACACGATGATTTCGCCCGCGCCGGCATCGGATCCGAATCGCACTTCAGCATCGAGGAAGGTGCGCTTCTTACCATCTTCCGCACTCATGTCAGCCTTGCGCGAGTTCGGTGCAATGGCGATCACACGACAGGGATGCTCACGGCTGGCGTTGTTCGCGACTTCCAAATCATGTTCCAACGATGCTTCATTCGTGGAGATCAGCAGCGTGAGCACGCGACCCAAAGCCGCTTCGCCACGCTCCTCGTGCAATTCGTCGATTTTCGCCGAAATCTCACGGGTTTCGGTGTTCTTCATGGTAATGATCACGGCATCCTCCAACGATGTCCATCACGAGCGAGCATTTCAACGGCTTCCTGAGGGCCCCACGTTCCGGAACGATACGGCTGCGGCTGGCCGAGCGTGGACCAGAATTCCTCGATCGGGTCGAGGATCTGCCAGCTCAATTCCACTTCGCGCGTGGTTGGGAACAGCGGAGGATCGCCCAGCAATACGTCAAGAATCAGACGTTCATAGGCTTCCGGAGATGATTCGGTGAACGAACGGCCGTAACCGAAGTCCATCGACACGTCACGAACCTCCATCGACGTACCACCCGGCACTTTCGCGCCGAACCGCATGGTCACACCCTCATCGGGCTGCACGCGGATCACGATCGCGTTCTTGCCGAGCTCCTTCGTCGCGGTCGACTCGAACGGCAGATGCGGGGCGCGCTTGAACACCACGGCAATCTCCGTGACACGCTTGCCCAAACGCTTGCCCGTACGCAGATAGAACGGCACACCGGCCCAACGGCGCGTATCGACATCCAAACGGATCGCCGCATACGTCTCGGTCGTCGACTCCGGATCGATGCCCTTCTCGTCCAAATACCCCACAACCTCATGCGAGCCCTGCCAGCCGGCCGCATACTGGCCACGCGCAGTATGCGCCGCCAGATCCTTCGGCAAGCGCACTGCAGACAGCACCTTCGTCTTCTCCGCCGTCAGATCGGAAGCAGAGAATGAAACAGGCTCCTCCATCGCCGTCAACGCCATAAGCTGTAGCAAATGGTTCTGAATGATGTCACGCGCCGCGCCGATACCGTCGTAATAGCCGGCACGCCCCGCCACTCCGATATCCTCGGCATGCGTGATCTGCACGTGGTCGACATAATTGTTGTTCCAGATCGGCTCATACATCGCGTTCGCGAAACGAAGCGCCAGAATATTCTGCACTGTCTCCTTACCGAGATAATGATCGATACGGAACACGCTCGATGGGTCGAACACCTCGGAAACCACACGATCCAGCTCCTTGGCGCTTGCCAGATCATGCCCGAACGGTTTCTCGATGATCACACGACGCCAAGCACCTTCAGACGATTTCGCCAAACCGCAATCGGCCAACTGTCGGGAAACCTGCGGGAACGCGCGCGGCGGCACCGACATGTAGAACGCATGGTTGCCTCGCGTGCCACGATCGCGGTCAAGCTCGGCAACAGTGTTCGACAGTCGTTCGAACGCCTTCGGATCGTCGAACGTGCCTTGCACGAAACGAATGCCGTCGGCGAGCTGCTTCCATGTCGCCTCTTTGAATGGCGTGCGGCAGTGTGCCTGCACGTTCTCCTTCACGAAATCCTTGAAGTGCTCTTCGGTCCAATCACGACGGGCGAACCCCGTCAGACCGAAGCTTGGCGGTAATAGACCACGATTAGCCAGATCATAAATGGCAGGAAGCAGCTTCTTGCGTGACAGATCGCCGGTCACGCCGAAAATCACAATACTGCACGGACCTGCAATACGTGGAAGTCGAAGATCGCGCGGATCGCGCAGCGGATTCGTCCACTCTTCAGGCGCGCCAAGTACGGATGAAACAGTTTCAGTCATATGCCTCATAGTATCGCCAACAGGTCACGGACGGCAGTGGCCATCCGAAAAACGTCCTTGCCCTATTTTGTGAAAACCCACAAAACCAGCCGTTTCCTAGCGGCTGTGAGCAATATCACAACCGCTGATCTTATATTAATTCACCGAAAAATCACGTAATCCGGCGAGCAGGCGGTTGAAACCTTCTTGCATGACGCTTCGTGGGCAAGCCACGTTGATACGGATGAAATCATGCCCATTTCCGCCATATTCGGCACCTTCGGAGAACATTACCCGATGATTGCGTTTGAGATGTTCGCATAACAGGGCAGTATCGTGTGTCAGTTTCGAACAATCGACCCACAGTAGGTAGGTGGCATGGCCTTCGATCAGGGTGATACGTCGTTCCGGTACGGCGGAAGCGTTGTACTCGTCGAGTATGGCTCGTGCTTCGGCTTTGTTGTCGGCCAAATATGCGCGCAATTCCTCAAGCCATGGCTCGCTCTCGTTGAACGCGGCGAGTGTGGCGGCCATGGCGAAAGCGTTCGGCTCGGCCACTTCGTCCGTGTTGAGCGCACGCCATACTTTATGCCTCAGCACGGGATTCGGAATCATTACGGCAGCCGTGTTGAGTCCCGCGATATTGAACGTTTTGGTCGGCGCCATGCAGGTCACGGAGTTCATTGCGCACTGCTCATTCACCAAAGCGAAGGGCACGTAATCATATCCCGGATCGGTCAGATCGCAGTGAATTTCGTCGCTGATTACGGTCACATGATTGTTCCAGCAGAGCTCGCCTATGCGTGCGAGGGCGTCGCGATCCCAGATTCGGCCTACGGGATTGTGCGGATTGCATAGAATCATCAGCGTGGTCTGCGGATCGGCCAACTTGGATTCCAGATCGGCCCAGTTGATGGAGTAATGTCCGGAACCGTCGTATTCCAACGGTGATTCAAGCACCCGGCATCCATTGTTGATGATTGAATTGAAGAAAACGTTGTACACCGGAGTTTGGATAAGTACATTCTCGTTGGCAGTGGTGAGTTTTCGTACCATGCTGGAGATTGCCGGCACCACGCCGGTACAGAATACGAGCGATTCCGGGTCGATATCAAGATTATGTCTACGGCGCCACCAGTCAACGTATGTCTGATTCCATTCAGGAGGGACGATGGAATATCCGAAAATACCGTGGTCAAGACGCTGTTGCAGTGCGGCTCGAATCTGTGGAGCGGTTTGAAATTCCATATCCGCCACCCACATGGGCAGCGCGTCTCCTGCCTCTTCCCATTTGAGCGAGTATGTTCCGGAGCGATCTACGGGAGTATCGAAATCGTAAGTCATGCCATCAAACTTAAGAACTTCAAGTGGACGAAGTCAAATGCAAGCTGTGAATGATCATGGTTTCACGACCTGCATTTTCATTATGAAGAAACGTGCGGCATTTACGCAGTGCCGACTTGAAACAAATAAAGCTCGCCGATCCAAAAGTTATTTGCAATCGGTGAGCTTTTGCGTATTTGAAAGAGGGCTTGTGACTACTCCTGCTGTTTACTTGGGTTGAGCATTTTAATGACTTTGGCGGGCGAGCCGACGGCAACCGCATAGCTGGGAATATCTTTGGTAACTGCAGCGCCAGCGCTGATTGTGGTGTATTCGCCGAGGGGCACGTCGGGGCAGATGGTCACCTTGCTGTAGGTGTAGATGGAGTGGCAGACGTTGTAATCATGTTTGATGGTAGCGATGCACACGCCGTGACGTGCGCGTATTGCTTCCTCTAATGACATGGTGATTGTTGCAGAGTCGGTCATGGTTTTCTCCCTTATTGATTGGGATATTGTTCGGTATGGGAAACGATGTCGCAATGCGTTTCGCATGTTCGAGTGCGGCAATAAGTTCGTCGATGGCTCCAGATTCGGCATCAAGCGTGTAGCGGTTGCGCGTTCTCCCATGCCGAACATGCACGATTCTTGCTTCCTTGAGGATTTTGAGATGATGGGATACCGCCGGTCACGATAAATTCGTGGGGGAGGTAATTTCGTCCTCGCGAAGACTTTGAGGGCACGGTGCCGACTGCAACATGGAAACAATGAGATGCAGGCGAGTTGGGTTGCCCAATGCAGTCAACGCACGCTGGCACTGTTCGAACTCATCCGCAAGATCGCGGATTTCGATTCCCAAGTCATGAAGCATGGCATTGTTGTCTGCGGTGTGATGTTGGGACATGCTGCATCCTTTTCGTGAGAGGTGCGCAATGGTTGAATCGTTTGAACCATTCAACATTCAACCAACATCATTTGTTGCATCGCGAACTTGAGAAATCATATTCGGTAAAGAAAATCGAGGCGAATGCATTATGTTCGGTTCACCCAATCGAATAATTCCAACGCCATCGACCTTGCGCTATCGCGTGTGACAAGCAGGAAATCGGCATGCGCTGCCGGATCGTCAAACGGCACAATGACGCGGCCCGCCGGAGGATCACCGCGGAATGGAGCGTTCGTGATGAACATGCAGTAGGGGGAGGAATGCGCGAGCTGGCTGAACACCATTGAATCGTTCTGCTCGATGAATGTGGCGTGGGGGAGCGCATGGTCGACGCGCTGCCGCCAGAAACCAATATCGGTCATGATAAGAAACGTTTCACGATCGAGCTGTGCGGCGGTCAACGATTTGTAGGCTGCCAGCGGATGGCTCGGAGGCAATATGATCGACAGTTCCTCAACCATGAGCGGGCAAGAGCGCAAACCTGCATCACGCAGGGCCTTGGGTTTCGCGCTGGGTATATTTGCTTCGATAATGCCCAAATCCAGCGTTCCATTCGACACCATGTGAATGATGCCTTGCTGGTCGAGCATGCGCGAAGTCAAGGTTTCACGCGGGAAACGCTCCACCAGAAGCGCGGTCAATCTCCATAATGGCGCAGGAGCCACCGTTCCTACGCGTAGCATTTGGGTCTGCCTCGCACTCGTTTCAACGGCTTCACGCATCAGTTGCTCGTCGCGCAACAATTGACGAGCCCATTCCACGGCGGTGCGTCCGGCGTCGTTCAACGTGACTTTGCGCCCAACCCTATCGAACAACGCAAATCCAAAATCGTCTTCCAACCGACGAATCGAACGACTCAACGTCGGCTGCGGCATACGTAACACATCCGCGGCGGCAGACATAGTTTCCTCATCCGCTATCGCAACAAGCTGACGCAACTGGCCGAAATCCATCGAACACCTCCATCGCAAGCTCTGACGAAAAAGACTTGAACAATCAACTGATGCAAGTCATGCTTATGCAAAAAACGCATAAGCATGAGCTTGTTTTGTATTTTACATACTGAAAGAAGATCTGAATAATCATACATAAAACGAAATGAGGAACATAGTATGCAACAATTCACCATGAACAACGGCCTGACCATTCCATCGATCGGTTACGGAGTATTCCAAATGTCCGGCAACGAGGTGCGTGAGCATCTTCCCGAAGCCATTCAGGCCGGTTACCGCCACATTGACACTGCCAACGCCTACTTCAACGAAGTGGCAGTGGGCGAAGCGGTCAAAGCATCCGGCATTAACCGTGAGGAACTGTTCATCACCACCAAGTTGTTCCCGCAAAGCTACCCCTACGAGCAGTGCGGCATTGATGTCGACGCATCGCTTGAACGCCTTGGCATGGATTACGTGGATCTCATGCTGTTTCACCAGCCCTACGGCGACTACGTTTCCGGTTGGAAATCCATGGAAGAGGCAGTCAAAGCAGGCAAAGTGAAGTCCATCGGACTTTCCAACTTCCCTATGCACAAGATTCAAGAGATTCTTGATATAGCCGACATCAAGCCGGCCGTTCTGCAGGTGGAAATCAATCCCTACTGGAACCAGCACGAGCTCAAGTCGCAGCTCGAAGGCACCGGCATCGTGTTCGAAGGATGGTATCCACTCGGACACGGCGACCGCAAACTGTTGGAAGAGCCGACCTTCACTGAACTGGCAGACAAATATGGTAAGACGAACGTGCAAATCATTCTTCGCTGGCATCTGCAGGAAGACAACGTCACATTCCCGAAGACGCTTAACGCACAGCACATGCGAGACAATCTCGACATTTTCGATTTCGAACTGGACACCGACGAAATGAACGCGATCGATAACCTGCCGCAAAACCCGTACTATCAGGTGCCCGAAGAGCCGCCGGTATTCGTACTCACCCACAATGACTACAGTCAGCAGGTCTGAGCAGCGCAACGTAAACGCACAACAAACCAATCCGAAAATCTCGCGAAAACGAATGCGAGAAGGAATGATATTTAATACCTACATCTCTCAGAAGACCAGCAATCGACATAATATTCCTCTGAGTGTTGAGATGGGAATTGCTTATCAAACTCACCCTGACGCTACTTGGTATGGTTTGGGGCTGCGGTGGCAGTAGATTTACAACTAGCCGTTGCCGTGGCTTAGTGTTTCCCAGCCGGTTCCATCTGTTGAATCTGATGGGCGATATTGCAGGTTGTATGTGATGGAGCCGGTTGGTGACAATGTCATCGTCTGTGAGTTCAGTTCTGGACAGGAATATTCTACTGCGAAAGCTGCTTGGGTACCTGGAATATTTTTTTGAGAAGATGAGGTTTGTTTGAAATAATGGTGTTCTGTATAGGAAATTTTCTTAATTTCACAGCCGCGCATGAATGATAAATCGTTCTCGATGTGGGTGACTCCGTCGAGCAGTTTTTCTTTGCTGAACAGGGTGGATTCCGATATGGAAATATCTGTTGAAGACGTATCAACGGGCGGTTGAAGCCATGCAGAGTCCGTTTGCACGGCTTTCCAGCCAGCCATAGCGGCTAGGCAGACGGTTATTGCAAGGCCATAGCGCATGACGGCCGTCCTTTTGTGACCCCTACTCATAAGATAATGTTACCTTAAGTAACAGCAGAATATAAAAGGAGTTGATTCTCGCGGTAAGGTTCTTTGCTATTCGCGCGGTAAGGTGGGGTTTATGAAAGTAGTAGTGCAACGAGTGAGCCAAGCCAGTGTTGACGTTGTCAACGAACTGGGCACCGTAGACCCCACCTTTGAACCGCAGCAGATCGGACCGGGATTCATGCTGCTGGTCGGTGTAACCGATGAGGATGGTGAGGAGCAGATTTCTTGGCTTGCCCACAGAATCCTCAACCTGCGTGTTTTCGAAGACGAGCAGGGCAAAATGAACCGTTCCATCAAAGACATCGGCGGTGAAATCCTATCCATTTCACAGTTCACGTTGTTTGCCGAAGTGAAGAAAGGCAACCGCCCAAGCTTCGTTAAAGCGGGCAAACCGGAACATGCCAACATTACTTGGATCAAATTCAACGAAGCGCTGCGATCCGGTGGCGTGCCAGTACGCGAAGGCCGCTTCGGAGCGCATATGCGCGTTGGACTGATCAACGACGGTCCGGTCACCATCGCCATTGACACCGACAATCTGTGATCAATAGTAAAGTGCCGATTGCTTGGTGATATAAAAAATTTGAGGAGCTGCAGTATAATTTGCAGCTCCTCAAATATTGTTTTTTGATCGACAGTGATGTTTACCTGTTGTCGGTAATTATCGTCACCTTGTTCGGATCGATCTTCGTTGGGTCAAGCATCAATTCCTTGATGGCATCCGCATGAATCGTGCCAGACGAAGGATTGAACACACTGTCGACGGTGCTGTGAATATCGGCGTCCACATTCGAATATTCAAAAGCAAGCGTCGTATTGATCAAACGACAGTTACGCAACACGAGATTATCCACATAACACAAGCCCTGCAGGCTTTCGATCGTACAATTCTCGAACGTGACATTACGAGAATTCCAAGCCAAGTACTCGCCGGCAATAAACGAATCGCGCACTGTCACATTCTCGCAATTCCAGAAGCAATCCTTGGAGATCAATCGAGAATTCGAAATCTCAATATTACGTGCGCCATCAAACGGATAATTGCCAACCAAACGCAGATTATCGGCTTTGATGTCAGAACAATTCATTGCTAAATAATCACCGCGTGCACTTACATTGTTCATCATGACATTCGAACAAGCCCACAATGTTTCCTCGGCATTGACGAAATCAACGTTCCTCAACGAAACATCACGGCAACGACGGAAATTCTTCGGCGCTTCAAATGTGCAATCCTCGACGCGAATGTTGTTTGTATACCACACGCCTGCGCGTGCCATCTCGAACCACGTGCAATCCTTCGCCGAAATATCCGAGCAATACCACAGCGGATACTTCCATTTGAACGAACTCGACTCAAGCTCAATGGCATGTGCATGCTTCAATGGCGACTCGCCATCATCGAAAATCGTGTCAATATACCGTTTGTCTGATGCTTGAAATTCGGCGCGTTCGCCGGTCAGCAATGCCTGACGGACCTCTTGCATGTCGCTCACTGATAACCCTCCTTGGAAAAACGCTCTGTTGCCAAGATAGAAACCTCGAGTACTTGAAGTCAAACGCATGGACATGTTTCGCAGGAGGCGGAATGGAACGAGAGGATTAAGCGCGTTATAAGCAATGCCGATATGCAAGCGGGTGTTTGCGAAACATGGATGTCGGTACCATAAACTGGGCGGTTGAACAATTAAGCAATCGCAAGGTATTGCAGTCATATATGAAGCTTGCCGTGTAAGGCAGAGAGGAACGCGGATGAGCCAGCAGAGTGGGGGAGTGAAGACGCGTGCGTTCAAAGCCGCGTTCCCCAAAGTGCTGCCGCGTATCGTCGACTATCTCGGCAACGTGCTTCCGTACGCCATGACTGGACTACTGGTGGTGTATTCGCTCAAAAACGTCAATCCTCTTGCCGGAGGCCATAGCATCCCCGAAGCAATCGCCATCGCAGTAATCGTCATACTGCACATGTGGAAACGCAACATACTGCTCTCCATCGCCGGCGGCACCGCCATATATATGGTATTGCTTCAGCTTGTTTTTGTTTGATTATCTGTTTTGTAAGGCTTCCTGTTGGTGTGAAGCTGAAGATGGTGCGGACGTGGCCGAAGGCTCTGTGCAGACATTTCCGGCGCAAACCCACTCGTCGGCCCGATTCTGGCAGCTGTCGGCGATGCGGCCATCATGATCAGAAAGATTGTCCTGCCATCATTGGCTGTAATGCATTACTGATATCAGCAAAATGAAATTGCCATGCGATATTCGCAACTATTGCGCAAGTCCCATGCTGTACTTCAGCGTCATCACGCGAATCGCGGACTGCTTCACCTTGTCCTCAAAAGCGGAATCAGCCGCGGCTTTCGCGTTCAAACCATCCAAAACCTGCTGAACATAATCGAAAGCGCCAATGCAGGCAAGATCACCGCCGGCCTCAACCAAACGCACACCCAAATCACTCGGCTGAACACCGCTCAAGGCAGTGGCGGAGAGAGAATCCGAAGTGATGACACCCTGAAAACCAACCGTATTACGTAGATAATCCGTTACCAAAGCGCTGGAAAACACGGCGGGATTGTTCGGATCAATGGCCTGATAGGTGGCCAAAGACATCATCACCATGGAAGGGTTCGCCTCCAACGCGCTATTGAACGCGTTGATTTCCGCACCGTTCAACGTCGTGGTGGTGTCAAGAATGCCGTCGGCGGTGAAATCGGTATTGCCGGTTACCGAACCAAGTCCCGGATAATGCTTGATGGCGCTGCCAACACCCGAATCCGCCATGCCTTGAATGAACGCCTTGGCGTGATCAGCATTACCGGCCGCATCCAATCCAAAATCACGATCCAACGCTCCGACAGGGGCGTTCGCGGCGCGATCCACCGTCACCGTACCCACCACCGGTGCCAAATCGACATTGATGCCAGCCGACTTAAGCTGGGAACCCCATACGGCCGCCGATTGACGAAGCTGATCGGTCGACATCGTTCCCTGATTGGTGGCGGAAGGCATCTGGTCGAAACCAGAGCCTTGAAGATGCTGCACCAAACCACCTTCCTGATCGGTGGTCATCAACAGCTGATTATTGGCCGGCGCATACGATTGCAATGCGGATGTGGCTGCGGCGACACCGGCCGTTCCAGAACTCCAGTTGCCAATGATCAGCACCGAACCGACATGCTGGTTCACAATGAGATCTTGCAATGAGGAAGGATCGGATCCCGCGTAGAGGGGTGCCATGACGAGCTGACCGACGCGCTCTGCAAGACTCATGGCATTGACTGCAGCCACGGCTTTGCCGTGCGAAGAGTCGTCCACCACGCTTGGCACGTTGGATTTGTCAAGCGTATCATGTGATGCGTCGGACTGTTGCGAATTGGATTGCTCGGATTGGTTGGAGCCAGCATTCAAACTCGCGCTGGATGAACACCCAGCGAACGATAGCGGCAGTGTGATGACGCACAGTGCGGCAGCACAACGAGCGAAATGAACGTGAACCCTCTTCATAGTGTCATTATCTATCACATGCCAGTGATGGCGAATACGATCGCATAAGAAAAGAACGGGTGGATTCGTGTTCGTGAATTGCGTAAACATTAGGCCAGCGGCATAAAGCCGTTCCGTGCCTGTCGGTAGGCTATTAGTATGTCTTTTTTTGATATGTTTGGTCCCATGTTCGACCCGGAAAGCGGCCCGAACCGCTCCCAAGGGCAGCGTGCCAATAAATCCGGCAACGATGATCCCATCATTCTCAATGTCGAAACCGATGGTGATAACACCGCCCGGTCTTCGGCGAACATGCCTCCAAGAGGCCCGTCCGGTCCGCGTATCACACGCCAGCCGAACCGTCCGCGCAAATCGTCGAACGGCAACAAGATTCTAATCGGTGTGGTGCTGGCGCTTGCCATCATCATTGGCCTGTTTTTTGGCTTGGCGCAGTTCATTACCGACGTCATGTGGTATGCGCAGCTTGGCTTCCAAAGCGTGATTTGGACGCAGCTGGGTACCAGGGTAGGTCTGTGGGTGGCGTATGCGCTGCTGATTGCCGCGGTCGGGTTCCTTTCCGCGTCGCTGGCGATCTGGGCTCGCCCCGATGCCGCCGATGGTTCCACCATTCGTATTAATGGCGACACCATCGAAGTGGGCAAGGGCGTGAGCTCAAAGAGTGCACGTCGTGTGGCAGTGGTGATTTCATTGATCGTCGGTTTGATGTTCGGATCGCAGTTTAATGCGAATTGGTCTGAGATTCTGCTGATGTTCAATGCGCAGAGTTTCGGTACCACTGATCCGCAATTCGGCATTGACAATGGTTTCTACGTATTCGTGTTGCCTGGTTTGAAGTTGATTATGTCGGCGGTGTCGCTGCTGTTGCTTGCAGGCATTATCTTCTCCGTCGTCACGCATGTGATGATGGGTGGCATTCGCATCACCATGCCAGTGCATGGTCGTGGACTGTTCCACATCACCAAGCGTGCGCGTAGGCAGATCGGCATTTGGCTGATGCTCAACATGTTCGCATGGGCGGCGAATCAGGTGCTTGGTGTGTTCTCTCACCTCACGCAAGAGGGTAGCCGCATCACCGGCGCCACCTACACCACGGTCAACGCCACGATTCCCGTTACCTTCATCATGGCCGCCATCACCGCCACTCTTGGTGTGGTTCTCGGCGTGTGGATCATGAAATCGCATGCACTGGAAGGCCAGGCTCCGATCGCGGTGCGCGCCTCCGAAGCGCTCAAGGCGTGGAAAGTGCCGACCGTGGCCATCGCATCCGCCATTGTGGTGAGCCTGGTGCTTACCGTGGCATGGCCGATGCTGCTGCAGCGTTTCCGTGTGAACCCGAATGCACAGGAGATGGAATCAACATATATTCAGCGCAATATCGACGCCACTCGTGAAGCCTATGGTCTGAACAATGTGAAGACGGAACAATATCAGGCCACCACCGAAGGCGAGGAAGGCGCACTGGCTGACTCCGCGGAATCGACCGCGCAGATCCGACTGCTCGATCCGCAGATTGTTTCTCCAACGTTCAAACAGTTGCAGCAATCCAAGCAGTATTACACGTTTGCCGACACTCTTGCCGTCGACAAGTATGAGGTCGACGGTGTGAGCCAAGATACGGTGATCGCAGCACGAGAACTTGACCTTGCCGGTCTTGACAATCGCAACTGGGTCAACGACCATACCGTGTACACGCACGGCTATGGTGTGGTGGCCGCTTACGGTAACAAGGTGACGGCCGACGGTCAGCCGAAGTTTTTCGAGACGGGCATCCCAACCCAAGGCAAGCTCACCGAATCCGAACAGTATGAGCCGCGTATCTACTTCTCGCCGAACGCTTCCGAATATTCGATCGTGGGCGCTCCGGAAGGCACGCAGTCGTGGGAGTTCGATTACCCGACCGGTTCCGAAGGCGCTACCAACACGTTCGACGGCAATGGCGGCCCGAAGATTGGCAATATCTTCTCCCGACTGCTGTATGCCATCCGTTTTGGCTCCGACCAGATTCTGTTTTCCAACCGTGTGAACTCCGCATCACAGATTCTCTACGATCGTTCCCCGAAGGAGCGTGTGGCCAAGGTCGCGCCATACCTGACGCTTGACGGCCGTGTGTACCCGGCGGTCGTGGATGGTCGTGTCAAGTGGATCGTCGACGGCTACACCACGTCTGACGCCTACCCGTATTCGCAGATGACCGATTTGGGCGAAGCCTCCAAGGATTCCACCACGGAATCTTCGGCCACGGTGAGTGAGCTGGCGTCGAAGAACGCCAACTACATTCGCAACTCCGTGAAGGCTACCGTCGATGCGTATGACGGTTCCGTGGACCTGTACGTGTGGGATGAATCCGATCCGGTGATCAAGGCATGGCAGAAGATCTTCCCCGGCCAGTACCACCAATTGTCGGAGATTTCCGGCGATCTGATGAGCCACCTGCGTTACCCGGAAAGCCTGTTCAAGGTGCAGCGCGAACTGTTGACCAAGTACCATGTGTCGAGCGCCAGCCAGTTCTTCTCCGGTGAGGATTTCTGGCAGACTCCGGTCGACCCGACCGAATCTCAGCAGGCTCAGGAACGCGACATTCTGCAGCCGCCGTATTATTTGACGTTGCAGACCGGTGGGTCCAACGAGCCGGTGTTCTCGTTGACGTCGTCATATATTCCCGCAGGTACGTCAACCCGAGAGATTTTGACGGGATTCCTGTCTGTCGATTCCGATGCGGGCAACGAAAAAGGCAAGATCGGTGCGAACTATGGCACGCTTCGATTGCAGGAGTTGCCGAAGGATTCCAATGTGCCAGGCCCCGGTCAGGCGCAGAACAACTTCAATGCGTCGGCCGACGTGTCGAAGGAACTCAACCTGCTTGAGTCCGGCTCCACCAACGTGCAGCGAGGCAATCTGCTTACACTGCCGCTCGGCGGCGGATTGGTGTACGTGCAGCCGGTGTACGTCAAGTCCTCCGGTTCCACCAGTTTCCCGCTGTTGAAGAAAGTGTTGGTGGCTTTCGGCGATCAGGTCGGATTCGCCAACACATTGGACGAAGCGCTCGATCAGGTGTTCGGCGGCAACTCCGGCGCGTCCGCGGGCGATGCCGAAAACGTCGACGGTTCCACCAGCAGTAAGACCGACACGAGCGATACTGCCGGTACCAGTGGGGATGCCTCCGCTAACGGTTCTTCCGGAACCGACGGCACTGACTCGTCATCTGGATCGAATTCCGACAATGACAGCAGTTCCGGCAATACTGGCGGTTCCAGCACGATGAGCAGTGATCTGAAGAGCGCCCTCAAGGACGCATCCCAGGCAATGAAGGATTCCGACGCAGCCATGAAGAAGGGCGATTGGTCCGCTTATGGCGAAGCGCAGAAGAAACTTCAGGAAGCGCTGAACAAGGCGCTCGAACTCGAGCAGTAGTTTCCGCACAAGTTCCGTACGATTGCTGTTTGCGTAAGGCGGGAGTCTGGTTCCTCATATATGGAACCGGTCTTCCGCCTTCTGCGTATGCCCGGTATGCTCAAAAATATGAGTGAGTATTCCTACCGCATCGCCACGCAAAACGACATTCAAGCAATCACCGACATTTACAACGCTGCAGTCATACGAGGTGGATCATCGGCCGATATAACCCCACGCACATATGAACAGCGCAAAGCATGGGTTGAATCGCATCATGATCCGTACGCGGTGTTCGTTACGGAAACGGCAGATGATGACGGAGAGAGACAGATCATTGGATTCGGCGCGCTTTCCGTTTTCTATGATCGCGCGGGATATGATGGCGTCACCGATCTTGCTTACTACATCGACCCGCAATGGCAGGGCAGGGGAGTCGGCACATATATGCTCACCAAACTGCTTGAAGAATGCCGAAAGCGTAATATGCGTAAGGCATGCGGCATTATTTTCGCAGACAATGCCGGTTCGATCGCACTGATGAAACGGTTCGGTTTTACACAGTTTGGCCTCATGCCAACCGCCGCCACCGATTCCACCGGCACCATGCGTGACATGAGTTACTGGTATCTCGACCTGTAAGTACAATCTTTGCGGTTATCAAGACGAGACAACGCGGCGCAATATGAATGCGCGCAATCGTATGTATGAATGAATGGAACGATTTCAATGGCATCTGATTTCTGGCTGATCGCAGGACTCGGCAATCCGGGTCCCAAATATGAAGGCACCCGTCACAATATGGGATTTATGGCAGCTGATCTGCTTGCTGAACGTTGGTCGGTCAACTTTTCCGACCATAAAGGGCTTGCCATGCTCGGCAAGGGTGTGATGAACCTGTCTGGTCGTAACGTCAAATTCTTCCTGGCAAAGCCGCTCACCTACATGAACGAGTCAGGCAATGCGTTGGCTTCCATCAGCGCCTACTACCAGATTGAACCGGACCATATCGTGGTGATTCACGACGACATGGATCTTGATTTTGGACGTATCAAAGTCAAGGCAGGCGGCTCCGCAGGCGGACATAATGGCATCAAGTCGATTGACCGCGCCTTGGGAACTCCGAAGTATGCCCGTGTACGCATGGGCGTTGGACACGCGCAGCGAGGTGCCCACGCCCACGACAACACCGTGAACTGGGTGCTGGGCGGATTCGGACCGGATCAGCGCAAGCAGCTTCCGGAATTCCTCGCCGATGGCGCTGATGCCGCCGAAACTATCATTTTCAATGGCCTCGCCAAAGCTCAGGAGCAGTTCAATGGCCGCTGAACCGGTGCAGTTGCCGACTTCAGGTTCCCTGGCTGGCATTCTTGACGTACTCGAAACCGACGAGGATTTTCGTGCGCTGATTTCCGGTGAGATCGAGGTGCCGGAATCCGACATAGACCCCAGCATTACCGTTGGCATTCCCGAAGGATTGCGCCCGGCACTGGCCGCTGGAGCATCGGGAACGCGGCCGGTTGTGCTTGTGGTGGCCTCCGGTCGCGAAGCCGAAGAGACGGTCGAGACGATTCGTTCGTGGTATTCCGGCGATCCGAACGACGTGGCGCAGCTTGAAGCCTGGGAGACCTTGCCTCATGAACGCCTTTCGCCACGCGCCGATACCGTGGCGAGCCGCATGGCGGTGTTCCGCAGGCTGAAGCACCCTCAAGAGGGAAGCAAGCTGTTCGGCCCCATCCGCATTCTCGTCATGCCGGTGCGATCCCTGATCCAGCCAGTGGTTGCAGGTTTGGCCGACGTGGAGCCTTTAGTGTTTTCTCAAGGCGAGGAATTGGCGCTCGACGAGGCGTCTCATCGACTGGTGGAGAATGCTTATACTCGAGTCGATCTGGTGATGGATCGTGGTGAATTCGCGGTGCGAGGAGGCATTATCGACGTGTTCCCCCCGACATTGCCACATCCTGTGCGTATTGAGTTCTTCGGTGATGAGATTGACACCATCAGGGAGTTCCACGCTTCGGATCAGCGTACGTATGGCGGGAATGTTCCTGTTGTTTGGGCCACGCCGTGCCGTGAACTGCAATTGACTGACAAGGTGTGCAAGCGTGCGAAGTCCCTGATTGGATCCATTCCCAATGCCGAAGACATGCTGGAGTCCATCGCCAATGCCATTCCGGTCGAAGGTATGGAATCGTTGCTTCCCGCATTGGTCGATGACATGGAGCCGGTACAGGGCATGTTGCCCAAGCATGCGCTGGTCATGCTCTCTGATCCGGAAAAATTGCGTCGTTCGGCTGACGATCTCGCAAAAACCGCCAATGAGTTTCTTGCGGCCAGCTGGCATGTCGCAGCATCCGGTCATGGTGCCGGCGCTCCGATCACGTTTGACCAGGCGAATTTCTACGATTTTGAAGAAACGATTTCATCGCTGGTTTTCTCAAGGCACGACGTATGGAAGCTTACGAGTTTCGGCGTGGACCCAAGCAGGGAAGGACACATTCAGCTCAACGCTGCCAATCCCGGCGAATATCGCGGGGATGAAGCCAAAGCCGCATCCGGTATCGAAGGTCTTCTTGATGCCGGCTATGCCGTCACTGTCACTGCAGGAGCGCAAGGCACTCTTGTTCGACTCAAACGTGCCATCAACGAAACGGGAATCGCCAACTTCGACTGCATCAGATCGCGTGCCATCGACGGATTCGTCGATAATGCCGCGAAAGTCGCGTTGCTTACCGAACGCGACCTGACCGGACGCACATCGGCCGCAGGACAGGCAAAAACACCGAAACGTCGCCGTAAGGCCATCGACCTTATGGAGCTCAAAGCCGGCGATTACGTGGTGCATGAGCAGCATGGCATCGGCCGGTTCCTCGAAATGCGACAGCGTACCATCGGAGCGGGCGCCAACCAGACAACACGCGAATATCTGGTCATCGAATACGCATCCAGCAAGCGCGGCGCACCTGCCGACAAACTGTTCATCCCCACCGATCAGCTTGACCAAGTCAGCAAATACATCGGTGCCGACGCTCCAAAACTCAACAAACTGGGCGGATCCGACTGGGCTGCTACCAAGGCGAAAGCACGTAAGCATGTGCACGAAATCGCCGAAGATCTGGTCAAACTGTATTCGGCACGTCAACGCATGCAGGGGTATGCCTTCAGCAAAGACACCCCTTGGCAGAAAGAACTGGAAGACGCTTTCCCATACCAAGAAACCGCCGATCAGCTGACTACCATCGACGAAGTCAAATCCGATATGGAAAAGCCCGTGCCGATGGACCGCCTGATTTGTGGCGACGTGGGATTCGGCAAAACCGAAATCGCCGTACGTGCCGCATTCAAGGCGGTGCAGGATTCCAAACAGGTGGCTGTGCTGGTGCCGACCACATTGCTGGTGCAACAGCATTTCGAGACATTCACCGAACGTTTTGAAGGATTCCCGGTGGAAGTAAGGGCGATGAGCCGTTTCCAAACCACCAAGGAAATCAACGACACTATCAAGGGACTTGAAGACGGTTCCGTCGATGTGGTGATCGGTACGCACAAACTGCTCGGGCCGAAGGTCAAATTCAAGGATCTAGGCCTGGTCATCATCGATGAGGAGCAGCGTTTCGGTGTCGAACACAAAGAGACGTTGAAGGCGCTGCGTACCAATGTGGATGTGCTGAGTCTGTCGGCAACACCGATTCCGCGAACGCTGGAGATGGCCGTTACAGGCATTCGTGAAATGTCCACGTTGGCCACGCCTCCAGAAGACCGCTTGCCGGTGCTTACTTACGTTGGCGCGTATGAGGATGCTCAGGTCACTGCCGCGGTCAGGCGTGAGCTGTTGCGCGGTGGCCAGGTGTTTTACGTGCACAACCGAGTGCAAGACATCGCTTCGGTTGCCGCGAAGATTCACGAGCTGGTGCCGGAATCGCATGTCGGCATCGCCCATGGCAAGATGGGGGAGAAGCAGCTCGACGGTGTGATCCGAGACTTCTGGCATCGCGACATTGATGTGCTTGTATGCACCACCATCATCGAAACCGGTCTTGATATTTCCAATGCGAATACGTTGATCGTCGATCATGCCGACCGTTTCGGCCTAAGCCAGCTGCACCAGCTGCGTGGCCGTGTCGGGCGAGGCCGTGAGCGTGCCTATGCGTACTTCCTGTACGATCCGACCAAGCCGATGACCCAGCAGTCGCATGACCGACTGGCCACCATCGCGCAGAACACTGCGCTTGGTTCAGGTTTTGACGTGGCGATGAAGGATCTCGAGCTGCGTGGCACCGGCAATCTGCTGGGCGACGAGCAGAGCGGGCATATCGAGGGCGTTGGCTTCGACCTGTATGTGCGCATGGTTTCCGAAGCTGTCGAACAGTACAAGGAGCCGGAACGTACGGAATCGGTTGCTGTCACAATCGATCTGCCGATCGAAGCGTCCATCCCCGTCGGCTACATCGATTCCGACAAATTGCGATTGGAAGCCTACCGCAAGCTGGCAGGGGCACGTACGGAAGCCGATCTCGACGAGTTGCGCGATGAACTTACGGATCGTTACGGCAAACCTCCGATCGATTTCGAAGCATTGTTCGATGTGGCAAGGTTGCGATTCAAAGCAAGAAAGCTTGGCATTACGGAGATCATCGGTCAAGGGCGTAACATTCGTGTGTCCAAATTCAAGCCACGTGAATCCGTACAGATGCGCATGGCGCGAATCTACAAAGGTATCCAGTACAGGCCTGTCACTCAAACGTATGTGATCCCCACCCCGTTTGCTGGTTCGCTTGGATCCGGGCCAATGAGTTCCGATGAGATCGTTGGATGGACGAACCAACTTCTCGACGATCTTGACTGGAAACCAACGCCAAGGAAATAACAGGCGAAGTTCCGGACACGTCCGACACGATTTATGTGAGCGTTCACATGAATCGTGTCGGATAAGTTTGCCATACGTCCACAAAACGCACTATTCTAGGCAATGTCATCACAACCTAACGTTTATAAGGAGTAGTTGTGGCAGTAATTGAAAGCGTTTACGCGCGTCAGATTCTCGATTCCCGCGGCAACCCGACCGTTGAGGTCGTTCTCGACACCGAAGACGGTGCTCAGGGCCTGGGCCTCGTTCCGTCCGGTGCTTCCACCGGTGAAGCTGAGGCTTGGGAGCGTCGCGATGGCGACAAGTCCGTGTACCAGGGCAAGGGTGTTCTCAATGCCGTCAAGGCCGTGAACGAAGAGATCGCTCCGAAGGTCATCGGCATGGACGCTTCCGACCAGCGTGCTCTCGATGAGGTCATGATTGAGCTCGACGGCACTCAGAACAAGGGTCGTCTGGGCGCCAACGCCATCCTCGGCGTGTCCCTGGCTGCTCTGTACGCCTCCGCTGAGTCCGCAGGCCAGCCGCTGTACCGCTACATCGGCGGCACCAACGGCCACATCCTGCCGGTTCCGAACATGAACATCATGAACGGTGGCGCTCACGCTGACTTCGCCACCGACATTCAGGAGTACATGATCTCCCCGTACGGCTTCGACACCTACAGCGAGGCTCTGCGTGCAGGCGTTGAGGTCTACCACACCCTGAAGAACGTCCTGAAGAAGGAAGGCCTGGCTACCGGCCTCGGCGACGAGGGCGGCTTCGCTCCGAAGATGAAGTCCAACAAGGACTCCCTGAACTACATCATGGACGCCATCTCCGCCGCCGGCTACGAGCCGGGCAAGCAGATCGGCATCTCCCTCGACGTGGCTTCCTCCGAGTTCTACAACAAGGAGACCGGCAAGTATCACTTCGAAGGCGACGACCGTGAGGCCGGCTACATGCTCGACTTCTACGAGAACCTCATCAACGAGTACCCGATCGTCTCCATCGAGGATCCGTTCCAGGAAGAAGGCTGGGACGACTGGGCGGCCATCACCGCCAAGCTCGGCGATCGCCTGCAGTTCGTCGGCGACGACCTGCTGGTCACCAACCCGGCACGTCTGGCCAAGGGCATCAAGCTCGGCGCCGCCAACTCCCTGCTGGTCAAGCTCAACCAGATCGGCACCGTCACCGAGACCCTCGACGCCATCGAGCTGGCCACCAAGAACGGCTTCACCTCCATGGTTTCCCACCGTTCCGGCGAGACCCCGGACACCACCATCTCCGACCTGGCTGTGGCAAAGAACACCGGCCAGATCAAGACCGGTGCTCCGGCTCGTGGCGAGCGTATCGCCAAGTACAACCGCCTGCTCGAGATCGAGGAGGAGCTCGGCTCCACCGCTCAGTACGCCGGCTACAGCGCTTTCAAGGCCTGCAAGAAGTACATCGCTGAGTGAGCGTAGCCAGCGCATCATGAATGCGTTGACATAGAAATACCCGTCGTGTTCCAAGTCGAACGCGACGGGTATTTTCGTTGCTATGAGTTCGAAGGCACGAAAAAAACCATCACAACGCGGCGGCGCCGGCCCGGTCGCGTTCTTCGTGGCATTGTTCATCGTGGCTTTGGGAACCATCCAGTTGGCATCGACATTCCATACCTATGCGTTGAATCTGGCAGAGCTTAACGGACTGAAAAAACAGGAAGCGGCGTTGGTCGCGCAGAAACGCGAGCTGGAGAACGATATCGCAAGATGGGATGACAAGGCATATGTCACCGCCCAGGCCAGGGATCGTTTGGGATTCGTCTTCCCCGGCGAACAGGCGATTCGTGTCGAGCATCCCGAAGCAGTGACCGGCAAGAGCGAGCCGAAAAAAGGGACGACATACGACGAATCACCGAAAACCGCCCTGCCGTGGTATAAGGAACTTGCATATTCCTTCAAGCAGGCGGATCGGTCGGATCCCGTGAAGGCCGACTCGACGAAACAGTCGCAGCATGCCGGCGAAGAAGACAAACAGGACAGTCAACAACAGACTGGCCAATCGCAACAGGACGGTCAGCAGCCGTCGGAAGACGGACAGGAGTGACATGGACATGACGATTATCGAACAGGCCAAGGGTTTGGCGGACAAAGTGCTTGCCCAACCCGCCACCGAACATGATATCGCCGTGGTGGAGCGTCAGCTTGGACGTTACCCGCGCGGCATGGTCGCCGTCGGAGCCCGTTGCGTATGCGGCCGGCCTTTGGCTGTGGTCACCCGGCCGTTGCTTCCAGGCGGTGTCCCGTTCCCGACGACCTGCTATCTGACCGGGCCCGAAGCGGTGAAGGCCATCTCCCACATCGAAGCCGAAGGCAAGATGAAGGAATACAACGATATGCTGGCCGAAAACGAGGATCTGCGTGCCGGATACGAACGTGCCCACGAACTGTACCTCGCGTTCCGCCATGAAATCGCTTTGGCCTTGGAAGACAGCGAGGAACACATCGAAGGCACCAGTGCCGGCGGCATGCCGGTGCGTGTCAAATGCCTGCACGCGTTGTTGGCCCAGACGCTGGTGATGGGTGAGGGCGCCAACCCCATCGGTGATATGGCCCTGTCCGCCATCAAACATGAGTTCGATCCGGCCGTATGCCGTTGCGCAGTGGAAAACGAAGAGTAGAAGGTGGGAGTAATGAAGTCGGTAACCGTTGCCGGTATTGATTGCGGCACGAATTCGATTCGTCTGAAAGTCTCGCGTGTGAGCGAGGACGGTGTGGAAGACATCGTTCCGCGCATCCTGCGGGTGATTCGTCTCGGTCAGGACGTGGACAAAACCCATCGCTTCGCCGACGAGGCGTTGGCGCGCGCCTATGAGGCCGCCCGAGAATTCGCCGGCGTGCTTGCCGAACATCCCGTGGACGGCATCCGCTTCGTGGCCACATCGGCCACCCGTGATGCCGAGAACCGTGAGGAATTCGAAGACAACATCGAGAAGATCTTGGGCGTGCGTCCCGAAGTCATTCCAGGCACGGAGGAAGCGGATTTAAGCTTCCTCGGTGCCACCAGCATCGTCCATCGCGAGGTTGAGGCCCCCTATCTGGTGGTCGATTTGGGCGGAGGTTCCACCGAACTGGTGCTGGGAGGCGACGGCGTCACCCATCCGAGCACGCAGGTGCAGGCCGCGTTCTCCATGAATATCGGGTCTGTCCGTATGACGGAGCGTCATCTGAAAAACGACCCGCCGACCGAGGGGCAGATCGCCGAGGCGGTCGCGGATATCGACGCGCATATCGACGAGGCGTTCAAGACCGTTCCCGCCGGCAAGACCCACACCATCATCGGCGTGTCCGGAACGGTCACCACCATGACCGCATTGGCTATGGGATTGACGGAATACGACCACACCGCCGTGGACGGCGCACGCTGCACGCTGGAAGATGCCTATGCCGTTGACAACCGGTTCCTGCACATGCCTCGTGAGGAGCGTCTGACCTACAAGACTATTCATCCCGGACGCGTCGATGTGGTCGGCGGCGGCGCATTGGTGTGGAACCGTGTGCTTGCCAAGGTGTCTGAAGCCGCATATGAGGATCATGGCCAGCGCATCGACTCCTTCATGGCCAGCGAGCATGGTCTGTTGGACGGCATCGTGCTGGATTACGGCAAGAGATTGCTTGCTGCGCGCTGACGTGGCATAATAGCTTGGCGTCGGCTTTTTCTTCTGGCCGGCGCAAAGCCTCCATGGCGAAATCGGTATACGCAGTCGACTTAAAATCGACCTCTTCGGATTGCGGGTTCGAGTCCCGCTGGAGGCACTTTTTCAAACCGCCAGAAATGGCGGTTTTCCTTTATTTTCCAACGGTTTTCAAGCTTTCCTATTTCACTCTAATTCACTCCAAATCACGTCATTTCTCTATAAAACGTGGGCAAAATGTGGGCACGGAATCAAAGGTACATGTGCTGTCGCACGTATGCTTCGACCTCAGCGTTTTCCTCTGGAGTGCCGATGGTCAGAAGCCAGACGGCATTGTTCTTGCGCTGCACGTTGCCCTTGCGAAGGCATTTGATGAGTCCTGCGGCTTCGAGCTTCTTGGCGATTTTGCCGATGCGGTTGTAGGCCAGCTGCTCGCGTTTCGGATTGCGCGGTTCATTGCCGATCGCCACGAGCTCATCCATTGACTGTGGGAGCGTCATGCCCCAATCGATGGCGATTTTGAGCCAGCCGGAAGCGTAGGTGCGCGGCATCATGTGCTTCTCCTTTGCTGCCTTGTCCAGCGGCCAGTCAGCGGTGAGCCATGCCATGCGGCTGAGCAGGGCGTATTGCGCGAAGTCGAAGCTGCGTGCGCCCTTGTGGGTGACGGTGAGTTTCCCTTGGCTTGCGAGTTCTTCGACTGCCAGCATGTTGCGGTATCCCATTTCACGGTCCATTTCCGACCTCCAAGCCATGCGTTACAATGGTTTTGGAAGTCTTTGAGTGAGGCTTCATGTTTTACCTCCGCGGTGCCGTTAACACTGCGGAGGTTTTTTGTTCTGAAACACATTATATACTAACTTGCAAACATGTGTGTATGGCGTGTTGTAAACAAGGGCGCATATTAACCTTGCAAGCGGAAAATACTAACTTGCAAACATGAAATATGCATATATACATATGTAACATTATTTTCATTCTTTCATACAGCGACAATGCGCTGAAAATGAAAGAATCGGCACGTCCAATCCCCATCTGCGGTAGCTTGAAGCAAGGAGAAAGAAGGGGAAAAATGAAGAAGCTGATTTATCTCATTGCGTCAATACTCTTCGCGCTGACAAGCGTCTATGGCGTCTATGACATCTTCGTGACGAAGCAGGATGATCTGGTGGCGAGTATTATGGCGGTCCTGTTTGCGGCCTTCCTTGCATGGCTTTTCATGCATCTCTTCCTCAAGCCGGAGCCGCGCCATAAGCATCAAGCGACGAATGCGCCTGAATCATCGTCGGAAGCCGCCTCAGACGCTCCAACGGCGGAAACGGCACCAATCACCCACGTCAACGCGAATAGTGGCGTGGAGGACGATTACGTGGCTGTGGATATTGAGACCACCGGCCTAGGTCGTGACGCTCGAATCATCGAGCTGGGAGCCGTGAGAATCAGGCACGGACGCAAAGTCGCGTCATACAGCCAGCTCGTCAATCCACAGATTCCGATACCGGCCAAGGTCACGCAGATCACCGGCATCACCGACCGGGACGTGCGGCACCAGCCCACCATCGACAAGGCATTGCCCAAATTCTACGCTTTCTGTGGGCGTGATACGTGGATAGGGCATAATATTCGCCGCTTCGACATTCCGGTGATTGCCAGGGAAGCGCAGAGGGTCGGTGCCGGAATGCCGGACGTGAGCTTTTATGACACGATGGAATTATCCCAGGCATTGCTGCCGCAGCTCGACCATCATCGCGTGGTAGACCTCATCCGCTACTTCGGCATCGCCAAGACCGAGCGTCATCGCGCCGCCGACGATGCTGCACAGACAGCGCAAATCTTCGAGCATTTGAAGCGGATATAAGCTTTATAAAGACTTATAAAGGCTTATAAGGCAATATAAAAGCCCCACAATAGTGGGGCTTCATGCTATCAGAGGCTGTTCACGGCATTGTAGAATTCCTGCGCGTCCTCGGCCCTCTTGAATTCCAAAGGTAGTGAGCGCAGCGCGCTGTACTTCCATGTGACGGTGCGCTTCTTAATCGTCACCCCTTGCAGGTCGCTCACCTTGTAGGCTTCGGTCTTCTTATACCGGTGCAGATACGTGGTGCCCATATCCACTTCCAAGCGATTCGCATAAAGCCGGATAGCTAAGAACAGTGGGTGGGCGAGCCTATCGCACTCATAGATAGCGCCCGGCGCGGGCTGTGGTCGTTTCGCCATGATTACTCCCTTCTCTTTTTTGCCTTGATTCTATCTCGCTCAGACGATGCAGACATGCTCGGCCATGATTTGCCGGAAGTCACCCAGCACCTGCTGGGTAACCTCCAATTCCTGGGCGATATTCCACGAATTGCCATCGTACATCTGTTCGAGCAACCCGTAATGGAGCGGGTCTATCAGCGTGAGTGCCGTCTCGCGTCTGGCCCGATGTTCCTCGCGACTGCGTGCCACGTGCTCGCATGACGCATCACCGTGCCGCCAGTGAGTCAATTCATGCACCAGAGTGCATCGCTTGGCCGCATACGTGAGCCGACGATCGATGAGGATGACATGATTCTCGTCGTCATAGCAGCCCCATAGTCCGTCCGGCAGGATGGCGCTGGACACGGTGACCGGCAGGCCGATGATGGCGCGGCGCATGGCACCGTAGGTCATGCGCCGGTCGATCGGCAGGTCAGGCAGGCTCGTCGTAATCCGGCCCCGCCTCTCCATTGATGGCCTCCTGCTTGCCCTGGGCGTCATAGGCGGCAAGGCCGTAGCCGCCTGCCTGCGCCTTCCTCTCGGCGTCTTCGATCGCATGACGCTGCGAATCCATCACGATGTCGCCGACCGATACGCCGGTCACCTCGCTGATGCGTTCCAGGTCGCTCAGGTTGAGAGGTCTTGTGAAGTTCTGGCGCTTGTACCAGTAATCCTCGCCGAAGCCGCAGGCCTTGGCGAATTCCTTGATGGTCATGCCGCTGTTCTTCTGGAGTCTGACGCATTCGCGCATGACCTGCTTGGCGAACTGCGTAACTTCGTTTGCTTTCATTCCCATGGCTCTAATTATAGCCAATTACGTAGCCAATGTGTGCGAATTGTGAAGAACTATGAAAATACATAGACGTGAACTACGAAATTGCGTAGATTAAGAACTGTCGAAAGGAAAACAGAGATGAAGACCACAGCCAAGACCAACACCCCCGACCACTACCCGTGCGGCCACATGCGCGGCCCCGGCTGGCACGACTGGCGCGCCTGCCTCACCAAACAGGGAATCGAGGAGGATGAATGGCCGGTCTGACCGAAACCGCCAGCCGTAACCTCGCGGGCGAACTGGCCCGTCATCGCAAAACACGCGAAGACCTCGCCAAAGCGTGGGGATGCGCGCCGAAAACAGTGGACACGCGACTCCGCGGCCAAACACCACTCACGACCGACGAAATCGAAAAAGCCGCCCACCTACTCGGTCTCGAAGCCTCCACCCTCACCATGCTCCTCATCCAGCCGATTGACAGCATCAAACAATTCAAAGCCTAAGGAAACCGAACATGAGCCAGTTGCTTAACCCGCCGGCACCACCGGAATCGAGGAAAACCATGAAACCAAGAATCGAACTCATCGGCACCACAGGCTACGCCATCCGCATCCAGGAAGACAAGAGCGGCCAACTCATCGAACTCCACGCGGACGGCGAGGAAGTCCTTGCGGACATCCCCGAAAGCACCCTCGACAACTTCGCCTACACGCTCAACGACGACCTAGGGAACATGCGATGAGCCAATCATTCGAACTGCGAATCATCGAGGACGGCACGCACAGCAGTGACCACAGCTGCCTCATCGGACTCAGATTCGACATGGCAGACGGATACCAGGAACACATGCTCAACAAAACCGACCTCATGAACCTCCGCCGCGAAATCGGACGAACACTCAAGGAACTCAACCAGAAGAAGGACAAGAAATGAACATCTTCCAACAGCGAGAAAAAATCATCGAAGACCTCATCGAAGCATACAGGGAACACGACGAAGAGAAGACCAACCATCTGCTCGGCCAGCTCAAGGAACTCGACAAGCCAGCTGAACAGGAAAAGCCGCTACCCGAAGAGCCACAGGAGAAGGGCTATTACCTCGCGGCCAATGATGGCCGACTGTTTTACAAGGACTCCGATGACGATTGGAGCGCGGTCTCGGCCGACTGTTTTTGGAATAATGGCTTCACATATGCGAAGTGGCCGCTCGTCTGCGCCACACTCCCGCCTGAAGCATTCCCATTCAAACGAGTAAAAACGGGAGATGGTGACGATGACTGACACGATCACCATTCACGAACAGGCGGGATTCGCAACCAGCGGCATCCAAGTGACCAGCATCCTCGCCAGCACATTCGAAATCAGCAAGAAAGTAGACAAGACGATCATCAGGCTGAGCCAGTACCTCGATGGCAGTTTCGCTCTGACGGTAAACGGCTCGCGTGCGGAACTCACCGCCGAGGAACTTGACAGAATCGGCGAACTGTTCCGCACGCAGGCCCGGAACGTGATCAACAGTCGGAAAGATTGAGCGACTGCTTCAACATCACGGCAATGTAGGTCGTCTCACCCTGCGGGAGGAGTTGGAAGCTGACCGGCTCCCAACCGTCCATCTGCTCGGCCAGTTCAGGCGCCGAGCCAAGGAAATCAAGGGTAAGGCTCCTTACGGCGCCGACCTCGGCAGGAAAAAGCTGTGAACTGGCGACGTGGAACGTGACCATCCGATACTCCGTTTTCATCCAAAATCACCTCCCTTCAAGAAGACAAGAAGACATCATGGACAACAATATCGAACCCCGGCGGAAGCCGAACTACACGCGCCGCCGCATCAAATTCGCCCTCGCGGTGGTCGCCCTCATCGTCACATCCACACTCATGCTCACCTGGCATGACGGTGACACCACCGCCGCGCTCATGGTGGAAGGCGTGTACATCGCCACCGCATTGTGGCTGATCGTCAGATTCGCGCCACGCGACTAAAAGACTTCCCACCAGCGACGTCCATGAAACAAAACAACAAAACGGGACGTTCCATGGACATCCACGTTCAAGCCGTCGCTGGCGGGCCATAACTGAATATCGATATTATCCACGCGCCGACCATCTCTCTGCCGTACATGCACTGTCGGCGCATTGGCTGGACGACGGTTCGCCCGCCCAAGGATTCCAATCTCTTCTCTCTCTATCAAAAACGCAGGCACTCCGGCGCCTGCAAACCCTTTCAAGTCCGCCTGACGGCTTTCAGTCACCGTCGGCCACGCCACCGGCCGCGAACACGTTCAGGTCGCGTTCCAACAGTCAAAGGGGCGCTCGGAATCCAAGGACGGCACTGGTTCGACACCAGTGCCAGCCACTCAGCCCCATCCACTCGTCAGGACGGGGCACGCAATGTCAACAAGCAAAGGAAAACACACCATGAACGAAAACAAACCTCATCAGTCGGCAACGTGGGTGCTCTGCGTCGACGTCGACCCCGACAACCAGGAATCCGACCCCGCATTCATCTGCAAACTCGACATGCCGGTGGAAGCATTCAAAGGCGGTCTGATCGGCGTCACCCTGGCCGGCAACATGGGCGAGGCCACCGCGTTTGTCGCCCGAATCGCATGTCAGGCCATCGACAAGGCGCTCAAAAGGCACATCGAACGCGGAGGCTACAGCGACACCCCGGAAATGCTCACCGGCCTCCATATCGACCCGATGGGCGACATTCGGGACGGCAGGCCATGACCGATCTGCTCACGCCAGCCGAATTGGCCGTCATGCTCGGCATGAGTCCACGCACGCTAGCCAACTGGCGGTCTAACGGCAAAGGCCCGCCATATTTGAAGATCGGCGTGGAACCGCCCGAAGGCCATCAGGACAGGCGAAAAGTCCGCTACCAGCGTCAAATCGCTGAACGGTGGGCTCTGGCGCACGAATACCGAAGGACGGTGGCGAGATGAAAAACGGCACGTTCATTCCAGCGACACGGGTCCAAAGCAGTCCAGATGTCAAAAGCGATGGGAAAGCACGCTTCGGCGACAACAATCCGCCCCTCACGCAGCAAGGAATCGACGTGGACAAGTTCATCAGCGACAACCACGCGCTCATCGAAAACTTAAGGAAAGGAACACGTTGAAACACGAATACACGGGCGACGAGCTCGCCGAACTGAAAAGCATTTATGCCGAGTCAGGAGAAGCCGGACTCCAGATCGGCGAAATGCGTGCGTTACGCAAGGCCGGACTCCTCACGCAGGACCTGCCACCAAAGCCGCATGAGGACACGCTGGCCGACTATCAGGCCATCAGCGTTCCCAAGCCGAAGCCGAAGCCGGAACCGGTGAAATTGGAGTCCACCAACACGAACCGCAATCCGGAAATGCGTCAGGCAGTCTACGACACCATCGCCAGTTTCTGCGATTCGGGCCACGTGCCGACCATCCAGAAAATCGCGGACGCAATGCACAAGAGCAAAAGCACGGTAGCCAACCACATGCTCGCCCTCGCGAAGGAAGGCCGCATCAGCAAAGACCCGGAGACAGGCCGCTACCGCATCACCAACCAAACCATCGAACAGAAGGAGCCCATCATGACCACCACAGTCCAGGAACAGCAGGAAGCCAAGCCGGAAGAGCCGCGCACCATCATCGCAAACGCCTTGGTCGGCATCTTCGACGCCGTATCAGCCTTGCAGCGCACCGCATTCCAAGCCAACGACAAGGTCGTCTATCAGTTCGCCACGAAACTGCTCACCGGCGAACTCATGGACATTAAGGCCAATTACTCGAAGGACGCAAAATGAAGCTCAATTTCGATAGCGAGAGTGGCGTTTTCACCATCAAGCCAGAGTCCGAGGCGGAGATCACCAAGCTCAGGACATCCGCGTTGGATATCGCCAATCTCGTGGTCAATTATTTCGACGCCGACATCATCAAAGCAGACATAAACAAGCCAAGCAATCAGCAGGGAGCCTGAAATGGACAAACAGTCAGAAAACAGCATCAGAGACCAATACAGCCAAATGCGGCCGGACGAGCAGAACAAATACATCGGCGGTATTGCCGGAATCGTCAAAAGAGCCACAGACGTCTTCAAAATCGTGAAGGATGAGTGGGCACACGACCATGACGGCGGAGACAAGGAGACGGTCAACATCGGCAGCCTCGAAGCCGGGGAAATCAGCCTCAGCAAAGGCACCGAAGGAAAATACGTGGTCACCGACCCCAAAAAATACGGTGCGCTCCTCCATGATTGCGGCTTCACCATTCCAGGAGGCCAGCCCGCAGCCGAACAGGCATGGATGCCACGTCCGGAAGCCATGGACCAGCAGTACATCGAAGACATGGTGGCCGACCACGGCGGCGAACTCCCGGACGGCGTGGAATACAAGGCCGGACGGCCAGCCACAGTCACATTCCGAGCCGCAAAAGGCTTTGTGGACAAAATGTTCAGCACCGAACTCGCAGCCGAAACCATGCGCATGCTACTCACCGCCACGCCAGAAAAAGGAGAAGACAAATGAGCAACGAACTCACTCTCACCGACACACAAGACACTTTCACCCAACGCCAATTGGCCGCATTGACGCAGATCGGCGTTCAGGACGCCACTCCGGCAGACCTTGCCGTGTTCCTGCATCAATGCCAGCGCACCGGCCTTGACCCATTCGCGAAACAGATCTACATGATCGCCCGTCGAAGCAAGGACTCGCGCGGCAATTACGTGATGAAGCAGACCATCCAAACCGGCATCGACGGCTTTCGTCTCATCGCCCGCCGAGTCGCTGACCGCAATCACGAAAAGCTTGAAGAGCAGGACGTGCTCTGGTGCGGCGATGACGGCGAATGGCATGACGTGTGGCTCAAGAAAGTGCCGCCGACCGCAGCGAAAGCCACCATCATCCGTGGAGACTCGAAATTCAGCGCTGTCGCACTCTTCTCGGAATACTGTCCGACACGTCTCGACCGTGGCAGCGGCCAGCAGGTGCCGACCGGCGTCTGGGGCACGAAACCCGCCTTGATGATCGCGAAATGCGCTGAAGCATTGGCCTTGCGCAAGGCTTTCCCGCAAGACCTCTCAGGCGTCTACACCAGCGATGAGACGTCGATGGATGACGTGCAGGCCGAAGTCGTGGAAGAAGAGGAAAACAAGCGGAAAAGCTATGGCACTCGTGCCAGGCAAATGCCGGACAAGGCACCATGCCGACGCGAACAGGCCGAACGAATCTACCAGATTCTTCGTGAATGCGGCGTCTCATCCAAGGAGGAGGCCGAAGCCGTCATGTTCGCCCACACCGGCGCCCACGGATTGACAGACCCGACACACATCAGCGCATTGGATGCAGACAATCTCCTCGCCAATGAGGACTTCCTGCGCCGCAGGACCACTCAGGCATTGGACGAATACCGCAAGCAGCAGGAGCCCGAAGAGGAACCGGCCGAGGTCATCGAACCGGACCCCGAGGCCGAGGCTGATACCGATGTGAAGGATGGTGAGTGATGGCCGGAGAGACCGTTATCACGATCGTCGGCAATCTGACCGCCGACCCGGAATTGCGCACGACACGCAATGGCGGCGCGGTGGCGAATTTCAGCATCGCGGCCACGCCGAGAGTGTTCGACAAGCAGTCGAATCAGTGGGTGGACGGTGACGCTTTGTTCATGCGCTGCACCGCTTGGCGTGACCTCGCCACCCATTGCGCGCAGAGCCTTGCGAAGGGTATGCGTGTGATCGCGCATGGCAGGCTCACCCAGCATTCATGGGAGGACGAGCAGCACCAGAAGCGCACTGCCGTGGAATTGCAGGTCGATGAGATCGGCCCGAGCCTGCGGTATGCGACGGCGCAGGTGCAGAAGATGCAGTCAGGCGGATACCAGGGCAACGCCAATGGTGGCGGCTATCAGCAGCCGCAGCAGGCACAGCAGCAGTCGCAGGCTCCGGCAGATGACCCGTGGGGCGCTCCGGCTGGAGAGCCTGATTTCTGATGCGTGAGTGGATTGAGCCGCCGGACGTGCTGCCCACATGTCCGATTCATGGGTGCGCGATGTATCCGGCGCGCCCCATCCCATGCCCCGAATGTGAGGCCGAAAGCGAAGACCATTACGCGGACATTGGCGATGCCGACATTTGGATTTTGGAGGACGAATGACGCAGGAAACCACCATTGACGTGCCGAAGGCCTACTGGTGGACCCAGAACAAGCGTGGAGACTGGCGGGCGAAATACCGGCGCACCAGCGTCGTGAAAAGACGTGCCTACCTCACCTACCGCAGTCTCATCAACAGCGGCAAACTCAAGCCGCCAACCAAATGGCCAGTGCACGTCACCGCCATCATCCACCCCTTGACACACGGCAGATTCGATCCTGAGAACGCGGCGCCGATGGTCAAGGCAATCTTGGACGCCATCACACAAGCCGATTTCTGGCCGGACGATAACGCCAGATACGTGGTCGGCCCGGACTACAGGCTAGGCGAGCCAAGCACCGAAAAAGGCGTCTACCACATCACCATCCGAATCGAAGAAGAGGAGCTTTGACATGGCTACGAACGTGACCGAGAAAGACAAGACACTCAACGAGATCATCGACTGGGCGAAAAGTCGCTGTCATGAAGCCGCACTTTCCAGATTCGACGTTCGCAGAAAGAGCGACCGAGACTTCTATGACGGCCAAGTTAACGCATTCCATGAAATTCTAGAGCTTTGCTGTTCCATGCTCGGCTACAGCGGTTCCATGCCTTCAGAGGTACCCAATCAAAGCGAGGACGCGAAGGAATAGTTATGTGGTTCAAACGCAAATACAACGAATATGGGTGTCCAATGTGCGGCAGACTACCAGTAATCAAGGCATGGCAAACGGAAAAATACCACGAGAGCCGCAAAGTAAGGACAACACTCACAGTCTACCGGCTCCAATGTCCACGTGGACATATCTCTACAAGCTGGTTCAGCCACGCCGCACTCGCAAGCAGGCAGTGGAAAGAACTCGTGGACGAGTACAAGGGGAAGGATACGAAATGAGCGCGTACCAACCTGTTCTTGACCCCGCCTGCGGCGGCCGAATGTTCTGGTTCGACAAGTCGGATGATCGCGTGCTTTTTGGTGATGTGCGGGATGAAAGCTGGGAATTGTGCGATGGGCGTAGGTTCGATGTCAGGCCGGACATGCTGATGGACTATCGTGACCTGCCATTCCCTGATGAGACGTTCCGCATGGTCGTGCTTGACCCGCCACACCTGCGCAATGCGGGCGATACGAGCTACATGGTGCAGAAGTATGGGTGTCTCGACCAAGAGACGTGGAAGACCGACATTAAGACCATGTTCGACGAGTGTTTCCGCGTTCTGAAGACTTACGGGACATTGATTTTCAAGTGGAATGAAACGCAGATACCCGTCTCGCAGATTCTCAAGCTCACAGCGCACAAGCCACTCTTCGGCAACAAACAGCCGAATCGCACGGGAACACACTGGATTGTCTTCATGAAGGAGGACGCGAAATGAGTAAACGGTACAAGGTTTGTCCACTTTTTTGGAGTGATTACGGCGGTAAACGCACCTTGATGAATATGGGTGTGTTTGAAGAGTTGCTGAACGAGGGTTGGAAGATTCTGCGGGTGGATACCATGCCACCAACGGAATTGCGGAATAACGCCGTTACCGCGACGAACGTCTACATCCTTGAGATGGAGGCTAATGATGATTAGCCAATACGACAAGGACATGTGTTGCCTGTATATCGCTGAGGGAATGAGCCGCATCTGGAGCCAGCAAGGGGGGAACCAAGAGGTTCCCCGAGTGCTTGAATCATTGGCCGATAGGAAGCTCATGAAGCGTGTCCATGGCGGGTATGCGATCACGCTCAAGGGATTGTTGGCAGTCAAGGTGTGGAGACTTCACCTGTTCCTGTTTCACCACGATGAATACAAGTACTTCAGGAGGAAGAAATGAGCAGGGCTGAGACCACCGCCATGCTGTCCAAGCTGGCCGAGAAGAGGTTGAAGAATCAGACCGCTTTTTGGGCGAGTGAGGTCAATTTCGACCGGAACACGCCTGACGAGCGGCGAGTGGATTACGTTGGCTTCAAACCTTGGAACATCAACGGCGAACCGGTGCCCGCAAGCGTTGAAAAAGGCTGCTTCGAGTTCTACGAGGTCAAGTCATGCATGGCTGACTTCACGAGCGGCAACGGCCTGACCTTCTACGGTGATTCAAACTTCCTCGTCTGCACGAAGGAATTGTGCGACGAGATTGTGTGGCGGAAGATGGTGCCGCCGCGTGTGAACGCGATTCTGACACCGGATTCGACCGGCTCGAAACTGATTCTCGACTATGTGCAGTCCTACAACGACCTGTCATACAGGAGGCGTCCGGCAAGCGAAATCCTGTGGGCCATGGTCAAAGCAAACGGAAAGAGGACGAATTGAGCATCATGCTGGATGAGGCGCAAGCCTACGAAAATTCACGAGATTACGACTGCTGCCAGATCATCGAAGGAGCCTACACCGTAGGCGACGCGGTCTACGAAGCCTACTGCGATGGACGTGAAGCGCTGCCCACGAATGCTGAAATCGAGGCCGTGGCGAAACGGCTCTGCTGGAACAGCTACGAATGGGATGGCATCGATAGCTATGCGGCGAAAGACGAGGATGACGCATGGGATTATGCCGGTGAGATTCCCGGCTTCCAGGAGGAATATATCAGACATGCCAAGGAAATGCTCGAAATCGCACGGAAGGCGGTAAGCGAATGAGCAAGACGATCAGATACGTGGAGTGCGCCCACTGCGGCGAGACCGTCGGCGCATATTACGTCACCTGCCCGTACTGCGGATACCGCATGGTGTCCGCTCAGCAGGCGGTCATGGATGGCTTGGCATGGTGACGCTCGACCCGCCACCGGACTTGGTGGAGATCGCCGAAGCCCTGGACGCGATGGCGAAACCACACGTGGGAAGCGGCTGGGCGAACACCAACTACACCGACCTGCCCTGCACCACGCCACGGCAGGAGGCCATCTGGATGGCATACAACGGAATCACAAGAGGGGAGGATTGATGGCAAGGCGCGGATACGTGCAATTGGCCAATGGCTTCTATCTCAACCGGAAGGTACGCCGTTTACGCCGTACCATGCCATCGGCCATCAGCGCCTTCGTCATCATGCTTTCCTACTGCGGCGACAACCTCACGGACGGTTATGTGGACGATGATACGGCGGAATTCGTGCTCGACATCACCACACAGGAGCTTGACGCTTTGCAGCAGGTCGGATTGATCGAGGCCGTGGATGGCGGCTATGTCATCCACGATTACCTTGAGCATAATCGGAGCCGTCAGCAGGTGATGGCCAAGCGCAAGCGTGAGCATGACCGGTATTCTGCTGGCAGTCTGCCGGCAGAAAGTGCGCAGACTGCCGGCAGAATCGAAACAGAATCGGGACAAACACCAGAACACCAGAACACCAGAACCCAAAAGAAAGATGAAGAAGAATATTCTTCTTCTTCATCCAAAGAAATCGGGCTGAACGACTTCGAGCTGGTCAGGGAGAAAGCCCACGCCAATGCCGCCATAATCCGCGATTACCCGAATCTCGACCTGTCGGACGCGTGGAATGCCTTCGCCGCTCGCCACTACGGCGAGACACGCACCGTCAACGACTGGTGCCGCCAATGGAAAGGCTGGTGCCAACGCAGAGCCAACATGAGCGGCATACCACCCTCGAAACGCCACATACACACGTGGAAATGCCGCCACGTGCTCGAAGCGCTCGGACGCGACGAAGAAACCGCACAGGCAGACGAAAAGGCCTGCGAATTAGCCGAAAAACTCAACAAGGAGAAATCATGAAACACGACGAACCGGAAACCATGTACAGCCGTGAATGGTTGGAACACGAACGCCGCAAGGCATGGCAGGAAGGCTACGCCGCAGGATGGAAAGACCAGGAATGCGACTTCCCACAATATACAAGCGAAAACCCATATCTGGAGGCCACAAAATGAACGTCTACATCGTCACCGCAAACGCCGGAGACAGAAACGACTACAGCGATTTCTACATTCCGGACGGCCACAGACCTCCGTTTTCGTGGTGGACCATGGCCGAATACTTATACAGCGGATACGCCGAGGAGGTCAGCATCATGGGCGTCTATGCCACGCGCGACCAAGCCGAAAACCGCGTCCGTGAACTCGATCGCGAACACTTCGACAAACTCCAAATCTTCGAATGCGTCTTAGACGCCAATTGCTGGAAATACGTCGGAGGATATGAGGAATAGTGAAGCAAAGAATCGACTTCGCCCTGCAACCAGTGTCACTCGGGCCGAACTTCATCGGCTTCGCCGTGGATGTGCCAGTTAAACCATGCAAAAACGGCGAAATAGGACCATTCACCAGAAAAACCACCACCAGCGACGGAACAACCGCCCTCACGTACTACAAGCTTACCGACGACTTCGCAAAAAGACTCGACGAAGCCATCAAAGCCTTCAAAACCAAGCTCACCGAACCGGAGGCCACCAAATGAAGAAAATACTCGAAGACATGATCATCAAGTGGCATCAGGCCGGTTACGCGCTTGACGAGATCGCGCCGCTCGTGCCGCAGGTGCCGAAAGCCGAAATCGCCGCACTCATCCGCCAGCACGACAAGGAGACACGACTTTGACCGATTGCAAGCACTGCCGGAAGCCCATGAAGCCGGTGTCCGCGAATCTGCTCTGCGCCAGCTGCCGAGAAGACTACTGGACGCTGATCCGCCAGCTTGGACACGTCCAACTGCCCGCCCTGCGAAGCATCATGCTCCGCCAGGCCCGCATCGGCACTCCAACACACACGCCAAGCCGAGGCAACGCGCCAATGCCAATCGACACCCACGCTCAAGACCTCATCGCAGACAGTGAAGCATGGTTGGCGGAACAGGCAGGCAAAATACGCGCCGCATACGCTGGATACGACTGGCGGAAAGCATGGTACGCCATCATCAGCAACCGGCACACCATATTGGCGATGAGCACCGCCGCCGATGACTACGCCGCCCTGGAACACATCGTCCGACGCAACGAACAAGCCCTGACGCCGGAAGACGAGCTCATAATCCTCGGCACCTGCCCAAAATGCGACAGCATGCTCACCGGCACGCCAGAAGCCGAATCGGTCACATGCCAACACTGCCGCACTGAATGGGCGGCGCCAGCAATCAAAGCAGCACGAGACGAAAGATTATGGCAAGTGCAAATCACCGGCACACCCAGCGATGCGGCAAAAGAGCTGAAACGATACGGCCTGACCGTATCACGCAACCTCATCAGCCAATGGCTCAAACGCGGCAAACTGTCGCACGCCACGCCGACGGAACACAAGCGGCAGTACAAGTTCAACCTCGGCGAGTTGGCCGCACTACTTGACTGTCACCGTTGAAATGCTATACTGTCGTATGTTCGTAGAATGGTTCAGCCAGAAAATGGTTTGGACCATTTTTCATATCAAGCTTCGGTAGCTCAGTGGCAGAGCACGAGGGATAGCACAGATACCTAGGACGGATACCTTACCGGCCATGGCTTCCTACTTCTTTAAATCGAATGCCCGTGATGATAAAAAGACAGTGCACCCCACACAAGCGCTGGTTCGACTCCAGCCCGAAGCACCACAAGGCGGTGACCACATGCCAGGAAGAACGCGCAAGACAAGCCGCCAATTCGAAAAAGACAAGGCCGCATTCTTCACACAATGCAAGGCACAGCATGCAGTCTGCTGGCTATGCGGAATGCCAATCGACTATGCGGCCACGAAGAACACTACCGATGACAGCTTCAACCTCGACCACATGTTCCCCGTCAGCAAGCATCCCGAACTCCAATTCGACCCAGCAGGCTTCAAACCATCTCACACCAGCTGCAACCGACTAAGAGGCAACAGTGACCCGCCAGCACCAATCGGAACACTAAGCAGGCAATGGATTAACACAAGCAACTAAAACATCAACCACCAAAGGGATAGGGGCGGTGAAATCGTAAAACCAACGCGAGGGGGGTCTACGTCCCGCGTGGTTGCTCTTCCTCTCCCCGATGGCCGAAATTGACCGGGGGTCGCGCGCGCGATTGCAGATTCGAGGTGAAGCATGTCGGTGAAATTTCCGAGCCATAATGTGGCGGAGGCTTTGGAGCGTTCATTGAAGAACGCCGATGGGCTGAAGGCCGTGAATTCCGCAGTGGTCGCGGCCGCCCGCGTATTGGCTGGTCGGATTGACTTCCTGAATGCCACCGGATTCGTTGACGAGAACGGGAAGATCGACAATGTGACTCTGCCGACTTTCCTGAAATACTGCCAGTCTCTCGGATTGACTTTGGACGCTCCAGCGAAGGTCGGGCGTCCGGCTAGGCAGAAGCCCGAAGTCAGGGCTGAGGAAGCGAAGAGCGACAAGGTTATCGCGATGGATGATTTCATGAAGCGTTTCGGCTGAGGAGGTTGCGATGGCGTCTGAGAATCTTACGGTTTTCGGTGCCGTCGATGACGAGAGGCATGGTGTGACCTTGCCGCGTATCTTCACGCCGCCGTTGCGCCCTTTGACCAAGGAGACCTCGAATGGTTTCGCGGTGATCGCGTTCGCGGAGATCATGCTTCACGTGCACCTTTACCCGTGGCAACAGTGGCTGCTCGTCCATGCTTTGGAATTGCTGGAGGACGGCAGCTACCGCTTCCGCAAGGTCATCGTGCTTGTGGCCAGACAGAACGGCAAGACCACGCTGATGGGCGTGCTGGCCGCATGGTGGCTGTTCGTGGACTCCAACAAGCATCCCGACCGAGTGCCGCCAGTGAAGTTCCTCGTGGTCGGCGCAGCGCAGACATTGGACAATGCGAAGGGTCCTTACAATCAGGTCAAGGAATGGTGCAATCCTCAGCCTTCGACCGATGAGGAAGCGGATCTGGTGATTCCGGATCTCGCCGCGATGACGCAGAAATTCGTCAACACGAACGGCGAGGAGGCGATAATCACCCGCTCGAAGGCCAGATATATCGTCCGCGCCGACAAGAACATTCGAGCAAAGTCGGCCGCGCGCGTCGTGTTCGACGAATTGCGTGAGCAGCATAATGATGATGGCTGGAATGCCGTCAGCCAGACCACGAAGGCGGTTTGGTCGAGCCAATTATGGGGCATTTCGAACGCTGGCGACTATCGTTCCGTCGCGTTGCGCAAGCAGGTGGACAAGGGCCGCAAGCTTGTTGACGAGTGGACGCGTCTGAGCGCCGACGGTGGCGATCCGGCCGGTGTGTTCCTGTCCGGCGAGCAGGATGGATCGTTCGGCTATTTTGAGTGGTCTGCTCCTGACAAGTGTCCGGTGGATGATGCCGACGCTATTCGCCAGGCGAATCCGTCGCTCGGCTATGGGCCGATGACCGTCATGAGCGTCCGGTCGGATATTGACGGCATGACCGAGGCGGCGTTCCGCACCGAGGTCCTGTGCCAGTGGGTCACGGCTGACATCATTCCTTTCATCAGCCCGAAAATGTGGGCCAGCGGCATCGACTTGCGTTCCACGATACCGGACGGCAATCGCGTCGTACTGTCCGTGGATACGAGCGCTGACCGTAAGACCACGTATGTGGCCGCTGCCGGAATGCGTGCGGACGGTTTGCCTCATATTGAGTTGATCGCTCGCCGTGACGGCATGCTGTGGGTGCCGCACTTTTTGGATCTGCTTCGTGAGAGCTGGCCGGGCATCTGCGAGATTGCTGTGCAGTCGAAGGGTTGTCCGGCAGTCGATTTCATCGACCCGCTCACCGAAAAAGGGTGGACGGTGCATCTCATCGAGGGTTTCCGCCTCGGCGCGTGCTGTGGTCGCTTCCTGGACCGTGTGCGTGAGGGCAAGTTGCGGCATTTGCCGCAGCCCGCCATCGAACAGCAGGTTTCCGTGGCCGTATCCCGGCGTCTTGGCGAGGTCGAAGTGTGGGACAGGACGAAATCAGCATTGCAGATTTCCGGCTTGGTTGCCGAATCGCAGGCATTGTATGCGTTGGAGACCATGCAGGCTGTGGATGTCGAACCGGCTAAGGCTTCCGCCTATTCGGGGCATGGATTGATGATTCTTTGATTTTTTGAAGCGATTGGAGGTGCCTTATGGGCCTTTGGAGCGCCTTGAGGAACGTTTTCCAGCCGCGCTACAGCATTTCCTTTGATTTGTCTGACCAGATGGCCGTGATTCAGGGTCAGACGGAAGCCGAGCTTTTCAAGACGCAGCCGCATTTGCGTACCGTGATTACTTTTCTGGCGCGGAATGTCGCTCAGGTCGGCTTGAAGGAATTCGAGCGTGTCAGCGACACAGACAGGCAGCGTGTGACCGATGATGTGCTGATAAATCTGCTGAAGCAGCCGAACGGCACGATGACGGGCTATGAGTTGATGCGTCAGCTTGTGGCTGACTTGGCGCTTTACGATAACGCTTACTGGGTTGTCATGCAGACGCCTGATCGGGATGCCGACAAGTTCGGTAGCTGGCAGATTCAGCCGATTCCGCCATGCTGGGTGCAGGCGAAGCGCGATGGCAGTGTGTTCCAGCCGGCCTATTATCGCGTTTATCCTGATTTGGGCACGTCATACTATGATGTGCCGGCCGATGACATGCTTGTGTTCCACGGGTGGAACCCTGATGACCCGACGCAGGGCGTTACTCCCGTGAGGGCTCTGAAGGACATTATCAACGAGCAGATCCAGGCATGGTCGTATCGCACTCAGGTGTGGAAGCGCGGCGGCCGTATCGGCAGCGTGCTGGTGCGTCCGAAGGATGCGCCGGAATGGGATGACGCCGACCGTGAGCGTTTCCTGCGCGGGTGGAAGGAATTCACCGACAGGGGAGCGCAGGCCGGTGCCACGCCATTGCTTGAGGATGGCATGGAGTTGAAGCGTTTGGGCTTCAATGCTCGCGAGGAGGAATTCAGCGAGGTCACGAAGCTTTCGCTGTCCACCGTCGCAAGCGTCTACCACGTCTCGCCGGTCATGGTCGGCATCCTTGATAACGCGAATTTTTCGAATACCAAGGAATTCCGCAAGATGCTGTATTCCGAGACGCTTGGTCCGACCATGCGCATGATCGAGGACAGGATAAACACTTTCCTCGCTCCGAAGGTCGGTGCGCCGGACGCGAATTACATCGAATTCGACATCCGCAGCAAGCTTTCCGGCGATTTCGAGGAGCAGGCCAGTGTGATGAGCACTTCGGTGGGAGCTCCGTGGATCACGCCGAACGAGGCGCGCGCCAGTCAGAATCTGCCGCGCGTCGATGGCGGTGACGAACTGGTTGTGCCGCTCAATGTCACCAAGGGCGGCCAGTCAAGCCCGCAGGATGGCGGTGACCCGTCGCGTCCAGCCGACGGTTCGGCCATTGAATCGGACGACGGCGAGAAAACAGCGGCAATCGTCAATGCTTGGCGCGACCGCTTGGAGAAGAGCGTCAGATCACGTTTCGGCGCCGGTATGGGCGTCGATGACATCAAATGGCTCAAATGGCAGAACGAACTGCAGGCCGACCTGACCATCAAGGCCGGTTTGGGGCAATTCGATGCCGGTGTGAGGGCATTGCAGGAGACGGAGGACATGCGAACGCATTTCAAGGAGGTGCATGATGCACTTTAAGGATTTCGATTGCCGATTCAAGGCCGACGGCGAGGACTCGGCGCTCAAGGACGGCGAATTCATCGCCTACCCTTCCACTTTCACCCGCGAACCCGACTGTTACGGTGACGTGGTGGCGAACGGCGCGTTCAGCAAGACGATCAAGGCATGGCAGGACAGCGGCAACACGCTGCCAGTGTTGTATGGGCATCGTATGGATGACCCCGATTACAACATCGGCGGCGTCGATTCGATGGGCGAGGACGATCATGGCTGGTGGATTAAAGGCCATTTCGACATGGACTCTCCGAAGGCCGCGCAGGTCTACCACCTGATCAAGGAAAAGCGTCTGAGTCAACTGTCCTTCGCGTTCGACGTGATGGACGAGGGCGAGGTTGAGCTTGATGACGGCACCAAGGCGAATGAACTGCGCGAATTGAAGGTGTATGAGGCATCCTTCGTGCCGATCGGCGCGAATCAGGATACCGGCATCGTTGACGTGAAGGACGCGCTGAGCCGGTTGAAGACCGGACACCCCCTCTCGCAAAAGAATCTAGACATTCTCTCGCAGATCGCCGATGACCTGACAGGTCAGGCGAAGAAGCTCAAGGATTTCGTGGCTGAGAACACCACTCAGTCCGACAACAATGATGACAATGACCAGAGTGACGATGCGAAGGCATCGGATGCCGGTGCAGCCAAGAACGAGGAGCCTGAAGGGGCCAAGTCCGAGGAGCCGGACGGTTTTTCCGAAGCGGAAGCGTTGCAACTCGCAATAAAGATTGCCCAAGTTGGGCGGAAAGGGGAGTGACCGTAATGGCATCTCTCAAAGAAAAGCGAGCCGCGCTTGTCAAGCAGCTCGAAGAGAAGCAGGGTCTGCTGGCCGCTGGCAAGGCGGATGGCGACACCATCGCATTCGTGAAGAATGCACTGGCTGAGATCGAGGACATCGACCGTCAGATGGACGGTATGAAGCAGACCGATGATCTGCTCACGCAGATCGGCCAGCTCAATGCCAAGTCTGGCTTGCAGCATGTCGGTGGCTCCGATGCCATCCATGCCAAGAGCGTCGGCGAATATTACGTCCAGTCCATGCAGACGGCTGGCTTTGACGTGAAGTCCGCCATCGCTCATGGCTACGAGGTCGAGTGCAAGGCGAACACCGACACCAATGTCGAGGGTGCGCCGTCTGCCGGTTACACGCCGTATCTGACCCAGACCGATACTGAGCCTGCTCGCCCGTATCAGCGTCCGCTGGTCGTGGCCGACCTGTTCTCTGCCGGCGCCATCACCGGCACCGTCCTGCAGTATCCGGTTTTCGATGAGCTGGAAGGCAACGCCACGATGGTCGAGGAGACCGGCGCCGCCCCGCAGGTCCATTGGAAGGACCCGACTTGGAAGCAGGACAAGATCGGCAAGGTGGCCAGCTTCTTCGGCATCAGCGAGGACATGATGGATGATCTGTCATGGGTCATCGGCGAAATCAACGATGCCGCGCAGTATGACCTGAAGCTGCAGGAGGAGACGCAGCTGCTGTCCGGTGATGGCAGTGAAAACAATCTGACCGGCCTGTTCAACCGTGGAATTCAGACGATGGATAATAAGGATGGACTGTCCGACGCCGACCGTCTGTCCAAGGCTGCCCTGCAGATCACCACCACCACCAACTTCCAAGCCGACGCCTACGTGATGAATCCGCTTGACTTCTGGAAGCTGACCATCGCCAAGGATGCGAACGGCAACTACCTCAACCTGACCGATGGTGCCAAGCTGTGGAACATTCCGACCGTGGCCACCGCAGCCATCACCGAAGGCACCGCGCTGGTCGGCGCTTTCAAGAGCGCCAAGGTGCTGCGCAAGGGTGGTCTGGTCGTGAAGATGACCGACTCCGACACTGACGATTTCCTGCACTTCAAGCAGAAGTGCCGCGTCTCCGAGCGTCTGGGCCTGCAGGTCAAGTATCCGAAGGCCTTCGTGAAGGTCACTCTCGGTAAGGCGGCCTGATCATGACGCAGAAGTACGTGCGCTTCGCCACCCCGAAAGAGGCGAACGTCGACAAGACGCAGGACGTGGCGGAGCTTGTGGCGCTTGACGCCAAGTGCAAACCGGTCACTATCGGCGGTGCCGTCTCTCTTCCGGTGGCGAATAATGTGCCAAAGGCAGCTTCTGACGCGCCGACCAAGCAGGAATTCGATGCGCTTATCGATTCCCTGGTGGCCGCTGGCCTGATGGCAGCCGAGTAAGTGATGGGGGGTGCGGCATGACTGCCGTGATTGGTGATCTGATTCCAAGCGCCGACTCTTTCCAAGTCGATGCCGGTTTCAAGATGAGGGCCGCTCAGGCTGCGATCCGCAAGCATTGCGGCTGGCATGTCGCGCCTTCCGTCACCCGCACTATTCGCTTGGATGGTCATGGCGGTGACTCGCTTCTCTTGCCATCCAAGCATGTGACCGCGCTTTCGAGTCTGAAGCTTGATGGCGTGGAGCACGTGCAGGACGCGCGTTTCAGCGAGGCTGGGAGCCTCGTGCTGGTCAATGGCGCCACCTTCCCTGATCTGCCGGGGAGTGTGGAAGCGACCATCACTGATGGCTGGGATTTGGAGGATGTGCCGGAAGTGCAGATGATTCTGCTGGACATCGCGTCTCGTGTGATGCAGGTGCCCGGCACCGTATCCTCACAATCCACGAATGGCTCAAGCGTCACCTACCGGTCAGGTTCCGATGGTGGCGTGCCTAACGTGGCGCTTTTCGATTCCGAGAAGCGCACGCTGCAGCCTTACCGCTTGTCGTGGGGGGTGAAGCCGTGACTTCCGCGTTGGATTATCTCGGCCATGGCTCGTCCTTCAGCATGTCCGGCGCCACCAAATGGCGGCGGCTGCGTGCGAGGAAGGTCAATGACCCGTATTCCGGCGAGCAGACCGGCGAGGACTGGTCTAATCCAGAAACTTTGGATTTTACCGGCGCTCTCGCCAGCTCCAGCAGCACGCGCACACCCGACGGCCTGCGCGAGCAGACCACGAGCACGGCTTACCTCACGTCTCCTGATCCGACTCTCGACATCATGCCGGGTGACAGGATTCGAGCGTTGCCGGATGACGGGCGATGTTGGGAGGTGTCCGGCTATCCAAGTCGTGACGCGAATGCTTTCGTGTCATGGCAGCCGACGATCGAGATTCCACTATCCGAATATCGGGGGTGATGGCTTTTGGGAGTGATGGTCAAATTCAACGACAAATATTTCGATGAGTTGATGAATTCGGCTGGCGTCAAGGCCATGACCCGCAGGGCGGCCGAAAAGACCTTGGAATATGCGAAAGCGCATGCTCCGGTTGATACTGGCGCGTATCGCGACGGCCTCCAGATCCAGGAGGTCAAGCACGAGCATCGGACCACATGCATGGTGGTCGGCACCGATCCGAAAACCCTGCTAGTGGAATCGAAGACTGGCAATCTCCGCAAGGCGTTGAAGGCAGGCAAAACATGACAGCAGTCCTGCCGCCAGACATTGAATTGTGGATCTGCTCTTTTCTACGTGCCAGGCTTAAGCCGTCTTTTCCGACGGTCATCGTTTCGAATCGTGAGCCGGACGATTACGACGGCTCACGGCCGCTCGTCGTGGTGCGTGACGATGGCGGCTCGCAATCGAATCGCGTGCTCTTCGACCGGAGCGTCGGCGTGACCGTGCGTTATGGCTCTCGTGCCGCTCCGAAACCCTGCCGTGACTTGGCGGCCAGAATCTACGGTTTGCTCACCGACCCCGATATTTGCTCGCTTGACGGTTCGCCGATCGCGGGCATTGATGAGGACGGGTGCAATGGTCCGTATTTCGTGGCCGAGGACGCGAACATCGCCAGATGCTATCTGACTCTCGAATTCTCCGCTATTGGAAAAATCCAATAATTCAATAATTCTTAATTTTTAGGCGTTGAAACGTTTGTTTCAGCGCCTTTTTTGTTTGAAAGGACAAAATATGGCAGCTGATTCAGCAGGCAATGACCTGAGCGCCGCGAAGATCGTGGTGACAAGCGCCTTCCGTTTCGCACCTTATGATGCGACGCAGAAGCTGACCGCCGATCTCATCGCGCCGACCGTGGCCGACGTGAAGACCGGTTTGGACGAGATCTTCAGCAAGGGTGGCTTCGTCGGCCTCATCACCGAGGATGGCGCGCCGCAGGACAGCCGTGACGCCGATGATGCGATCAAATTCCACCAGCCTGGATATTCGATTAATGGCAAAGCGTCGCTGACCGCGCAGTTCACGGTGGCCGAGGATAACGACATCACGCGCCAGATGACGATCGGCAAGCCGGACTCCAGTGGCGTGTATCACGTGACTGATGTGATTCAGGACGGCAAGTGGTTCTGTTATCAGGAGACGGTGTTCAAGAATGGCACGCATCGCCGTCGTCTGGGTGTCGTGAATCTGACCGGCAACGAGCAGGGTCAGGAGACTTCTGGCAAGAACACCGGTGACGCTTGGACCATCGAATGGATTCAGGACGACGCCTGCGATTCCGGCAACAGCAAGTATTTGGAGTCCTTCGTGACTCCGACTGTTTCGTCCGGGTCTCACGCCACCGATCATCAGGCTGATGATTCCGAGTCTCAGCCGGTGGCTGACTGATTCAACTCTTCCCAGCATGTGTTTCTTTCTTCCTTTCTTCGCATGTGCTGGGATTCTTCCTCTTCATCCAGTGAAGCAAAGGAAAAATTTTTAGTCGTTTGAAAGAAGGAAGAAATGACCAAGAACGTGATGCCCTCCGCCGCCGATTTCGACGCCTGGACTCAGGAGGACGAGGAGAAGGCGCTTGAAGTGTCGGCCGAGCGGATGAAGGTGAAGCACCTCATCAAGGACGGCAGCGTATGGTTCCTCGCACCGCACGGCCACATTTACAAGCTGCCTCTGAATCTCAGCATCGATGATTTCGTGCGCCTGTCCGACCTGCAGTCCAACACGGAGCAGATCCAGACGTTGAAGGATATTCTCGCGGCTTTCGCTGGCGAGGATGCGGCCAAGGAGTTGGCGAAGGAGCCGGCAATGGTCCCATTCAACATCCTCAACGATTACGGCGAGCTGCTTGCGAAGATTCAGGGCGTGGAATTGGGAAAATCGTCGGCTTCTGCCAGCTCCTCCAAGGAGACGCCGGCAGTCGAATAAGGGCCGATTTCGCGGCGCGTGGATGGAGTCTGCAGGCCGACTTGGGCGGCAGACTCCGCTATGCGGACGCGATCGCCTTGTGGGAGAACCTTTCGGCCGACCCGAGCACATATACGGGCATGACTGCGGTGCATATGGTGCTGCCGATGGATGCGACGGCGATCATTACCGCGATTCAGGCTGGCGGCACGTCGATTCTTGGCGACCTCGCGCCAGGAAAGGCTGGGAAAAAGCATGTCGAGGTGACCGATGAGGAGCGTCAGGCGGCTTTGGCGTCGATGAGCAGCATCTTCGGCTTCAAAAAAAGTGAATAGAGGAGGCTGTCATGGCTGGCGGTAGCGAGCTGGGTTCCGCGCATGTGAGCATTTTCCCGCAGATGAATGGCTTCCGCCAGAACGTGGCGAAAGAAACCGGCAAGGCAGTCTCCGACCTGAAAAACGCCTTTTCCAGAGGGTTTAACGGGGCGCAGCAGGGCAAGCAGATCGGCAGTGCCTTCAAAAACGGGTTCAACAGTGGTTCCGCCGAATTGAATTCCGATGCTTTGAAATCCTTTAAGAAGGACGTGGCGCAGGCGAGCCAGAAGAATACTGACGCGCTGCTGAAATTCAAGGCGGCTGGCGTGCAGGTGCAGGCAGCTCAGGAGAAGCTGAACGCGGCCACGCAGAAATATGGTGCTGACAGCACGCAGGCTCAGGCTGCGGCCATCAAATTGGAGCAGGCGCAGATCCGGCAGAAGGCGGCGTCTGACAATCTCAAGGCGGCGTCCGACAGCCTCAAGACGGCGCAAGGACGGCTCAAGGAGCTTGAGACGCAGTTGGCCGCCGAGGCGGACAAGTCGAAGAACGCGTTCAGCCGTATGGCTTCCGGCTTCACGTCAACCGCCCAGCAGATTGTCGGCAAGATTCCAGGCGTGAACGCGGCGGTGCAGAAGATCAGTTCGACGGCTGGCGATGTCACGTCCAACATCAAAAGCAAGTTTTCAGCTGCTTGGAATGCTTTGCCGGAGGGCGCGCGTAATGCGGCCGCGAAGGCCGGTAATGCGTTGCATTCTGGTTTGAGCAAGGCTTCCGGGTTCGCTTCGAAGGCGGTGTCCGGCATCGGCAAGGCGGCTAAGGGCATGGCCACCGTCGTGTCCGGCGCCGCTGCCGCCGCTGGCGGATATCTGGTGAATTTCGGCAAGCAGGCCGTGGATGCGGCCCTCAAGGCCGGTGAGGTGACCGCGAAATTCCAGCAGGTCGCCAAGAACAACAATTGGACGGATGAGGAGCAGAAGTCGCTGCTCAGCCTGAATAAGACGCTTGGCCAGACCGGCGTCATATCCGGCGGCACCTTGAAGGCCGCTCAGGCACAGCTCGGCACTTTCGCGCTGACGGCCGATCAGGTCAAGACGCTGACGCCCGCTTTGGCGGACATGATCGCCAACAACAAGGGTTATAACGCGACGGCGCAGGATGGCGTGCAGATAGCTAATCTGCTTGGCAAGGTCATGACCGGCAGCGCCACGGCACTGTCGAAATATGGCGTGACCATGACGGACGCGCAGAAGAAGGTCCTTCAGGAGGGTAGCGCGTCCGAGAAGGCCGCGATGGCCGCGAAGGTCTTGGAAGCCAACTTCGGTGGCATCAACAAGGCCTTGGCGCAGACCCCGCAGGGCAAGATGACCATTCTCCAGCATGAGATCGCTGGATTGAAGACTTCGGTCGGCAATGATCTGATCGCGGCTTTCGGTGGTGTCGGCGGCGCGGTCATCAAGATGGTGCAGGCCGTCGAACCGCTCATCACCGCGCTGTTTGACAAGATCGCCCAGCTGGCGCAGAAGATCGGCCCGCCGCTTGAAAAAGTGTTCGGCGCTGTCGCTGACAAGATCAGCAAAATCAATTTCAGCGGCTTCACGGGCCAATTGTCTGGATTGTCCGGCCCTATCACAGCCGTGACTGGTTTGCTTGGCGCGGCTGGTCTTGGCGGCGCTTTGAGCGGATTGAGCGGCGTGCCGGTGATTGGCGGATTGCTGTCGAAGTTCGGCGGCGTCCTGAGTGGTCTTGGTGGTCCTGTCACTTTGGTGATTGGCGCTCTGGCCGGCCTTATTGCCACGAGCCCGCAATTGCGCAGCGAATTCGGCACGATGCTGCAGAACGTTTTCGTCAGCTTGCAGCAGGCATTCCAAATGCTTCAGCCGTCGATTCAGACGCTCATGACGGCTTTGAGTCAATTGGCGGCAGCTGTCATGCCGGTAATCACCAATCTCGTCGGCCAGATAATCCCGCTGCTGACGCCGATAATCTCCACGCTTGTGGGTGCTTTGGTGCCGGCCATTCAAGGCATTCTGACCGTGGTGACCACCGTCATTCAGGCGATAACTCCGGCCATCCAAGGAGTCCAGCCGGTTGTCACGGCGGTGGTCGCGGCCATCACAGCTGTGATTCAGGCGCTCATGCCGGTCATCTCGCAGATCAGCAGTCTCATCACTGACGTGGTGGCTGCCATCACGCCGGTGATTCAGGGCCTTGAGCCTTTGGTTACGACGGTGGTGCAGGCGATTACCAGCGTGATTCAGGCTCTGGTGCCGGTGATTCAAGCTCTCGCACCATTGGTGTCCACCATCATTTCCGCGATCGTCGGCTTTATCAGCTCGACATTGCTGCCGACCATTCAAGCGATGCTGCCTTTCATCCAGGGCATCATCGGCGGCATCACGATGGTGGTCAGGGGCATCGTCAATGTGATCCAGGGCGTCATCAACATGGTGACTGGCATTATCAACGGCAATTGGTCGCAGGCGTGGAATGGTTTCAGCCAGATCGTGCATGGTGTCGTGCAGGGCGTGCTTGGCTTCCTTGGTGGCATCGGCAGTGCGATTATCGGCATCTTCGCTGGTGCTGGCACGTGGCTGTGGAACGCTGGCGCGAGCATCATCAATGGTCTGCTGAATGGTTTGAAGGCGGCTTTCGGCAGGGTTAAGAGCTTTGTGAGTGGTATCGGTGACTGGATCGTCAGACATAAGGGCCCGCTCAGCTACGACAAGGTGATGCTTAAGCCTGCTGGCTTGGCGATCATGCAGGGCTTTGACAAGTCATTGCGGCAGGGCTGGAAGGACGTGCAGAAGACCGTGAATGGTATGAATGCGCAGATCAATGGCGGTTTCGATGTGGATGCGTCGAAGACCGGCAGGGCGAATGTCAGCAATGGCGGTGGCGGTGCCACGTATGTCACGTATGTCACGCAGACGTTCAATTATCCGGCGATCGCGCCCACGTCGATTTCGACGCAGCAGAAATTGCAGACGGCGGCAATGCCGCAATGGTGACAAGTGGAAAGGGTGGTAGTCGATGATTCTCACGGATTATCTCATCGAAGGTCAGAATCTGACTGGTGAGCATTCGAGTCTGATAGTCGGCACCACCCATTTCACGAGCATCAGCCCGCGCATTAATTCCGTCACGGTGAATGGTCGGAGTGGTGTGATGCTTCCAGTCGGCCCACTGGCTTTCGGCGCGCCGGAAATCACACTCAAATTCATCACGAATGGGCCTGATGCGGATGCTCTGATGCACCGCTTCTACCGCTTGTGCCGTTTGGCTTCCAAGCTGACGCGCGTGGAGCGTGACACGGTGTCCGGTTGGACTCGGCGCATGACCGCCAGCGCGGTGTGCACGTCATGTCAGCCGGACGGTGACGAGATTCCGTGGGATGACCACCGCGCGGCCACCGCCGTCTTCCAATTGCCTGACGTTTATTGGCAGGGGGAGCAGTGGCAGGAGCGCACCTTGGACGCGACTGGCGGGCGTCTCATGGCCGGTAGTGTCGATAAGCCCAGCAACAAGGGTTATTGGACACGGTGGGCTGGATTGCCGAACGCTTCCGCCTCGCAGCTTTTCGACACAGTGCCGGAGTGCTGGCTATCCAATGCGCCAATCGGCACGCTGGTATTGCGTTTCGGTGCTGTCACTGGTGTGACCATTTCAGATCAGGTGAGTGGCACGAATCTAATGTGGAGCGGCAAACGCGACGCCTCACGACCTTACCTTTTCGTCGATGCAGCCAATCGCAAGGCGTGGACGGCGGCCAATGCCGACGCATGGTCAGGCGGCACGGATGCGACGAATGGCATCGACTGGACCACGGAGCCACTGCAAGTGTGGCCTGACATTTCGTCCGGCGATTATCGCCTCACAATCAAACAGACCGGCAGCGCCGACAAGGTGACATGCCGGTTTTTGCAATCTTGGGAGTGATTCATGGCAAAGACTTTGCACGCGCGTCTTGTGGCCTATCGTCCATTCGGTGAGCGCATCGGTGTGCTGGCCGAGCCGGTGAGCTTCAGCGTGTCCATGCTCCACAATGATGATGGCGCAATCAGCATCGAATACTCGCTGCTGTCCGGTGACGCTCAGGCTTTCGACCGTGAGCTGACCGATGGCCTTGAAGTGGCCGTGGAAGTGTCGGACGGTAGTGGCTTCAAGGAGCCGGATAATGCGCGATTCGTCATCACGGGCCGCTCCGGCAAGACGGATGACCGCACCAAGACCATCACTTATTCCGGTCAGTCGATTGGCTGGCTGCTGTCCAAGGCCGAAAACAACGATTCTTCACACCTCATCGCCGATGGCGATAACAAGGGTAAGCGGCCATTCTACAGCTCCAATCCGGGCACGATTCTCAAGACGCTGCTGGACGAAAATCGTCAGCGTGGTGGCGTGGCCACCGGCCTGACGCTCGGCTTCGACACCGCGAAGGACGCGGGCGGCGCTGCATGGGTGAGGAAATACACGCTTTATTACAGTCTCGGTACGGATCTGCAGACGATCCTGTCGTCTCTTGTCAATGGTGGCGGCTGCGACTGGCGCACGAGCGGCCGCACGCTGAAAATGTGGAATGCGGACAGCACGGCGTTGAGCCGTGACCTGAGCAAGCAGGTCATACTTCAGCTTGCTCGCGACATCGGCGAGGCCCCATACGAGGAGAGCATCAGCGATCTCGCGTCGACGATCCTCGTGGAGGGCGACAATAATTTGCTTTTCCGCATGGATAATCCGGCTGCTCCGACGCCTTGGGGCAAGTGGGAATCCTATAGCTCGCAGGGTGGCGTGTCAGACAAGGACACGGCTCAAGCCTTTATGCAGAGCACTTTGGATGATGCGGCTAGGGTTCGCGGACAGTACACGCGCGATCTGGTCATCAGCGAGGTGGACAGTCTGCCGCTCGTCGACTATCACGCGGGCGACTGGATCACCGCGCCGACCGTCACTCACGGCGAGAAGGTGCGCGTGCAGGAAATCGACCTGAGCATGCGCCAGGGCGAGGGACTATCCGCCAGCATCGCCCTGAACGACATCAAATACGATGCATCCGTCAGACAGGCGAAGAAGATCAAGGGCATCACGGGTGGCGCGTCATTGGCCGGTAGCGAGGGCGGTACGACCGCCTCTTCCGACCGTGACCATCGCGTGCCGAAGGCCCCTCTCGGATTGATCGTGCAGACCGACGCCTACATTGGTTCGGATGGTTTCGCGCATGGTCTGGCCACGGCTTCGTGGTCCGCCGTGACCGAAGCCACGAACAACACCGCCATCGAGATCAGCAATTACGCCGTCGAGTGGCGCAAGCACGTGGATGGCGCGCCCTGGCATTCCGCCGGTACAACTGACAAGACGCAGCTTGGCTTCGGCGGTCTGGATTGCGGCACTCAAATCGAGGTGCGCGTCAGGGCTGTGCCAACATACTCTGACAAGCTCGGCGAATGGTCGGCCGTCGTGGTGGCCACCGTCGAATCCGATGTGACGCCATGCTCCATCCCGTCCAAGCCGGTATTGTCCTCTGAGCTGGGCGTGGTGACTATCCACTGGGATGGCAAGACCTCCACTGGCGCTCAGATGGAGCCTGACTTCGACCATATCGAGGTGGGCGAGGGCGTCAATGCGGCCGGCATGACAGTCATCAGCGCTACCCAGTCGGGTCAGGGCGATTACGTCATCACCGGCCTGACGGCTAGCTCACAGCACTCCTATGCCCTCCGTTCGGTCGATCATGCGGGCAATCGCTCCGACTGGTCGGCAGTCGCCTCGGTGACGGTCGCGTCGGCTGTCTCGCCGGAAGAGGTCAAGCAAATTCGGAAGGATTTGGCTGACAACAAGACGGTTTTGAAGGATAATACTGCCAAGCTCGATCAGGCGCGGAAGGATATCGCCGCGAATCAGACTGCGCAGGCAGCCACGGCGAAAGAGCTTGAATCCGCGAAGTCTGACATCAAGGCGAACCAGTCGGCCATCGGCACGGCCAACGCCACGTTGATGGACAATGCCGCGAAGCTGACGCAGGCGCAGAAGGACATCCAAGCCAACAAGACCGGCCTTGATACGGCGAACCAGACGCTCTCGCAGGCCAAGGCCGATCTGTCTCAGGCGCGGAAGGACATCGCGCAGACGAAATCCGACCTGACCACGGCGAACGGCGAGATTTCGAAGGCGAAGGAGTCGGCGGCGCAGGCGTATGCCGAAGCCCACTCGAAGAACCATACGTTCCGTGGGCCTGACATGCCGGACGCCTCCAAAGGGCTGATCGTCGGCGACCTGTGGCTCAAGACGCAGAAATATTGGACGAGGTGGAAAGGCGAGAAAAACAACTCACCGAGCCTCTTGGCTGACTTCTACACCTACTGGACGGGCGAAGCCAATAATTCTCCTTCCGTGCTCGTGCCGCTGTCGGATCGTGTGATTGACACGCTTGTCTGGGATGGTGCCGCTTGGAACCACATGGGCTATGCCGACGTGGAGCGCAATGCCGACGAAATCGCTCAGGCGAAGTCCGACATCGCGGACAATGCCGCGAAGACCACCGACGCCAAGAAGACCGCCGAGAATGCCGCTGCCGCCGCGAAAAACGCGCAGGGCACGGCTGATACGGCCACTGGTGCGGCGAAGACCGCGCAGGATACCGCCAATGCGGCCAATACCGCCGCGAAGAGCGCTACCGCGACCGCCGGTCAGGCCAAGGACGCGGCCAATGCCGCCCAGACCGCCGCCGAAAGCGCGAAGAAGACCGCAGGCAATGCGGAGACGCTGGCCAACACCGCCAACGAATCCGCGAAAGCCGCCAAATCCGACGCTTCCACCGCCAAGACGGATGCGGCCAATGCCAAGACCACCGCTGCCAATGCGTCGAGCGTGGCGACTCAGGCCAAGGCCACCGCCGATAGTGCGGCACAGTCCGCCACCGACGCGGCCACCGCCGCGAGGAAGGCGAATACCGCTGCCGCTGCCGCCGCTGGCGTGGCGAACGGCAAGGCCGACGTGCTTATCCAGGGCACGGCACCGGCCACGTCGATGCGCAAGGCTTCGACCTTGTGGATTGACACCACGAACGGTGCGAACACGCCGAAGCGCTGGAATGGCAGTGCTTGGGTGGCCGTGACCGACAAGGCCGCTACCGACGCCGCGAATGCGGCTGTCAAGGCGAATGATGCGGCCAAGACCGCTCAAGCCACCGCCGACAAGGCTTCGACCGCTGCCGCCAACGCGGCTTCTCAGGCTAATCAGGCTCAGGCCGCAGCCAAGAAGGCGCAGACAACCGCCGACGGCAAGAACCTCATCTACCGTGGCCCCGACGAACCGAATCATGACGGTCTGAAGCCGGGCGACATGTGGTGGCGCACGCAAAAGTATTGGACGAGGTGGAAAGGCGAGAAGAACAATTCGCCGTCAATGCTGGCCGACTTCTACACCTACTGGCAGGGAACGCCGAACGCTTCACCAAGCGTCTTGGTGCCGCTCGCTGATCGCGTGGTGGAAGTCCTGACATGGGACGGTACGAGATTCGAGCCATTCGACCTCGTGGCGAACAACATCCTCGCTGCTGGAACCGTGGCCGCGAAGCATCTCGCTGCCGACTCCGTGACCGCTGAGAAGGTCAAGGCCAATGCCATCACGGTGGACAAGCTGGCTGCGAATTCGGTCACGACTGAAAAGCTGGTGGCCGACGCGGTGACCGCCACGAAACTCGCCGCCAACTCGGTGCAGGCGCGGAACATCGTCGCACTGGCCATCACGTCCGACAAGATCGCGGCCAATTCGGTGACTACGGGCAAGCTGAAGGTCACTGAGGATATGACGGTGGCCTTGCTCAACGTCCACAAGATTCAGGCGGGCGACATTGCGGCTAATGCCATCACGACCGACAAGCTCGCCGCTGGCGCGGTCAATGCGGATAAATTGGCTGCTAATTCGGTGACTGCTGGCAAGGTGCAGACCAATGCCATCGGCACCGACAAGCTCGCCGCGAATGCCGTCACGACCGCGAAGCTGAAGGTCACTGAGGATATGACCGTGGCGCTGCTGAATGTGCATAAGATTCAGGCGGGCGACATCGCCGCCAATGCTGTCACGACCGATAAGCTGGCCGCCAACGCGGTGAATGCGGACAAGCTGGCTGCGAATTCGGTCAATGCGTCCAAGATTGTGACTGGTGCCATCACCGCCGACAAGCTCGCGGCGAATTCGGTGACGGCTGTCAAAATCGCGGCTGGCACTATCACGTCTGACAAGGTGGCGGCAGGCCAGTTCAAGGGCTACGTGTTCACCGGCGCCGTCTTCCAAAGCTCCGAGGCCGCGAACACCGGAATGAAGCTCAACTCGACCGCATTGCAAATGTGGGATTCCAGCCACAACCGCACCGTCTATCTTGACGGCGAAGGCAAGTCGAATGTGCTGGCCGGCACCTTCCAGACCCGCACGAGCGGGCACAGGGTGCGTATCAGTCCGGATTACAAGTCGCACGCGATTGCCGGGTCGGAGACTTTTACCGGTGACGGATTGGAGTTTTTGGCGTACAAGGATTCGATCGCATATTACAACTATCCTACGGTCGCGTCGCTCATCGAATCGAATCAGGTCGGCTTGATGAGCGAATTGGACTTGTGGAGCGGATACGTGAGCAAGAACGACCCCGCTGCTTTCATGAGTCTCAAATCGAAGCCTCGTGCGAAAGGCGGCACCGGCAGCGGCGTCACGTCACAAGTGTATCTGCACGCCGACACGAATTATGACGAGTCCGACTTGTCGAAAAAAAGCTCCTCATGGCTCACCATGCATGGTGTCGGCGGATCGGGTGCAAGCGCGTATCTCAACGTGCGCAGTGATTCCGGCAGCTTGTGCGAGGTCGGCGTGCACTCGCAGGGCGCGAAGGCCCGCGCGTACTGCACCGCATCCGACGCGAACGGCGAAATCGGCATGGTGTCCGACGTCAGCGCAGGCTATCTCTACCTCGGCGGCTATCTCGGCGGCATCACAAACCGTCACACTTTTCAAAGCACCAATTGGCGCATCTACCAGAACGCGACGCTGCCTGCCGATTTCACGATCCAGCAGACCACGTGGTCATGGACGCCGGCGAAATACGGCAGATACTACGGCGTGTGCAATGCCGACCTCAACTTTGGATCGATCTCCATGCACGTGTGCAACACCGGCGGCGCTGGATCGATGCAGGTCATGGGATATAACGCCGGAAACGGCACCTACAAGGGCGACATGTACGTCAACGCGTTCGCGTGGCTCGTCAAATAAGGAGGCATGTTTTGCAAACTGTTTTCGAAGGCGGGAACCTCGTCATCAGAGCGGAAACGGAAGGCGAGCGGGGGCTTGTGTGCGGCATGGACGCTATCGCCGCATGGCGGGCCCTGCTCGGCACGACGAGCGTCGCGGAGACGTGCGCGGCCATGATGCAGGCGCGCGAAACGGCCGGCTCGTACGATCCGCAGACCGGACGCAACGCGTACACGACAGCCTACGAGGGCTTGGAGGCTGCTTTGTCAGATACCGCGTCTGAAATCTCGATGCTTTCCACGGACGGCGAGGTGCAGGACGATCCGATGACGGCCGCACGCAACATGACGCGCGCGGCATTGGGACTGCCCACGATCACCAACGATGCGGACGCGGCCGTCCAGACGGCCATGCTGTCTGGTGAAACGGCCGGTGCGACGCCGACAACCGGCATCGACACGGATTGCGTGGACGCCAAGGCCATCGGAAGGCTTTTCGCCACCGACGATATGCGTTCGGATTTGGATGCGGCCGAGGACCGCTTCTATGAGTCCCTCATGCCAAGACAAAACCAACAGAATTAAGGAGATTGATCATGGCCGATGAGACCACTGAAACCACTACCGATACCACTACTACCGTGACTCCCACCTCGTCTGGTGTGCTTGACTTGCGCCCACCGCAGGAGTCGGTGCGCGCGGAATTGTGCCGATTGGGATTGGAGTTTTCCAGCGCTGACGGCACTTCCGAATCGTGGCGTGATTACCAGCGTGGCGTGCTTGCCACCTTCGATGATTCCGGCGCGTCCGTCACTTTGACGGACGTGAAGACGAATCTCGGCCGCACCCTCACCTTGGACGAATTGAAGGCGGTTACTCGTATCGACACGATGACCGCCGCCGACTAATCCAGCATTCCAATTTTTTCAACCCCTGCAATCCAATCGGATTGTGGGGGTTTCGCATTAAAAGGAGACTTATTTTGGCTCAGATTCCAGCCGACGCGAACGAGGTCATCGACCAGCTTTCCGCGCAAATCGGCACTCTCACCAAGCAAATCGCAATCCTGTCCAGCCAGCTCAACGCGGCCATGAAATTGATTCCCGCCGACGTGCTCGAAAGCGTGAAGGGAGACGAGAATGCAGAGGATTAACTGGTTCCCCGACCCGCTCATCACCGGAAAACTCTTCGCGGAAATCAACAATGGCGCAGCAAAAGCTGTTGTGGTCGCCGACAATAAGAATTGGCTCAGAGTCACCAGCACCGCGACCGGCGATAATTTCGGACAATTCTCACTGTCGGGCGGCCTCATCCCACCGGCTGGCACGTATCACGTGCACGCCAGGGTATACGCGCAGAAGGCCGCCGCCAATTTCATCGTCTACAGCAGCGTCAACTCCTCGTGGAAGCAGTTGCTGAACAAGCCGGTCGCCGACGGGCAAACCCTCACGGTGGACTCCGAGATCACGATTCCGGAAGGATGCCAGCATCTCCTCGTCAGGATGCAATTGGGGAGGGAGGTCGGCTTGATCGGCATGATGAGCGAAATCCTCATCGAATCGGCCGACACTTACGATAAAG